>Ga0247725_1000098_pt1 | contig 115141 bp, 176 predicted proteins | sample OKSTACKMCFT3sol_FD_183021 | JGI IMG/M metagenome (GOLD analysis project Ga0247725, IMG submission 183021) | Subsurface sediment microbial communities from gas well in Oklahoma, United States - OK STACK MC-FT3-sol | ecosystem: Environmental > Terrestrial > Deep subsurface > Rock core/Sediment...
GAGGCTGCCGCAGTCTCTAGAGATTTCTTGGAAAGATTGGCTAAGCCAGGTAGAAGTTGTTTAGAAATTCCTGCAGCAAATAATACAGCAGCTCCCGCTAAGGCTCCCTGGGAAGACCCCAGAATACCTGCTAAAGGTTTTGCCGCTACATTAATAAAGTTAAGAATAGTATTAGTTAAGTCGCTGAAATTAGACGCCAGCTTATCGTACGCTGTACTATTACCAGCGCTTTCAGATAATCCTCCAAACTTAAGATTAGCTTCGTCAAGAACAGCATTTAAGAAACCTTGACGCTTTTCAAAGTTACTCAACTGAGATACGTTCTTATTTAGAACAGCTGCATACTTAGTATTAGACTCATTAATCTTGGTCATAATACCAAGTTCGTCTAATAGTTCTGGCTCTAGCTTAACGACACCTCTGGTCAAACGATCTAGGGAATCTGTTAGATTGCGACCCAGCGCGAACGAAGTATCTCTCGCAGCTTTACCTAAAGCCTCAATTTCTTTTGCGCCGAATCCGGCGGATGCAATCTGAGCGGTTGAACGTAACGCTTGCTCAGTACTAATAGCATTACCGGTAACGGTCTTTAGGTTTTCGGCTACAATAGACAGAGTCTGCCCAGTTCTAGCTCCGGCAGCTTCTAAGCCTCTGAAAACCTGCTCTACCTGTGAAGCCTGCCTTAAAGCATTAAAGGCAGCAGTTACCGCGAAGACGTTAGCTGCAAGCGTAGCATACGCCCCAACAACGCCTCCCGAACCGCTGCCTAAAGTTTCGGCTAACTTCGAGAAACTCTTAGTAGAGTTGGCAGTTCCAATAACACCCTTCTTCTGAGTGTCAAAGAACTCTTTACCGGTTTTGTCTGCATCCTTCTGGCGCTTCTTTACTCTCTCGACGCTATCACCAAGAGCTTCAAGATCTTTTATTACTATTTTTTGCGTACCTTTGTCGGTTACTATTACCTCAAAAGTTACTTTATTTTGTGCCATAATATGAGACCAACCAAAAGGTCTTAGGCTCCTCGTTTAGCCTGTGATTCCATTTCTTTTCGCTTCCTAGCTACTGCTTCTCGGGACTTTTCGATAACTCTGCTATCTAGTCTAAGCATAGTCTCTAGGAACATTTCTTTATCTTGTACCTTCATTACGTCCATATGGACTTGAAGAGGGGAATAGTCTTTTCCCAGATAACCAATATCTGCTACAAGCCTATCCCCTAATTTGTTAAATACTACAATCGCTTTCTGCATATCATCCGGAAGATCGGATAATTCCGGTGGAATCTTATCCGGGTTTGGCTCTTCATTCAACTGCTCACACATGCGCATGTATTTCTCATACGTCATGCCCGATTCAGTGTTATTCTGCCACCTCTCCAGACGCTTCCACGCTTCTTCCTTTTGGTCCTGTACGAAAGTTATCTAAGTTAAAGACCTCCTCGTTCAACCAGGTATCAAACTCAGAAGAGTTAGATACTAGAAGATGGGCGTTTTCCTGATCATAGTCCAGAACGGCTTCCGGGTCTTGACCAGTAAGGTCTACAAGCATGAGCTCTTCAAGATACTTTAATTTAAGACCTTTCCAGTTTGTAATCGTAGCATCCGTGAAAGCTCGAACAAACTTTTTCTCGTCTAGCGTCTCATACGGGACTCTGGTCTTTCTATCTACCTTTGTGTAAGTGCATTCCTTACGAAGGGATACTAGACGGTCTCTACCTAGGTTAACCAGTTCGACCTCGAAACCTTCCATACCAGGAAAATCTACCCAAGCGGACTTGGTGTCAACCATAAGATTCTTTAAATTCATTATTACTCCTTAAATAGTATTTAAACTTATAATAGTCGATAGGCTAGTAGGGCTTGACGTTAATCTAAAATCAAAGCTCTGTATGTAAATATCCTGAACGTCTAGCCTATTCGTGTAGACGACAGTAGGGAGGTTAAAATCTAATAAATAAGCGGAGCTAGAAGCGCCTACTCTTATTCTTAGAGGTACATCTACGGCCCAACTGTTGACCGTGGAATTATTATCATCTGTGATATATTTCTGTATGGAGCCTGATACGTTTCTTTTAGACACAACAAAAGTCTCAGGATACATAGTTCCCGAGACGTCCGTAATGGATAAGCTTTTATGCAGGGTGTCGTAATCTAACCATTGTACACTATTGGAAACCTCTAACGAAACTGCCGTTACGTAGGCTTGAGTTATGGAATTTACCTGAATACTCATAGCGTTAGGGGCTACATACGTACTAGAACTAGATCTAGCAATCACTACTCCTGGAATAGTACCAGTAAATTCATATAGCTTACTACCAGAACCAGAAACAGCTAAAGATATAAATCTATCTTTAACTATTTGGAAGACGCCAGATTCAATCACGCAATTATTAATAGCATACGTAACTGTATCTAATTTGAAGTATAAATCGAACCTTTTCAAAGTTACTTCAGTATTAGTTGTATCATAATCAATTAATAAATCGAATATAACTTTAAGATCCGATTGTCTTAACAATGGTATAGTGAAGTTAAAATTAGCCGGATTAGCTCTAGTAATCGTGGCTTTATCGAACATATTATATTGATTGTGCAGCGTTTTTACTTCTATTGGCGTTTCATTGAAAGTCTGGGAGAAAGATACGTCTGGATATATATCTACAGAGTATTGATTACCAGCATACACTAGGTACAATTTTGTCTTTTGTTTAAAATTATAAAAAGGCATATCCTGGTTCCTGAAACGCGTAGGGGAGCACAAACGCTCCCCTATTTGTTTACAGTATAATGTTTTCAGACCAAAAAGTCAAGAACTATTTTGTTAGACTCCAACGTAGGAAATCTTAGAGATTTCGTCCGTAGCACCGATAGTGCTTGGAAGCGCTGCGAAGGCTACGTCTACGGAAATAACGTCACCCGTATCAAATGATGGTAGTGACAAGTGAGCCTGAGGAATCTTAAACTGAACACCAGGCCCTACAGGTGCGTCACCAGCGGCCTTACCACCAACATAGAAGTCCAAAGCGAACGAGTTAGTGATTGCGGTAGTTGCGTTAGAAAGATCCTCGAATAGTTCGATAGAGCCATTAGTCTTTTCGTCCAGATAGCAAGTGAAGTTACCGGAGACCGTTCTAGCACCCGTGATGTGTCCTAGCGGCTGGTTTACTCGTCCTAGAACTTCTGGGATCAAGTAGGTAAGGTTGTTGCTAATTGTAATGCTACCACCGGTAAGGGTAATCGCATAAGTCTTAGACGATCCGGAAACAGAGCTAACAGCTTGCAGCTGTGTAAGCTTGTTACGGATGAAGTTGTTGGTCTGATTCGTACCGGCAACAATAGCAGTGCTTGCATTGAAGGAAGTAACTTCCTTTACGCTACCACCCATACCACTCCAAGAAATGGTGGCGATACCTTCGATATCGAAGGTAATAGCGGCTTCGTTGATGGAAGCATCTGCAATCTTGTAGATAGTAGTGTCACCGTCCGCAAGATAACTAAATGCTGCTGTACCTGGGCTGGCCTTAGAGGCGCCTAGTACGAAGTAGATGTCAAATACACCTAGCGTAGTCTTATTAGAAGAGTTGAAGTTGATATCGAGCGCTGTAGCGCCAATAGTAACACCGCTAGCCCAGGCTGGGGTTGCTGGTGTGAAGGTATTTGCGGCTACAAAGTTAGCCCAAAGTGCCTCTTCAACTGCTCTCATCTTGTTTGGGGTACCAGTTACAAGATAAGGACGTACGTAAGTGTCAAAACTCCATTCTGAAGGAGCGAACGAGTCAGTGAAATAAGCTCTACCGCGACGGCTATTGCCTGCGGAGTCGGCCATTTCATTGAGAGTCACTTCAGAAGTGTTTGTAGTCTGATTGTAGGAATATCCAGATAGAACTGGAATTTCCCAAATGTTAGAGCCTTGCTGAATGTATACTCTGGTATCCTTACCGAAGTATAGATTGGAAGCACCTGCTGCTACTGGCATTAAATTCTCCTATAGTCTCGAAAAGACCTAGATCCTGAACAATTGTTCGTGTCTGGTATTTTCAATAATGAACTTGGAGTAGTATTTCTCCTACGCCTATGGGATTTAGAGCTCCCTCATCCGTATTAATACGTTCAATACGAATATCGTGAGTGAAATTGGTAGTTCCTAGAGAATCTTGATAAGCCAACCTGCCATTTTCTTCAATTACAGTCTCAATATCCTCTAGGAGTCCCTCTAGTACTTCCGCTGCGTCATCATCTTGTACGTAACATCTGACAGTTACATATAGATAACGATCTTTATACCCGCCACCTTGGTATTCTCTTAGCTCCTCGCCGGGAGTTAAATGGACGGCTGGATATTCTGAAATTTCATCCCAGAAAAGCAGTTTAGGGTGTACGTTTTCATATAGATTTGTATTGTAAGAGCCAGTACCATCAATTTGTTTAAGTAGTTCAGCAATAGACTTAGCTATTGAATTCCTCTTAGTAGTAAAACTTCTAGTAGTCATGTAGCCCTCTTAACATAAAATCTGCCTATAGCTAAATCTTTAGCTATATCTCTAATGGATCGTTCGATTAGTGCTTTAGGGTCTCTACCTGGAGTATTCCAAGGAGCCTTGCCTAATACAGGGTCGAACACGTCGTAAGGGCTTCGTTGATATGTGTAGTTTAGTCTAGGATAACCTTGTGGGGTCTCCGTAATAGATATAACCTTTGCACTCTCAGAAAACCTTCCCGTCTTGTTGTGTAGTCTAGGACCAGTCATATTCGCGCGAATAGCGGGAGGTAGTCTGGCGTTTATTAGATTTATCATACTGATATAAGATCCTTGACTTTTCTTCTTTATACCAGTTGTAAGGTCTGGGTCAAAAGGCTCTACCTTACCTCCCTTACCTTTAATAGTGTCAGTTTTAGTGGCTCTAGATGAGGTTCTATTAATAGTCTCCTTCTTAGCACGACCCTTCTTTCTGACACCGGCATTAATTAGTTCTTTTCTAACAGTATCAAGGTAGGAGTCTGAAGACTCTTGGTTAGCCCAATCATTGTTATCAATGAACTTTCTTGCTTCTGATAAGAATATTTTTCGGAATAATGCTTCGTTTTTAGCTCTGTTAGGCCCTTTAGCCTCTAATATAGTCTGAACTACGAATCTTTTGTCTCCGTTTCTTGAGAAACTAGAGGCTATTTCGCTGATATGCTTTATTTCTGGTAGTGGTAGGGTTGCTAAAAACTGCTTCGTAGGAGTATCATTAATAGCTCTAGCGAAAGCCTGCCCTATTTGAATATCAGCGTTAGACCCTTCATTATGCCCTATATCAAAGATATTGTCTTTAATCGGGTCAAAATTTACTTTCTCTAAGAGTCTATTAATTCGATTTTTTAGAAGACCAGTCGCGGATTTAGTAACTTCATAAATAGCTTTAAAGTTACTACCAGAACCATCTGCTGTGATCACCGAGCCGTTAGACCCATAAGGTTCCACAGAGACGATACTACTATTTCTAGCCTTAGCTAGAATATTGTTGTAGCATTCCTGTGCTAGCTGTTTGGCATTGTCTTTAATGGGCTTTGGCACATCCCCGCGTTTAGTTGGGCGTACGAAAGCTATTTCGGACATTATCTCGCGTTCTATAAGCTCCGGAGACACGTAAAGGCTAGTTACGAAGCGATCTCCTACCTCTGCTCTATATTGCTTGGTAGAAATTTCCGTTAACGCATTAAGCGCCGCTTGTAATCTAGCCTTTGACATTAGTAATTCCTATAGTTATCTAACAATAGTCTAATATGCGAAGGCCACTCATCAGCTTTGGTAAGTGTGTTTATAATAGTACTTCCCATAATAGTCTTAGATTGTCTAAACTGCTCTTCTTTATAGTAGTTTACGAGTTCTATAGCAGCTAGCTTCACATCGCTAGGAGTATCTTCATATCCGGCTCGATAAGTGATTTTAACTGTATTAGGACCCTGGGGCCAGTATCCGAAACCTCCGGTACCGGGAACTCTTACAATAGTATCTCCCGATACGTAATAGTCGCTTTCGGCTGTTAGAGGGACGTGAATTGTGCTATCCCACGTGTATCTATCCTGTTCTGTAATCTCTACAACGTCTCTAATTGGCCATAGCTTAGGAAAATAGACATTTGTGTCATAGTCGAAACTGGCGTACTCTACGACCGGAGTGTCGTAGTTGCCTGTTAAGTCGTATCCTAGATAGGCTTTTATTAAACTACTTACCGAAGAAATTAGAAAACTAATTTTAGTATCATCATCGGGTTTCCTAAGACCCATATAATTTTTAAATTCTTGAAGTGTAATTAGGTCTGTCATAATCTAATAAAAACCGTGGGAGGGGCGGACCCCTCCCAACTTGTCTTAGCTGGCTGCGTACTTGAGACCAACAACGCTCGTGGCGTTAGGGATGATCTCGTCGAAACCAAGGCGCTGGCTGGTAACAAGAACCTTTCTCTGATTCTCAACCTGATATTCGCTTTCAACGGTAAGACCACGAAGACGTGGAACAACGAAGTTGCGACGGTTAAGAGCAAGAGCGAAGTACTTGCCGGCTGCAGGAGCGGCGAACTCGTCGCACATAACAACCTGGGAGCCGTATAGGCGACCGACTTCACCGGTAAGCTTGTTAGCCTGGCTGCCAACAAGGTCCATATCAGCGAACTCTGGATCTTCGATAAGCTCGAAGTAAGCCTGCTGAGAGACAACGTAGATGATGTCGCGTGGGTTAAGTCCGTACTTACCCATAAGCTTACGCATACCGAATAGAGCAGCGCTGGTAAGCTTGGTGTTGGTAGCAGCGGTGGTAAGTGTACGACCGTTGGTGCTAGCAAAGCTAAGAAGTCCGTTAGCAGCACCGGAGGTATAAACACCATCAACGTGATTACCTGCAAGAAGCATATTCTCGACACCGCGAGCGTGTGAACGAGCCATGCTCTCCTTGATAAGAGGTAGAATTGGAAGAATTGCGTCTTCTTCAGTCTCGTTACCAAGATAGGACTTACTGATCATCTTGACAGTGCTTAGGATCTTCTCAGTTAGGGTGATACCCTGGTAAGGAGCTCCGTAACCAGCACCACGCTGATCCATGTTACCGTTTGGCTGTGTACCAGAAGCAGTGGTGTTGCTGGTAATTTCAGCGTAACCAGCGTCTGGCATGATTGGGAACGTCATCTGAGCGCTGTTCATGTTGATTTCACGGAACAGAGGAGCAAGAATCAGCTCGTTCCAGATATCGCGCTCAATATTGGTGCTAACGGTCGTTTCTAGACGGTCGGTACCAACAGTGACGGTAGAGTGTGTGTTGAACTTCTCGGATACTTCCTTACCAAGCTTGGTGTCGGAGAATCCCTTTCCTAGAACCTTACCAAGAACGAAAGCGTCCTCAGCGTCCTGCATGAAGTCCTTATTCTTAGACCAGTCGTCGCCTAGGCCACGCTCACCGAAGATCTTCTTGCTTTCGCGCATCTTAAGCAGCTCAGCATTCTTTTCCTCAAGGTCAGTCTTTAGCTCGCCAATGGTCTTCTGTAGGTCTTCACCATTAGCCTTTAACTTTTCATCGAAGGCCTTCATTAGAGCTTCTTCACGAGTCTCTACGATAGCCTGAGCAGCAATGGTTGCCTTTTCGGCAATTGCCTTCTCAGAAGCTTCCTTCTCAGCAGCGTCCTTTGCAGCCTTAGCCTTAGCTTCTTCCTGAGCAGCAATAGCATCAAGAGCAACTTGCTTAGCCAGTGCAGCAATATCTTCTGGGTTCATTCTTTTAATCTCCGTTGATGCTTCTTTAGCATCCTTCTTAGGTGAGCTGTCGTCGTCCGGAGTATTTACTTCGGTAATAACTTCCTGCTGGCCTTTGAGAGCATTTACTTCTTTGTTAAAATTAGCACGATCTTCTGCAGACTGCAATGACTTTGCAATGCTGAAGGTTGCTGCTTGGTTGCAAGGAACAGAAACTACAGATACTTCTAGGAGTTCCGCTTCCTTAATAATGTAGCCGTCGGTGACTTGGTTATAATCCGCGTCTTTAATCATGAAACCAACTGAGAATGTGGTTAGCACGCCGTCTTTGATTAACCCATAAGCCTCGCCGGCAGACCTGCTAATTAAGCAAGTGATCTTCAGACCGATGGCATCAACCTCAATATCTACAGCCTTACCGATTGGTCTACCGTAGTTGTGGTTGAAAAGGATGATTGGGTTTTTCTTGAAATTCTCTAGGCCACCCTTTAGCCAGGCGTCGGGGAGTACGACGTCCCCGACCCTGTCCGTATCAGCTGTGCTCGCATATCCCGAGATCTTCAGCTGATCATTATCCTCTTCAATCTTCTCGATTGGGGATAGTAGTTTAAAGATATGCGCCATCAGCGTATATTACTTCTTGTCGGTTGCCTTAGCAGTCGTGGTGGTCTTCTTCTCTTCACCTTCACCGCCTAGAGCAGCTACGGTTGCGATAGAAGCGCTACCCTGGCTACCACCGTCAGTGGCATCGCCAGTCTTAACGTCAGTGGTCTTTACAGCATTTTCAGCTTCAACCTTAGCCTTGATACCGGCTGGAGTATCGGAAGTGACCTTAGGGTCAACAATTTCCGGCTGAACGTCAACAACCGTACGTTCCTTAGTTACAGGGTCTACATTAACAGTAGCACCTGCTAGCTCGTACTTTGGCTGCTCGCCTGGCAGCGGACCACCGATTGCAATCTTGTTTGCGTTTGCACCCTCTGGAGTAGCAGCATTCTTAGCAAGTGTCTCTGCAACTACCTGAGCTTCTGCTTCTCTACGAGCCTTCTTGTCCTGATTCTCACTAGCTTCCTTCCAAGAGGCTTCTAGTTCGGCGGCTGCCTTGTTACGGGCTGCAAGAACGTCGTCGATGTCAGTAATAACATCTGGTGCAGTTCTACCTTCTCTTGCCATTAATAATTTCTCCACTTTATTCCAGGTTCCGAACATACTGCGGATTTGCTGGACACGTATGGGGGTGTCTAGTTCGCGAGAATACTCTTGATAACTTAGTACACGGCCCTTTTCTTTAAAGTACTCGGCTAAAGTCTCAATAGCCTTCGTTTTACTTGCCATTGGTTGGCTCCTTTTTAGGCGCACCACCTTCTATAGGGTTAGCAGCACTGCCCGCAATATTAGCTGGTATTCTTAACTTATCGCTCATTGGGTCTTCGTCTGGAGGAAGACTCAAAGCTACTCTAGCTTCGTTCGGCTTCATAATGCCACCGTTAACTAGAGATTGGTAATAAGCTGCTTCTTCTTGTAACTCAGGTCGTAGAGCTTCGATATAAGCTGTATCTTCATACACCTCAAAACCGAAGAAATGCTCCATTGCTGAGTTTATCTTGTTCATGATCGGAATAATCGTCTCAAGATAGTACAATCTGTGATTTGGTCTAAGGTTAGCATTGTTGCCACTGTCCAGCAGAACCGGAGGAACACCAATAGCCTTTACAACGACCTTCTCACACTCAAGAATAGCATTTTGGAAGTCTAAGTCTTTGAAACTAACGTTTGAGATAGCATCAATCTCTAGACCGCCGTCAAGAATAATTGGTCTTTTACCACCAGCACTAGGGCGGAACTTCTGTGACCACTCAGCAGTTAATCTGTCTTTTAAACGCTGGTTTAGAGTGCTTTCCGTTTTAAGTACTAAACCAGGAACGGCTCCGTTCTTAAAGAAGTTATCCTGAAACTTTCTCATTTCTAAAATGAGTCGCATTGTTCTCAACGCAGGTTCAAGACGGGAACTTCCTCTAAACAGAGTCTTATATGTGTTGTCTTTGATATGTATGATTTCTTTAGGCGAGAATGTATCTCCGCCGTCATACTTATATCCAGAAACGTAAATCTTTGGGTCACTTATTACGGTCATCTTAACCGCAGGTAAGTGATACATGTGCACACCATCAAAATAGATGAAAATATTTCCATCTATAATCAGGTCTAGGATCATGGCTCGTCTAAAGGAGTCAATGTCCTGATACGGATTAGGCTCAAGGTTAAGTAGTCTATCTAGAGTCTTTTTCTTTACTCCAGGTACGACACTGGTCGTTCTAGGCTCTCCGATCTTGTTCTTAATAGCGGCCGCGTCATCAACAATCATGTTAACGGCTCGGTTGACTATTTCGATCTGCTCATAACATTGCTGATATGAATAAGTAGGAGACTCGCTAGCGACTTCTTCTCTTCCTTCCGTATAATTTGGTGCGACATTAATCTTATTAACTGTCCACTGGAGGAAGCCCATGTTTTTCTCTCTGTATATTTACCCAACGCATTTCTTTCTTAGCGAAATGCAACGGCGGGTCTTTACCATATACTGAGTGAAGCTGCATGTGGTGTTCGTGACAAAGAGTTACTGTGTGATCGTACAACTCTGCTTGATGCTCATCTATAAACCTGTCACGTACACTAAGAACGTCCTGCTCAGTATTGATTGAAAGCTTGTTTGCCTTTAACCATTTGTTAAAGAGCGGAGTAAGCGTATAGAAGTGATGGAAATCTAAATTGTCTCTAGTTCCACAAATAAAGCACTCTGATCCTTTTTTATAGTTAGCTTTGGCTTTATCTCGAACATATTTGATCGGATCTCTCTTTAAATCGGTACTCACCACTTCTCCTTTTATTCACACAAGTATAGTCGATCCCTAGGATAAAGTCAAGGACAATTTTTCCTAGGGATGCTAAAATCAGCTGTATGGCTTTATGTATTAATTCTTTTCTTTACAAATTCACTAGGGATCATACAGTCTAAGGTGCCTGCAGAGACTTTAGTCTTTACGTACGCCACGAGACTTCTATAGTCCTCCTCATACCAATACAATGTATCTGCTGGCGGGGTCGATCCAGTACCTCCGGCCGTTAAACCGTGGCAAAAAATATCTACAGTAACTCCTAGTTGTTCTGCCATATCTACATAGTTTTTGGCCGTGGTAAAGGTCTTACCGCCAAGATTAAGAGCTCCATAACCTAACAGCTTGGGACCGGCGTTGTATTGATTAGGATGAATAACCCATGCCCACCCAGACCTAGCCATAGGAACGTCTTTTTTAGCTAATATCGCGTCCGTATCTACATCATTAGCAGATAGGGGATAACTAAATAGATTTATGGCTCTGGTAAAGCTCCATTTAGACATTATACCTCTAGCGTAGTCAATGTGAGAAGCTAGAAGAGCTTTATTAGCCGGCTGCGTATAGTCTCCGTGGTCTTTACCCTGCGTAATTGCATCCCAACCTTCTTCGTACACCTGAGATAGTAGACTGAGACTAGAGCTTGGATTTTCAATAAGATTGGCGTCACCCGCCCAATATCCCTTGAAGCCCTGTGCTTTAAGAATTGGAAGAGCTTTTCCAGGTATAGAGGCTTCTCCGTATTTATCAAAACCAAACATCACAGCACCTCTGGTAGGTACAGCTGTATGGTAGAATATACCGCCAAGATAGATCTCGGTCTCCACTGCTCCATTGGTGCTTATTTGCACTTCAATGCCGTTGACTGTGTCCGAATCTAAAAATCCACCGGCTACTGTCCAGCTTGATCCATTAGGATTTACAGCGGCGGTGCCTGCGGGTTTAACAGTTAATAGATTCCAGCCTTTATGCAACTGACCGGACCAAGCCCAACTAAAAGTTTTGTTTTTAGTACTGAAGTTGTCCGAAGTGAACCTTAAAGCCACTGAACCTTGATTTGCGCCCCAATATACCCACATTCCTACAATTAGGGCATTCTGCAGCTTGAAATTGGCGGGAATCTGAGCTGCGGGCCATCTAGCTGCTACGAATGTATCGGCTGCCAGCGATTTGATAGATAGACCCGAAGTTGCTCCAGAAGGATGAGCCGCGGGATATGCTTTAGTCGCTAGCACCGCGGCGGAGGCCGCCGCCACTCCTGTAGCCGTACTAGTAGGGGTTAGTATAGTACTACTCCCTACTGCGGTATTCTCCTTATTCTCTCTATAGGCACGGCGTTTAAGCCAGTACCATCTAGAGGCATTCGTCATTGCCATTACATCTTTCCTACAGAGGATTCGAAGCTGTACAGAGCATATCTAATAGCGTCAGCCATGTGAGATGCAATATCGTGCTTCGGCTTCTCCTTGACGAGGTTAGGATTAGGATCCCACTTATAAGCGTCAAATGCTCTCAGTACCTCACGACAGTGCTTTGGTACAATTACTTTCTTATTATCAACTAGGGAAGCTACGAAACCGATACCGTCATTAACGGATTTAGTCGCGTTAATTGTCGGAATGTCGTAATCTTTAGCAAGGTCGAACTTAGTCTGTTGCGCTGCCGAGTCGATAAATACGTAGTCAATTTCCCACTTTTTGATCAAGCGCTCTATTTCCTGCGCGTGACCCGAAGTGGTCTTCTCGTTGTCAAAATACTCGTCTAGAACGTAGTAAATATCAGCCGCATAATCATATCCAATGACACACATTGCCGTTGGATCCTTGAAACCAAGGTCTAGACCCGCGACGATATCCAACTTATGGCGATCGTTGCCGCGAAGATAGGGATGCTTGAGCCTGATCTCGCTAACAAACGAGCCGTCTGGAGCTGTAACAGGATTCCCGCGATCGTCTTCAAGAAATACTTCATGCGTCTCTCCTTCCTCAACTATACAGTCGTCCGTTAAGTTCCAAATCTGACCTTCGTAGTTGTTGAACGATGCCTCATATTCCTGCTCAAATAGAGCCTTAGACATTGTACGACGTGCCTCAGCGACGTCATCCTCAGTCATTCTAGGATTATCGGCCCAGGTTGCGTGAATCGAACACCAGTCAGGAAACTTCTGCATCTGGCCATCTTCACCAATGTCGTAACCGCGGTTATAAAGCACGCTAAACCAGTTCGACTTACCACGAGGCGTCGAAATAAAGATAGCCTTCGAATTCGGTTTATCCAACGTAGGTCTCAAAGCCTGCGAGAATGCCTCCATTCCGTCAGTCAGTGCCGCCTCGTCGAAAATAATCAAATCGTAGCTACGTCCAACGCTAGAGTCAACCTGATTGATCGAACCCATACGGATCGTAGATCCGTTCGACAGCTCAACCACTCGGTCCTTAGCATTATCGCGCTCCGTCTCAATATCATGAAACTTCAACAGCTTATGCTGCTCGTCCCACGAAATCGAGCTCAGCTGGTAATTCGGTGACATAATCAACACGTTCGAACCAGGAACCAGTGTCACGCACTGCCCAATGATATTCGCAATAAACGTCTTCCCCTGTCGTCGAGACAATGCCGCAACAACAAAGCGATACTTATTTATCGCATTAATCAAAGCCATCTGAGAAGGCAACGCCTCCTCAAATCCCTGATAACGACCCTCGGCCAGGGTCTCAAGGTACCGTGAAATCGGTACCTTGAGAAAACGCCCCGGCAAGTCTTCAACAATATGTGTGTCTACTACGTCAGCTCTGCTGATCTTGACTGCCATTTTGATCCTCAATAATTACACCATTTCTAGTAACATTGATCGATCTCTTAACGAACATGCCTACCAGGCCGGTGAATATCATAAATATGTTTAACATTGCAAATAGTCCGAGATAGTATGCGTAGCGCGGATACTCCTGAACTAGATACAGAACTATAGATGCGTAGATTGTCATCATTGCACCACCGCCGGCTAGGAAAAATAGGGCGAAGCCCTTTCTGCGATCCGAGGCGGCGAGATATGTGCTAGGGACGACGACCGACGCGGGCTGAACAGCTACTACGGCAGGTGCTACCGCCGATGTATTAGTCGCTGTCTCCGTCGTTGTTACTGTCGTCATTAACGTCTGCGGCTAGCATATCTGCTGTGATAGATCCTGCAGGGATCTTGGTAGCTTCTACAGTCTGAAGATCCTCCGAGTCAATCGGCTCCACGGCTTCTGGGACAGGATTCCCCTCGTCATCTACAGCAAGCTGTTCAGCAGTAAGAACATCATCTGGTGCAGCCTTCAAAGCCTCTAGAACGGCTTCAGCGTCCTCCTGACCTTCCAGTTCACGCTCCAATAGAAATTCTTCTGCAGCTTCATTAAGTCGACGAACTTCCTCTGCGGCGATCTGGTCTTCAACGGATGCGGAAGCTAGCAGATCGGGGTGCTTGTAAAGGGGCTCCTTGTGGAAAACACCGTTCTCTTCCCACTTCACGTATCCTCTCTTAATAGTCTTCATTACTTTTTCTCCAGAAGCCTTTCCATAAGCTTCCCGTAACTAGAGTCTCCGTATTGGTTGACCTGAATGTTGGTCTGGGAGTCAATAGTTTTCTCTTCTTTTTGTAACTTTATTTCGTCCATGCGAAGCTTATGAGCTAGTTGTAATATATCTATCAAGTCTTTACTTGAGTATATGCCTGTCTCTTCAGCTTCTTCTAGCTTGGCATCGATCACTTTATCCAGAACAGAAGCTAGTTTAGTTCTATTACGGTAGCCTAAGTCTAAATAGACTCCATCTAGGTATTTTTTAACATGAGTCAGTTGTAGTTGTCTTACGACCTCATGCTGTGGTATTTCCAATTCATAAGCTACAGTTTTAACATCACCATATTGTAGGTATGCGTTTGCAACTTCTAGCCCCTCCGGTGAAATGGTTAGTGCGGTCATTAAAATTCTCCTTATTTTGAGTAGTATATCAAATTCACCTAAAGAGAGTCAAGGTAAATTTTCAAATGTTATAAAAATTCTTGACATTTGATCAAAATTAATCTATACTCTAAACATGAAACGATGGACAAAAGAAGAAGATCAAATTATAATTAACGCCAGAGAGAGGGATGAATTTCCGGAAATAGAGGGAAGAACTACAAAGGCGATACAATGTAGAATATCTAAATTAATACAATACGGGGTACTAGAATCTAACGTAATTAGAGAATCCTGGAAAGACTATGAGGATGAATTACTTATAGAGTTATATGAATCGAAAGAAACTTATAAAGCTATAGCTAAACAATTGGGCCGTACGGAGGCTTCTATATCTAGAAGATTGTCTAAGCTGGAGGGGCTCGAAAAGGTTCGTAGAGGTAAAAAGCATAGAGAAGGTTCTTGGATCGAGGCTGATATTAGTAAAGTCAAAGAACTAATAGAGAAGGGTCATCAGTACAAGTACATTGCAGAGGTTCTAGGGCGTAGTGAAGCTGCTATAACTAACGTGGTACGTACTAGAGGTTTGGGAGTTAAGAAAGAATATACAGATGAGTATCTGCTGGATTTGGTTAGAAAATATGTAGTCAAAGAAAGATTAGATTACTTCCGAGAGGATGAAGAACCTAGCTCTATGGCGGTCGTGGGGCGTTTTGGTAGTTGGGTAAAAGCCTTGGAGTTAGCCGGATTAGATATAAATCATAGTGTTCTTAAGAAGAATAAAGAAACTTATTTATATTTAGTAGATTTTGGTAAATTTAAAAAAATAGGTATAACTCAGAGAGACACAGAAAGTCGTTTTAGGGGGTTCCCAGCGTATAAGTTATTAGACTTCGTGAAGTTTCCAGATTTAGATGAGGCAATTGAAACAGAGCGGGAAATTTTGTGGAAATTGAGGGAAAGTAGGGTAAATCCGGGGTTGCCCAATGGCAATACGGAATGTTTCATATCTGAATGTAATTGTATCGAGGATTTGATTTAACAGCACCCTTTTTTGAAATCAGAAAAATCCAATTTACCGCATGTGGGTGGGACCTGGGAATGGGTATTTTTACTTGTCTCGTAACCGCCCCTATACTTGTCAAGCGATTTCTTTTACTTCGCTTAATTTAGGCAATACTTGTCAATAGCAATGTATTACTTGGCAGATACTTGAATCTATACTTGGTCCAGAAAAATCTTATAAGCCATTGAAAACACACGATTCTTTTTTCACACAAGGGGCAAAATATGTGTATAATCGGAGGTGTTGACAACGAAGGAAACGAAGCCATGACCAACGAGCTGCCCGCCTGCCTGGCCTGCTACTTCACTATCGTTAATGGCGATACTGAAACGCCCTTGCTCTCGCTGGAAGGTGTGGATGCATGGGAAGCGATACGTAACCATGTTCTAACGCGCAGCTATGAACAGCTAAAGGCGGAAATAGCGGATCTTCGCATTGACGTTATAGATGATCCCGAGCGCTATGCCGTTATCGTCTATCTGTAAAGGAACCCTGACTATGAATTTCATCGTAACCAACATCATCTGGGCGCATGACGATTGGGGCGTCGCTACCTTCATGCTTCCCGAGGAAGTCTATGTGTCGTGGGAAAATGGCTGCATGACGAAGGAGGAGGCAATCGACTTCGTTAGCGAAGCTAACGACAATCGCATGATAGAACATTGCGAAGTCTTTGAAGACTAAGGCTCTCACTATCCCGCCTCGCGGCGGGATAGCATTAGCTTTAGGCTAAATGAGAACGCCTCGCAGGAGGCGCCGAAATCCAGCAATATCAAGGACTTAGCAGCATGTCGGACGTTATCGCATCCATCGGTGTCATCGCAATCGTATACGGAGCGGTGATATGGTATTTCATATCCGGGCAGGCGGCGCTGGCGGAACGGAACGGGAACGGAACGAGAACAGACCGGGAACAGGACGAAAATTGATCTAAGTTATAAGTCAATATTCAATGAGCGCATTTTCAATGCGCTCAAATTGGCGCCGATTTTAGCACAGATTCAATTCAATGTCAACTGAAAAGATTTGTTGACAAGGTGCTTTTTTCGTTTTATTATAAGGCTCAATTTCAGGAGATAAGGCAATGTCGTTCGAGGCTTGGAAGGCAAAGGTGGACAATCTTGTCGCGGAACAGCTTAGCTGCTTGACCACCGATGACTTGCCCGATCAGATGTATTGGGATATGTATGAGCAGGGGGATTCGCCGGAGGAAGTCGCCAGCGAAACCGTCGAATTGTTCCTTAATGGAGAATTGTAATGCGCGTTATCATTCAGGGTAATTGGGCGCCCTATGTCGGCACGGACTATTGCGATGCGCTGGGCATATATGACAGCCTAGAGGCTGCGGAAACCGACGCCCACTGCTATGCGTGGGAACGCTGGGAAGCGCCCGAGGAGGAAAGTGGGCTCGAGGACGAGGGGCCGGATTATTGGGTCGAGGAATACGATCCCTATAAGCACGACATGCTGCGCGTTGGTGGCAATTCCTTCGCGGAAGAATTTGAGGCGATGGAAAAATAAATGTTGACTCGATTGGTAGGGCTGCTAAGATGGCCCTACCAACTGAGGAGACACGGACATGAATGCATCGCCCTTCGTTATCGTTGATATCAAGAGCAACGCGCTTCTCGCAACTGCCGCGACCCGCAAGGGTGGGCAGGAAATGATCGACCGTATTCCGGCATGGCGCGGCACGGCCGGTGTCAAGATGCGGGCAGATTGGAAGGGGGCGCGCTGATATGATTATCAACATTCGCAAAGAGGTGGAAAGCCTTCTCGGTCGCAAGATGACAAGGGCGGAGGAGAGGACATTCAAGAGCCTTCGCTATTGTGGTTATGCCAACCCATATGACATAGAAAGAAAACTCAAAGAATGAGGCTTCGGCCTCATTTTTTATTTGACTGCCATATGCAGACTTGCTATAATGGGATGACGACCCCATTTTGCGCCGAAAATTTTGGCCGATTTCCCAGCCATACATTACATATATACTAGCGTGAAGGTGGCGTCAAGCGAAAAATGTGTCAAGAGCAAAGATTTTTATTTTTACTTGACACGTTTTTTCTGTTGCATGGGTTGGCGAATTTGATATAATCGGGGCATGAAAACGAACAAGCAAGCTGCACAATACATCGCCGGTCTTCGCGACGGCAAGGCCGCCTTTATCAATGGCGACTTGACAGGCTCGCGGGAATGGTCTAGTGAATATAAGCGCGGATATAGCGACGGATATTGGAAAGCAAAGGGAAGGCCGAAAAAATGGTAACACAAGCCCTAATTCAACTGGAACGTCTGGCCGCCGGATATGATAACGGCGACGTTCCTCCGACTTTCACCTTGACGCTAACGGAAAGCGAAGTCGATTATTTGCATGAATTGCTGGAAGATGAAATCGTCATGTATGGCGCAGACATTCCCGAAATTCAGTCGCTCTTGCTTCGCGTCAAGCGGCTTAAAGGGATTGACTTGCATGTCGTCAACTAGAAAATTCGATCCACCTTTCATCGGAACGCTTGACAGCGGCAAGGCCGCTGCTAAGATAAGGAAGGAATGGCAATATAAAATTCAGCTTTCGGTCTGGAGACAGAATAATGAGCAAAGCAAAGGCATTTGAGGCTGGCGGATATGTCGGAATTTGCCTTATTCAAGGCGCGGCAATCCCTAGTCTGGTCGGCGTGATTATGGGCTGGTCCCATGAATTGCCGCCGCTTTCAATGGTCCTTATGGTCTGGGCTGGACTCTTTTTGTTCCTGCTGCGCTCCATATACAATCGCCAGATGCTTTACATTGTTTCGGAAAGCGTCGGAATTTTCTTGCAATCCATTTTGCTGGCTTTGATTGTATTTCCGACATAAGCAAAGGGGTTATTGAGATTGATTCTCAATAACCCCAATTTGCGCCGATTTTAGGGCCGGCGCAGGCATTTGTCAAGCGAAAATTTTCAATAAATAAATCTTTTTAATCGTATTTTTAGGCTTGCAATCATCGCTGGGTTAAGGCATAACAATTTCAGCGATAGGGAAACATCGCTTAAAAAAGGAAACCAAAATGGCTTATGTGATTTTTGACTTGGATGGCACTGTCATCGACACGTCGCATCGCTACCGTAACAATGCAGATGGCCATTGCGACCTCGATTTTTGGTTTGCTAATAGCACGCCGGAAATGATCGCTCGCGATACGCTCTTGCCGCTGGCGGCTTCCATGCGGACTATGTTTGCCGCCGGTCATACAATCGTCATTTGCACGGCGCGTGATTTTTCGCCGCTGAATGGCGTTGACTTGGGCGCAATTTATACGCAATTCTTGGCCGATAATGGTTTGCATCATCATGCTTGCCTGCATCGGCTGATGGCTGGCCCGGATCACGAAACGATGGGCGACGGCGCGCTGAAAATCAAGCTACTGTCAGACTATGCGTTTTCGCAAGGTTTCGACACTATCCGCGAAATGGGCGCGATCATGTTCGATGACAATCTAGGCGTCATTCGGGCACTGGCTGATGATGTCATGATGATTGACGCGACGCGGGAAAATGCCCGCCTGCGGCTGGCCGCATGAACGAAACGGAAAAGGGTGAAGCTAGGGCGCAAGGCGCTTTAGCTTCATTCCTCGCGGAAATGGTAACGAAAATTCGCGACCGGCCGTTAGAGTATCGCCGCGCTTTTTGGCGCGAAATGCAACTGCAAATGCGCGATATGATCGCGTTGGAGGATTTAGCAAATGTGGACTGAAACTATCCTGTCTATTTTTGGCATATTGCTTTGCGTTTTCATTTACTGGACGTTGCTAAAGTCAAATATGGACGTTCCACCCAACGCGGAAAAGGCGCTAGGGCCGTTGGGGCGGCTGAAATTTGCGCTTGACAATGACTTGCCGGTCAAAACGCCGCTAAGCTAAAAATGAGGCTCTTGAGAATGATTCTCAAGAGCCTTAATTTTGCGCCGATTTTGGCAGGTTCGCCGCGACTTGTCAAGCGAAAAAATTTTCTAAATAAAATCGCACTAATCGAATTTTCCCTATTGTGTTATCCGCTGGCGTCTGTATAAGGGGAGGGCAAGGACGGGAAACGGACTTGCAAATTCTTAGTGGCAAAGGAGCCTATGAAATGAATACAGAAATCATCGCATTTGCAAGCGCGGCTGGCGTATTTCGCAAGAAAACGCCGGAAAATCAGCGCAAGGCATGGGATGACTTGTCGGGTGACTTCGCGGCGGAATTTGATCGCGATCCTACCGACGATGATTGGCAGATGCTGGTCAACTATCAGGCGGAAAAGGCAGACGCCAAGCGCAAGCGCGAAGCCGCGAAGCTGGCGCGTGACGCCGCGAAGCTGGCGAAGCTGGAAGCCATGCCGGTTTCGGCTTCTCAGGAAGCTGGCGACCATATTGACGCTTTCCCGGCTGGCCGCTATATCCTGACCGTCGCGCAGAATAACACTGATGTTGACCGCGATTTTCTCGCGGCACTGGAACGCTACGCGGAAATGCACGGCGCGAAAATTCTGGTCGCGCAGACGGTCTATAATAAAAAGGCGTTTCGTCAAGTGTCGCTTGACGATATGGGCAGCGGTGATCCCGAGGCAAATATCTGGTTTGATCCGGCGATCAAGCGCTATATTGTTCGCGGCACAATCGACTTGCACGGCGCGCATTTTCTGGCCGACGCAAATGTCATCGTGACGGCACAATGGCCGACGCAAGGATTCGATGGCAATACGCCTCCCGGCGTTCATGCTATCGTGCCAACGTCCAAAATTGAGCTTCGCGTAGGCGCGGCACTGAAGGGCGCGAAAACGAAAACCATCGTCGGCACTGGCGCAGTTACCAAGCGTAACTATATCGTTCGCGGTCGCGGCGCTAAGGCAAGCGCGGCGCATTGCATCGGCGCGGTGTTTGTCGATACTGTCACGAACGAAATGCGGCATTTGCACAAGCTGGACGGCGAAAGCGGCTTCTATGATGTGGACGGTTTCTATTCCGCATCGGCTTTCGTTCCCTTGTCGCGTGGCGACGTTGCGGCTTTGCAATTCGGTGACATTCATGCGGAAAAGATGGAGCAAGCCAATCTCGATCGCGCTTGCGAAATGATCCTGAATTTCAAGCCGTCAAATGTGATCCTGCATGACGTTTTGGATTTTTCCAGCCGGAACCATCATAATATCAAGGATCCGACTTTCCTGCATGAACAATTCGTCAAGGGCAATACGGTGCGCGGCGACCTGCAAAAGCTGGCCGACGTTCTGGACGCCATTGCGGAAACGACTTTCCGCCATGACGGGCAGATTCACATTGTGGAAAGCAACCACGATTTGGCCATAAATACTTGGCTGAAAAATGCTGACTTTAAGATTGATCCGATAAACGCACTTGTCTATCTGGATTGCATGACGGCGCTTTACCGCCATAAAGAGGAAGGAAACGGCGATTATTTCAATATGCTGCAATATGCATATGAAGAAATTGGCGAAGGCGGTTATTCGGATCAAATCAATTTTCATGAAACCGATGAAAGCCTAGTTATCGCCGGTGTCGAAATGGGCAATCATGGGCACAATGGTGTCAACGGGTCGCGCGGGTCGCCAAAACAATTTGCGGCGCTTGGCGTTCCGATGAACACCGGGCACACACACAGCCCTAGCATTTTCTATCCTTGCTTTACGGCTGGCGTAACGGCATCGCTGGAAATGGGATATAATATCGGCGCATCGTCATGGGCAATCGCGGATACTATCACATATGCCAACGGGCAGCGGCAAATCATTTTTGCCTAATGTCAAGGGAAAAGGGGCTGAAAAGCCCCTTTTCTTTTATTTATTTTAGGGGCTTGACAAATTCTCGCGATTGCTTTATCATCGTGCCGCCAAAAATCGATCCCGATTTTGCGCCGAAATTTTAGCAGGTTTTTCAGCCCATGTCAAGAGAAAAGATTTTCAGATTTTTTGTCGATTTTTGTTGACGGGATGCTTCGCCCGATATATAAGGATTACATCAAGAGGCGATGAGGCAGCTTGATAGAGAAACACTAAAGTCAAAAGGACTCTTAAAAATGGACAACACCGCAAACGCCAAGCCGACCAACTATACCGCCGCTCAGGAAGCAATCATTCGTGCGGCTTGCGAAGCCGGCCCCAACGGAAAGGGCAATCTGGAAATCGCCAAGGCGCTGGCGGAACGCCCCGACATGCGCGATAGCGACGGCAAGGAACGTTCCTATCGTTCGCTGGTCGCCAAGATTGGCCGGATGGGCCTGCCCTACGCGGGCAAGGAACCGACCTCCAAGGACGGCAGCCCCATCGTCAAGAAAACCGACCTTGTCGAACGCATCGGCGCTATCGTGACGGGCAATCTGGACGGTCTGGAAAAGTCGCCAAAGGCCGCACTGGTCGCTATCGCCGCCTATGTTGAGGCAGCGGCCAGCCGCGTTTCGCTGGAAAAGACCGGCACGGACGACTAACGGGATTAGGGCCGGTCAAAATAATTCTTGACCGGCCCGCCCAAAACGTCTATAATCATCGCATAAGGTTTGGATTCGATTAGCCTGATTTGTCATAGCTTCCATTTCCCCTTTCACTCGCGGCTTGAAAAATAGCAATTAAAGACGGGGCGAACGGGAAGCGTGACAAACGAAAAGCGATCATTAGTTAGGTTTGGTTGAAATGGAGATAGGTCAGACTTAGCAAGGGGCTTTCCGTAATTCTCATTAAACCGGAATTGTCACCCTATAACAGTATCGTCTGCTGAATAGTTAAAACGGCGTTTTGCTAGTCAACCGATACGGCTAGATAGAAAAACCGGAGATGGCCATCTCCGGTTTTTTGACGTTCTAGCAATGTGATGATATATCATATCATGGGGCGACCGAAACGGGGCGATTATAGCATTTTTATAGACATACCTGTCAACCGAAAAATTATGCAAAAAAGCAAATTTTTCGCTTGACAGACCGCCAAAACGGCGTTATGTTTATCCATAGGGAGCGCCGAAAATTTGGTCACGGTTTGTTCTCATAAATTACATGTTGACATGGGCGTTTGTTCCGCCTAAGCTGGCACTGGAAAGGATTGAATATGTATTATGAGATTTTCACGCTTCACGGCCTCGACTGGTTTGACTACTGGAGCGGCTCCGACAAACTGGAAGCAAAAAAGATATTTAATGACTTGATTAACGCTGGAAATAGCGTTAAGGTGGTGGAATGTCGCGACCTTAATAGCGGCAAAACATGGCTGGAGGATTAGCTATGGAACGCAACGCTACCTATTATGCGAAGATGAAAAAACTGCGCAAGAAAATGGAAAAATGCTTGCGCGAGCCTTTCACCCCTGCTAAGGATAATGAGCGCATAAGGCTCTTGCGCGAAATTAGGGAATTGGAAAATGGCGATTGTTAAAATTCGCGTTCCAGCGCGCTATGACAATGGCGGCGGCAATATTTTTACCGTTGCTGAATTTAAGCTAGGGCGTGGCCCTTGCGGCAAGGTGGTGGCATCCCTTCGCTGCGGCTGGGAAGGGGGGCGGCAGGATATTTTCTGGGTCCATCAAATGCACGTTGACGGAACCGAAAAAATGTTTTACTATAGGAACGCGGACCTAATCGGACGGGTCGAGGTGGAGAACGAATAAAGACTTGGGCCGCAAGGCCCTTTTCTTTTGTCCTCTACTGAGAATCATTCTCAATAACTTGCGCCGATTTTGGCAGACTAGCAAGCCCGCGTCAAGCAAAAATTTATTTTTCTTGGGCTTGACACGACCGCGAACGCTGCTATAATCGTGCCCCCTGAGACCGGCTAGGATATGTTATAACATGACGATATGATATAACGTAACATCAGGATATGATATATCATCACATAGGGATATGATATAACGTAACATTTGGCGGCCGGTCGGTTCCAGCTAAGTCATTGAAAACAAAGGATTTTTTATTGCTAATGATTCGCAATAGCGCTGCTATTGCGCCGGCGGCAGTAGTAGTTCAACAACTATTTTTACGTGTGGCCAATAAAGTGCTAATTCGACCAGTGCTAAAGCTACCCAGCTAGGCATCTTCGTGCCAAAGACAGATTTCGACCAAAATTTCTCTAGCGCCGAAACTCACCTGCGCCGGCGGCAGTGCAAATTCAATATCAGTGCAAAATCTACCATATTCGGTAAACGCCACGATTATAAGCCTTATTTTGCGTAAAGTCAAGATTTATTTGACAAAGTGCTGATTTAACCACATATTTTTATTTTCTGCCACTTTGCTCGATGATAACGGGATGCAACGGGTGGTTTGCGGGAAAAGTTGCGCCGAATTTAGTGCAAATTCGAGCGGATTCAGAAAAATTTGCTGCGGACCTGTGGCAGGTTGCAACCGACTACGGGCCTTTCAACGGGTGTAGCAGACCAACGCACACTACAGTATTTACTCAATCTAGGGTGATGGGAATGAAGTGCGTATGCTTAGGACAAAATAAAAGCCTGCTACAACCCTTTAAAGGTCATAATAAGCTAGAGCATGTTCACGAAGCTAGGAGGTGGGGCGGCCGGTAGCGGAGTTCGTTCCAATTTTATGAAATAGATGAAAATTGGTATGCAACCCATCAAGTTGCCTTAGTATTCCATAGTGAATTAAATCACTTTAGCACGTTGCATTGGTCTTCACGTAGTGAAGACGCAATACGATGAGGACCTTTGACTTATTGTAAAATGATCTTACCGCTTTGGTAAGATTAAATTACCTGCGGAGGATATGTCCCTAATAGACATTCAGTTAAGGTACCCGAGAATTCCCTCCGTCCAGAGGCCTCTTCCTTCTCTTCAAAGTACCTTACCTAATGTAATTAGGGACATCCTCCGCAGTCTGATAAATCAATTTTTGCATACTACCAATCTGTAACTACGTTACTATAGTATCATGACTTTTGCCAAAAGTCAAGAATTATTTTTCCCAGGGTCGTAACTATCTAGCACAAGCGCTTAGTCGAATAATATAACCAGACTAAAACGAGGGGGAATGGGTATATTTTCAAGTTATAATAGTCTGTTTTTCTGAAAATAGTAGTTGACCCACTAATTGTTAAGTGCTAATATGATAACATGTATAGAGTAGAAGAAAAACACGGCGGAATTTATAAAGTTTTCGCTAAAGTTAATGGAACCGAGGAACTACTATCCTTTGTAGATAATGAAATTATTCCTTTTAACGGTAGCAACAGAATAGAAGCTTCTTTTAGTAGTGATAAGCTTTTAGATGATTATTATATGAAAGGGAAATATAAAGTCTGGTATTTAGACGGAGTATGGAAAAAGCTACCTAGAGGTTTTAAGAACAAAGCGCACGCTTTGTCTTGTATGAATGGGCTAAGATTTTTATTTCCCGAAGTGCTAGTAGTAGATAGTGAAACCGTCGAAAATTATATTTCTTGACTTTGAGGTCAAACTATACTATAGTATACTTCTAAACAATGAAGTTTAGATCGTACACAAAAGGAAAATCTCATATGTACTATGTAAAAACCGAAACTGAAAAATATACCATCACCTCTAGTTATGTAACTGAGAAGCAGGCACGCCGCTATGGTGGTGAACCTGTGAAACAAGATCTTCACCTTATGGATGACGGATTCACTGCACAAATTGTAGAATTTGACGAAGATTTGAAAGATATTGGTACTGTAAGAACCGTATTCCACTCTAGAATGGACGGAAAAGAGGCCGGTAGATTCTTACTGTACTTGCAAGATGAAGACAATGACTGGTACTACACTGGTATTAGTTTCCATAGCTATAGCGATGCTAACCAAGCTGTAAAAGGGGCGTTAAGCACTACTTTTGGGGATATGCTAATTTTAGAAGTAGATGCCATTACTCCCACCTCCAAAGAGGAATATAAACTAGCTTAAATGATAGCCACCTAGCTTCGGTTAGGTGGCTAAAATTTTACTTGACTTTTTGGTCCTTTTTTGTTATGCTACAAGCTATGGCATATGGACTACAGATATTTGGCCCCAACGGGGCCACCTGGTTAGATACGACCAGAAAGACAACTAGACAAATGGGTACAGTCACTATCACTGCAGGAGGCGGCACTACTACAGTAAGTGTGCCAAAAACTGGCTCCGCCACAATCTGGGCCTTCACCTACGGAAGTAACGGAGGAGTCGCTATTCTAGGCATAAATGAGGCAAATTCCACAGTGACTTATGGCCCAGGTCGTGATCCCTGGCCAGCAGGTGCCGTGGCCTACGTATTCTGGGGGACTGCATAATGGCTTTTGGCTTTCAATCTTTCACAGAAGATGGAACCCTTCAGATAGACGAAACAACCCCATGTCTTCAGCTTAGACAAAAGGGCCAGCTAACAGTTGCCTCAGGTACTAATACCGCCCATATTACAGCAAATCTCACCTACTCGGGAGGCTCTACTCCTCTAGTAGCCCTCAGAGTGCCGCCAGAACGACAAGCCTACGCAACCATGACCGGTGCCAAACTAAGTGGAGGAACCTGGACCTTTAAGATAGCCATGGAAAACTGGTCAGGACTTCAGGGTACCTACATTGTAGACTATTATATTTTCGACAGGCCCAACACTAGAGATTCCTGGGGACTAGCAATATATGATGCTTCGGGAAATCTCACCTACAGCTCCGCTCAGCAAGCTATGCTAGTAGAAACCCGCAGCCCTACATATAATTCCAGCAGGCAGGGCTGGGTCGTAGATGATTCTAGAACTTATGCTTTGGCACTTTGTTCAGGCTATGGCTATCGTGAGCAAGAGCACGAAATTTCTAACCCTTCTGGGCCTCCTACTTATTATTGGACTTGGGAGCAGAATCTAACAATGGGTACTAATGTTTTGGGCGGATACCGAATCGATCTTATCTCGACTAATGGTGGCGATGGATTTGCTCCAGCCTATAGTGATTATGAAATGTATGGAGACTTCGCAGAAGGTTCAGCGAATTTCCTTCTAGTAGATGTAACGGGGATGTGAAATGCAATTACCGATTTTAGTAGGTTCTAAGGCCGCAGAGTATTGGGGATATTTACCTCCGTGGAGAAACGGCTTCACAAAAGATATTGATCTAATAGCTTCCGAAGAACAAGTAGACTGGCTACACGAACACTTAAAAGGCCCTTTAATTAAGACTCCTACACGCAGAATTATGTCCCAGAATGGGGTTACTCTAGATATTGACATTAGAGATAATAGTGTTAATAGGAAGGTCAGAGAGTGGTCTACAGAGATTATACCCTATGACTTTAACAGTGGTAGAGGTTCCGAAGTACTGAAGTGTAGAGTAGCTCCTATGAAAGTCGTGGTAGGTTGTCATCTTTATACCATGGGCTTTAACGGTGCGACGTTTAGAAAGACTTTGAGGGACATGTTGTACTATGAAAGTCTGGGAATAGAGTTGGACTTGGATTGGTGCGAGGACTATAGAAAGACGGCTATAGAGACTTATAAGACTTATTATCTGGATTATTGATTTGGATTGTTGACTCTGGGTGCCTATCTTGCTATAATGGGCCTTCAAGAGGAGGCCGATAATGACCGTACGTGAGCTCATTAAGTATCTACTTACCCTGGACCAAGACATGATAGTGGCCCACCGGATGTTTAGTGAACAGTGTGAGCTGAACATTGACGAAATAGCAGTAGTAGACCTATGCTACCCTAGGTCCGATGGTTGGATTCAGAATGCTAGGCCGGATATGCCTACGAGGAAATATCTTTTGCTTCCGGGCAACTAATAAAAGGGCGGAGAGAGTACGACTACTAAATCTAGCTGTTGACTCACTCCGCCCTTTTTGTTATAATGAGGCATCAAGACAGGAGACCACATGGCGGCAATTGATAAAACCTATGGCACGCCTCAACAGAGTGCTCAAATGTACTACTGGATGAAGCGATGCGGGACGCTACGTTACCATTATGGTCTAGATTGGATCACGGATCAGGACGAGGTGGTTGTAATTAACACACCCACATGGCTGGACAAGTTTCATGCTCGGTTCTGTCCGTTTAGGTTCGTTCTAGAGAGAATTGTGGATGTTTATTCAGCCGACAGTAAGTTGGTAAAGATCTGCAAGCAACGTCTGGCCTCTACCACTTCCGATCATGTTCCCACTTACCGAACTCTCGTTAAAGGATAACTTATGCGTTACGTGATGATTGAAAAGATTGCCGAAGAGATCGCTTACGACAACGGTTGCGTGAGTGCGGACCAGTCGCTTGAGAAGATTATCGACAAGCTGTATCTGTTTCTGACGGATTACGACGATGATTTCCTGGCGTGTGTCGAGTCTTATCTGTCGACGCTGGATCACAGTGAAATGGTGCAGCTGGCTTGCGGCACTGAGGACGAAATGAAGGTTTATGACAGCGAGTTCGCTGATCTGTATGGCTTCAATGGTCTGAACGAGTTCCTGGACGAAATGTTTGAAGGTGCGATGTGAGATACTTTCTTAAAGGTGTCATCCCGACGCTAGTACTACTCTTCATTGTGGTGGTTCTGACAGTCGGTTGCGCTATAGCGGTTATATCCGTTATACATATTTTTATTCTTTCACCCTTGACAGCAGTTGCCGGAATTCTTCTTGGTGTGTTTATTTGGGTGTGTTATTGGGTTGGAAAAGCCCTTAGCGGGAGTACTGAATAATGTTACTAGTTATAGTAGGACTTTCGCTCGTTATAATAGTATGTCTTATCGCTCTCAGTGCTCTAGTGAATTCTATGAAAGATTTGGCATTGAAGATGGACCAAGATCGAAAGAATCTTGCTGCAGCTATTCTGAATAACCCTAAAGGCCACGAGACTAGCATCATCAATCTTGCAACGAGGGCTTTTCATGAGTGATTATATCTATCGAGGGCTGCTACCTGCATTTATGATCGTACTATCGATCTGTATGCTTTATATGGGCATTTTCTTCACAGTAATCGGTTATTTGGCTATTATGTTCGCCGCCGTTCTAGCACTACTGTCTTTGGCTTATGTTATTGGAAGGATTACCTCACCATGAGAGACACTCTAGAAGACGGCTTTTTGCCGGCACTGTGGGCTTTTATCCTGCTATGCGGGTCAGCAGCTATCATAAACCAGCTAGGCTTCGATAAATTTATTGTAGCGATGGGATTTTTCATCGGAGGAATTCTATCTTTTCTGGTTATGTGCTATAGTATGGGGAAGGTTATTCAACTATGGAAATCGGGACCAAAGTCACGCGGTCTGAAAAAGGCTCGTGGGGTGTCGCTGAGGTCGTAAGTCTTGAGCTTTTTATGGTGTCATTTTACGGCAATCCGCCCGTAAGTCGTAATCCTGAGGATTACGAAGAGTTTATTCCCTGGTATAAAAGAAAGCGTGGGTTATGATCCATATTGTAGAAATCCGTGAAGATGGCTATAGTGTTTCTAAGCGCATCAAAGATGATGACATTCAGGAATATGGAGATAGCATCATGCAAGGAGATAACGCACCACTAGCAGTGGCTATCTACACTATGGATGCTTTCGGCCACTATAGTAAGATGGAGTATTTCGATGGTACTTCTTACGCATGAAATGATAAAAGCTATCGAAGAAGTAGTGGAGGAATATATGACTAGCATGGGAACTATTATCGGCTGGGAGCAAGATGCTGAGAGGCTGGAAGCACAGGCTCGCGGGCTTCGCCGCGCAGCTAAAGAAGCCAAGCAGAAACTCGTCGCTTCGCATCTAGGAGACATCAACAGTTCCGAGCTCAGTGTAGATACTGACTACTGGGCCTGGGATTGCCCCACTTCACCCACTAAAAAGTGTGTGTATAATGACGAATTAGATTGGTGTCATGATGAGTGTATATTCTGTGGAGACCCCTATGAGCGGAAGTAGTTGGTATAATTCACAAAACATCAAGCAACTTCGCGCTGAGGGTAAATCACTACATCAGGCTAAAAATCTCCTGATTAAAGCCGAACTCCAAGAAGCCCTAACTGAGAACCCTCGCAATCTTGTCCCAATTCTAGACAATATCATAAGGAACATGGATTTTCATGACATATACCATCTGGATCGACTTAGGCAACGGCCTATGGGACTACGAAAGTGCGAATAGTTTGGTGGAAGCTATTGCTATTGGCGATGCAACCAACGCTGCTGATATCATTTATGGTGATCAGGTCTATCGCAGAGTTGGCGATGCTTGGTCCTCTTATACTATGGTGACTATTGATGTTACCTGAGCCGTTTAGACCCTCTGATGGTGCCTATCAGTATGTTGTTCTGTCCAGAACCACCTATAACGGTATGCCAGAATTTAATCGCCATACACTAGCGGAAAATGCGGGTAGCTTCGAAGCAGCTCTGATTTATGCTGCAAGGCGTCAGAAAGCCGGTTACTGGGTAGATATTTATAAGGAACTTGCATATGCTCTTCCTGCTGACACTTCTAACGCTTAAGCATTTCGTCTTCGACTTCCTTTATCAACCACCTTATCAGTGGCAGAATAAGGGAACGTACGGACACTGGGGTGGACTTGTTCATTCCGGCCAGCATATGCTTGCTAGTTTTGTGATCCTGCTCTTCTTTGTTAGCGTGCCATGGGCGGCGCTAATAGCGTTGGGTGAATTCATTATCCATTATCATATGGATTGGTTCAAGATGAACCTAAACAAGCGCAAAGGCTGGACTGCAACGACTCATAATGAGTTCTGGATTCTGACCGGTTTCGATCAATTTGTTCACTCTCTTACTTATATAGGAATGACCTATGTCGCAATCACCTGAAGAATTCTCAGCTGCTATTGTATCTCTACAGAAGTCTCTTTCTCAGACGAAAAAAGAGAGGGATTCTCTATGGCATGTGTTAAATTCAGTTCTGGAAAGAATTGAAGACTCGGACCTTTGGTGGTTTGATGTGCCTGATCGAGGTGGATTTGACGTGGAAAAGATTCGTGCAGTTTTAACTATGAAAGGCTTGAATGATGTCAGCTGAGTTTCTTGTAAAAATCACTCATGGCTCTGTGTCTGGGTTTAACGGACCTAAGCCAGATGTTACCGTCATATTCTCAATAGGTGGTATAGCAGTCACGTACGAACGAGAAACCCTTACTAATAAGGCTCAGGCTTTTAATATCTATGATCCTGTGATTATTAAAGCACGACTTATTATGGAATCTTTAGACTTAAACCCGCAAGATTTAATCGTAGAGGTGTATGAATATCAACCCGTATACGAATTGAAACAAATTAGGTAACGATGAAGACGGCTCTTGACTGGGGCCGTCTTTTTTCGTATAATGGGCTGTAAAGGAGACAGCCGTGAAGCTTTTATGTGGATTTCCATATCCCAACGAAGTCATTATGTATGGCTCAGACTTTGTAGACTCTTTAGCTTGTAGATGTAAGCACAGACCTTCAACCACTGACGGATACCGATGTGCTAGTAGACTTAGGCAAGCTTTTGGCTATCGACGATTGCACGATGAAAATGGCAGAACTCTAGTAGGTATTATTCCTATGATTTTGCCTGAGTTTGATAACAGGATCATTCCAACAGATCCATATGATGAATGGGGTTATGTACGTGAAGATTATCTTTTTAGACATGGACGGAGTGATATTATCTGGGCCTGATCTTTGGAACAGTTCCTATATTCCACGCAACCGTACAATCCCTCAGGATAAGATCGAGCTTCTTAAAAAGTTGTGTGACTCTACAGATGCTAAAGTCGTGGTGTCTAGTACCTGGCGAAGTGATGAGAACACGAGAGATCGTCTCCGCGATCTTGGGGTGCCGTTGCATGAGGATTGGCGCACTTGTCATAGCTGGACACCAGAATTTACGGAGGCTCATCAGGGACGTGGTTATCAGGTTCAACTATGGCTAAATAAACATCCAGAGGTCACGAAGTTCGTGTGTCTCGATGACGATGATGATTTTATACCAGATCAGCCGGTAGTATATACGGATTTTATGGTTGGATTGACCGAGCTAGATATTCTAGAAGCGGAGGTAATTTTGAATGGCTAAATATGTAGCAATTGTTGAGCTGGCTTTTTACGTAAGTGACGAAGACTTTGACCCTAGTCTTTGCGAGAGGGATAACGTCTATGATGCTGTAAAAGATCATATTCCTCCAGACGCTGAGATTGAAGAGCTAAAATTTTGGGAGAAGGTTAGTGGGTGAGTGGGCTGATTGGTGTCGTATGCACAATAACGAAGGCTACGATGACTATACTAAATCTGAACGAGAACGTTCAGCCCTAGAACGTTATGCTGAAATGGATACCAAAATGTCCATAGAGCTTAATTACTGGGCTAATATCGAGCGTATTAAACAACTGTACGAAACTACACGCGATTTCGAAACCATCTATCATAGTGTATGGGATATTATACATGAGTAAAATATTGGAAAGCTATATGGCGGAAGGTTGGACTGAACATAAGACGGATGGTGGTAAACGTCCCGACTGGCTAGAAGATGGGGTCACGATTATAGTCAGGTACGGATGGCCTGCAGGAACCTATATCGGTCCAGCTAATCGTGCTATCTGGGATTGTTTCACTAGATCATTTTGGGTGAAAAATGGGTGAATATGCAGACCTTTTTACTGACAACCTTATGTTCGGTGGACTAAATCCTTGGGGAGGTAAATCTCGTGGAGGACACAAACCTACCAGAGTTAAGTGTGATACTTGCGGATGTACGGTTAAATGGCTTGAGGACAGCTCCGGCTGGTATCTTGCTGAGTATAATGATGGAGAATGGATTCGACATGCCTGTCGAATGGGTAAATTTCCTAAGAAGCCAGTATTTACACCAGAACGAGCTTACGCCGCCCTCGTCATGCTGAGGACTCGTGAAATTATGGATCGTATTGAAGTAGGTATGCCCCCTACAGAAGCTATGGCTCGCCAATGGGCTATTGAAGAACTTAAGAAGAACGGACAAATACCGGAGGATTATGAACTTTGAATCGGACGAAGGCGATGACGGAGACTACGGTCCTGATACATCGCAGAACTTCAGAACCTTCCCCTCGGCTAAAGAACTGGCTGAGCGTGAACGATGGCGGAAGAAGCGAGAAGCAGACGCACATATTAGCCGTCAATTTAACTCTTACTTAATTGAATTGTTCAATGCTCAAAATCGGTCTTGACTCTAGCTGCTGAACGCGGTATAATGAGCGATCAAGACAGGAGATTACATGGCTGAAAATGAAACTCGCATCCGAACTAATAAGTTCGATGTAGAATGGCAGTTCGCAAAAAGGTGCTGGACCTGGCTAAGCCAAGGGCTGGATACCCCTCAACCTGCTGTACCTAACTACTCTATCTGGAAGGTAGTTAATGGTAAGGAAACTTTCAGCGGGTCTAAGCCCATTAGCCCAAAACGAGTATCTTGTGCAGGAGTAGTTTTGTTCCCATGAGTTACGCGATTATGATAAATAAGCTGGATCGTAAAGGTTGGGTGCTAGCGGAGCAGGGGGTTACCCATCCGTTTTATGACCAGAAACCAGCAGCTACCAGAGCCTGCGATACGTTCAAAGAACTTTTCGGTGAAAAGAACGTGAAGCTTTTTAAGGAGATTGAAGTTGGAACAGTGGCAGATTAAGGCGATCGCAGCAGTTGAGGCAGGCCGTGATGCCTTTATTCGTGACATAAATATTGCAGCGGATAAGTATCTGGAGGATATTGCATCAGGTAATAGGGAAGATTGGCACGAATTGGAAGCCGAGGATGTTATCCAGTGGCTGTGGGAGAGCGCATGAGCGAGTCTGTTCGTAAACTAAAGTTACTAGGAATATTCCTCCTAGTGATGGGTATTCTTGCCGTTGTTTACTACTTAGTAGTAATAGTTTTACTCGTAGTCATTTATTATCCGCTAGCATGGCTGCTGGGACCTGTAGCTGCCCAGTGGGCGACAGGAATTGGTGGATTTATTTTCTTTCTTTGGCTTATTTGGAGGGACCTGTGAAGATTTTCACTACGGGCGGTATATACGCCCACAATCTCGAAGCTAGAGGGCAGAGGATGTTAGATGATTTGGGACGATACTTACGAGACAAAAAGCTCACGACAGCCGATGTCGAATTCTTCCAATCCACAGAGAGCCACTGCGTTATCCTCACGGCAATTGTTAAACACTGATTTACTGCCCTCAGGTCCTACCGGCGCTATGGCTAGCATATATGGCCGTCCAGTGATTGGTTACCGAGGAGTTTGGTACGAAGAGAAGTTGCTTTTCGGGTCCGGCAAAGTTGATATTGATTGCTATGATAAGGCTTACCAGTTCCTAGGTACTCTATATAATATGCGTGTTCCTGAGTGCCAGCTACCTAGAAGCACACGACTGGTTAGACCCAGTAGTCGTACAAGTCCGGCTACTAGACGAGAAGTGGCAAAAAAGCGTGAAATTGTAGAGCGAATAAACGAAAAATTTCGTGATAATGCTATACAGAAAGCCTCTATTAAAGAGGTAGTTTCCGCTACCCCAAAGCAGCCTGTAGTAGATATAAAGCTACGCTTAGACTTCTGGAACTATCCTGACTGGGATAAATCTGGTAATCTAAAGGACGGTGCTCAGCCTTTTTGGATGTTCGATAATGTTGAGCCTAAGCCAGATCCTGTACCCGAACCGCCAAAGCCTACACACAAGCGCGTAGTCAAGAAAGTCGCGGGTGTAGAAGTTATTATTATGGAGCCACTATGAAGAAAACCTCGGCTGAATGGATGAAGACTGAGAAATATCGCTCGCTAGTGATCTTTGACCCGGATGGTTGGGATCGCAGGAACTTTGAGCGTTCCTGGAATGAAGAAATTACAGAAGAGGAGTTCGAACGACGTGTTTGCCTATCTACCACCGTTTTTAAGTCGCTTTAAAGGTAATTTCTTTTTCGATACCTTTATGTTGGGGTTAGGCTTAGCTATACTGGCTATGGTATCTCTAGGGGTAGTATCGGTTATTATGCGCTTCTTCGGACAGGAAGTAGGTGTCATTGCTCTTATTGCCTTCTGTATTTCTTTTATTTTCAATCTCTTTAAAAGGATTCCTTAATGGCTTTTCTCAATAACGAACTCCAGGCTCGCACGTACCGCAATATCGCCACTAAGGCTCTGGATGAAGTAGTTCGTCTGGACAATCTGGACCCTGAATTTATCGTCCATCTTACTAAGTTGGAAGGTGCTCTGGATAATCTCTACAATATGGCTCGCAAATGACTTGTAGAGAGGACATTCGTCTATCTGGCAAGCCTTACCCTAGGTCTTGTCCAATATGTAAATTCGGTCCGTGCCCTAGAGGCCACGATTACGGGAAAATTAAGTTGAAAGATCAATACGCAGTAGTTTATGAAAATAGCTACACAGAAGGCACTGGATATGACACCTCCACTGTCAGGTACGAAACCCTGAAATATTTTGATACGGAGCAGCAACTAAAAGAGTTTCTAGTCCAAGAAAGCGTCAAGACGTATACTAAATGTAACATCAAGCGTATTATTAAATTCCAGGAACTTAAAGCTACTACCACTGTGGAGGTCACTCTTGTTTAAATTTCTTTCAGATGGGCCTTTATACCTTCGTATTCCGGCCTATTTCACTCTCGGTACACTAGCAACCGCTATTGTACTAACTCTAGTAATTGCTGTCATCGCTTTCGCGATTTCTCTGGGTTGGTGGGGTTTTCTATTTATCTTCGCACTGATTGGGGGACTTGTAGTTACTTGTGCAGCTCTTACCGCTATCGAGCATGAAAAGCTAGAGAAAGAGGCGCGGGAAAAGAGGCAGCAACGCCTATAAAAGCTCTTGACTCCGTGTCTTATGTCTTATATAATGAGGCATCAAGACACGGAGATTTTTTATGCTTTCGGACGATATTCGACAGAAGATTATAGACTGGTTCCACCTTGAAGTTCAGGGCGGAACTTGTGAAGACGTCTTCAGTCTTTTTGACAAGATGATTGACGAAGGTGTACTTGAGCAGGAGTTTTTCGATGCTCATGAGGGAAATATTTGCACTCTGGTAGACTCTTTGTGGTTTACCTGTCAAGGCTGTGGTTGGACTATGCCTATCGAAGAGCAAGATGAGCGCGGTGATTGGCACTGCAAGCAGTGTATGGACGAGGAGCACGGATATGACGATTAATGAAGTAATTGATGATCTTCGTCGTATTGCCGCAGAAGATGCTAAAAGTTGGTATCCCGGCAAAGAGAAGACTCGTGCTGAAATCATCGTAAGCTACATCGAGTATCTTGAGAAGCGTAATGCACAACTCAATGCCGATCTTTCAAATCTACTCTGGAAGGACACGAAATGGGGCGCTTGACCGATATTCATCCCGTAGACTATATTATTGACCATTGGCCTAGCCCGGAGCTGAAGCCCATTCACTGGGGCTATAAAGCTGGCGGACTTATTTTCTGCCTCGCTTGGGCTGGACTTATTATTGGAGCATTGCTTTGAAGATTATAATTAAACGAACCGAACCTTTTCCATATTCCCACAATGACTATAACGAATGGGTGCAGCCTACTCATAAGTTTATGGTATATGTAGAGGAGACTAAACTTAAAAATAAGATAGCCGAATTTACCAAGGAGTCAGAAGCTCTAGGTTTCGTGGAACCTTTCAAGCGGGCAGGCGCAGAAATTATCACTAGCTGGAAGAGGTCTTTCCGAGTGACTACTACGGTTGTCGCTAATACGGAGGAAGAGGCTCTTGACCGTCTCTGCGGTGATGACATTGAGGCCCGAAAGCTAGCGGTGGTTGTAACTGTATGATTAAGATGTATGCCATTTTCTGCCGAGAAACTCTCTCGCAGATGAAATTTGAAGGTAAGCTAGCCGCTCAGGCAGGACACGCTTACCTACATGCTTGGTGGGATGCAGAGGATCGCACTAATTCAGAACATGAAGAAGCCCCAGGATTTCTAGGGTATGATTATTGCGATACTATGGATGACTACCGTAACGGTGACGATGCCCGTAAGATCGCTCTAGTAGTAGATACTGTACAGGACCTGGAACACTTATATGAACTTTATAAGCCGTACATGGGTGCTACTATTGTGGATGATTGTGGCTATACTGTGTTTGAGTGTACCACTACCACCGCCGTTGGTCTAGGTCCTGTTAACGATGAGTGGTTTAGAGAGGACGGCCACCCTCAGCTACTTAAAAGCCTTTACACTCTTAGAAACGAGATTCACCGAAATGCCAACAGCGCCTGATTACCTCAGAGACGAGTGGGGAACTGATGAAAGCCAAGCTATCACTTACTTAGAGGGTAGAGGCTTTAAGCTCACTCGTGATTGGCTGTGGAAGATGCCAGTAAATAGAGCGAGCCTTACTCCAAAAGAGGTAAGCGCTATTGACTTTCTAATTATGGAATGGGATTATGGAGGACTTGACCTTGATTGAAGATGATGCAGAAGCCCGTATCTTGAAGGCGCTAGCAGATGCTAAGCGTTTTGGAGAGGATTTTACCAAGGTACGTACAGAGGACTTAGACATTTGGGTTAATGCTCTAGAAGATGCTCTCAAGGGGCTAGAAGCGGGCTTGACTCGTATCGAGGAATGCTTTAACTAAGTATTGACTTGACCCGCTTATCGCGATATAATGAGTCATCAAGAACGGAGAAATAACTATGGCACAGACTTATACCGACGCTCAGATTGAAGAACTCAAGTCTGTGCCGAAGATGAACTATGAGATTGCTACCGTATTTGCAGAAAAGCACAATATTGGTGTCCGAAGTGTTATCGCGAAGGCGAAGTCGCTCGAAATTCCTTACGAGACGAAGGCCCCTGGCGATAAGAAGAAGTCGGCTGTCAAGAAGAAGACCAAGGCTGACATTATCAAGGAGTTCTACGGTGCTTACTATGGCCCGGAACTGCCCTCGCTGCCTAGCATGACTGTTACCGACCTCGAAAAGCTGACCAATTATCTCATTGCGGTCAATGCTACCGATGCCTAACTTAGCTATTGACTTCTACTGTTGACTGTTGTATAATGGACCCTCAATAAACGGAGGGTCCATGCACAGGTTAGATTACTTTAAGCAACTGGCAACCCGGCTGTTCCCTAGTGATATGGACGACGCGGAATTTCTGAAATATCTTATAGAGCTGGATAAATGGGATGATAACCGGACCAAAGAAGCTAGTGAAGATGGCAGTCTTTCTGACTAATGTTCTAAACATTGAGAAAGATTTCACTCTGGAAATCAAGCGTAAAAAGCTGAGCGATGTTAGCGCTGAATGTCTTCGCATTGATGATTCCGAGTTCGAGATTAATCTGTCAAAGAATGCTGTATCAACGGATATCGAGCTTCTTGGGCACGAAATGGTTCACCTCAAGCAATACCTAGAGGGTAGGCTTATTGATGGGGGACCAATCCCGGAAGGGTATCTATATCACTGGGAGGAAAAGCCCTATGTTTGCGGCAAGCTTATGGACGATTATTTCCTGTGTCCTTGGGAAATGGAAGCACGTGCGCTAGAGGCGTACCTAAGTTATCGGTGGACGAGTAGGAAATGAGCTATACAGAAGAACTAACAAAACAGATTATAGCTGAGTATGAAGCTAACCCGACGCGAGAAACAGTAGATGCTATTGCTGCTCGTATCGGTAAAAGTGCGCGTTCCGTAATCGCAAAACTAGCGGCGGCGCATGTGTATCAGACTCCTCAGCGACTTACTAAAACTGGCGAGGCCATCGTCAAGAAAGAAGAGCTTGTAGCTGATATCGAGCGCTGGCTCGAAATCGAGGCTCCTAGCCTGGCTAAAACGGGTAAACTGGAGTTGAAACGACTCCATACAGCCTTAGCGGAGATATTCCAGGATGAACTTCAAGAAGGCGAATTGGATAGCAGCACAGATGCCTAAGGGCACTGATCCAGAAGACGTGCTGGACGTACTGCTAGGAAATATTACTAATCCGAGCGAATTTGTCGCTCAAGTGCAAATGCTTGCAGATGAATACGATACTGATTTCGATAAGCACACTGGCAAGCTACAGAGATATTACAATGACTGAATATGAATACATCCAGAAAGAACTGGCACAAGACGAAACTCACCCTTCTGTAGAGGGTATCAAAAAGATTCTGGAAGGCAAGCCTCATAGTTTCGAGGACTGGCTAGTAGACTTGGTATGGGATTTACACTATGAGTGGGTTGAGCTTAGCGGTGTACGTCTACTTGGGGATGCGCAAGGAGAAGTGGCCCCATCTGACGCCTGAGACCATTCAAGGTTTCATGGACGAGCCGAAATGGCTAGATGACGAGGAAGATCAAGCTTTCATTGACTGTTTTTATAAATACTTTGAAGCTTGGCATCGCTTAGATTGATTGTTGACTTTCTCTGTCCGTCTCAGTATAATGAGGCATCAAGAGCGGAGACAGAGCATGAAGTATCCTTCGGATTGGAAAGAAGAACTTTCTAAGAAGCCTATTTGCGGTGTTCTGGCTACAGCTGTGGCTGCGAGCGTAACTTTTGAGAAGGCTACTGATGCTATCAAGCGTAGTCTTATGCCTTGGCAAAAGCGGCATGGAGGTAAGACATACCCTGAGCAGGTTGCTGAGGCCATGAATAAGTTGGGTGTTAACTACACTCAGCTTCCTCAGCCAGAGCGCATGACACTGCATAAGTGGCACTCGCTCTATGCTATGCCAAATGTTCACTATATGGTCTGGACTTCGGGTCATGTGGTAACTGTGCAAAATGCCTACGCCATGGATCAGTATGAAATTGCTCATATTGACGAGTTTGGTCCGCGTCGCTGCTATGTTAGAGAAGTTTTCATCATTAACTCAAATGAGTGTTGACTTTAGCTGCCCGCCACGTTATAATGAGTCATCAAGAACGGAGAAAGACATGGTTCGAATTATTGAGTTTTCAGAGAGTCCTTTCGGTTTCGGTGCAAAGGACAATTACGGACAGCAAGTGTTCGTAGCCACGTGTGAAGTCAGTGAAGACGGTAAGTATGATGGCTTCTCTTTCCTAGAAGGTGATGAAGAGCCTATGTCGGGAGTGTTTGATCCCGCAAATTACCGGATCGAAGTTGCGAAGTTGATGGGTTTCTAAAATAATTCTTGACTTGAGACCCTAAAGTTGATATAATGAGACATCAAGACGCGAATACGAAGTTAGGCCGGTATCCACAGGGTGCCTTGCCGAGCGTCTTATAGGTTAGCACAATATTATACGCTATTAAATCCGAGAAAGTTATGTGCATCGGAGCCTACATCAATTGGTGGCACTGAGAAGGTGTTAATGTCGTGGGACGCGAAACAGCCGATATTCATATGAGTTATTAACCACCAGACCCTGCACTGGCTCATATGTCTTAGTAATTGAGGGTTAGCTTATCGGGCTGATGGCGACATGCTGGCTAGAAGCGGATTGCAAGAGAAACCTCCAAGGAGGCGTACGTGATAAACCAGTGTCTTGATTATGATTCTGCGAGTCAATCCGGATTTAAACCGGAATAAAGGTAGGTTGGATTCCTACATCAAGAAAAGTGTGGCAACAGGCACTTAACATTTGGTGTTGCTTAGTTGTGAGTGGTAATTAACTCTCCCGAAGACTGATATTAATGGGATGAAACCCAGGGTCTGTGCCTCTCGGATATAGAATGAGGAAGTCTAGCTGCCAGGGTTGGTTACGTTAAGTAAGAGGGTTCGAGTCCCCGTTAAGCTAGCAATGTGGTTTGCAGATGGCACGTTAAACGCAATCTGTCAAGAGAACGGGACTCTTGCGAAGAACCCGTACATGCAGCACAGTCGCTAAGCGTCTGTATCTGTTCGATCGAGTAGTAGCGCTTAAATGCTCGGTCAACCCTTCGCGAGGGACGCAGGTAGTGTAACGGCAGCACCCCGGCCTATGATCGGGAGTCTGGGTTCGAGTCCCAGCCTGCAAACGCGCATATTATATAGATTCAGTAGTTTAACCGGGCGTTAAAAACGACTCCTCGAACAGCTCCGAGAATTAGAGTATTTCGCTGGCAATGCTGACCAGCCTGACTCTATATAATATGATTTTGGTGCGACTATCGCTTGACTATCAGTAACCTAGAACGGGAAGGCCTTTCTGTCTAGAAGTGATGTTAGGAGAGTAAAAGGTTTGTAGATAGCATGGAAGTTCTATAGGCTTCATATCATGTCGGGTTCGATTCCCTAACGCACCACCAGAGTTCCGAGAAGTGGAAAGTAAGATAGAGGCTCCTTAATCCAGACGCGGGTTGATCTCCGCTACAAGCTGGGCTAAATCGTGGAGCAAACTTGTTACTACTGCGATTGCTGGCATCCTAGGAAAAATTGCCTGTGACCAGTCAAAGAATTCCCCGGACTAACCTCCGGCTCGGTTTAACAGTTCAGGAGATCAACGACCCGACGATGAAAGAGGTTTCCGACGTACGCGGTGTAATCGAAGACGACCTCAACTCCTGATTCATATTGGGGTAGTTAACCCTGATAGGCGGCTCTAGCCTAAAGAGAGACGGTCTTTGTTGTGTAGAACAAAGCGGATGTGCGTGGTCGAGACACTTCACGTACCATTAAGGATTGCCGAACAAGTTCATGTAAGAGACTAACGGTAAATCTAGGCTTAGCGGCTTAGTAGGATTTTGTGGTCCGGTTCGCGGCCGCAGACGACAATTAGACGGGAACCGCGGGTCAAGGCCGGCTATGCGGTTGGTGAGGAGCAGGTGGTGAGCGACCTCACGTTCAGTTTAGGCATGGTGCAGCCTTGAGATAGCTGAGATTACGTCATAAGTCTCCTTGGTCCTCAAAATGTGTCTACTTTGGCAGAAGTTAAAACTGCCTTATACCGGAGAACCGGCCCGTCCTCGCGGGAAATATCTGAGGAGGTAACAAGCGGAGTAATTAACCCACCTAAAGACCTGAAGCGCAGAAGTTCAGGCCGGATCAACCCGTAATACGAATTTGCCGGGGCATGGGCAGCAACTTTCGGGTTGCTGCCCATTTTGCTGTGCGCCGACCACCGCATTTCAAGCACTTCCAAAGTTACGTGTTGACTCACATGTTTAGTTGGCGTATAATGAGTCATCAATAGGAGATTTTATGGCCAGATACAGAGTTATTAGGCGTAGGATTACTAAAGCCGAGTGGGACAATCTCCCCAGGGGTCGCAAGTATAATATTTCAGAAAAAGCGGTAGTATTCATCCCCCAGCGAAAGGTAACGCTGCTGGGTTGGATGTGTTTGGATGCCGATCAACCACTAGAGGTCTACTTCAGTCAGGAAGAAGCCGAAGAGCAAATCTTCCTTGAAAAAGCCGGCGTTGAAGTAGTTATTTCTGAATTTATAAGTAAGGATGACCCACTTTATAGGGTCAAGGTGCCGAATGAATCTTAAATGTTTAATCAAAGGGCACGACTTTAGAGACGAGTATACATATTTAGAAGGTTTTGACTACTCCGTCCAGAAAGTCTGTCTCAGATGTGGTAAAAAGAAGAAAGATAAGCGAACAGTCACATGGAAGAGTACGAAAATATCCAGATTGCGCGGAGGGTAACTAGACTTATCCGTGACGCAGGGAAGCCGACCTTCCCACTTGTAACGATGATGTACATCTTTCTCCTTCTAGCCACGGCTATTATAGGAATAAAGGAACTTATCAGTGCAATTATCTGAACATACTTATACTGTGCCCAATACTCATTGGCTCTACGGAGTGCCGTGGACTAAATCCGGAACCAAATTCGGAGCTAGCTTCCATCGTTCTTACGCAGATGCCAAGAAGTACATTAGTAACAACTCTAATAGTGAGCTGAAATCTTCTAGCCCTAAAATGGTTAGAGTATCCGACTGGCTTGCGGATTGGGTACATGAGTATGGAGATTATTGGGCTCCTATTAACTTCTTGTCAGAAGCTGTGAATTATGAGCCTACCTTGCATTGAGTGTTGACTTGCTTGCCGATTTTTATTATAATGAGTCATCAAGAACGGAGAACGACATTGGACCCCATCACATTCATGCAGATTGAGGCAGAAGTTTTCAAGGCTTGCCAAGGCCTTCGGGCAACTCCTGACGACTATAAGGATGCCATTGTCGAAGTCTACGCAGACTTTACACATCTTACCGATCAGGATATTGATCGGCTATACGCAGACTTCTGCGAATACAAGATGGAACAGCAAATGCTGGGAGGCGTGGTTGTCGACATTCTCCGAAACTTCTTTAAGTGATAAAGCACTTATTTCTTTTCTAATCATAGACGCCGGGTTTAGTAAAAAGACAGCCAGGCTTGCTCTAGAGTGGTTAAAGCTAGATAAGCTCTCTGAAGAGGAGAAAGAAATCTTTTTCAAGATTAGGCTTAACCCAAAGGACGCAGCTAAGGCAGAGTATTTTGCCGCCCAGCTTAACAATCTCAATTGGAGGCTAAGTAGTGTTTGTTAAAACGCTAATTCTTCTGACGTTTGCATGTCTAGCGGTAGCTATCGTGCTGTACGCATTATATTTAATTTTGAAGTGGGGATACGATCACATCCTTACGACTCGTGCCAAGGAAAAACGGGAACTTGACGCGAAGATTGCAGACCTCCGTGAACTTACTGAAACTTTGAAGGAATTGAATAAGTGAAGAAGATTTTTGCCGCCGCCCTCCTCGCTGCCTCGGCCATGTCGCTGGGTGCCTGTACTCAGATTGACGACGGCACTGTTGGCCTCCGTAAGGTTTACGGTGAAGTCGAAGATACCCCGATCAAGGGCTTCCAGTGGTATGAGCCGTGGTCGACGGATATTCTCGTTATGGATACCACCGGTCAGAAGATGGACAGTAAGCTGACTACTCCAACTGCTGACATTCAGCAGATCACCGTGGAGTCCGTAGCTACGGTTAGTCTGATCCCAGGACAGGCCGCCAAGGTATACCGTGCCTACAATACGGAATGGAAGGACCGCGTAGTTCCTCAGCTGCTTTATAGCGTGCAAAAGAACGAAATCGGTCGTTGGCGCGCTGTAGATATCATCGCAAAGCGTTCCATCGTTGAAGCCAACATTCAGAACGAACTGACCAAGCAGCTGCTTGCTAAGGGTATCCGGCTGGATGAATACAGCCTTACGGGAACTTCGTTCTCCGAAGCGTTCATGGATGCGGTTGAGGCGAAGGAAATTGCCGTCCAGAAGGGTATTGCGGCTAAGAACAACACTGTGAAGATCCAGGAAGAGGCTAACCAGGCTGTTATCAGTGCAGAAGGTGAGGCTAAGGCTATGCAGGCTAAGGCTGCGGCGGCGAGCAATCCTTTGGCGATGCGTCTTCGTGAACTTGAAGTTCAGGAGCTGGCCATCAAGACCTGGAATGGTGATGTTCCTAGCACTGTGATGGGCGGAAACGGTGCAGGTGTTCCCTTCATCAATGTACCTCTGAACGGTAGCAAGTAATGAAGACCTTTACGCTAGGTGTCGCAGGAGTGCTAGGGCTTATTGCTCTAGCGTTCCTTGAGTTCCTGATTAAGGGCTGGGTACTTTCGGTAATGTGGCTGTGGTTTATGGTGCCTTTTGGGCTTCCAGCTATTGGCATTGCCTGGAGTGTTGGTGTAGCTATGGTCGTCGGAGTCATGGCCCGACAGACAGACTACAAGCAAGACGATCGTCCTACTGATTGGGACAAGGTTGTTCTGGCTTATATTGGGCCGTTTATCATTCTCGGTATCGCTTGGATTGTTCATCAGTTCATGTAAAAGAAAGGCGAGTCTTCGGACTCGCCTTTTTTCGTTCTTGACACGGACCCTATTTTCGTGTATACTGCGTCTCTATGATAAAGATGTATCTTTCAGACGGTTCCGTCTTCGAGTTCGAGGAATACTGTCAGCTCAAGGCGTGGGTAGATATTTTTCATGTTATGAAAGGAGACGTTATGCGTATTGAAGGAGTCGGAGGTATCACATTAGAGTTACCGGAGATTGATGATGGCGATTGAAATAGTACATAGGGGTAAACACCCCAAAGATACGGATTATGAAGGCACTTGTTATACGTGCAAAACTAAAATCAAGTGCAAGCAGTCAGATGGCAGGATCAAGCCCGCTTACGATCAGCGCGATAGAGAATCCTTAATGGTAACTTGCCCTGTATGCAGTGCAACTATCAATTGCTATGAAATACGACCAAATACCAGTAACTGGTATGATAGATAAAATAAAAGCCCGCTGGAAATACTCCGGCGGGCTTATTTTATTTGTAAAAGGCATGATTACCGATTACTGTTGTTAGCTTATACTTCCATCTAATATTGTTATTAGACTTAAAGTAAAGGGCTCCTCCAGTAGGATCCCTTCCTAAATAGTTAGCTATCTGCCAAGCTTTGTTCCAAGCCTTACCAGAGTACCTGGTTTTAAACTTGAAACTAAATTGACCAGGTTGTCTAATTATCGAGCAAGGTGGTTTCTTCTGCTTTTTGCTTCTATTGATAATAACGTGGCCAACCGCTCTCTGTCCTAGTTCGCTCTCGCCTCTGGCCTCATGCCATATAGCTTGAGCAACACACACTACTTGCTGCGGTGGTAGATCTATCATAACTTAATGGGGTGTACTCTGACTTAACCCAAAATTTACTCCTTATTTCATAGGCACAAAAATAAAGCCCCCGAAGGGGCTTTATCTTACTGAACCTCTTGCTGAAGTCGCTGTGCCTTACGAGACCTCGCTACGGCAGCGCGCTTCAGACGGCGCTTACGATCGCTAGGCTTCTCGTAGAATCGCCTCTTCTGTAGCTCCTGAAACAGACCCTCGTCTGTCAGCTTTCGCTTGAGCACTCGAATAGCGCGATCGACATTGTTATTCCTTACTTCAACTTTCAAACTTAATTCCTTCCAGTAGAGCCGAAACCGCCGGCTCCTCGTTCCGTTTCGTCGAGTTCATCGACCTCAATGACATTGGCCTGCGTCACAGGTGCCAGCACTAGCTGAGCAATTCTATCGCCTCTGTTTACTTCAAAGGCTCTAGGAGCGGCAGCTCCCGTATTGCTAAGGTTATGCAGCAACACGCAAATCTCTCCGCGGTAATCGCTGTCAATAGTCCCAGGCGTATTAGCTACGGTAATATTATTCTTCGCAGCCAAACCAGACCTAGGTCTGACCTGTACCTCATAACCCTCGGGAATAGCTACGGCGAATCCCGTCTTAATCATTTTTGTAGTACCCGGCCAGATATCTGCATCTTCCGCTGCACAAATATCCATGGCAGCCGCACCAGCCGTAGCATATCTAGGTAAGGGCAATCCCTCACCGTTTTCTAACCTCTTAAATTTAAGCTCCATTAGCTACCTCTATTTGCATAAGTGTCATGATTGTGGAGCAATGGTACAAAAATTTAGGGCTTTGAATATCCACCCCCTGCCTTTCGGCAAATTCAGTATAAGCCCTCATAATGTCTTGGAGCTTACCTGTGCCGACAACCGGCTCGTATTTATCTTTAAAGAGTGGAATAACATTACTCATCCAAAAGTCCATCCTCGTTTTCTTAAATAATTAACCTGTGAATAGATGCTGGATAAGCTTCTATTTGGTAGAAGTATAAGAAGTTCTGAGTTAGGGACTCGTCCATAATGCTTCTTTAGTATAAATCTTTCTTCCCTACTCCAAGGGGCCTTTTTATACTTCATGCTGCAAGTATAACAATATTTAGCTTTCAAGTCAAGAACTATTTTATAAGTTAGTCGGTGGTATATTATTAACCAGTTGCTTAATCCAGAGTTGACTCTGGTCCTTATCTTGGATATAATGGGTGCAACAAAGGGAGACAAAGCGTGAGGCTTGAAGAGTTTACAACATGGATTAGAGAGCAAATTCGTTTGTTTGATAAGTTCAATCGCGAGTGTAGTCGAGAAGACCCTAAGCGATTCCCGCTGCGGTTTTCCAAGGAAGAATATATTCAACAGTTCAAGGATTTTATTGATGTCTGAACCCACGTATGACGATCTCATGAAGTTTGTAGTTGACTTCCGCAATTATTACGACGAATATGGCATTGAAGATAAGCTGAACCGTCAAACTAATCGAATGGAGACGTCTTCCGGCGTTCATGAGCTTGTTCTTCGTGCTAAGAAGATTTCGCCGCCTACCAAGCTGAAAAATGCGGCTAAGGTGATGCGCGATATGGGCGAGGAAGAGCGCGAAAAGGCAATCGAGACCAGCGATAACGTGATTAATCTGCGAACGCAGTTTTCTCGCAAGACTGCTGAAAATGGCGGTACTCGTGGGCTGATCGCTGATCTGGTAGACGCCTACAACAACGGAGATACCAGTAGCTTCGCGGACGCACTGGCTAGCATGGAAAAGTTCACTCGTGCGGAGCGGGGTGAAGAAACCTTTGGAGAAAAGAATGATCGATAAGAAGCCCTGTAAGCGTCCTGGTAAGGGCGTAACGAAAGAAATGCTGCGCGATGCTCATAAGGTGAAGATGGAGGCTAAGAAGATTCTTAACGCTCATAATCGAGACCTTTATCGTACTAATGAGTATATCATGGCTAATCTGTCAGTGAATCATCCCAATTTCGGGGATACGCCTCAAGAAGACGAAAAGCGGAAGCGTTCGGAAAAAAGTTCTTGACTTGACGGCTCAAATTTAGTATATTGAGACATAACGAGATTGATAAGTATATTGTTCTCTACCCTGCGTGGTAACATTATACTTATCTAACTAAATAGCCGCTTGAAGCGACTTAATAGCAGCTGAAGACGTGGGTTTGACTCCCACCTGCTCCACCATTATTCTAGTATAGGGACTCCCTGCTTTTACCGAGGCACTACTCTCCCGACAAGACGAATGACCATTCTGCGGTAACAGAAAAACAAAGCGCTCGATTGCAAAACGAGAGATTCCTATGGTCTAAGGACGTTGGCATGGGTCAGTGTAGCTTAGAAGTTTTACTAGAATATTGATGGGGCAGAACTGAGATCGATTCGGCGTGAAAAAAGCACGTTAGGCTATAGTCTGGCTAAACTTAAACTGGCCACAAAAAGTAAACGCAAACGACAATGACGTTGTCGCTTTCGACGAGATTCGTCTCGCCGCATAAGTGACCGGGGTCTGGCCCACCTTGTTACCCAACGGGCCACAGAATTTAGGAGATACTCTATGGATGACGCTAATCTTATATTTGAATTGCGAGTTTTGGCAGATGTAGAGGAGTCTATGTATAAGAGCGATCCAGATCCGCGAGCGGTATATATGGGCGCTGCTAATGCACGAATGCTGCGAGAGGCTGCTAATAGGATTGAGTTTCTGGCCGCATGTAAGCTAGATGAATTTCTGGCACAAAGGAGAGCTAATCGTGTATGAAAACGAATGGCCTATAGAGCCAGATCCATGGGTATTCCTCGCACTGATCTGTCTAGGATTGGCGCTTTGTTGGTTGATTTTTTAAGTAAGAGGTTCATATGTGGGTTGATCCCAAAGTTGTAATTGTTCCTACTCTTTCCGAAGAAATGGAGCAGTGGGTAGATAGTGTGGGTCCCGGCTGGCGTCCTCTTCTAGAGCGATACGCTAGGAATATTGACTATCAGGTTTCCAAAGGTGATATGCCTCCGGTTTCTATCTCTCAGGTAAAAGAGAAGTTCGGTACTCTACGTATATATACCCAAGGCGGAAACGAACTTAGCTCTATTCTAGAAGCTTTTATAGAGGATCTATCTGGCTACTATTGCGAGGACTGCGGTAAGCTTGCCAGTATGGGCAACAAGCAAGGATGGTTCAGGACTACGTGTGAGGACCACAAATAAGGAGCACAGATGTGGGCAGCATTTAAACTGCTACCTAACAAGCTAAAGATAGCGTGGCTAGGAACTATCCTGGTCACGCTAGCTGCATTGTTAGCGGCTACGGCTTTCGTGTCGTACAATAAGGGATTTAATGAGTCTCGTTTTGCTATTATACAATACGAGAAAGAAAAAACAGAATTAAAATCTAAATTAGACGCTGCCACATCGAAGGTAGATATTAAGTATATCACCAAATATGTGAAAGATGTAGAATATATAGATAGAGTGCAGACTAAAACGGTTGAGGTTATTAAGACGGTCGTTCCTGAGCAATATAAATTGAGTCAGGGATGGATTAATACTTATAACGCTTCCGTTGTTGGCGCCGAACCTCAGGATGCAGGTAACTCAAATCCTTCCGCGTTTAGTGACAGGTATGCACTTGAAAGAATCGCAAAGAATAACGCTCAGTGTTTAGCAAATGCTAACCAATTAGAAGCTTTGCAGAGTCTCATAACTGAGAGGGAGGCCGAAATTGCTAAGATTACTGGTAATAAGTAGTCTGTTGGCTCTAGCTGCGTGCGGACCGAAAGTCACGCTACCAGACCCAACAGTTAAGATACAGCCGATACCGGCAGAATTAATGACACCACCTAGAAAGATGGAGCCTATAACTTGACAGTAGAAAACACTCTGGCCGAGCGTGGAGCACGTTACGGCCAATTTATTGACCACGCAGAGATTGCACAGGGTATTCAGGAAGTTTACCGTAAGGGACGTAACTGGGATACTTTAGATTATGACATTCGTCAGTGTCTAGTTGTTATCTCTGATAAGATTGCAAGGATTCTCAACGGAGATCCTTACTACACTGATAATTACCATGATATCCAAGGCTATGCTAAATTAGTCGAAGATCGACTAAAGAAGCTTGAGGTATCAAATGATACTACTCCGGTGATTACAGTTACTAACTATGTCACTGGAACAACCACAGATAATAGTGAGCAACTGAAAGAGCTTATTCAGGGAATGATTCAAAGGAATCAGAAGGCTAGAGAATCTGTAGTTCAGAAACAAACTCTAAAGGATGATGTACTAGATCATCTTCCTAGAATGAATGAAGTCGGTAGCTATAATGTAACTGGCTATGATAATTATGATTGGCAACCGCCACGTATGATTATTAGAGACAATGCTATTGCTTGGACTAATGATAAAGGTCAGGTTGTAGGTAGGGTCGGTAACTGGGATGGTTTGGAAACCGCCGAAGTATCAGCTAAGAGTAAGTTAAATCAGTTCTTGACTCGGAACTGAAAATTTCATACAATGAGTCATATCAAGAAGGGAGTCTTCTAATGAAATATGATCTGCTAGTTTTTATCGGGCGCTTTCAGCCACTTCACTTGGGCCACCAGGAAGTGATTGAACGCGCTCTTTCTTTGTCCGAACGAGTTCTGGTTCTGGTAGGCGGAGAGGGGAAGGCGCGTTCCACGCGCAATCCGTTCACTTATCTCGAACGTCGGAATATGATTAAGACGATCTACCCGAATGTTATCGTTCGTGGGGTCAAGGACCACACTTACAACGATACCGCTTGGATTGAGGAAGTCCAGAAGAATATCAAGGAAGTTGCACTTGGAGACAAGTGGACTGGTCTTGGGATGAAGGATCTCAAGGTAGGTCTGATAGGTCACGCCAAGGACAACACTAGCTACTACCTGAAACTGTTCCCCGAGCTCCTCAGCGAGGACGTTCCTGTTGCTAGTCCGCTTAATGCGACTGCAATCCGTGAAATGTTCTTCGCGGAAGATCACCAGGCCTTTGAACTGTCCACGATTATGCATCGTGATACTGTTCGTTGGATTAAGAACGAGTTCATGGGAACTCCTGAAGCTGATCGCCTTCGTAGCGAGTTTGAATACATCAAGAACTACAAGAAACTGTGGGGTAATGGTGTCTTTTTGACGGCTGATGCGCTGGTCCAGGTGGGTGGTAACATCCTGCTTATTACTCGTGGTAAGGAGTATGGTCAGGGCTTGCTGGCACTGCCTGGCGGTTTCGTAAACCCTGACGAGACTTGCTTTGATGCTGCTTTCCGTGAGCTGAAGGAAGAGACTCGACTGAAGGTGCCCCTGCCAGTACTTAAGGGCAGCGTGCATGGTAACTTCTTCGCGGATCATCCTAATCGCTCGGAGCGCGGCCGTATCGCGTCTCTGGTGCAGCATATCAAGCTGCGCAATGAGACTAGCCTGCCAGAAGTTCGAGGTTCGGATGATGCCGATCATGCTGATTGGTACCCGATCTCTGATCTGCGTGAAGAGCTGTTCTTCGAGGACCACTATCACATCATTAAGAATATGTTGGGACTGTAATGTTTACTAAGGCGGAGAAACTAGCTTTTCTTATTTATATGGATAAATATCTCGAAGCAGGATCTCCGCCTTTGAGACATTTCTTCCGTAAGATATTGAACAGTGATGAGCGCTATTGGTGCTTTTACGTAATTAATGAGGTTAACAGAGTGGATAAAAATGTTGAAGAAGAGGAAGTTCTAAAACCTCGTAAAACAGCGGAAGAAGGTGCAGAAATTCTCAAACGACATACAAGGCCTATTGACTAATGCAAATATTTTTAGATTCAGACGGCGTACTAGCCGATTTTGACAAACTAGCTGGGGAAATCCTCGGTATGCCTTCTCGTGAGTTCGAGAAGGTAAAGCATCATGGTCCAGGAGAAATGTGGGCGCGACTGTATGCTCACGATGATTTCTTCTATAAGATCCCTAAGATGCACGACGCAGATGATCTAGTCAACGGTGTGATAGAGCTAGGTTTTGATCCTATTGTTCTCACCGGCATCCCTAGCAAGGATGGGAGCGACTGGGCCATTGGCCAGAAAATTCGCTGGTATCAGGATCATTATCCGGATTTGCCGGTTATCACCTGTAAATCTAAAGACAAGCTGCTGCATATGATCGAGGGTAAGCATAATGTGCTTATCGACGACTGGACACAGCATAAGGCTGCGTGGGAAGAGGCGGGCGGTACTTTCATCGTCCACACTAGCGCGAAGGACTCTCTGGAACGCTTGAATGAAATCATTCATATTAGGGGGCTTTAATGGACGGAAGTGCTTTCAGAGGCATAGGAGAAGCTATAGAATTTCTCTTCTATGCAGCTATTGTAATGGCCATAATTATCCTAGTTCTCCTAGGTGTTATTGTTTATCAGAATTTCTTTTAAGAGGGTTTATGTCTGGGATTTTTCTACATAAGAAAACAAGAACGCTTTACCAATATATTGGTATTGCACAACATACTGATGACGTTAGTCCTATGGTAGTCTATGCTCGTAAGTTCGCGGGCACGGATATTTTGGGAACGATCTGGGTTCGTCCCGCTGATGAATTCTTCGACGGACGCTTTGAAAAAGTATCGTAGACCCAGATAAAATTTACACCTTGACGATGAGGTGTAAATTTGTTATTATAATTTATGTTCGACAAAGATAAATTATATGAAACTTACGGCATACAGCCTAGTAAAATACTTGTAACAAAGTTTGGTAGCAGACAAGAGGCTACTCAAGAAGACGTAATTGATGCATTATATCTATTTGATAAAGATGCAGCAAATTTTTTAGGTATGTCGTCTCAAACTTTAAGACGTTATGTAAAGGAACTATTCCCAGACATTGATCTAAGGTCTATGGCTAATAGATCCTGGGAGAGTTTATTTTTAACCTTTACAAATGTTAAAAGATGTTCTAGATGTAGAGAGCTTGTAAATAGAGAATTATTCTCTAAAGATAAGTACACTCCAGACGGGCTAAAACATGAGTGTAAAAATTGTGTGAGAAACAACACAACACTTAAACCTGAATATGCAGAGCGCTGGTCCGAGTACAATAAAATAAGATATCAAGAAAACTTAGAATATAATAGAAAATGGCGAAGAGATTATTATCAAAGAAATAAAGATAAGTACTTTGCTAATTCAGCCAAAAGAAGAGCTGCTCAACTACAGGCTATACCTCTTTGGGCTGATTTAAATAAAATTGAAGAAATTTATTTAAATAAACCTAAAGGTTATAACGTGGATCATATAATCCCACTACAAGGAGATTGTGTATGTGGATTACATGTAGAGAATAATCTTCAATATCTAACCGAATCAGAAAATAAATCAAAAGGTAATAAATTGTTACCTGAATTTAGTTGTTGACACAGCTGCTAAAGTTTCATATAATGAGACAACAAAGAGGGAGACTCTAATGAACAAGTTTAATTTCGTACTAAATACCGATTCATATAAATTGAGCCACTTTCTGGGCTATCCCCAGGGCGCTACTCACGTATACAGTTACGCTGAGAGCCGTGGTGGTAAATACCCCGCAACTGTTTTCACTGGTATTCAGAAGTTCGTCCAGGAGCTGGCCGAAGTTCGTGTAACTCGTGCGGATGTCATTGAAGCGGCTGCTTTTGCTGCTGCTCATGGCGAACCTTTCAACGAGGAAGATTGGCTGATTATCGTCTTTGAACACAATGGGCGCATCCCCGTGCGCATCAAGGCGGTACCGGAAGGTACGGTTGTGCCTACCCGCAATGTTCTCGTAACGGTTGAGAACACTGATCCACGTATGCCGTGGCTGACCAGCTACATCGAAACCGCTCTGCTTCGTGCTGTGTGGTATCCGGTAACTGTTGCCACTCGCGTCCACGAAATGAAGAAGAAGATCAAGCCTTACTATGACCGTACCAGTGATCGAGGTGATATGGCTTTCGCTCTTCTCGATTTCAGTGCTCGCGGCGTCTCTAGCCGTGAAACTTCCGAGGTCGGTGGCATGGCTCACCTTCTTAGCTTTGTTGGCTCTGACAATATTCCAGCTGTGCTTGCCGCACGTCGCTATTATGATGAGCCGATGGCAGCTTACTCTGTAGCAGCCACGGAACACAGTGTCATGACCGGCTTCGGTGAAGAGAACGAGTTCGCTTCGTTCGAATATCTGATTGACAACATGATGCCTGAAAACTGTATCCTGAGTGTCGTTAGTGATACCTGGAACGTTTATCGTGCTTGCGAATATTGGGTTAAGCTGGCGGACAAGATCCGTGCCAAGAACGGTACTCTCGTTGTTCGTCCGGATAGCGGTGACATGCGCGAAGTGTTTGCTAAGATCCTGCCGATCCTCGCAGAAGGTTTCGGCTACGATATCAACAGTAAAGGCTTCAAGGTTCTGAAGAATGTCAAAATTCTCCAGGGTGACGGTATAAATGAGGACACTGTAGTTACTCCGTTTCAGATTGCTGAGGAGCTGGGCATCAGTGCTGATAGCATTATGACTGGTTCGGGTGGTGGCCTGATGCAGGCTAACATTGACAGAGATACCTGCAAGTTTGCCTTCAAGGCGAGCAATATCACGATTGACGGTAAGGATATTGGCATTGCCAAGAACCCTATCACCGATCCTGGTAAGATGAGCAAGAAAGGCCGTATGAAGCTCATTAAGACTGAATGGGGCGAATTCAATACCACTAGCGCTACGGCAGCTATGTCGTATCATGATCAATTGAGGACTGTATACGAAAATGGCAAGGTCTCCAACATGGAAACTTTCGGAACCATCCGAGAAAGGCTTTCCACCTATCTGTAAGACCTGCTTCCATTATTGGAGTGGGCAATGCAGACGTAAGAAGGTATGGTCTAATGTTCAAGGCTGGCAGAGTAACCCTGTATCAGCCCACTGGGAGCGCATGAAAAGCTGGTTCGGTAGAGATAAATGCGGACCCGAAGGTAAGTATTGGCTATCAGAAAAAGAGCACATGCCTCTGCCACCAGCTAGACCTACTAGATAAAATAAAGGGCTGCGCGTAAGCGTGGCCCTTTTACTTTGCAAAAAACATTTCTTGACAAATAGGTCGGGTTTTGGTATATTGAGCTATTACGAAAGGAAATCCATGCAAGAAGTATATCGTATTATAGTAAAGCCTTATGGGTACGACCATTGGGACATCTTTACGGAGGACAAAGAACTCTTCGACTCCATTAGGAAACTAGGTAATACGGATCAGGTACGAGCGTACCTGGGGGCTGATAAGTGGGCAGACTTAGTGGACAGCGACTTCGCTATTCCTCCTTATGTTCTGCTCGGCGAGACTACGATACACCATCGAGACTAACCATGAACTTATTCGTATTAGATACTGATCTAGACAAATGTGCGCAAGCACACATTGACTTGCACGTAGGCAAAATGCAGTTAGAAGCTGCGCAATTGCTCTCTACCACTGTATGGATTGATAGTGTATTCGGCTATTTACCTCGTGCTTTGCATAAGGAAGAACTTGATGAGCTTAAGAAACGAGTCGCGCCTGCAAGAAATGAACCGATTGATGAAAGAAAGGCAAAGGGTTATCCGGCACGCTATTTGCCTACCCACCCTAATCATCCTTGTGCTATTTGGGTTCGGACTAATTTATCTAATTACGAGTGGACCCTGTCTTATGTAGGCGCATTAGACTGTGAAAATCAGTGGCGTGGAAATAAACCCCACGCCAGTTGCGCCGAAGCGTTTAGCTTACCAGACCCTAAAAGTTTGCCGTGCGACCCCTTGAGTCCATTTGCTCTAGCAATGCCGGATGAATATAAATTCGGAGACGCTGTAGATGCTTATCGCCATTATTACATGGGCGAGAAGGCAGATATAGCTGTATGGAAAAGGCGTGGTAAGCCCGACTGGTGGGATGAGAATCTTGTTATGCGTGCGGGAGACGATCCGCACGAGAACTACCTTAAAACAGTTAAAGCAGCCGTAAATAAGACCAAAGCCTGGTCGAAAGGATATTAATGCGCACAATAGAAGATACTAGATCGAGGGCTCTACTATATGCTAGTGGATTGCCTAATATATACAAAGCAGAGGATTTAATTCGAGAAGCAATAGCTATAGAAGCTTACCTGATCTCGCTCAATAACCCTAAGGATCTTACTAAGGAAGATCTTTATGGGCCACTATGACGATCTGCGAGAGTACGAGTACGAAAAGAGTCGTACTGCTAAGAGAGCGGCGTTAATAGCCGCCTTAGCAGACCTTAGGGAGTTTCGATACCACAAGGCTGGAAAACAGTGGGCTGTGTCACATATCTATGACGGAGATAGATTGTTGAATCAGCTAGAGCGAAATATTAAATCAGAACTTTATGAACTAGGAGGCACATAATGTGCGTAGTAAGCATGGTTGGAGACGATTGGTCTCGTAGAGATAGATGGCCGCAGTGGCCAGATAGCATTCCATTTCCTGATAGGGCTACTGTTCCTGAAAGTGGAACCAGTTTCAGGTTGGGACAGCTAGAAAAAGAATTGGCCGAGCTTAAAAAAGCTTTCGCTGAAATGAAAGCTCAATTGGAAGCCGCTAAAAAGCAGGATATCGAAGAAGGCAATCCAGATTGTGAAATGGATTCCAAGACGATTATCCTCAAGAAGATCGCTGATCTGCTAGGAGAATCCCTAGATGGCATTTTTTCAGAAAAGAAACCTATTCGTTAAACTCAATGATTATGATCCAGTCTATGACGATGAAGACGAGGACGAAGAGTTTGAGTTTTATGATGACTGGTATATAGATACAACCATTTACGGAGAGAAACCTCTTGGCACATTGCCGATTAGTTGCACTAAGCAAACCTTATGATACCGTTGACGTGGACACAGCAGAGGAGCTTATTGCTTACTGTGCCCGCGTCAGCAATCCTGCAAACCAAAACAACAAGAAAACAGCTGCTAAGCTGATTAAATACCTCATTGAAAATGAGCACTGGTCTCCACTAGAAATGGTGTCAATGACCATTGAGATCAATACAACTAGAGATATTGCTAGGCAGATTCTTCGCCACCGTAGCTTTAGTTTCCAGGAGTTTAGTCAGCGTTACGCCGAAGTAGTAGACTTCTCGTCCCCGCGAGAAGCACGTCTACAGGACAAGAAGAACAGACAGAACTCTATTGAGCATGACAATGACGACCTAACTGAGTGGTGGAATAACTCTCAGCAAGTAACTATGGACCTAGCTGCAGGAACTTATAAAGCCGCGCTAGCGGAGGGCATTGCTAAGGAGCAGGCTCGTGCTGTTCTTCCTGAGGGGCTTACTAACTCCACTCTATACATGGCCGGTACTCTGCGTAGCTGGATCCACTATTGTCAACTTCGTATGGCTAATGGCACTCAGAAAGAGCACGCTGAAATAGCTAACCTTTGCTGGGCTATTATCTCTGAGCACTTCCCAGCTATCTCCGGTATTTTCCAGAAGGATCCTATTGACCTTCTGATTGAAAAGTTCTCGGAAGCACTAGAGGCCAAGCTGCGCGCTAGTGAAGATAAATACGAATGGAACGATGGGTTTCAGAATCCTCATTGGGAGGAGTCACTTCGTACAGAACTTCGTAAACATGTAAGCAAAGGCGATCCGCTAGACGTTGCGGCTTATTGTGCTTTTGCTCATTACCACGGATGGAAGATATAATGGAAAGTCAGTGGATTGACTTAGAGTATGTACATTTCGGGCGCAGAATTTTTGCGTCAGGATGTATTGAAGATAAAGAATTTTGCATCGAACTCAGCGAAGAACAGCGTGAGAAGGTGTGGGACTTTAACGACAAACAAAGGCGTGAGAAAACTAAGTTTCTCACAGAACTTTTAGAGCTATGAAAATTCAATATAGTTATCCAGTAAGACCAGGCCGTAAGGTAGAGAAGTATATCTCCGCCCCAGCCGAGCGTTCCAACGAGGTAGCTCTTGATATATTCAAGAGCTTATTAAACATTCCGGGACTGAACTTTAAATATGAAGGCATATTACAGAACAGCTGAAGGTCACGAAGGTAATTTCGAGTACCCAGTGATTATCCCCCAAGAATCAGAACATGAAGGTTTCACTCTAGTAGGCTTTGACGACTTTGAAATGGTCAGTGAAGGTAAAATGAGTGGAGCTATTACAGGACTACTGGAGTTTAGATTAGATCATGCAAGAAAAATCGGTTTTGGAAATAGATGAGATCAGTGGCAATTTCGTAATTGCCCTGACAGATGATATCGTAGAAGAACTAGAATATTGGGAAGAGGGAGATAAAGTAACCCTAGAGGTTCAGTCCACTCGCAACGGTGATAATGTTCTAGTCGTGCGAAGGATTTAAAATTTAGTTCTTGACTTGAAGCCTCAATATGTGTATATTGAGGCTTCATTGATTGATAGGAGACATGCGTGGCCAAGATTAAGAAGAAGGAAGGTGAAAACCTGACTGAAACGAACATCGAGAAGGTCATCGGGCTTCTTGAACAGGAAAAGCCTATCACTAAGAAGCAGGCTTGTGAAATCCTGAATATCTCTTATAACACTACTCGACTCACTAAGATCATCGAGGAATATAAAGAAGAGAAACTTCGTGACGAGAGGCGTCGGGCTGCTAATCGAGGCAAGCCGGTACAACCTCACGAGATTCAGAGCGTTATCTCTAGTTATCTAGATGGTGACTCTCTCAGCGATATTGCTAAAAACCTTTATCGCTCGGTAGCTTTCGTAAAGCGCATTATTGAGGATATTGGTATTCCGTCCAAGACGGTAGGCCATGACTACTTCAAGCCGCCTGTCCTTCCTGAGAAGTGTATGAGCGATACGTTCGAAACGGGTCAGATCGTTTGGAATACTCGTCATAATGGCATGGCTATTGTGCTAGGAGAAGCTCCATCCCGTCAAGATTATAAGGTCTATAAGGTCTATAATCTTGAAGTTATTGAAGAAGAATCTCCTTATTTCCGGTCGGTCCAAGATTACGGCGGGTATCACGCTAACACAGCGGCTTTTGACCTCGGCAACCTGGAACACCTTAAGGAGTATGGTATTGACATTTACAAGCCATACCGGAATACTTTCCCTAAGTGGCTTGCTGGGAGGTAGTTGTTGTTAGAGCATAAGCATCTTATTATCAGAGCGGAGGTAGAAAAGCCTCCGCTTGATATGGAATATATGAAGGGCTGGCTTTCAGCTCTTATTGATCGTCTTGGCATGAAGATAATGGCCGGACCTTTTGGCGGTTATTCTCCTATTGAGGGTAATCGTGGTCTGACCATTGGTGCCATTATAGAAACTAGCCATGTGGTATTACACAGCTGGGATGAAGAGTACCCTTATATGTTGCAGGTCGACGTATACAGCTGCTCTGATGTAGTTCCTGGTATTGTATTCGAAGCAATTGAAGAGTTCAAACCAGTACACGTGGACTATAAGTTTCTGGATAGAAAGAGCAAGTTCATTGAGATGCTATAAAATAGTTCTTGACTTTACTTGCTAATTTAGATATAATGAGTCATCAAGAGCGGAAACGGCGATAACGGGATTAGCCTCCCAAGGGTTGTTAAATCAACGCCGCTATTACATAGTTTCATGCACGACGAGATAGCTTGGTGAAATCGCCCTCCTTACAAGTGGGAAATGATAGGTTCGAATCCTATGTCGTGTACCAGTTTTGCTAGAAGGTGGGAACAGCTTCCCCACACACCAAGTACGGGCTTGGTAAAGTAACTAACATGGGTCGTTACCTGATGAGTGAAGAGATCGTACTTTGCAATACGTCTAGCAAAAGCCAGGGTGCGCTCCACCCTACCGGCCCCAAGCATAGGATGATCGTGCTTGTAAAATATTTGATCTATTCTGGGAGCGACACACGGCCCAGATGGTGGAACCGTCTCCGGACGGCCTCAACAGCCAAAGTACCTCCTTGGCTGTATAAATATGGAACGGGAGTTATCGCCCGCGGATGGTTAAGTTTCCGGTGCATGTACTTCAAACCGGCTAGTTTCGTGCGAATGCACACATGCTCACGTCGTCTAATGGCTAAGGCTGCCGCCTGATTAGCGGCCTATCGGGGTTCGAGTCCCTGCGTGAGTACCAGTTTATAGGGGGATAAATATGAGTATTGTTGGCGTTATTTGGCTTGTTTTGATTATTCTCAAGATCGTAGGCGTCATTGCCACCAGTTGGCTGTTGCTCATCTTCTGGCCTATTATTCTATTCCTAATTCTAGCGTTGATTTTCCTCGTTTTCGGGGTGAGCATCGCAGGTGTTAGTGCTTTCGTAAGTCGCTAACACCATTCCCCGTTGCGCTATCGGGTAAGGCGGCTAGGTTTTGGCCCTAGTGAGTGTGGGTTCGAGTCCTACGCGGGGATCCATTTTTCAACAACGGAAAGGTAAGTTAATGTTCAATCGTAGTCTTGATAATATTCTTGGAGCCTTCAGCAAGGTTCAGCGTGATCTCGAAACTTATATCGACGCTGAGAATGCCAAGAACGTGAAAGACCAAGAAACCATTGTCAAGCTCAGTGCTGGTGTAGATGCCCGCGCTAGCGAGATTGAGCGCGCTGCCCGCGTTCGCGATAAGGTCATCGCAATTACAGCTTAACGGAAGGTTATCCTGGGCGGCCCCAGGCCTAGTCTTGAAAACTAGTGGACTCGTAGCGATACGGTTGGGGATCGACACCACCAGCCTTCCTCCATTTCATGCCGACACCTCTGGCGAGGACAACGGCTTCGTACGTCGTTTAGTTGGGCTCGAACCCCAATGTCGGCTCCATATAAGGATTATCATATGTTTAATAAGTTACTCACAGGACTGTTTTTACTAGGGTTGGCTGCTGGCAGTCCCGCCAATGCAGACCCGCGCGTAATTGTTACCGCAGGGCCTAATGCAGTAATACTAGATAGTGAATATCATAAAACTGTGTATAACAGTGAACCAAACTGTAATAGTGATAAGCCTTTTCTAATTAAAGACAAGAAGTTGAATCGCATGATCTGCGTAGATCGAGCGACCTACGAAAAGTCTGAAGGCTAATGTGGCAGTCCCTCAGGGAGGGGTTCGGGCTCATATCCTGGACTAGCTAGGATCGTTACCTAGGTCTGCTACCATCTATTATAGCCGAGGTTCTCGACGGAGCCTCGGCTATTTTTATAGCTTTCGGGGATGAATCTCTGTAATTAAAACGGATTCAACCTCTTAAAATTTAGTTCTTGACTTTGACCGCCAACCTTGTTATAATTGGGCATCAAGAGCGGAGACTACCATGTTGTGTCACAAATGCGGCGGAAGTGGTAACTTATTCAAGCCTAAGCGTGGCTCGAAATTCAAAGACAAATTTCGCATCTGCTGTGCCTGTCACGGAACAGGTAATCTAAAAGCAGATCACGCCATCGTTGTGGCGGTTAAACAGCAACGAGAGATAATGGACCGATCTTAATAATAGGCTAATACCGGGACTCTTAATCCTTGGGATCGAGGTTCAAATCCTCGTCGGTTCACCAATTACTGAAATAGTTCTTGACTTTCACTACTGCCTTTGTTATAATGAGGCATCAAGAGCGGAGATAGCAATGAACGATCATACTTGGGAAGAGATTGAAGCTAATGAAGACTTAGCTGAACGTCTTGTTCATGAGTTGTCTAATGAACTTAGCACTTATGAAGAAGAGTCCGAAGAGTGGTATTCGGTTCATTATGAACTTTGTGACGCAGAAAATGAGCTGACCTATTGGCAGCTTCAAAAGGAATATTTCACGGACGTGTAGCTCAGTTGGCAGAGCGCGGGACTCTTAATCCTTAGGTCGTGGGTTCGAACCCCACCTCGTCTACCATTTTAGGTGCTTTATGTGGCAAAGGTTGAAAAGCTGGTTCAGCCCTGAGTTTGAGCCGCTGAAAATTTCAAATTTCAAACTATTCAACTCACTAGGGGAGGTGATATTTGAAATGGCGGTCGACTATAAAAATCCTGAATACAGTAAGATTGTAATTAATAAGCTGGATTAAGTTCCAGCTATAGCCGAGGTTGAACAGTCATCATGGACCGGTAGTTCAATAGGCGGAACGGCGGACTTTTAATCCGCGCGTATGTGGGTTCGAACCCCACCCGGTCTACCAGTTAGAAAAATAGTTCTTGACATTGAAACTGACTTGAATTATAATGAGTTTATCAAGAGAGGAGTCGGGACTTGAAGACCCGCCCCAATGCAGAAGTTTACGAGCTTATTGCAACTCTTGATAACGTTGTGATGAACATGCGTTAGGTTCATCCGGTCGCTCTACGAATAGATGCGGGGCTAGTCATTCCGTTGACATGGGACTAGCGGGCTAGAGAGTGGACGGCACTCTAGCCACTTGAGATTGGGTGATGGTCCTAAAAGCGCTATTCATCTGCCCGGACTGATTGTATTCGGGACTAAATTGAGCCGGTATCCTGCTCTGCCAATAAAGCTGTGCTACTACTCGGTAGAGCGGCGAGGCATCCGGACCGCCCCAGCCATTAGGATGAGAACCTAATGTGCCGCCTTCTCGGGGGAGCTGCTTACCAGTGCAGCAGGAAACACAGAGCACGCATCACTCAGTGAGGTGTTATAGGTGAACTGGTCCAGTTTTTTCATCTGGGAGTAGCGCAAGTGGTAGCGCACCTGCTTTGGGAGCAGGGGGTTGCAGGTTCAAGTCCTGTCTCCTAGACCAGTTTTACAGCTACGGCTGCTGAGCCTCCCCGCTCGCTCGATAAGCGATACTGATGCTAGCAATCAGTCGAGGAAACGAGTTAAAGAGGGACAAGTTTAATGCAGGCGAGCATAAGGTATGCGGTCGGTCTTCCAAACCGTACATAGAGCGGGTTCGATTCCCGTCGCCCGCTCCAGTTCCGAGGAGTACTTCCTCATCACATTAGGAGACAAAATGAAGTTTATTGCACTTGCAGCGGCTGCTGCCCTCGCCACTACCCCTGCCATTGCGCAGACCAATGCTGCCTTCACTGGTGTTCGTGCCGAAGTAACTGCCGGATATAATGACATTCAGAACAGCCCAGACGCTAACGACGTGGTTTACGGAGCCGCAGTCGGTGTCGATGCTCCGCTCGGCGACCGAGTGACTATCGGTGTCGAAGCCAATAGCTCGAATTTCTTCGAAAAGGAGCGCATGATTGGTGCTAGCGCACGTCTTGGTTACGCTTTCACTCCACGCACTCTTGGCTATGTCCATGCTGGTTACGATAACTATCGCGACGTTTTCAGTCGTAAGCTTGATGGCTTCAAGGTAGGTGCCGGTGTTGAGCGCAAGATTAGCGACGTTACCTATATCAAGGCTCAGTACAATTACTCTGAGTTTGACCGTAATACCGGTAGCCATGCCCTGCTTGCAGGCGTAGGTTTCCGCTTCTAATTTGATGGGCTCCTTTCGGGGTATAAAGATCCATGCTTGGGGGCGGCCGGATATACATGCTCCAGTAGCCAAACGGCAGAGGCAATCGGCTAAGAACCGTAAATTTGTGAGTTCAAGTCTCACCTGGAGTACCAGTTTGGTTGGGCACAGTCCCGTATAAAGTGTTCCCTGAGGTTACAGGAGCCGACCTAGTAAACATGTAAGGTTACACGCGGGAGCTGCAAATCTACAGCTTGTCTGGCAACAGTCTGGAGAAGAGACGTTAACTACGCCCTTATATGTATAGATCCGTAGATCCCAGCTATGTGTAGCGAGCCGGCTTAGCCGGTACTGGGAGAGTTTCGGGGTTGTGGTGTAATGGTAGCCGCGCTGCGCTTAGAACGCAGTGGATGAAAGTCCGTGTGGGTTCGAGTCCCACCTTCCCCACCAGTTTAGAAAGGTTATTATGCGTATTAAAAGCATCCATCCTATTAGCTCAGTGATTGTACGAACCACCGAGAAGCCTTGGGGCGAGTATCAACGTTATAGCGCGGATAATTGGCAATTGTTAATGGGTATGTCTTGGGAAGAAGTTGATGGTACGGAATTAGAGAAATTATATCAAGAGTATATAGCTGTACCGCATTGGTGATTTTAATTGTTGACTTGAGAAGCTAAAACGGATATAATGGCTTCAACAAAGAGAGACATGTCCACGTGGCGAAATGGTAAACGCAGGAGACTTAAAATCTCCCGGTTAATCCTTGTGGGTTCGAGTCCCACCGTGGATACCAGATTAAAAAGGAACATCAAATGCTTATTTTTGCACTGGCTCTAGCCGCTGTAGGTGTTATTGATAACGGAATGCCTTCGGACGCTTCCGTGACAGTGACTCAGGTTAGTGCCAAATCCACTGATTATAAGCATGGAGACTTGGTGCTAAAGGCCATCAAGGAAAATGCTCCTAACGTTAAAGTTTATTATGCGTCACCTTTCGAGCGTGACCCAGACGCTACTCGACCCAATGAAGTGATTATTGACTGGCAGATAGCCTATAAAGCAATGATCGAAATGAAAAAGGCCGGAGTAAAGTATGTTTGTACTTCTTTCTCTACTAATGATGAGAAGGGCGCAAAAGATTTCAAGTTTGTAGCTGACCAGCTTGGCCTAACGATTGTGGCCTCGCTTGGTAACGACAAGAGTGAAGGTATCTATCCAGCAGCCTTGCCCGGTGTGGTAGCTGTATTGGGAACGGAGCAGACGACTAAGGTAAGTCACGCTGCTCGAAATAGGGCCGATTTTGTTGTATCAGGAGATATGGGTAATGGAGTTCGCGGGAGCAGCTTCGCTAGTGCTCGTGTCTGTGGTAAGCTAGCGCATATGGGCGGGTAAAGCTAGTGGTTCTAGCACGCGGTCTGTAAAACCGCTCGGTTAACCCCGGAGTGATTCGATCTCACACCCTCCCACCAGTTTCGATGGCGTAGTGTAAACGGTGAACATGGCGGATTGTGATTCCGCAGTTGAGGGTTCGAATCCCTCCGTCACGACCAAAAGGTTATTATATGTATTTTCACTATACACGTTCTGAATTAGATGACATATTCAGGTTAAAGCGTAAGTGCGCGGAGATACTAGGTAAAGATCCGGAAGATGCTAGTTATGATGACATAATAATTATAGCGCATCTTAAGTCTAGATCAGAACAATTAAATACGAATTTTAATACTCAACTTCAATTGTGGAAAGCTGGGAAGATAAAATTCTCTCCCATTTAAAGAATTGTAACAGCAAACAAAACTAGAAGGTTCGATTCCTTCGCTCCTCTCCATATTATGAGGAGCTGGCCTGGCGGCCCCGCGCGAGCGGATCCTCAACAATTCTGATATAATAAAAGCAACAATTTTAGGTTTCACACAGCAAAACATTATAGTAGCTCAATGGGTAGAGCATCTCACTTTTAATGAGACTGTACGGTTCAAATCCGTCTTTTATGAAACCTGTTAAAGTATATAAAGTATACTAGCAGCAAAACAATTATATTGGTTCAATTCCAATATTTTCCGCTCTAGGAAAATTAGCCTAATGGTAAGGCAACAGACTTCAACTCTGTCGAAAGGTATACTGAAATGAGTGCACAGTTCTTCTGGGATCGTATGCAACGAGCGATCATGATGGATGAGACTAATAAGATTTTGGGCAAGCCTACTCCGTATTTGCGGGATGCAATCGAGTGGACTGAGGCCTACACTACTACCTTGTCTGGTAATAAAAAGAAAGACTTCGACAAGGAATGGAAAAAGCTAGACGATGAGCTAGCTAAAAAGCAAAAGGGATAATTGCAGCAAACCAATAACTGGGAAACCAGCGTATCTTCGGATACTCCATGATCGAAAACTAGCTTGCCTAGTTTTGCGGCTTCGGCCAAGGCTTCTTCTTCGATTTCTTTTTGTGCCTTAAACATAAAGAAGTAGGCGATCCCGTTTTACATATTTTTAGGCTGTGTACAGCAACACAAACCGCTATCTTTGGATGATCTAGCGATCAAACGCAGCCTGGTTAGATTATATGTATTCTAACAGCAACCCTTAACCACTTTCTAACCATACTTTTAGAAAAAGGAAATGAATACAGATGAATACTTTTGTTAACACTCTCGGCCGCTCCGCCGGCCACTCTCCTGTAATTGCACGTACGCAGAACGGTATGCGTGCTTTTGCAACTACCTCTAGCGCTCTGGTCGACTTCTTCGGTTCGGTTGGCGCAATGCGCGGACAGAACGTAATTCCTGCTTTTGAGGCAGCTTACGCTCAGGACGCAGACCTCGCAATTCGTATTGCTCAGTACGCTCGTGACATTCGCGGCGGTGCTGGTGAGCGTAAGATCTTTCGAGATATCCTGCTTTGGCTTGAGAAGAATGACCCTGCAATCCTTGCAGAGTCCAAACTTCTTGACAACACGGTAGAGATTGGCCGTTTTGACGACCTGCTTATCTTCACTAACCCTGCTGTTAAGCGTAAGGCTTTCTATCTTATCGCTAAGGCTCTTTCCGAAGGAAATGGTCTTGCGGCTAAGTGGATGCCTCGTAAGGGTCCGAAGGCTGTAGAGCTTCGCAACACTTTCGGTCTTTCTCCTAAGGAGTACCGTAAGCTGCTTGTTGGCCTTACGAACGTCGTTGAGACTGACATGTGTAAGAAGGAGTGGAATGGAATTAATTTCTCCCACGTTCCTTCGGTCGCAATGTCTCGCTACATGACCGCATTCCATCGTAATGCTCCAGAAGCGTTCGGTGCCTTCAAGGAAGCTCTGAAGAAGGGGGATCCTAAGGTCGCGAAGGTTAACGCTTCGGCTGTTTATCCTTACGATATCACCAAGATGATTGGTGGTGCGCAGGATCTTAGCTATAACCGTTATGGTTATGGACGCTCGCAGCACTACAAGGACGATGAAGTTGCTACCGCCATGTGGAAGGCTCTGCCTGACTACATGAACGATCAGAACGTCATCGCTGTCGTTGATAACTCCGGTTCCATGGGCGCTCCAGCTGGTGGCTCCGGTACGATTACTTGCGCAGACGTCGCAGCTTCGCTGGGTATGTATGTTGCAAGCAAGTCAAAGGGAGCTTTCAAGAATCTCTCTATCTCCTTCAACGATCAGGCCAAGTTCGTAGTTCACAACCCTAACAGCCTTGCTGAAAGCCTTACGGCTGTTTGCTCTGCTGCTTGGGGTAGCACTAACCTTCGCTCGGTTTTCGATCTTATCCTTGCACACGCAATGAGCAATCGAGTTCCCGCAGAGGACATGCCTAAGATTATTCTTATCATGTCTGACATGCAGTTCAATCCTGGTCGTTACGACGACCGTGCTCAGGCAATGATTGCTCGCATGTACCAGGATGCCGGTTACGAGACTCCTGTCATCGTTTACTGGAACATCGCTGATCGCGGTAACAAGCCGGTTAAGTTCAACGAGGCTGGTGTGGCTCTGGTTTCTGGTTTCTCGCCAGCTATCATGAAGTCCATTCTTGCAGTTGACCTTGATAAGATCACCCCTGACGCTATCATGCGTAAGGCAGTCGAAATTGAACGATACGACTGGCAGTAACTACCTAGAAGGTTTCATTGCTGGTCAATGGTTCGCTATTGACCAGCTTATGAACAAGTTAAACGCTTTAGACGGACCATTAAGTCGCAAAGCTCTTTTCTTGCTCCTTCTAGAACAATTTCCGAAGCTTCCAGAAAATAAGTCTTGACTTAGAGGCTATTTTCAAATATAATGATTACATCAGGAGCGGCCCGAAAAGCTAGGGTACTTACAGGCCCTAGTCGCTCTTGATACTTTTTCATAATTAAGTTCGCATCGAGTCATCTAGGCGAGGGCACCTGGCTGTTAACCAGGACGGAGAGTGGTTCGAATCCACTGATGCGAACTTAGTTATGATTTAATCAGGGGCGCGCTGGGCACGCAGTCGAGGCTTGGACCTTTGAAAGGCGGAGATCGTTACTCCGGCTCCTGACCATCACAGAAAGGTTAATATGATTGTTAGTAGACGGTATTTCGGCTATAGAAGGCCAATTGGATCTACAGACGGTTTTTGTAAACGCTACGAGGTAGCATTAGATTACAATAACATTATCAATGAATTTAATTCGTCTCAATTTAGAGATACACATGAACTGAAAATAGTGGAGTGTGTAGAATACAGGGTTGAGACAACCATTGCCCTTTCTTCTAATGGCAAGAAAGCGGACTCTGACTCCGTTAATTAAGGTTCGAATCCTTAAAGGGCATCCAGATATAAGGAGGTGACATATGTTAACTATTTAGGAGGTAACATATGAAACAGCAATACGAAAAAATCACTGAAGACTCCGACTGGTGTTGGAACTGGCGTGGTATTGGCCGATACTCTTTGAAGCATCGTTATTATCGCAGCGTAGCAACACAGAACGAGCGCAGACAGAACTGCGGCGCAGAAGCTGACGGGCATAGGGTTCGAGGCAAGCGCAAGTACATTCCACACAGCTGGGACGATCGTCGTGTCAGTCGTGATTGGAAACGCAGTTGGAAAGACTTCACTAAACAGAAGAAACAATATGGAGCAGGACGCTAAGTGGCACGGCGGCAAGACTTTCAATCTTGTGTAAGCGGGTTCGAACCCCGTCTGCTCTACCAATATTAGGTAGCCCGAACTCTCTGCAGGGACAGCTGGGCACTAATCCCCCGAACGACTAGTCCTCCTGATGTGCACAGATTGGAGAAGGCGTGGAAATGAGCCTAACGGGGGTTTCTAAAGTAGTTTTACTAGCGCGGCTTTAGACGTTTTCGGGAGTGCGTAGAACCCGCCAGTTTCATGCTCCTATAGCTCAAAGGTAGAGCATCTGCTCGACACGCAGAAGGTTAGGATCTCAGAATTCCTTAGGAGTACCAGTTTATGATTTGTATAGGTAATGCTTACGAAGATTGTGATGAACCCGCTAAGTATATAAGACATACTCAGTTTGCTGGAGACCACTATCTTTGTGAGAAACATGCTAGAGAAGATCCTGATTTTCTAAAGGATGATTCTTATACAGATTGGTCTAAATTACTATAAATATGGCCCGGTCGTCTAGTGGCTAGGACGCTTGCTTCTCAAGCAAGAGAAGAGGGATCGAAACCCTTTCGGGCTACCAATTAAGGAAGTATAATGGCTTTGAACTTTGCTAATCTTAAGACGGAGCATTCTCTTCCAGCACACTATAAGCTTCTCTCCCAACGAGAACGTGCTCAAGTAAGGCAACAATATATTAAGCTACAGAATGGTTTTTGCTGGTTCTGTAAGGATAAGCTAGACGGCCCTGCTAACGCGGGCATTCGTAGCAAAAAACTAAATATGCGTCTATTCCCCAAAGGGTTTCTAGATAACCCAATCCACCTACATCATGACCATAATACTGGCTTGACGATTGGTGCGGTTCATGCTTATTGCAACGGTTATTTATGGGAATATCTCGGTGAATAATGGTTCAGCAGATACAAACCTTTGAATTGCCATGGGGCGGAATTTGTCATTGTACGGAAGCGGAATATAAAAAACTTCTTGACTCGGATGCTCAACGACGCTATAATGAGGCATCAAGAGCGGAGACGACAATGATTAAGGAAGTAATCAAGTACGAAGTCGACGGCAAGGAATTTGATACCAAGTCCGAAGCACTTCAGTATTCGCTAGACAGGAAAGCTAACCACAAGAAGAACCTACATCGATATTTGAATGAAAGTTATTCTGGACGTGAACTGCTCAAAAAGCACGGCTTAACGGAGACCGGCGTTTGGGAAGTTCTAGGCGAAGACCCTAACTGTGATCTGGGTGGTTTTCATCACCGACCTTCTCTAGGGTTTTATCGAGGCAGCCTCCAAGAAGTTGTAGAGGTGGCGGTAGATTTGCCCGGATTTTGGCAATGGGGTGGCGGTGGTACTATTAAGAAGTCTATCCCACCTAATATAATTGATCTTGGAGAGTGAACCCGTTAGGTACGGGGACCGCCTGGAAAGCGCATCGGGTGGCGAAAGTCCCTTCGGATCGAGACCGACTCTCTCCTCCATGCTTCGTAGGCCCAGTTGGCGGGGCAAGCCCTTGGTAAGGGCGAGATGAAGAGTTCGATCCTCTTACGAAGCACCACACATACTGGGATTAGTTAATGAGTAACAACACAACTAACGTCTTTATGCTAATTGTATCTCTGATTGCGGCTTGCGCGGCATTCTTTATGCTAACTCAATGCGTAGCTGAAAGCAATAAAAACGGAAAAGAGATACGAATGGCCTGCATCCAGAAGGGCGGTAATTGGTCTCGGGTAAGTGGCGATTACGGTTGTCAGTTCAAATAATGGTTCTCTCGCGTACGTGGTCGGCGCGCTAGTCTGAAGAACTAGAGGTCAGAGTTCGATTCTCTGGGGAACCACCATTAAAGGATAAAATCATGGAATATGTAGAAAATCTGATTAATATTTATAACGACTCGGAAGATGAAGACGAGCGAGCTGAGCTAGTTGCTGAGCTGAACGAGATTTATAAGACTACTCGCGCGTTTATTAATAACGAGTAATCTTGTTTGGGCCTGTGGTGATTATGGTAAACACATGTGATTGTCAATCACACAAAGCGGGATCGTTACCCGTCAGGCTCGCCATTAAAAATGCTGACGTAGCACAATGGTAGTGCAACTCCCTTGTAAGGAGAAGGTTGAGGGTTCAAGTCCTTTCGTCAGCACCACGCCGCGGCGCATAGGTTGCTGCCTGGCCTGCAAAGCCATGGAATAAGGTTTCGAATACCTTTCGCGGCTCCAGTTAAATCAAGTGTTGACTTTAACTACTGAATTATGTATAATGGCTTTATCAAGAGGAGACGAAGCATGAACGCTGCTAAGATGCGCGAAATTCTACATAAAGATGTGGTTGTCGTCACTTTTACAAAGAAAAACGGTGAAGACCGCAAAATGGTCTGCACACTGATGCCCGAGTTCCTGCCTAAGTTGCAGGAAGATACAACTGCTAGTCCGGCGAAGAGCCCTGCTAGCGATACTACGATCACGGTTTGGGATCTCGGGAAATCCGCTTGGCGTGCCTTCAAGGTAGACTCTGTTAAGGAGTTTGAATATGGTGACTGACCATGACCCCAAAGGATATAGTTCTAAGAAAGTTTCAACTTATGAATGAAGAACTCAATTGGCTGAGACACTTCTTTAATGAAGCATCCTGCGGGATGGGACCAGCTGATATTGATATTTATTCTATGATTGCACATAACTATGTGCGCGAGGGCGGTAAGCTCCCTCAAGCCTATCAGTACCTGATAGGTGGGGAAGAAAATGATTAGTGTTCTAATTGCACTGCTAATTATTGCAGTTGTGGTTTATTTTGCCTTTTGGATTATTGACCGTATTCCGGTTCCAAATCCTTTTAATTGGATCGCCAAGTTGATCGTTGGAGTCATTGCTCTAGCAGCACTTCTAGGTCAGCTAGGTTACGCAGTTTAACGGGGAGCGAGCGTTGGTGCTCACTTAACTCTGGCAGAGTTGATGAGCGGGGATCGTCACCCCGGCTCTCCACCAGTTCGAGGTATCTTTGACGGCAATAGCCGCTGACCCTGGCAGGTTGGGAAAGCGTTAAGTGCCAGCTAACGTGAATGTATCAAAGACCTCACAGATTTTTACGGCAGTTGGCCATGTGATGTAACGGGTTCAATCCCCGACCGATCTGAGATCGAGTAAGCCTATCACATTAATGGGGAAGCTGTATGGGACAGCGTCTTGACTTGCAATCAGGAACGTGTGGGATCGTTACCCATCTTCTCCACCAGTTAAATGGTTCCATAGCATAACGGCTAGTGCAAGCGACTGATAATCGCTAGATGGAGGTTCGATTCCTTCTGGAACTACCAGATTCGGGCTCAGACCCCGATACCACGGAAGGTGATGCAGAAAACCTCTTGCAACTAGCTTGTCCTGAGCTAGTGATGGGCAATCAGGACCAAGTTTCATGCTAGAATGACGGGAATGGTAGACCTGGGCCGCTCAAAACGGTTCGTATGAGGGTTCGAGTCCCTCTTCTAGTACCAGCGTTGGTTAGGGCAAACGGTTAAGCCGCGGGTCTCCAAAACCTTGAGGACAGAGTTCGACTCTCTGAACCTTCGCCAGAATTTCACAGTTTGCGGGGTATTGTAACGGTAGCATGTCGGGCTCATAACCCTTCAGTCAGGTTCGACTCCTGCCCCGCTACCATTTTAACAACAAGGAGAATCCCAATGTGGGAAGAGGCTAAAGAGGAAGTACGGAATTCCAGCAAAGACTCTAGCGTCTACATTGGCTGTGACTCCATCAGGTTTAAGAAGAACGACGAGTGGTACGCTCGTTACGCTACTGTAGTTGTAGTTCACCGCGATAGTCGTCATGGCTGCCGTATTTTCTACGACATTCAGATTTTGCGTGACTACGGGCAAGGTGCTCAAGGTCTTAAAAATAGGTTGCTAATGGAGACGAATTACGCTCTTGAAGCAGCTACACAAATTACCGAAGTTCTTGGAGATCGTCCACTTGAGATTCACTTGGATCTTAATAACGACCCTAAGCACAAGTCCAACGTCGCGGTAAGCGAAGCCGTTGGCTGGGTCCTAGGAATGGGCTTCAAGCCCGTTATCAAGCCCCACGGCTGGGCAGCCTCTCATGCTGCTGACCACTGTGTTAGGTTCAAGTCCTTCGCTACAGGTTAATGCTTCTGTAAACCCTCTCGCTACGAACGAGTTGAAAGGTTAATTGGATCACATGCAGGTTCGAGTCCTGTCAGGAGCTCCAGATGTTCGGCGTGTTAAAGGTGTAGGTTCGAATCCTACCTGGTGCGATGTAAATGCAATCCAGTGTTGAAACGGTAGACATCCTCTGCAAGAGGCCTTTAATACGCTGTTCTTATACTAAGATTGCTAACAGCACTTTTTTATTGGAATAATCAAACGGTTGTCGAAAGACTTGCAGGTTCGAGTCCTGCCCCTTGCACCACTTATGCTGGGGTGGCGAAATTGGTAAACGCGACTGTCCAAACCCAATGGCAATCTGTGAATTTATTTCTTGACTTTAATCCCCGTTTTTCGTATATTAGTTGAATAAGGAGACAGATATGAAAAAGGGTGAAATGCTTGGTAAAATGATCCACTTTGCGGTCGATAAGCATAATGGTCAATTCGATAAAGGCGGTAAGCCTTATATTCTACACTGTCTTGCAGTATTGCATATTCTGAACTCTGACGATGAAGAGCTTCAGTGTATTGCTGTCGGTCACGACCTTTTTGAGGATACTGATGCTACGGTAGAGGATTTGGTTGATATTGGAATGACGCCTCGCGTAATTCTTGGTATTACCAATCTCACTAAGATGCCGGGCGAGTCTTATAACAGCTATAAGACTAAGGTTCTCGCTAGCAAGGATGCTAGGGAAGTTAAAAAGGCTGACCTCAAGCATAACAGCGATATTCGTCGTTTGAAGGGCGTAACGGAAAAGGACTTCAAACGAATGGCTAAGTATATGCTGTTTTATAGCGAGATTGAATCAGTGGTCTAGTCGACTGGACCGAGATGCGGACTCCTAATCTGCGTTCTGCGGGTTCGACTCCCGCCTAGACTACCATGCCTCGGTATGCCGCCTGACTTCTAATCAGGAGAAAGCTAATTGGACACATGGGGGTTCGAGTCCCTCCCGGGGCACCACTTTACGGAGAAGTTATGGATTATCTTTGGATTATCTTTGGAATTTGGGCAGTTGTAGCAATTCTCTTCTTTGGTCTAATCCGCGTTGAGGCTGCTAAGCAAGGCGCGCAATTCAATATTCTGCAGGTTCTAGTTGCAGTCTTTTGGTTCCTTTGGGGGCCTTGGTATCTATACATTCTTGCGAAAGAATGGTGGAATAAGTAACACGCTCCTGTAGCACGGCGGTCAGTGCCAGCCGCTCATAACGGCCGGGTCGGGGGTTCGAATCCCTCCAGGAGTACCACTTATGGACTTTAGTAATTATTCAGAACCAGGTTTAGGTGCGGCAGCGGTAATTATATTTACGCTGGGAATGTCTTTTGCCTTTATTCTTGCGTGGATTATATGAAAATTGAATACCGTTATGGTGATATCCTAACTACTGATAGTTTGTACATTGCACACTGTTGTAATGCTCAAGGTGTCATGAACTCCGGTGTAGCTAAGGCTATCCGAAATAAATACCCTAAAGCCTTTACAGTCTATAGAGAGCGCTATGAAAAGAGCGGATTGCCGCTTGGTTTCGTTATAGGCGCTGACTGTGGCGATCATGTTATTCTTAACATAATCGGCCAGAAGAACTACGGTTATGACAAGCATGTATATGTTGATTACCTGGCTATTCGTAGGGCTTTACGTTCTATAAATCAACACATTTCAGAGCCTGTTAGCTTTCCTCTAATTGGATGCGGATTAGCAGGCGGCGATTGGCGAATTATGTCCTCTATTATCGAAGAGGAGTCCACCAACTTTCAGCCAATTGTTTATACTCTAGACGATGAGGTTCCCTATTGAAGTACGCAATGACCATCGAAGTTGAAGCTGAGCAGTTTCTACCGGATGAAGACAAAATTCCAGCCGGCGTACAGTCCGATGGACCACGAAGCCCTAAGGTAGATCCTCGATCTTCCTGGATTCTAGTAGATAGTATTCACGGAACTAAATACATGAAGCCGGGCGAATATGTTATTACTAACCCCGATGGCAGCCGTTATTCAGTTGATAGCGCTTTCTTCGAGGCTAACTACAAACCACTTGGTGAGTGAACCAGACAGGCGTGCTGGGTCTCCCTGCTAAGGAGTTCGGGCGGCTAATACCCGTCTTCGGATCGAGACCGACTCTCACCTCCAATTTTAAAGGACATAACATTGACTTTAGATCATATTCTACAAGAGCGTATGGAGTCTAATCGGCTAATTCTCCTAAATGCTGTAGCTAATATAGTTATTGATCTTCGCTCTGAGAGAAAGATCATGGCCGATCGATTAGAGAAACTCTCAGCCCGAGAAGGAGAACTGCTAGCAGTGGATACTTTGTCTAACGAAGAGATTAGCAAACTTCTTCCTCCTGCGGTATTGGTTAACGGTACGCAGTACGATATTCGAAACTTGATTTAACGCCGGTATAGTTTAATTGGTAAAACTCCTCGTTGCCAACGAGAAGTCGCGGGTTCGATTCCCGCTACCCGCTCCAGTATACGTAGAGCTGACCCTTTCAGGTGTTTCAGGCAAGACCTGATATAAGTACGGCTAGCGCAACTGCTCTATGTTAGAGAAGCCCGTCAATTTTTGGCGGGCTTTTTGCTGTGCGCCGACCATCACGTTTTTAACATTCCCAAAGTTACGTGTTGACTCGTGTGCTTGTTCGCGTTATAATGAGGCCTAATGAGGAGATTGAAATGGCTAAGGTAGTTGGGCGAGACGAGAGCGTTGTAAAGCGGATTACTTGTCGTAAGTGTGCTGCCATTGTAGAGTACACTCCAAATGAAGTTCGCAATCTTTACAGTGGCACTGATTATGGTGGAGGCCCTGCCGGAGCAGACGGTTTCAGTTGTCCAGGTTGTGGGCAGAATATTATTACTAGGAGTTGGTAATGACTCATAATACTTTTTTCGCTTCTGACCATCATCTAGGTCATCAAGGGATGGTTGAGTTTCTTCGTCGTGACGGAGTTACTAAGCTGCGTGACTTTGATACCGTTCAGGAAATGGACGAGCATATCATCTCACAACACAATAAAGTTGTAGGCCCTAAGGATACTATTTGGTTTCTTGGCGATGTTGTTATTAATCGTCGCTTCCTTAGTCAAATTGCCAGATTTAACGGACGCAAGCGCCTAATTCAGGGCAACCATGACATTTTCAAGAACAAGGATTATATCAATGCAGGCTTTGAAGATCTTCATGCTTTTCGTAAGTTTGATAGCTTTGTTTGCACTCATATACCTGTGCACTCTGACAGCCTCGGACGCTGGGGCACAAATGTTCATGGCCATCTACACGCTGATAAAGTGAGATTGCCACGAGGTGTAGACGCTAAAACGGGAGATATCCTGTACAGCGATAAGCCTGATCCTCGTTACTTTTGTGTTTGTATGGAACAGCTTGACGACTACACACCTATTTCTCTAGAAGATTTGACGAAAAGGATTAAACGATGAAGCTACAGATTGTTTCGGATCTTCATTTGGAGTTTTATCCTCTGGAGATCACTAATGCTGGTGCCGACGCACTAGTTCTAAGCGGCGACATTTGTTGCGCTGCTTATTTCAAGAAGTCTGAGGCCTCTCCTTACTATGTTAAGGCAGAGAATGCTCATGCTTTTTTCCATCAGGTAGGGCGTGAGTTCGATACCGTTTTCTATGTTCCGGGTAATCATGAGCATTACTCTGGAAAGTGGGAAGAGACCTCAGACCTACTTCGTAATGTAATCCCAGATAATTTTATTTATCTGGACAACGATTGGGTTGACTTCAATGGTTATCGTATTATCGGCGGCACTATGTGGACTGACTTTGATGGCGGTAGTCCTGTTGCTCAGGCTCTGGTCGAGGGTGGACTTAATGATTACAACTACATTAAGTTTCGGGACCGTAAGCTCCGCGGAAGTAAGACCGCTTTGGAGCATGCCACGTTCAAGCGACTAGTTGATGACTTTGCTACAGATAACACGCTGGTGTTCACCCATCATGGACCCAGCTGGCAAAGCATTACACCTGCTTATCGCACTGGTAGGTATTCTCACCTTAACCCTGGTTATGTATCTAACTTAGATAATTTTATCTTAGATCATCCAGGGATTAAGCTTTGGACTCATGGCCATGTTCATAGTTCTCACGACTATAGCATCGGAGACACCCGCATATTTGCAAATCCTCGCGGATATGCAAATGCAACTTCCACAGAGAATCCTGATTTCGATGCTAGTATCATCGTTACCGTGTGAGCATCGTAAATTGATTGAGGGCCCAACTATACCATTGGCGTATGGTTCGGCTCTCAGTCAGATTTGCTGTGATTGTGGGCTGTATCTTGTCAGCGATTATTGGGGTCAACCTAGATCGGAACAATATGCTGACTGGATTTGGATGATGGAACGAGGTTTTATAGACAAGGACGATTATGACCACAGTCGTTAATTACATTATCAAAAAGATGCGAGAAGACAGCAAGTTTCTAGACGAAATGCGCCTAGTATATCCCGGTGATCCTACCAACTCTATTGGGGCGGATATCTATCTTCTGGATAAGGCAGCTGGTTGGTTGGAACGTATCAATTGGCAAACCGAACGAGATTTATATTTGGAAACACTTCCAAAAACAGAGGTAACTTATATTAATGACAATGACTAGTTATACCATGAATTGCTCTACTCTTCCAGGCTTGGGTAAGGTAGTAGAGGAGAGCGGTGAGCTAATCACTGTGCTAGGTAAGTTTATCTCCAATTACGGTCGTCCTGACTACTGGGACGGGCGTAATCTAGATCAAGAGGTTCAAGAGGAGGCGGCAGATGTTATTGCGTCTACTCTTAACTTTATTATTTGCAACGATTTTGATTCCAAGTTTATCATGAATAGAATTGCCGATAAGCTAGATAAGTATGCTTATTGGAGAGAGACTAATCAATGAAATGGATTCTAATCTATGTAATTATGAACCTTGCTAACCCAGCGGACCCTTCAGTTCTAGGGCATAAGGTTTTTGATTCAAAAGAGCAATGTGAAGCGGTATACGTATTAGCAGAAGCTAAAACACGAGCGCAAAATCCCAATAGCTTTAATATTGGGATGGCAGGTTTTTGCGTAGAGGCTGAGGAGCTATTACAAAAATAACTCTTGACAAAAGCTGCTAAAAATTATATAATGACCATCTAACAACACAAGGAGTTTAATAACACTATGGCATGGACCGACGAATCTAAGGCTAAGGCAATTCAGATGTATAAGGAAGCTGAGCCTACGCCAGAGAATTCCATGGATATCGTTAAGGAAATCGCGGAAGAGTTGGGCGAGTCTCCTAACGGCGTTCGCATGATCCTTATGAAGGCTGATGCCTACGTAAAGAAGGCCGAAACTAAGACTTCCGAAACCGGTGCCAAGAAGGCCACTGGCGGTACTCGCGTGAGCAAGGAAGGCGCACAGACTGCGCTGAAGGAAGCAATTGAAGCTGCCGGCGGTACTGTTGATGACGAGATCATCAGCAAGCTGACTGGTAAGGCTGCACAGTATTTTACTGGTGTATTCGCCGCCATTAAGGGCGACGAGTAATAATGAAAGCGCTGGCGAAGCTATGGTTTTGCCAGCGCTTAGTCGTGTCTGCAAAAAGCCAGCCTGCCGACACAGGAGTATAATGACGAAAGAGCAACTGATTGATTTAATGCGTCAAAATGGTGATTCTATTATCACCTATAGAAGCGCAGAATCGAAGAAGCTAAAATATAACGTTTGCACTTTAGATGTAGAAGATAATGACTACATTAGTGGCAAGCAAAACCGAGCTAAGGAGTCTGACAGTACTGTTCTAATGTTCTGTTGGGATGCTGACGCTTATAGACTTATCAATCCAGACAGTGTGACCAGCGTGGTTCCTCTAGCTAGTGCGATGAAGGAAAGGGCAAATGGCCGATGAGATTTTCACTCGGCTAATTCATTACGACGAAGTTAAGGATATTCAGGTTCGCCTGAGTGTTAATGAGTTTCGTGGTGTAGAGTATCTGTCCCTTAGAAAATGGTATAGAGATTTTGAAGGAGAATGGGCACCCTCTAACGAAGGTGTGAACATGCCTTTAGACCTAAACAATAGTAGAGAGTTATTTGCTGGCTTAATAGAGATCCTTTCTCTAGCAGAGGCTAAGGATGTAATAATCGATCACTTTAAAGATTTAATGCGAGACACGTTCCAATGAAGAATTTTCTAGCCTACGCAGCTGCTAAATACGAAGAGGGAAACCCTATCATTTCAGACGCTGAGTTTGATAGGCTAGTTGAAATACATGGTTTTGATGGGGTTGGGGCTAAGGTAGACACTACTAAAGCTATACCCCATCATTATCGCATGTACTCATTGCAGAAGTGTTTCAAAGGCGAAAAGCTGATTCAGCTCCCAGGTAATGTTGTAGAGACTCCTAAGCTGGATGGGGCCGCGGTTAGTTTGCTTTATGTAGACGGCAAGCTGGTCTTAGCCCTAACAAGAGGCGACGGCAAAGCGGGGCTAGATATCACGGATAAGATGAGATCTTTAGTACCTGAGTATCTGCGTGATGTTTCCACGAGGCAAATTACCGGGGAAGTACTGGCGAAGAAGCATATCCCCAACGCTAGAAATTACGCGGCGGGTGCTTTAAACCTTAAAAGTTTGGAGGAGTTTAAAACTCGTGAGCTGATTTTCGTAGCTTATGGAATCAAACCTGCTTGGTGCTATACTTGGTCAGACGACATGAGCGCTCTAAGCGACTCCGGGTTTCAGACAGTATTATATGCTGATATTGATCTTGACAAATATCCGCAGGACGGTAGAGTATTCCGAGTAGATGATAACGAACAGTTTGAATCTCTAGGCTATACCAATAAACATCCGCGCGGCGCTTTCGCACTAAAGGATATTCCTGAAGGTGTTGTTACTACGTTAGAAGATGTTATTTGGCAGGTTGGCAGGTCGGGAGTAGTAGCACCTGTGGCTATTCTAAAGCCCGTTAAGATTGGTGAAGCAACGGTTAGTCGAGCAACTCTACACAATATTAAATATATAGAAGAACTGGGATTGGAGCTAGGTTGCGAAGTGGAAATCATTCGCTCCGGTGAAATTATCCCAAGGATTGTACGGAGGGTATAATGCTAACCTTAGTAAAATTTTATTCAGACACATGTGCTCCATGTAAGGTGCTAGCGCCTGTAATCGAGCAGTTAAACGACTCGGAGGATGATCTAATTGTCACGAACGTCAATATCTCAGACAATCCGGGACTGGTTCAGCAGCATTTTGTACGAGCTGTCCCAACCTCTATTCTATTTAAGGATGGAATCGAAGTCTCCAGAAAGGTCGGACCGGGTAGCCTCTCTGAGTTTAAGGATTGGCTAGATGAGTTTAGGAATTTACAACCAGAAGTACTTCCAAACCCATCCGCAGGAATCCCAGGTGCCAGCACTATTGTACTGCGTAGTGCTAGTGAATCGGAAGACGCTTGAGCGAGAAGCGATAAAAATAGGGATAACTAAAGGTACTAGCAATAAAGACGCCTTAAAAAGAGCCGGTGGGTTCAGGGGGTATGATGTTCGCATCCAAAAGCTAGTAAAAGGGCCTCTAGAAGAAATATTCTATCTTGAACAATTTCTTCATGAGAAGTGGGACCATAAGAGAATGAAACCCTCGATCAAATTTGGGGGACATACCGAATGTTTCGAACCCGATCCCGAAATAATTCGTAGCATACCAAAGCAGGTCTGAGAATTTAGTTCTTGACTTCAAGGTTAGAACCCGTTATAATGGCTTCATCAAGACGAGAGGAAAGCTATGATAATTCCACCAACTAATTGTCCTAGCTGTAACTCGGAACTTGAGTGGCAGAACGACACATTGTATTGCAGAAATAACGAATGTCCAGCTAAAAGTTCGAAGCAAGTAGAACACTTCGCAAAGACATTAAAGATCAAAGGTCTAGGCCCTGCTGCAATCGACAAACTAAATCTGACTAGCATCAATGATATTTACGACATGGACTTGGAGTTTATGTCTATGGCGCTTGGTTCAGAGAAACTCGCTGTTAAGCTTTTTGAAGAAATAGAAAAGTCTAAAAACGAGCCGCTTAACACAGTTCTACCGGCCTTTGGTATTCCTTTGGTAGGTAAGTCCGCAACGGATAAACTTGCTGCAACAGTCGAGTCATTGTTTGAAATCGACGAAGCTAGTTGTAAAAAGGCAGGTTTAGGTAATGTGGCCACAAATAATCTAACTAAGTGGATTGATGAAAGTTTCGATAGATTCTCTCATCTTCCTTTTAGTTTTGAGTTTAGTAGCGTAGCATCTTCAACGACTTCGAGTAAGGGAACGATTTGCATTAGTGGGAAACTAAAGAGTTTCAAGACTAAACAAGCCGCTAAAGAAGTTCTTGAGAAGCTAGGCTATAAGGTAACAGACAGTTTAACCAAAGATGTTACCATTCTAGTAAATGAAAGCGGAACTGCGTCCGCAAAAACCGAAAAAGCCGATAAACTCGGTATACAAATCGTAACTGATTTAAACACAATAATTGGAGAATTTAATTAATATGACCCTTCCTAAGTGGAATGAAGACCGTACTGCTCAGCTTGAAGCAGGTGTTAACAAGGATGAAGTAGTTTCCAAGGCTACTGTTGCAGAACTGGCCGAGAAGCTGGAGACCAGCACTCGCTCTGTTGCTAGCAAGCTGCGTAAGCTTGGTTACGAGGTAGAAAAGGCTGGCGATGCTCCTAAGGCATTCAGCGACGAAGAAGCAGAAGATCTGACCGATTTCGTCACCAACAATGCAGGTGCTTTCACCTACGCTGAGATCGCCGATCAGTTCGCTGGTGGTAAGTTCTCTGCCAAGGCGATTCAGGGTAAGATCTTGAGCCTGGAGCTTACGGACTCCGTCAAGGCTACCCCGAAGCCAGAGGTTCAGAAGACCTATAGTGAGTCCGAAGAGGCTGCTGTTATTGCCGGCGTCAAGGCTGGTAAGTTCGTTGAGGACATTGCAGCTGAGCTTGGTAAGGAAGTTGCTAGTGTTCGTGGTAAGGCTCTGAGCCTGCTTCGCGCTGGACACATCGACGCTATGCCTAAGCAGCGTGAAGTAAAGGGCCAGGCTCCTGACGCTTTCGAGGCTCTGGGCGATGTTAGCGGTCTGACCGTTGCTGATATTGCTGAAAAGCTTGGCAAGACTGAGCGTGGTACGAAGACCCTTCTTACTCGCCGTGGCGTAACTGCCAAGGACTATGACGGTGCTGCAAAGGCACAGAAGAAGGCAGCTGAGTAAGTTATCTTCTTTCTAGGATTTACAGGCGAGGGAGTGGAATATTCCCTCGCCTAATCTTGTTTGGAGGATAAATGAGTTTAGCGAGCGCACTTATTAAGAGAGTATTGGAGTGTGAAGACTTCGATACTTGGACTAACGTGCGTAAGCATTATCTGCCTGATGAATATCATGTCTTATTTGATATCATCAGTAAGCACTCTGACAATTACCATAAGCTGCCAACTCTAGAGGAGCTGAAGCTTTCGGTCAGAGACGCTGCTACTACCGATAAAGTTTATGCACTAGAGAGTGTTGACACTGAAGCCGAACCTTTTCTACTGCTCGATTACTTAAAGAACGAGTATGCTCAGAAAGAGGCGATGTTTCAAATCGACAGGTGGATCGACAGGTCAATAGCCTTCGAGAGCGCAGAAGAAGTAGTGCGAAATATTCAGCAGATTGGCATGGACCTTGAACTAAAGGTTGAGCTTATTCCGCCTGAAGAAAGCATGCAAAGAATTAATCTCTTCGAGTCTGAGGAAGAGATGGCCAAGCGCATTGTGCTAGGTCTTAACAAAGACTTCGATAGTATGTATGACTTTAAGTCTACAGACTACATCCTCATGGGAGGTAAGCGAGGCTCTGGTAAGTCTATTACTTGCTCTAACTTGGCTAGAACCGTTATCGAGAAGAAGAAAAAGAAAGCTCTTTACTTCTCTATCGAAATGGAGCCTAGAGAAGTCATTCAGCGAGACTGCTCTATTGCGACACAAATTCCTTTCTATAAAATTCGTAACAGAAACCTTAACCAAGACGATTGGGAAAAGGTAGTAAGATACTGGGCTAGTAGATATGAGGATGGGTATAAGGATGTAGAGGCTTACCTCGTACATCACGACTTTAACAAATTCCACCAAGCAGTATCCAGGCGTAAGCTAGTACCGCATATCGTGGACGTTGTATATGATCCATCTTTAACTTTAGGTCGTATCAAGGCTGAAGTAGAAAAGCGCATCAATGAGATAGACCCGGAGACGGGAGAAACTACTCTAGGTGTTATTATTGTGGACTACATCAATAAGGTAAAGCGAGTTGCCAATATGAGCAGCACAGACCATCTAGACTGGAAGGAACAGCTAGGTATATCTCACGCTTTTAAAACAATTGCTCAGGAAGCCAAAGTGCCACTATTTTCCCCTTATCAGACCGATAAGGATAATGAGGCTCGAATGGCCAAGGGTATTCTCGATAGCTGCGACGCGGCTTTCGTCCTAAATGCTCATGACGATTGTATTACTTTTGATGTTACAAAGATGCGTGGCGCTGACGACGATGTTTCCTTTACATCGGCTACCACGTGGGACACGCTGACTATCGGACCTAATTCGGTAGAACCACCGGTCGAAGAAGAAAAGCCAAAGAAAACTAGCCTTAAAACTAGTAAAAAGACTGGAGAGAATATTTACGACGATATTGACGCCCCATTTTAAGGAGTAATCTATGAATGTAGAAGAGCTGTTAGCAGCTAAAAAAGTGGACTTCCAAGCTAAAGGGGCTGACTTTATCGTTCGTTGTTTGAACCCGGACCACGACGATAGTAATCCGTCAATGAGAATTGATAAACTTACTGGTATCTTTGGATGCTTTTCCTGCGGGTTCAAGGGCAATATTTTCTCCTACTTTGGCGAAAAACCTAACTTTCTACAACAGAAGCGAGACTTACTTCGTAATAAAATACAAAATAAGTTAGCAGAAAATATCGGACTTAATATGCCTAAGAACGCAGTAGAGTTTGATAGAGAGTGGAGAGGTATTAAAGCTGAAACATATAAGAAATTTGGGGCGTTTGAGCACAGCGATGCTAACTTTATTGGACGAGTTGTATTTCCTATAAAAAGTCTGGCAGGTAAAATTGTTGGATTTAACGGGCGTGCAATGTCACCCGATAAAAACCCTAAATATCTGATCCATCCTACCGGAGCTAAGTTTGGCTTATTTCCAGGTAAGATTGTGCCGATACAGGGACGAGTAATTCTTGTAGAAGGCATCTTTGACATGCTTAACTTGCATGACAAAGGGTTAACTAACGCAGTATGCGCTTTTGGTACGCAGAAAGTAACTAAAGAAAAGCTGCAAATTCTAAAAATTCAAGGTGTTAGTGGTATTGATATTCTATTTGATGGAGACGAAGCTGGTGCATCCGCTGCGGAGAAAGTCAAAAGTCTAGCGGAGTCCATTGAACTTGATACAAGAACTATCACATTAAATAACACAGATCCAGGTGAGTTGACAGCCTCTAAAGTGATCAAATTAAAGGAGAAATTGTATGGCTAGAATCGCTCTAGTTGAGACAAAGCCTAGTAGAACCAACTTTAATTCTGCGTTTGAGAACGCCTTCGAATTCGATAGATTTGCTCTGTGTTCAGATGCATCCATTAAAAAAGTACTAAAAAAGGATGTGGACATTGAGATTGACGTAGACGATTATGACTGGATTATTCTGGTCGGGTCGGATGCTTTTAAGTATTTCACGAAGAACTCATCCGTCACTGAATACAGTGGTAAAGTTGTAGATAAGAAGTTTATTCCTATTATCAACCCAGCTATGCTAAGTTTTAAGCCAGAAGCTGAAAGACTATGGCAAGAGTCTAGAAAAAGCCTCACGGCTTATGTAACTGGGCAAACAGAAGCAGTAGATCATTACGATGATAGTCGTTTCTTTGGTATTACTGACGAAGCCGAGGCTATTAAATACGTTCAGGAAGCTCTGGACAGCCCCAACCCTTTCGTAGCACTCGACTCTGAAACTACAGCTCTTTGGGTGAGAAACGGTTACGTTCTAGGTATTAGTCTTTGTTATCGTAAGGACTATGGTGCATACATTGCTAGCGATTGTATCACGGATACGGTTAGTGCAATGCTGCAGGAGCTTTGGTATAAGAAGACGGTAGTTTTTCATAATGCTAAGTTCGACCGAGCGTTCTTAAGTTTCCACTTTGGCTGGGAGTTCCCTAACTACGAAGATACGATGCTTCTGCACTACCTTCTGGATGAAAATCCTGGTAATCACGGTCTTAAGCAGCTAGCTCTTAAATATACTCAGTACGGCGACTACGAAAAGCCAATGTACGACTTCATTGAGGAGTATAGAAAGAAGCATGGAATCTTAAAAGATGACTTTACTTTTGATCTTATTCCTTTTGATATTATTAAGGTATACGCGGCAATTGACTCCGTAGTTACCTTTATGCTGTACATCAAGTTCAAGCCTGCAATTATGAAAAACCCCAAGCTTTTGTGGGTTTACGATAATATCCTCATTCCTGGAAGCACATTCCTAGAATATATTCAGGATAATGGGGTTCCTTTTGATAAGCAGCGACTGTTAAAAGCTCAGCTTATGATGCAGTCTGACATTGATGCGGCAGTAGCTAAGCTATATGAAAATCCGATCATTCGTCAGTTTGAAGAAGCACAGGGGAAGGAATTTAACCCCAACAGCACTCAGCAGCTTCGAAAGCTCTTGTTCGATTTTATCGGACTTAAACCTACAGGCAAGAAGACAGCGACAGACGCTGACTCTACAGATGCTGAAGTTCTGAAAGAGCTATCTGAACAAAGTGAAGTACCAGGTCTTATTCTTGATATTCGTAAAAAGTCCAAGATTAAGAACACCTATCTAGATAAAATTATCCCTCAGTTGGATAGAGATTCTAGGCTTCGTACCGGCTTCAATCTGCACTCTACTACCTCTGGGCGTCTGTCGTCTTCTGGTAAGATGAATATGCAGCAGCTTCCGCGAGACAATCCAGTAGTTAAGGGAGCCATTAAGGCACGTCCTGGGTATAAGATTGTTTCTATGGACTTGACCACCGCGGAAGTTTACGTAGCCGCGGTGTTGTCTAAAGATAAAAAGCTTATGGACGTTTTCCGTAAAAAGGGCGACTTCCACTCTACCATTGCTAAGATGGTATTTAAGCTTGATTGTCCTGTTGAAGACGTAAAAGTCAAATACCCACTACTTCGTCAGGCTGCTAAGGCTATTACCTTCGGTATTATGTATCAGGCCGGTCCTCCAAAGATCGCTGCGCAGATTACCAAAGACTCTGGTCAGTATTGCTCTACCGAGCAGGCGCAGGAATATATTACGGGCTACTTTAAGGAGTTCAGCTCCCTGCGTAGGTGGATCGACGAAAACAAGAAGTTCATTGCTGCCAATGGTTATTGTTATAGCCACTTCGGCCGTAAGCGTCGTTTGCCAAACGTTCACTCTAGTGATCGTGGTATTCAAGGTCACACTGTTCGTTCTGGTATTAACTTCTTAGTTCAGTCTACGGCGTCGGACGTTAACGTTCTAGGTGCTATTGATATGCGTCACTGGATTCTTGAGAGAGGTTCCAAGGCTCGTATCTTCGCTCTAGTTCATGACTCTATCCTAGCTGAAGTACCGGAGGATGAGGTCGACGAATACGTAACTGCTCTTAAGGAGTTCATCGAAAAGGATCGTGGGGTATCTATCCCAGGTTGTCCTATCGGTTGTGACTTTGAAATTGGCGACGACTATTCCTTTGGTAAGTACGAAAAGTACGAGGCAGAGTGGGATGCAGAACGAGAAGTATAAAGAGTATATAGGGGAAATTCCTCATAATACACTTCGTACTTGGTACGCCCAACTCATGGCTGACACCCCGTGGCAGCATGTGGGTTGGGCGGGAGCCGCTAAAGAGCCTTTTAGGCACTGGGCGGCTTACCCTGAGTTCGGAGGGTTGATAAAAACTATATGGGATTGTATGAATTTTTCCTTTAAACAGGATGGATTTAATATCAAGCCAGATAGAGTTATTATGAATCTATACAATCATGGTGATAGCAGCTGGCTACATAAAGATACGGATAAGCCTAGCTGGACCGCTATGATCTACATGAATGATTACTGGGATCTTAACTGGGGCGGAGATACCGTCCTCGTGGAAGACAACGAGATAGTTAAAGCGTTTGCTGCAACTCCCGGTAAGTTTATTATATTTAGAGGCGATATGCTTCACGGAGCGAGGCCGGTATCTCGCGAAGCGCCTTATCCCAGATTTGGCATAGCTTTTCAATGTGTTGAGGACATACAAGGATCTGCCAAAGATCAAGTTTCCAGTTTACATTCTCCCCTCTAGCGATTGGTATTATGCCGACGGGGTTCTCTTTCTAGAACAACAGGTTCTGGACGAGACCAATATGCCTGGGAAAACTCTAGGCATACGAAGGGTTCAATGTGGTAGGAGAGACTTGTTCCCTCTTAGAAAAGCTATTACATCATTACCAGATTTGATAAAGTGCAAACACAAGTACTTTATTGACTCTAGAGGCTACGCATTCATCTACCAGAAGACACAGAACGTCAAGTTGAAGTCTTACCGAATTAAAAGAATTGATGCTAAAGATGTAGCCTCTATATTGTGGCTCGAAGGAGTCCCATTTCCGTTCACCATAGAACGTCCGCCCTTACCTGAGTACAAGTGGGCTAGACTCCTACATATGGGTGACGCCCCTTGGCTCATATACGACTATGCTACTCTTGAAGTCAAGAGTACTTACAGAAGGGTATAATCCCTTAAGGACTATAATGAGAGATAAAGCGACCAGAAAAGCTAGAAGAACACCGGGTAATAAAAAACAGAGTCTCGGTCTTGGAGAATTGGTTAGAGTTGACCCTCTAACAGATACTCAAGAAGTAGCTTTTCGTTCCTCAAATAACATGGTTTTAGACGGTTCGGCTGGTACAGGTAAGACTTTCTTATCTATGTACAGAGGCTTGGATTCGGTTATAAATAGAGAAGAACATTCTCGACTTGTTATTATTCGCAGTAACGTAGAAACCAGAAAGATGGGATATCTACCAGGAACCGAAAAAGAGAAAGTTGAAGTATACGAAGCCGCTTATAGAGATATAGCTTCTGAGCTATTCGAGCGCGGAGACGCGTACGATATTCTAAAGTTAAAAGGAATCGTGCACTTCATGCCTACCTCATTTATTCGAGGTACTACCCTTCGTGATGCGTACATTATTGTTGACGAATGTCAGAATATGACCTATCATGAGCTGGACTCGGTTATTACACGAGTCGGTGAAAACTCTAAGATCGTTTTCTGCGGAGACTATTTCCAGTCAGACTTGAAGGACACAGGTATTCTACCGTTCCTAGATGTTCTGAAAGCGATGAAGGATTTCGATTTTATTCATTTTACTACAGACGATATCGTACGTAGTGAGTTCGTTAAGAATTATTTAGTAACAAAATATCATGTACATGGTAACAAACAAATCATATGAAAGCAGTCCTATCTAATAGGATCTACTTAGAAGTAGCTCCTGATTATGAGGAATATTTGAAAAATGAATTAACATATGAAATTCCTTCATATGCTGATCCTACAAATCCAATCATAATCAGGAACTACGGAACTTTTAGGAAGGGTATTCTAACTATTCCTATCGGAAGAGTAGATCTAATACCTTCCAATTATGATATTGTAGATAAGCGTATATTAAGCCCAGTGAATTTTCCTGAGTTTAAATTCTCGCTGAGAGAGTCCCAGCAAGCTGTGTATGACGATATTGATGACAATGCGTTAATAAATGCTAAGGTTAGTTGGGGCAAGACCTTTACGGGCATGGCTATAGCCGGTAAATTAGGTCAGAAAACACTAGTAGTCGTACATACTATTCCGCTAATGAACCAATGGGCGAAAGAAGTTACAAAGGTATACGGATTTGAACCAGGTATCATAGGCGGAGGAAAAGAAAATTACTCTGCGCCGATAACGATAGGAAATGTCCAAAGTCTTTACACGCGCATGGATAAACTATGTAAAGAGTTTGGTACGGTCATTTTAGACGAAATGCACCACGTATCCAGCCCTACCTTTTCTAAGGTCATGGACAGATCCTATGCTAGATATAAGATTGGTTTATCGGGCACTATCGAGAGGAAAGACGGTAAGCATGTAGTCTTTAGAGACTATTTTGGCAACAAACTGTATCAACCTCCTAGAGAGAATTATATGAAGCCTAAAGTTCATGTAATTAACTCTGGTATTAATCTACCTAGCGGAGGCAACCTTACTTGGGCTGATAGAGTAACAATTCTACAGGAGTCTAGCGAGTATAGAAACCTGATATCGGCCTTAATAAATAAGTATGTTCGCGATCAGCATATAGTTTTGGCGGTTTCTGATAGAGTAAGCATGCTTAAACACGTCGCGTCAGCGACGAACTCCGCACTTATTGTTGGCGAAACAAAAGACAGAGAGCCAGAGTTTAATAAGTTAAACACTGGAGAGGCCAAAGCACTTTGCGGTACTCAGAATATTTTCTCTGAAGGTATATCTTATGACCCACTTAGCTGTCTCATACTTGGAGCACCTGTTAATAATGTTCCTTTATTAGAACAGTTAATTGGACGAGTGGTCAGACTTTGCCCAGGAAAGCAGCAGCCAATTATCGTAGATATAAGACTTGCCGGATATACCGGCGACAGGCAGTTTATGACTAGGCTTGGGCATTATATGGAACAAGAATACGAAATTATCCATATATAAAATAGTTCTTGACTTTTAGGGTAAAAGTAGATATAATGATCAGATATTCATGGCGAAGAATATATAGAAAGACCGGAGGAAGCTCGAAAAGGATAGTACTGGCTCTAAAAGCTATCATTAGTACATCCTTACCAAAAGATCGGTTTGATCCAATTTATAACTATTATTACACTGACTTTTCTGGAGATAGTTTCTTGCTTGATCCAGTTTCGTTATCTACTAATAGCTTTAGGTATTCACCTAAAGAAATAGCGCAATACATCGCCCTTGCATCCTTTAGAAATTACGCTTATTATAGAGCTACTAAAGATGCCAGTTTAGAGCTTCTTCACAGTCCTATAAGTGAAGACAATATTAATCAAAACAGCTTATTACGTATTCGTGATGGAAGAGTTTATTTCTATTACGAAGAAAGTATCAAAAGGAGAAATAATTTATGGCATTGAAGTTTGGTGACGCAGCAGGTCAGGCAGTTAAGGATCGTGCGGATTCCTATAAGATTAAGGATGGCGTTAATTCCGTCCGTCTGGTAGGTGATCTTGTCGCTCGCTACGTCTACTGGATTAAGGGCGAGAATGGTAAGCCTATTCCGTTCGAGTGTCTTGCGTTCAATCGTGAAACTGAAAAGTTTGACAATAAGGAAAAGGATTGGGTCAAGGAATATTACCCAGACCTGAAGTGCAGCTGGGCATATGCTTCTCAGTGTATCGCTGATGGAAAGCTTGAGCTGTTCAATCATAAGAAGAAGCTGCTTGGCGCTATTCTTGACGAGGCCAAGGAACTTGGTGATCCAACGGATACCGAGGAAGGTTGGGACATTGTATTCGAGAAGAAGAAGACCGGACCCCTTCCTATTAACGTCGAGTACGCTCTGAAGGCTCGTCAGCTTAAGAACCGTCCGCTGACGGATGAAGAGCGCGAGCTTATCGCAGACCTTAAGAGCATGGATGTGGTGCTTCCTCGCCCTACGCCTGCTCAGCAAAAGGAACTGCTTGACAAGCTGAAGCAGGGCTCTAGCGAGAACATTGACGAAAGTGTCGATGAGGAATTCAAGGTTGATTAATGACGCACTATCTATATCTAATAACTAGATTGGATGGTGAGCAATATGTCGGGGTAACTAATAACCCCGACAGACGGCTTAAAGAGCACTATTATGGGTCAGGAAATTTTAAGTTAAAAGGAGAAAAAGGTCTCAAAATAGAGATATTGCTAACAGGTGAAAAAGGTTTTATATATGCTAAAGAAGCGGAATATATAAATAAGTATAAAGCCTCTTTAAACGTACACCCTGGAGGTTGTTTCCCCTATAATGAGCCTGACAGATCTGGCGAGAAAAACGGTAAAGCAAAGCTTACGGAGAGGGATGTTATAGATATAAGATTGTCCTATTCTAAGGGCGAAAGTCAGCAATCTATAGCAGCTAGGTATAATAGGCCTGCAGTTACTATCAGTAAAATAGTGACAGGCAAAACTTGGCCTAAGTCTCCCGGACCTATCGCTAAACCTGCTCAGGGTAGGAGAGCTAATTCTCTTACCGAGGAACAAAAGTCTCAGATCAAAGAACTGCATAATAAAGGGCTTTCCGGGCCTGAAATTAATGAATTAACTGGAATTAGTTTGACTTCTATATACAGATATAGGAGAGCGATATGATACTATTCACCGCAGATATACACTTAAAAATAGGCCAAAAGAATGTACCCAAAGAATGGGCTATAAATAGGTACAGACTGTTTTTCAAGCAGGTCAAAGAATTAGAGAAAAGAGTTAATCTTCATATTATCGGAGGAGACCTTTTCGACAAGTTACCTAACATGGAAGAACTTGAGTTATACTTTGAATTCGTTAGTGGTATGACAGTGCGTACTTTAATCTATGCGGGCAACCATGAAGCCACTAAGAAAGGCCAGACCTTCTTTTCTCACTTAAAAGAAGCTACCCATAGGCTAAACCCACTGGTAACTATTATTGATGAGATCTATGAAGAAGATAACTTCACGATAGTACCTTATGAGTTCATACACAAGAAAGGTGTATGGGATTCGCTAGACAAGAGCAAAGCATTATTTAGTCACATTAGAGGTGAGATTCCCCCACATGTGAAACCGGAGATTGATCTTGACCTCATCGAAATGTTCCCTGTCGTGTATTTGGGTGACTTACACAGCCATTCTAATTGCCAGCGAAACATGGTTTATCCCGGTTCCCCAATGGTTACTAGTTTTCATCGGAGCCGTGTGTCTACTGGCTACATTCTCATTGATGATAAAGATCTCACTGAATGGACTTGGGAAGAATTCGACTTACCCCAATTGCTAAGAAAAACGGTCTCTAACGAGGCCGACATGATACCTACTAGCCCGGATCACACTATCTATGAGCTGGAAGGTGATGTAGTAGATCTTAGTAATGTGAAGACAAACGAACTACTAGACAAGAAATTAGTTAAGAGAAGTACGGATACTAGCTTGATCCTTAGTAAGGATATGACAATACAAGACGAGCTAGTAGAGTATCTAACCTTTGTGTTAGAACTTCCGGAGGACAAGATACAGGAGGCTGTGAGTACGTTTAATGATTACGCTAAAGACATTGGAGTGGAGTAATTGTTTCAGCTACGGCCCCAATAATAAACTGGATCTAACCTCTGATACTGTTACACAGATCTTAGGACTGAACGGAATGGGGAAATCCTCCATTCCGTTAATTATTGAAGAAGCAATATTTAATAAAAACTCCAAAGGTATTAAGAAGGCGGATATTCCTAATAGATACCTTAAAAAGGGCTATAATATAAAACTAACTTTCGATAAAGATGATAGTGAATATGAGATTCATATTGATCGAAAGGCAGCAACCGTAAAGGTTAAACTAATTAAAAATGGCGAAGATATCAGTAGTCATACTGCTACCAATACCTTTAAAGCCATCGAAGAGATTGTTGGGCAAGATTTCAAGACATTCTCTCAGCTAGTATATCAGAATACTAACACTAGCTTACAATTCTTGGTAGCTACCGATACTAACCGCAAGAAGTTCTTAATTGATCTACTGCAGTTAGAGCAGTATGTAGCACTGTTTGAATTGTTCAAGGAAGCTGTTAAGCAACATGCAGGAACTGTATCTAAGATACAGGGACAGATCGCTACAGTAGAAAAATGGATAGCGCAAAATAGCCTGCAGGACACATCTATAAAGGAGTTAATTCCCGTAGATGATCTTGATTTGTCAAGCGATGAAGCAGAGGTAGCAAAGCTATCCTTGGAAATCACCAACATTGACAAGACCAATAGAGCTATCAATAAGAACAACCAGTATAAAGAATTGCTGGCAGCTATAAATATAGAAGAAATCAATGCTATCGAAGCTGAGCCTACTTTGTCCTATGACGACGAACAATCTCAGCTAGGCGGACTAGAGTCGGAAAAGCTTCGTATAACTAAGTCTATTAGAAACCTTAATAGCTTAGGAGATACTTGTCCTACTTGTGAGCAAAGCATTGATCCCGACTTCAAACAAAAGCTAATAGAAGGAGATAAAGCATCTCTGAAATCGGTGGAGTCAAAAATTGAAGAAATTAAAAAGACTATTGACTCTATTAAGTCTAATAACTCTAGGTACAAACATAAGCAGGACAGTATCAAGGAATGGGAGGAGTTATTTTCTTCAATCAACAAGACTCTGCCCTCAGCAACAATCAACAAGCAAGACTTAGTTGATGAACTTTCTAATCTAAGCATCAGAATATCTAATGCTAGAGATAAGCTGAAAAAGATAACTCAGCAAAATCAAGAAGTTGCGAAGCACAATTCTAGAGTTAATGTCTTTTTAGAGCAGTCTGATAAGTTCCAAGAGGAACTGGCGGAATACTCTGCCAAGCTCGACAAAGAGTTGGCTAATCTTAACAACTTAGAGTTGCTTAAGAAATCGTTTAGTACTAATGGTTTAGTCGCTTATAAGATCGAGAACATGGTGAAAGACCTGGAAGAGCTTACGAACGATTATCTTGCTGAACTCTCCGACGGCCGCTTTACTATTGAGTTTAGTGTTATGTCAGACAAACTCAATGTTAATATTACCGATAACGGCAATAACGTTGACATACTTGCTCTATCTTCTGGTGAGTTGGCACGTGTTAACACGTCTACTCTTCTCGCGCTGCGAAAGTTAATGAGCAGTATCTCTAAGTCTAGAATTAATGTTCTATTCTTGGACGAAGTTATCAACGTTCTTGATGAGGCAGGTAGGGAAAAACTAGTGGAAGTTCTTCTAAATGAAGAGCTAAATACCTACATTGTTTCTCACGGCTGGAGTCACCCACTATTGACCAAGCTTGAAGTTATCAAAGAGGATAACATCAGTAGGATTGAGCATGACTGAACAGCTTGAACTACCCTTTGAGGAAGAACTTCCTGGAGGTTGAAAATGAAATTCTTTAAAAAGATGAAGGATGGCGGTGCTGAAAGCACCGTCACCGGATATTGGTTAATAGAGCTGAAATCACTATTTTCTGTAGTGTTGTTGAAGTTTGAAGGTAAGAGTAGGGAGGCATACCATACTCATGCCTTTAACTGCTTAAATTGGTTGATTAAAGGTAGATTAGTAGAAAAGCTATTAGATAAAAGAATACTACCTAATAACGAAGAGTATACGTTAGAAAGATACTATCAGCCCTCTTTAAAACCGTTCATTATACACAGAGACGATTTTCACAAAGTAGATTCTATAGGAACTAGTTGGGTAATATCTATTAGAGGACCATGGTTTCATCTATGGAGAGAGTATCTACCTAATGAAAATCGCTATAGAACACTAACACATGGGAGAAAAGAGATTGGTTGATGCACGAGCAAAAGGCGCGCGCGGAGAGAATCTCGTAAAAGATCTGCTTATAAAGCATACCAAGCTGCCCTGGGTAAGGACTCCCTTATCTGGGGCACTTGACGTTAAGTACCAGATGAAAGGCGACTTAATGCTCCCGAATAGCGCAAACAGATTCTGTATAGAAGTTAAAAACTATAAAGAAAGCCCGCTATCAGACAAGATTTTTACTAGCAAAACTAATAATCTTATCTTATGGTGGGAGAAATTAAAAAAGCAATCTAGCGAATGTAATCAAGACCCTCTGCTTTTCTTTAAGTACGATCGCTCTAAGATATATGTAGTTACAGATATATTTCCAGATGTAGTTGAGAAATATATTTACATTTCATGGTTAGACTGCTATATTATATTGGCCGAAGAGTGGCTAGGAAAGGAAAGCATAAAATGGCTTTTGTAAAAGAAATGCCCGTGACCAATGTTATGATTGTCGACGCCATGAACGTCGCGTTCCGTTGGAAACACCAAAAAGCAAAAAATTTCGTGCAAGACTATCTCGGCACGGTGAGTTCGCTGGCCCGGTCATATGATTGTGGGCAAATTATCATCGCTGCAGATATGAAGGGTTCGACGTATCGAAAAGAGATCTACCCTGCATATAAAGAGAATCGGAAGGAGCTTGCAGACGCTCAAACGGCTCAGGAAAAGAAAGAGTCTAAGGAATTTTTCGACGAGTATGAGCGCGTACTCGAAGCGTTGGAAAAGAAGTACCTGGTACTTCGATACCCCGGAGTCGAAGCTGACGACCTCGCCGCATACATAGTAGCCAAGAGAAAACTATATGGCTTCGAGAAGATATGGCTAATCAGTTCCGACCGAGACTGGGATCTTCTGATTAACGAAGATGTAAGCCGCTTCAGTACTGTCACTAGGCAGGAGATTACTCTCGATACATGGCCTTACGATGTTACTCCGGAACAGTATCTGTGCTTAAAGTGCCTTATGGGCGATAAGGGCGATAACGTTCCTGGAGTGCCTGGAGTAGGTCCTGTTAAAGCTAAGCAACTGATCGACACTTACGGAAGTGCTTTAGATATTTGCGATGCTATACCTATTGACAGTAAGTATAAGTACATCCAGAACCTTAATCAGTGTCGCGATCAGATTTTAATGAATCATGAGCTAATGGACTTGCTTACTTACTGCGAGGAAGCTATTGGACGAGAAAATGTTGCTGATTTAGGTCGCAGACTTATCATGAACGATAAGCGAGAACACGATTTGGAGTTTACATAATGGTAAAATTAGTTAGTGCCGAAGAGCATGAACGCCTATACCAAGAGAAATTAAAGAGACTAGAGTCTCAAGCTAAAAAGGAAGCAAATGACAGTAAGCACAAGAGCACAAATTATAACGCGTAGAACGTACAACAGACCTCTCGATGAAAGTGGAAAAGTATTTGAGACATGGCCGGAAACAGTCTCAAGAGTTATCGGCCACCAAGAGTGGCTTTGGGAGCGAGCAGCAGGTAGAGACCTTACAGACCTTGAGTATGCGGAGCTTTACGACTTAGAGCAGTTGATGCTGGCTCGTAAGATCTCCATGTCAGGACGTACTCTTTGGCTAGGAGGAACCAGCGTATCTAAGAACCGTGAAGCCAGTCAGTTTAACTGTAGCTTTACTAACGTTGAAACAGCTTATGATATTGTTGACGTTCTGTGGCTTCTTCTTCAGGGTTGCGGTGTAGGCTTTAGGCCTGTAGTCGGTACTTTGAACGGCTTTTCTAAGCCGATCAAGAATATCAAGGTTATTAACAGCACACGCACTGTAAAGGGCGGCAAAGAGACAAATACCGAGATTTGGGATGCGGATACCAAGACTTGGACAATTCGCGTAGGTGATAGCGCCGAAGCGTGGGCTAAGTCCATTGGCAAGCTAATCGCAGGTAAGTATCCAGCCAATACATTGGTACTGGACTTTTCTGAACTCCGTCCTGCTGGTGAACGTCTAAAGGGTTATGGCTGGATTAGTTCTGGAGATGGTGCAATTAGCAAGGCCTACGTAGCTATTGCTAATATTCTCAATGGTCGCGCGGATAGCCTTCTCTCTAGAATGGATATTCTGGATATTGTGAACTGGCTGGGAACTATTCTTAGTTCTCGTCGTTCTGCTGAAATTGCTCTTTTCGAGTATGGTCAGCCAGAATGGGAAGAGTTCGCTATTGCTAAGAAGGATTTCTGGCTTCACGATAATGAGCACAGAACCCAGTCTAATAACTCTCTAGTATTTAACGATAGGCCGGAGCGTGCAGACCTTGAGCATATCTTCCAACTCATGCAGGAAGCGGGGGGATCAGAACCTGGCTTCATTAATGGCGCCGAAGCGCTTCGTAGAGCACCATGGTTCAAGGGATGTAATCCTTGTGTCGAAATCTTGCTTGGAAACAAATCTTTCTGTAATCTCACAGAGATCGACCTCGGTAAGTTTAAGGGAGATAATGCAGGTCTTCACTATGCTACGAGATTGGCCGCTAGAGCGAACTATCGTCAGACCTGTGTAAATCTTAACGACGGCATCCTACAGGAAGCGTGGCACCTTAACAATGAGTTCCTACGCCTCTGCGGTGTTGGTCTCACGGGTATTGCTAAGCGTCCGGATATGGGGTCTTATGAGTACGAATATCTAAAGCGTACAGCTACAGCTTCTGCGATTAGCATGGCCGAGGAACTCGGCTTACCGTACCCTAAGAACGTTACCTGCGTTAAGCCAAGCGGAACACTGTCCAAGATTATGGATACTACTGAAGGCGTTCACAAGCCGTTAGGTAAGTACATTTTCAATAATGTTACTTTCGGTAAGCATGATCCTATTGTCGAGAGGATGAAGGCAGCTAAGTATAAGGTAGTTAATCACCCTACAGACCCTGACGCAGTACTAATCACATTCCCGGTCGTATGGGAAGACGTGCCGTTCCACAAGGTGAACGGTCTAGAGGTTAATCTAGATAGTGCTGTCGATCAGCTAGAGAAGTATAAGCTTCTTCAGACTAACTGGACGCAGCAGAATACTTCGGTTACTATCAGTTATAGTCCCGAAGAAGTTCCAGAAATTATTGATTGGCTACTCCATAATTGGGATATTTACGTTGGCGTGTCGTTCCTTTACAGGGCCGACCCTACTAAGACCGCGGCTGACTTAGGATATTTATTCTTGCCTCAGGAAGTAGTCTCTAAGGAAACATACGAAAAGTATGTTGCCACACTGTTGCCAGTTAATCTAGAGAACGCCGATAGCTTTGATGAAATTCAGGGCGAAGAATGCGCTACAGGCGCTTGCCCTATTAAATAAGGAGTAGCGATGTTAAGTTTAAAAATTGAGAACCAAGGTTACGTAGATATCATGCCCGAGTCTATTCTAGCCTTTGAAGAGGTGGCGGAAGGGTCGCTGGAAGATAGACCTAACACTAAATGTGGGATTTTCTTTGATATTGGGGAAGGTATCACCAGTGTTTATGTAGAAAATAGCTACGATGTAATTAAATCCGTAGTACCTAGGTTGAATTTCGAGTTGAATATTCCGGGAGTTAATGCTAGACGCATTACTATTCCTAGGGATGGTATTATCTATAGACAAGCTATAGTTACTCCCGAAGGGGAAGAGCCTGGAGAAGCTAAGACTCTAATCAAGTTTAGGCTTGGAACTAACGTGATACCAATTACGGTTAAGGAAACTCGCGAAGAGATTGACCTGAAATAAAAATAGCCCCGTAACGCAAGTTACGGGGCTTTATTTATGCCCACCCTCCGATAAGCAGGGCGGCCTGAAATTGATTAGCATATTCTGCTATCGTTGTATTCTTATCTACGCCGTTTATAATTCTACGAGCATTTGTGAACTGTGCAGTGGTAGCAGGTCCTGTCTTAGACATATAGGTTCCACAGGATTTACCCGTGAACCAGCCCTCTGACATTCCTCTAATCATTATTTTCGAGGCATTATCTACAGTTAGTGCCAAGTCCGGGTTCGCTACCAGCCCTGGGATAGGGACTAATTTCTCAGCCTTGGCATAGTTGTCTTTCCATGTAAGCTGAACATAGCCCCTACCGAAATACTTTGCTCCGTCGCCTGGGGTAGTATTACCGTGTGCTTTTGCTAGGGTTGGTCTATTTCCCTTAATGTCATACATTCTGATGAAATAGGCAGTACCTCCTAGTTCTTTAATTGGTTGCATAGTATGAGCCGTTTCGTGATAAGCTGTTGCCAGTGCATAGGCTGTCCACCCTACAGGCCAGTTGGCATTGCCGCAGGCTTTTAGAATGGCTTCGCAGCCTTTAACTTCATCAGTAGTAAGGGCGGGACCTAGGAGGTTTCCCTTTCTAATGCTATCGAAAAAGGCGGCTGGTTTAGCTAATTTTGTCATGATTATTCTCCAATCTAGTTAATCGAGTGATAAACCTCAACATATTGGCAGAGGTATCAGTTTGAACTACTAGAGCTTCTGTATTTTCCAATACGGCATCTCGAAGATCCTGAACGGATCGCAGAATTCTCTTAATATCTCTACCGGATTCTTCTTGATGCTCTCTGAGAGCTTCTATTAATTCTTTTACTAGCTTTGAGTCTAAGAAGCTGGCACTAACAACAGTGGCTGTATCTTTACTTGCGGTGTCTTTTGGTTGGGTCTTTATATATCTAAGTACACCAATGACGGCGGCCACTATAGCTATAGCTATTGTTCCCGCCGTCTGTGCCCATACTGGTAGTGAACTCGCATCCATTTTAGATTACCTTTCTTCTCTTGGCTTCTAAATCGGCCAGCTTTGCATCTCCTGCAGCGAACCAAAGAGATAACATATCTAAGGATAGAAGCAAGGAATATAATGCTGCGGTTGGAGTTACCCACTCTAGACTAAAGGCTGCTATAAGGAGTACGGTCCAGATCATGGATCCGGCAAAAGCCCCTACTGCTCTTATGTGTGCAGAGGGTCTCCATGCTCCATTAATAACTAGAAATACTAATCGTACGCTACCTATAATCAGAGCTATCGCACCCCACCAGTCTTGTGACATTATTCTAAGTAGTGGATGGAAAAATACTTGCTCTTGAAAGAGACCGGGAGCGCTTAGAGCTAGCAGGCCCCAAGCTAATAATCCGGCTGAGAGCGCCCATTCAGGCGCTCTCTCTCGGAAAGTTTCTTTAAACCTGACCAGTATCACTTGAAAGCGCTACTGTATTAGATTCGGTGTTGTTTGCAGAGTCAACATATGCTAGTGGCGTAGTTGTATTAGCATTCAACCCATAAGTATTCTTCAAATTATCATAAGAAAACTTGAAGCCGTCATGGGCCATGTTTACCTGATTAAGAAAGTTTTTAAGAATAGACCCGCTTGCTTGTGAAGGGATCGCCCCATTAATAGAGTTAATGTAGTCTTTAAAAGCATCTAGCTTTTCCAAAAGTTCTGTAGTTAACCTCTTCTCTTCGTTGTAGATGAGATTATATGCATTGTTAATTTCTTCTTGTGTTGGCATTTTAAAATTACTCCTTTTACTTGGGTTTAACCCTTAAGCATCTAGATTACCTAGTTGTACTCTTTTTATTCCTGAGGCGTCAAATACTTTCCAAGCCCCGTTATTATACTCAGTTCTTGCTCCTCCACCAGGCTTAACAATAGAAAAGCTATCTGCATTAATAACCATGTTTCCAGATGATCCATTGTTATTAAGAGCCCAACCTGTTATATAGCCATTAACATCCAAAGTTATACCCGCCTTACCCATTAATGTATTTACACCATTTTGAGCAGTGCTAATAGCCGTTATATTTTGACTAATGCTAACGCCCTGCGTCGACACGGTGCTGTTGAGCGAGGCGTATTGACCGTTCAGCGTGTTGACCATCTCGAAGCTCTGACGTGCAGAGGCCTCGGCAGTATACGGCGTGGCATTCTGACCGCGCTCCAGCTTCACCTGACGAACGTGCATGCTCTGCGCAGTGCCGCTGCCCTTGTACCAGATGATCCGGGCCTGAACCTTAGCCGCGCCCTCCGGGGCAAATGCAGTCACTTTCAGATCCCGACGGGTCGAGCCATCTGAACTGAAGTTGCGCCCCGGAGAAATCGCCGGGCCGCCAGAGGTGGCTAGGTAGCCGCCAGAGCTATTGAGCCAGATCAGTTCCAGATAGGTGTGGCCAGTTCCAGACAAAAAGTACCCGACGTCACAAGTGAGCGTGTACCAATCCCGCTCGATATTGACGGGGTTACTTTCAATATAGGTCCAGCTATTGTCCGGCACGTTATTGCCGTTGACGGCATAAGTCCCCCAAGTGTCCGTGCCGCCATAAGTGCTGAACGACGCGTTGTAGGCACTCCAGTAGTCTAGATTCCCCAGCTCAAAACCGCCGTTCCGCAGCAAGTTCGGGTTCCCCGAGGTGACCTGGGTGCGCAGGGTTGCGGTGTCGCCTTGCAGGTTGGAGGTTGCCGTCTGCAACGTGCTGATCGAGCTACCCTGCGACTGGACCGTCTGCGACAAGCTGGCTTGCGTACCCTCAAGGTTCGAGATCGACGTCGCTTGGCTGCTGATCGAGCTGCCCTGCGTGGCCACCGTCTGCGACAGGCTTGAATACTGGCCATTCAGGCTGTTGATCGAGGTCTGCTGAAGCGTGAACGACGCAGAGGTGCGGCCGGGGAAGTAGGCTGTCGGCGAATTGGTGTCGCTGTAGACCTCAGCGATCTGCGGGCGGACCATCCAACCCCAGCTGTCGGTCGCACCATTCCACCCCCCATCCTGCGACGTTCCGTGCTTGACCCAATTCAGCAGCGCGCGGGTGGCGTTGGCCGGAGCTTGCGCCTTGACCCACAACCGCTGGTAACTGCCGATAGTCCGACCACCGTTCGACTGGGCGAAACCGGGGTAGCTATCACTGCGCGGACCATCGGACACGCCCACGTTAGTCCCGTTGGCATCGTACCACTCGATCTTCATGTTACAATAGCAACGATGTGTGGCGGCATAGACGCTGGCCTCGTACCAGCGGCCGCCGACGACGCTGACATGGCTCGAGTACCACTGAGCGGCACGCCAATTGACGTTGTCCTGTTGATTGATGAACAGGTTATGCTCGCCTTCAGGACGCCAGTCATCGCCGGCACCGTCTCGTCCCCAGGTGAAACCCGAAGTATTGCCGCTATCGTGGGAGTAGAAACCCCACCCCTCGGTGCCGACGGCAAACTCGGTGTTCTGGAGCAGGTTGCCGCCGACCGTCACGCGCTGCAGCAGGGTCGAGATCGTGCCACCCTGCGTGGCCTGAACCGACTGCAGGTTACTGATCGAAGTACCTTGCGCCGACACGGTGTTCGACAGGCTGGAGACTGTGCCGTTTAGTGTCGAGGTCGTAGACTGGAGCGAGCTAATCGAGCCACCTTGGCTGGAGACGGTCGTTTCCAGCGACGCATGGCTGCTATTCAGATCGGCGTAGGCTTGGAACATCTGCGCCGCCGTCGCTTCGCCGCTATACGGCGTGGACGTGCTACCCAGTTCGACCTTCATCTGACGCACCCGACCACCCGTCAGTACGCGCTGCGGCGGGATCGCTACAACAAAACGGCTCCGCGCCCACGAGGCGTTATTCGGCGGTGTATGGACGTGGCGAACGCGGCTGTTGCCAGACTGATCGAACCCCTTCGGCCCAAGGTCCGGTGTTTTGGTCTGGGTGATATAGCCTTGATTGCTATCATACCAAACCATTTCGCCGTAACAAATCAGGCCGTCCCCGGACAACTCATAATCGAACGACTGGGCGTGACCGTTCGGCCCCGGCGCGCAGGGGAATATCGTCGAGGTGATATAGAAAAACACATAGTCATTGCTCGTGTTGCCGAAAGGCTGATTGACTTCAGCGTAACGACCCCATGCCCATGTGTAGACACCCCAAGTCCCGTTCTGCTCCCATCCGCGTAGCATGTTCTCGAACCCGCCATTAGGGACAAGGTTCGGGCTGCTCGAAGCAGATACAACATTGTTCAGGTTGGCGACGCTGCCCTGCAAAGTCGTGATCGCCTGCCCATTGCTACTGATCGACGAACCTTGGGTCTGCACCGTCGATTGCAACGTGCTGATTTGCCCCGCCTGCGTAGACGACGACTGCTGGAGCGTGCTGACGCTGCCGTTCAGGCTGTTCACACTGCCCTGTAGCGAGCTGATGGATCCGTTTGCACTCGTCATCGACTGCGACAGCGACGTGACGCTACCTTCGGCAGAAGACACGCGGGTTTCCAGCGAGGCAAAGCTGCTGTTCAGTGTCGACAGGGCGGTAGCCTGCTGTGAAAGGACCGCGCCGGCGCCGCCGATCGTGTAGGCCGCCGGCGACACGGAGGTCTCGAAGACCTCCTTCATCTGCGGACGAAGGATGACGAGATAGCTATCGTTGCCCGAAGAAGTTGCGGCCTTCTCGAACACCATGCGGCACGACACAGCGCCCGCCGGGGTTTGCATTTTAAGGTACGGGCGCGCGTATTGACCGATGGCGTACCCGCTGTAGCTGCCCGGACCGTAGCCGGTGCCGTAGTGGTTCGCGATGTTCGTGTTGTTGCTGTCGAAGAACTGCACAAGGATGTTACCGCCGCACCGGTGCGCGCCGATGTACCCGCTCCACTCGTACCACTTGCCCGCCTCAACCGGAATATATTGGTCGATGAAGAAGCTGGCGTAATAGCCGGCGTTGGCGTCCCCTTGCCCCAACACATAGACATGCTCATTAGGGGGGCGCCAATTGTCGCCCAGTATATCACGGCCGCTGACGAAGGCGCCGACGCCGTTGTGGTAGGTCAACCACCCTTGCGCACCCGTGGCAAAATCGGTGTTCGGCAGCAGATTGCCAGCGCCTGCGGACACCTGCGTCTTGAGGGTGGCGGTATCACCCTGAAGGGTAGATGTCGCCGTCTGCAGCGTCTGGATATTGGCGTTATGCGTGTTGATCGTCGTCGTGTGCGACGACACCGTCCCGTTGAGATTGGTGTAGCTCTGCTGCAGCGTGCTGATCGATCCGCCCTGCGACGAGACCGTCGTCGACAAAGAGGCGAAGCTGCTATTCAGATCATTGAACGACTTCCACTGCTGCACGACGCTCGCGGCGCTGTTGAAGGGCGAGGCACTTGCGCCGGTCTCCAGCTTGACCTGGCGAACGTGGAAATGGATGATATTGCCGTTCATCCGGTTCAGCACCACGCGGACGCGAGCGCGCACCGAACCAGCGGGGGATAGGCTGGTAAAAGTCTGCGCCTTACGAGCGCTGTTGTCCTGGCTAAAGTCGCCGCCAGCCGCACGCATCGGGCCGTTGAACTGACCCACCACGTTGTTGGCCGCATCCCAATAGACGATCTCGCCGTAGGTATAAGCGGCCGGGTCCGAGACGTTGCATGAGGTCTCGAACGACACCGTGTGGTTGACGCCGCCGTAGACCGGAATGTCTTCGGTTTCGAGATAGGTGTGGGTTTGGCCACCCAGCGTGCCGAGCGACTGGTTACCTGCCACCTGACCCCACGAGCCGGACAGGGTGGAATACCACCCGTTATGGGTGTAGACCCAGTTGTTCAACCCGTTGGCGAAGTCACCGTTGACGATAAGATTGGGCTTGCTGCCTGTGTCCACGCGGGTCGTCAGCGAGGAAAGGTTGCCTTCCGCCGTCGACACTGCCGTTTGGAGCGAGGTGATCGAGCCGCCCTGCGACGAGACCGTCTGGGACAGGGTCGACACCGTGCCGTTGATGTCGGACACCGAGGATTGCAGCGAGGTGATCGAGCCGCCCTGCGACGAGACCGTTGTCTCCAGCGTTGCGATACTGCCCTGCGCGTTCGTGACGGCCGTGGCGTTGGTCGTGATCGAGGCTTCGGCGGTGCCAACGCGGGTGGTCAGGCTCGCGATCTGACCTTCGGCGGTCTGAAGCGCAGTCGCCCGATTAACGACAGTCGCTTCATCAGTGTAGTTCGACCACTCAAAGCCGTTTTCGACCTTGATCTGGCGAACGCCGGCATACTGACAATTGACCACACCGGAGACGACGAACCGGGCGGTGGCCGTCGCCGCGTTCGCCGGAGCGGTCGACGAGACAGCTACAAGCCCGCGATCGGCGCTGTTGTTCGAGAAGTCGTGGCCATGCCCACGGGGGTTCTGCGGCCCATCCAACACGACCTGGCCGTTCGCGTCGTAGTAGATCATGTCTACATAAACGACGCCCCCATCAGCGTACAGCACCGTGTCGGCCGAAATGGTGTAGCTGTTACCCGCCCGGATGTTGAACGGCTTGCTTTCCAAAACATAGGTGCCGTTCGCCGGAGCAATAAGCAGAGCGATACTGCCCCAATCGAAGCCGTAGCCGAAATTCCAGTTGTACGGGCCGGGGTTCTGCCAACCGACCATGCCCAGCTCGAAGCTGCCGAACTCCAGAATGTTGACGCGCCCTGCCGACACGCGGGTTTGCAGCGCCGACAAACTGCCTTCGACGTTGCTGATCGCGACAGCGTTCGACGAGATCTGTCCACCCTGCGTTGCCGTCAGCGTCTGCAGCGCATCGACCTCGCCTTCGGCGGCGGTAATGCGGCCTACGGCGTTACCCAGATCGCTAGTGACATTGTTGACGCTCTGCTGGAGCGAGTTCGCCTGAGCCTGCAGGGTGGAGACCGAGCTGTTCAGCGTCGCCAGATCATTGCCCGCACTGTTGGCGAAGGTCTGCAAGCTAGAGAGACTGGCCTGCGCGCCGGCCATATCCTGCTGAAGCGTACCCACGCTCTGCTGAATAGCGCTGGTGGTGCCCTGCAGGCTGGTGATGTTGCCCTGCACAGTATCGACTTCACCGTTGAGCGAGGAGAGCGCGTCGTTGACCTCGGAGAAGTCCGCCGAGACGCTTGATTCCAGGGAATTTATTAACAGGTTAGCATTATTTATAGCTATATTGCTATTGATTATATCGGACTCTAATTGACTTAATTTTTCTCCCGTAACCGAGTCTGATTGTTGTAGCTGTTCTGTCTTATCAATAATATCTTGAACTGTACCAGGCGTGACAATAGGTATGGTGGAGCCTTTAGCTCCACCAACCTCTGGTAGCGGGAAGAAAGGTGAGTAGTAAGTCTTTGCCATCATTATCCTTGAATAATCTTGTGTCTTACCCAATAATACCTGACTATCCTACCATGGACACTACCCACAGGATCTATAAAGGAACTGGTAGGTATTGGTAGCGTTTGTAGTAAAGAGGCTGTCTGAATTATAGCCCCCAAAGAGGTGCCGTTAGTTAGTCCAGTTATGGCCCCCTCCTTAGTATCAGATAAAGTGAACTGGGTAGAAGACGGTATGCTTTTAACGAAGTAAGTTTTTCCCACTTCCAAGCCGTTTAAAGTTACCTGGCTAGTGACTTGGTCTCCTAGCTGTAACTCATGAGCAACTGTGGACGTTAATACGTTATCTGAGATAGTATTAACCGTTAAGTACAGGTTACTCGAAGAAGAACTATATAGTTCTGTATATACATTTTTTGTATTAGCTAACGGGTTGTTGACCCAAGTAACGTTAACACTTGAATACGCTTCGTCACCATTATCTAGGCTGGTGGCTCTTAATCCCGTAGGAGAAGCGATAGTGGTTTGTCCAGCTAATCCACCTAACCCTGACGCTGCTTGTTTACTAATCTTACTTAATACATAGAAGCTATCATCATACTCTTCGGCTACAATATCTACAGTTGCGTCCTGCTGATGTGTTAGAGTAGATATTCTAAATTTTTTATCTACCCAACCATATCTAGGATACTGTATTTGGATAACCTTACCCGCTAGCAGTAATAGCCCTCTTGGGGCCATATTGAATGACACAGTAAGACCAAATCTAGTCTTATTTAGATATTTATCTGCCAGAATTCTGGTATTATAATAATTAGTTATACCAGGAACAGTAACACTACCCTTTTTAGGTACGTTTCTATCGGCTTTCAGATAATCAGAATTAAAGAAGCTTATATTTCTAGCTTCAAACTTATTAGCAGGATCAGCATAAGCCGCAGTAAGAGAATTAAATGCACTTTTTATGCCTTCATCAGACAGCCTAATCTTACCGATTATCTGATCGGCTGTTATATTCCTGACTTCATTATCGTCTGAAGCTATAACACCCTCAGCCTCCTCTACCTCTAGATAGTATTTGTTGCCGCTATAGCGTAGAATACCTCCAAAATGCTCCAATAAACTATTCATGTTATCGAACAAAGCTAAAGAAGTATCTATAGATAGATTAGTTTGGTGTCGAGTTACATATCTCTGATTATTTTCATCCCAGCCCAGTAGCCTCCAATAATCTACCTCGTCAGAGTCATACAAAGAATAACCAGATATTTTGGACCCATTCTTCATAGCGCGGATAGGATTGCCATCTATAGCTAGGTCGATGCCGGGGCCGCCATTAGTGCTAGTTAGCGAGAGACTGGATTTATAAAGTAACCCGTTAACGGTTCCCGAAGTATGTGTAGGCGCAGTAGTTTTTACGCCCGCCGCAGTTACCTCATATAGGTTAGTGCCGTAATATACCAACTCTTGGAGCTTATAGGATTTCCAGTTATTCCAGGCGTTAGTTAGCTTCCCCAGTATATTAGTAAACTCTAAGAACTGGCCATCCCTGCCTACGTAGGTACCCTGCCAAAGCATAGTACCAGAAGCGGGATACCTGTATACGTGGCCACTTACTGGATAAGAGCCTGTGGTTACGCTTTGTACTGTTACGTTTGATCTAACATCGCAAGCCCTACCAGATTCTAACCACGAAGGTAAATCTAGGTCCTTGTACACATCCAGACCTCTTCCGTATGTGGTAGAGGTTATATAATCTAATGTTTGAATAGCTGGATTAATACTTACCCTGCTATCCCTATACTTTGGGAATATTTGTACGGAATCGGTGGTGGTGGGAATATATTCCGGGTCCCACAAGCCGTCAATAGTAGCTATCTTATCGGTACCGCCGGTGTATCCTATAATTTCATATTCCTGTACTATTTGCCTATCTAGGGTGCTATTGTACCTGATTACTTTAACTATGTGGCCATTATAGTAGCCGGCAACAGAAGAGGCCGCGGCATTCAGTCGTATAGTATTTCTAGAGACTATTGAGGCTCCATCAGTAATAGCTTGTGCTAGAGAGGAACTTACGGCACTAGCGAGTAACTTTGTGGTTACGGACGTAGTTGTAGCAGAAGAACCTTGAATAAGCATATCTGAGTTGAAATACCTATTGTTAGAGTATCTCGTACCATTAGGCTTAACCAGACTAAACACGGCAGTGGACTCAGTACTATCCCCCCCGCTATTCATTCCGGTAGTGGAAGCAAAGTTAATAACTGAATATCCACCGGCGGTAGCTTGTCCAGTTACTGCAGCGGACATGGCCTGCTGTATGCCTCCATTAAACTCTACAAAATTGTGGGTAATCATTGTCCACTTAGCTCCGCCCGAGCTTTGCATGTAGAATTGCGTTACAGAAGGTACTCCATTGACAAGACCTAGTGGCGGTGGGATGTCAAATATAAAACGAGTATTTGAGGTACCGTCTGGATTTATAAAAGTCCATTTATCTACAATCTGAACAGGAGAAGCTGTTATAGCTACACCGCTCATATTGTAAAGAGTTACCATATCTCCCAGTAGGAAGTTATTAGCATTTTCACCGGTAGCTTTATTATAATGACTATAACTATAATCGTAATTATAGCAATTAATACTTTTGCCTTTTATAATAAACTCTAGGGAGGGGATACTTGTCTCCCCTTCCGCAATTTTGAATTTACCTAATATATAAGCAGTATCTAATACCCTGTGGTTAGGACCCCAGTACTCTGCGGTATCCGCTCCGGTCCAATAGTCATTTTGAACTTTGAAGTTGTTAGCCTTGGCAATAGATACTAACTGCGAGGATGCTTTTTGACCTGTTTTACCGGAAAATACGTCTAAAGTTATCTCTTGAGGAGAGGTTAACTTAATGCTTTCTCCGTCAATAACGCCCTTACCTGTAGTCTCTGCTACAGTAGTTACAGGTGCTACATAATTCTTATACCCGGTATTTCTTATTAAATTATATGGCAAGTTTGTTAGTAGGTAATCTTGTCCAGAGTAGAAGTCTATAGTAGCGGCGGTACTTACGGAAGTTGCACCCCCCAATACGTCACCTCTATCGGCTCGCCCTCTACAGATTAGCTCTACAGTATTATCTGCAGTCTGCTGACTTCTAGCATCGAAATCGGCCTTATCATTACAAATTAAAGAATTTCCGTCAATATATACATCGTATACACCACCAATCTCACCCTCACTAAGTGCGTAAGCAACATAGACGGTAGAGCTATCGTTCTTTAATGTATCGGCAAAGAATGGGATACCAGTAGTATTTCTTACTCCGTATATAACTGGGATAGACTTAGCTTGCAGTTGGAAATCTAGGTCAGTGGTACGAGCCTCATCCACCATAGTTTTCTTTACTTTAACTTTGGAGCCTATACCCATAAAACCGTTTTTAGCTTTAACGGTTTGCTTTTCCACCTGAACCGTGTAGGTAGAGAGCATATTAATAGATGTTTCAGAGTGAGCGAACCCTTTATCGTAAGCATACTCTAATTTTAGTGTAGACTGCGGTTGAGGATTACCGTTCTGGTCTAGTGCTCTGTGGAAATCATCAGAAGTAATTCTTCCTTTTACCTGAGAGAAGTCGCCCCAGTGACTGGTAAGACCCCAGGTAACATTAATAGCACTGTCTCCGTCTTCAAAGGATACATTAGAAATAATACCTTTGAAGATTAAAACAGGGGAACCCACTACTGTGCCATCTCTGAAATACCCCCTGTAAATGAATACCTCCCTATTAACAAAAGAGGCATACTCAGGAATATTCTTGTCAAGCAGTATGGATTTAATTTCTTCGGAGGCCAGAGACATTTCTAGATCTACGGTTCCAGCAGGATCCATAGTGTCTTCTATTTTCGTGATTCTTAATACGTTTCCTGCTCTGAAACCCTGTATGTTAAAATCACCAGAATAGTTTAAAGCAGTTATGGTTACTTTGTCGCCCTCCCTAAAACCTGCTAAGGTTAGATCTACGTCTGCGGGCCAAGTTAGATCATAAGTAGTACTATTTACAGTAGCGATAGCTACGGAACCTTTAGCATAGGCACCAATAGCATTACCGTCTAATGTTATAGAGAAATTACTGGCTTTTGCTTCGGTTTGCTCGGCTACGCCGGATACTTCTAGTACTTTATTGGCTACGTATACCTGGCTTCCATTAGCCACCCCGTTGAGGTTGGTACTGCCGTCATCAAAGTTAACATCTCTGCTAGCATCTGTTAGGTAAGCGTACTTCTCTTTTGAGGTAGAGGCCACTCCGTTAGCGGCCATTCTATAGGGCCTTTCGAACTTAATTAGATGTGCGTATACGAACGGCTGATTAGCCATTAGCATCGTACGAAGGTCTGCGTGTACTGGACGTTCTGTTAACATAACTTAAATCCCAACAAAAATACCCGCCAAAAGACGGGTATAAGTATTCTTAAAAATTGTGTTATTAGCCAAAGTCATGCTGCAATTATAACATCGACCCCAAGAAAAGTCAAGCTAAATTTTTTCGGAGCATTTATGGTTGGATCTCTTCTAGTGACAATGAGAAATTATACAAATTATCTGTATTAAGATCATACTCCTGTACATCACCTTTAGGTATAACTCTGATTTTCGGGCTGATAAAATTTACAACTGAATTATCGGCTGTATTCCTCTCTAACGGAGGGCTGATATGTATGCGCCTCTGTGCCGTAGTAGGAGCTGTTGTACCTGCTTGATATAAAGCTGCGGTTTCCACTCTGGTTATCATGTAGGCCTTCAGGTGATTAGCATTGGCAGGATCTGATATAGTAATCAAATCTTTAGGCTTAGGATCTCCTGAAATAGTGGTAGCAGATTTAATGTTAAGAACAGAAGAACCTGCATTATGTGCACCATTTACAGTTATAGAATTAGCAGCAGCATACGCTGCAAATACGGGATCTTTAGGTTTAGAGTGCTGAGGCAGCACTACGAAGAATGGTAGTAGACGCCCCCTAGAAAGTAGGAACGCGTCTACGGGGTCGAACTGAGATCTTAGCATCTGATGATACGTAATATCTATTTCCCAGTTCTGAGAGTCTGGCCCTCTGTGAATACCCCTACCACTCTTTGTTCTGCTCACCTGAGATTCTTTAACTGAGCGTAGTCTCATGGAGGCGAAGCCTGGACCAGCGCTTCCGCTTGTTTGGTCCAGACTTCCCGCATCAGTTATCTTATAAATAGGATCAGGAAGAATATCACTGAATGAGTTAAAAGTTGCCATTATAATCTACCTACATTTGGTCTAGTATAGACATTTACGTCTACATCTTCTAGGAAACGCTGGCCATTAGAGTTGGCAGCTTCTCTCAACATTGAAATAATATTACCTCTCTGGTCCCTTAGTACTCCTTCCATACCCTTAGCATCTATTGCGTGAATGTTAATCTCTGCACTGATTGGTGAAGACTTCTGATTATCATTCACTGGAGTGATACTTACGGGTGTTTCTGGTGTAAGAATTTCAGGGCCCTTTTCGCCTACCATGTAGGCGGTATTGCCGTAACCTCTTGGTAAGTCACCGCCGTAAGCGGAACCTACAAGAGCGTAGTTAGAAGAGTTATTACCATAACCGGATTGACCTCTTATATAACCTAACTCGCCCCCAAGATTGTTATTAGACTTAGCAAGATCTACGCTTTCACCTCTCTTACCAATAGTTAGGCTAGAGTTAGTGGAGGCAGTAGATGCTGCATTGGCTGTGCTTTGGTAACTAGTGCCAGAAATGATAGCAATCTGAGCGGCACCCATAGCAGCTATAAGAGCGGCCAGAATAGGTCCTGCTATAGGGCCATAGCTTAGAGCCTGAGCAACACCAGCAGCAGTTGAAATAACGGCCTGAGCCATCATCAGCTTCTTATTGGTATTGAACTGCTTTTTAGCTATTTCGTCCTTCTTCTTCTCAAGAGATTGAATCTTAGCAAGACTTTCTGCACTTTTACCGTCTCTCTTCTGCTCTGCCGCGATCTCTCTATCAATATTCGTAATCTTAGCATCTGCTGCTGCAGAAACTACAGATTGAATAGTTGAAAGAGCGGAGTTCATTACCGTAGCTACTGCAGATATTTTATCTGCCATAGTCGAGGTAGAAGAGTCGAAGACTCTCAAGGCGTCTAGAGAGGCGTTACCAATTGAGCTTATTCCAGTAATAACTGAAGATAGTACTTCTCCCTCAGGTCCAAGTTCAGACATTTTGTCCTTTATACCTGAAGTTAGCTGGTCGAAGGTATCTAAGAAGTCTTGGGCTCCATCGAAGCTTCTGTTCCTGCGCCAATCTATCTCGACTGGTACTATAATTGGAGGAATTCCTATCTTAGGAATAATACCCTCTAAGTTACCTAGAGTTGGATCATAATTAAGCCCAGCGTTAACGACTATAGGATCGTTATCATTTGAGGCAGCCGCAGTAACAGCGGATTGAATCGTATCTCTAGTTATAGTTGGCTTTATTGGAGTAGTTACTGGTGCCGCAGATACTAAAGCTTTAGCATTGTTGATTCGATTCTGATAACCAGCAGCGCTAGGGCCTCCCGCTATTTCGTATCTCTTCTCGAATGCCTTTGCCGCTTCTTCGGCGCTGGTAGATGCCTTTAATAGTACGGCGGCTGTCTTATGGGTAGTTTCAAGCTCATATTGTATGAACTTTAACTGCTCTTGCAGCGTAGCATCCTTTACTTCTTTGCCGAACATCTTGGCAAAAGCAGCGGCTCTAGCAGGGTCCCACTGAGCTATACCTACATGCTTGCCATTATCAGCTCTAGTATTTAGATTCTTGCCGGACTCTTGTTGTAGATTTCCTACAATTCCTGCTGCTTGAGCAGCAGTCCAGCCCTGCTTTATAAAGAATTCCATAGCTTCCTTAGCACTTTTCTGCACGCTGGCATTGAGAACCTGGGAAGATGATGTAGTATCTATCTGCTTTTGGATGGCAGAAATCCAGTCATTGATAGCAGTAATAAGATTTGTATTACTTAATACTAATTCTTGAGTTTGCTGTGTAGCCTTATCAAGTGCTGGATTTTTGTCTGAAAGATTATCCGCCTTTGCAATTCTCTCAACAGCCCTGGGCTTAGTATTAAGAGCGTCTCTGGCCTCTTCTCTAGCATTTCTTCTGGCCCTTATACCCTCCATGAAAGATATGATAGAGTTATTACCTTTCACCACAGGCAGCATTAAGGCGCGAAGTTCTGCTTCTTGTGTAGAAAGATTAACGTCTAAAGCCTTCTTTAGACTCTCGGCGATTGAGCCAGTATCTACGGTAGTTATTCTATCAATAGTAGTATTTAGCTGAGCTATCCTACTATTAAATACCCCATCCTTGTTAAGCTCTACTAGCCTGTCTCTTCTTTGGGTTAACTCTTCCTTAAGCTGCTGTCTTTGAGCATCTAGTAAAGCATATTCTAGGTCTATTAGGCCTTTCTTGATGTTTACCTCTTCTACTGCTAGCTTATAGGCTGCAGCAGCAGCTCGTATTTCTATAGCTTGCTGACCTTCATCGCTTAATTCCAAGCCTCTCTTCTTGAGATTCAACTTAGTTTGTGCTGCGATTTGATCATTTGTAGCTTCTACTAATGACTTCTGTGCGTCTCTTGCCTTGCTTAGATACTCTAAAGAGGTTTGCTGCCACTCCAGACCTTCTTTTCTTGTATCAAATAGAACTTTTTCTAAAGTAGCAGTTTGATACATAACTTCAAGCCTCTGCTGATCTAGTTTATAGCCTTGATCTAACAGAGATAGCTCTTGAGCATAGTAGTCTTTCAGAGCCTGGTTAGCGGTTTTATCTTCCTGAGTCTGAGCGCGCGCCGAAGCAGCATCTGCTACACGCAGTTTATCCTGCAATGCGGCTCTCTTAGAAGCATAATCCTCGTCCGAGTGCTTCTTATCTAAGGCGTAAGTAGCAGTTAGTATTCTCAACTGTTCCTTTAGAGTATCAGTTCTACCAGAAATCATTGCTGATTGCTTTAGGTATTCCTGATTAATCTCTTCCGCCGTATTTCTCTGAGCAGCTAAAGTAGCTAATCTAGCGCTTTGAATTTCTACTTCCTTGGACGCCATAGCCGCTAATTTCTCTGCCGGAGTTATTTTGCTCTCAAATATAGCAGCGATTTCGTTGGCTAAAGACTTAGAAGCATCCTCTAGTGCCGCGATTTCTTTCTCGATACCCTTAAACTGTTCTAGGTCAGCGTATCGTTTAGTAGCTTCAGTCAAGGCCTTATCGGCAGCTTCCACTCGCTGAACAACTGCTAGATCATCTGCAGACATAGCGCGACGAACGGCTATATAATCCTTCATAGCAAGATTAATCTTTCTTTCGGCAGCATCTCTATTCGCAGAGTCTAGTGCTGCTCTTGCGGTCTCTATGTTGTTCTTTAATTGCTCAGTACCTTGCTTTTTGAGCTCTTCGGTTATCTTACTTTCTATTTCTAGCTGGGTAAGCTTGGCGCGTTGCTGTGCCAGGGATGCGTTAACGATAGCCTGCTGAGTTTTTAGGCTCTGAATCTGAAGATCCTTAATCTTATTTTCAGCAGTTATTCTAGCTCCTTCACCTTGAGCTGTTACCTGATAGTTGGCTTGGTTAGCAGTCAGTCTAGCCTGCGCTAGAGTTAGCTGGGCTTTGATTGATCGTTCGGTTCGCTGAGCGAGATCGACCATTTCTTGAGCTTTCTTAATATCAGCAGAAATTATACCAGCTCGTTGCTCCAGGATCTTTTTCTGGTCTTGTGCATTTGCGAGCTGAGCCTTTTCTTGTATAGATAGCTCCTTACCCATGCCAACCATGCTTTTATAGTTCTGGATTATAGCGTCTAATCTGTTACTCTGCTCTATTAATTTAGCGGAGTCTGGACTTAGTAACCTACCGATATTTGGTCCAATACCCTTTAAGATAGCTTCCCAATCCTTGCTTACCTGAGATCCTTTCGCTACCGATAGTTCGAACGCGTTGATAGAGTTGACTACCTGATCTATGGTGAGAGCTAGTTTATCGTAAGAGGTGGTTTGAACTGCTCCTCGGAAAAACTCACCAGCAGCCTGATCGGCTTCCTTTAAGGCTTCTACTAGATCCTTTACCATTTCGGCGGCTGGACCGCTTCTCTGATTGATCTCATTGATTGCCTGTGAGATTACCTGAAGTTTTTTATCTGTTCGTAGACTCTCTATGGTTTTGAAACCACCATGTAAGTTAATAACTTCTTCAGTAGCTTCTGGCGCACTCTTTGCTAAGTTATCTAAAGCTAGCATAGAAGGCTTTAGTTCATCAGTAAGAGACCTAAATTTCCAAGTAGATACGTTTTCTAGGTCTTTCTGGAATAGGTTCAGTACCTTGGAATTCTGAGCTATACCAGTTCTGTAGCTAACTAGACTGCGCTTATCAGTGAACGATTCCCAGAAGGTGGCTACGCTAGAAGACTCTCCAGACTGCTTAATAAAATCAGACTGAGCTTTTGTAGCTGCATTGTATGCGTCTACAATTTCCTGCACGCTATTGGACTGAATAGTTATAGCCTGCTGAGCTCTAAGAGACTCAGAAGCTGTAGATAGTTGGATCTTATTGTATTCTGACTGGGACTTGGCAACGGTGCGAATAACCTCCAAGAAATCTTCTAAGGCTTTTTCTTGTGCTTTAACCTTGTCACTTTTCAAAGCGTCCCAAGCGGTAGTAAGTAAGCCAACAGCTAACATTATCTGACCGACTATTGGTATAGCAGCTAGGAAAGCGGCTCCTATAGCCCTTATACTTACGGACGCTGCGAATGCTGCAACACGTAAAGCCCCTAAACGGGATATTGCTCCGTTGTTAGCGGTTTTCTCCGATCTAGAGTAAGAAGCTATAGCACTAGCTATATTTTTGTATGCGCTAGAGATTTGGAGTTGGGAAGCATAGATAGTGGCGTTAGCTGCTCTATCAGCTGCCTTAGACTTTTGAGAAGCAGCCAAAGCTCTCTGTTCCGCGGCCTGCGCGTCTGCAGTAGCTCTGAAAGTAGTATTGGCTGATTCTATTTCAGCCGTTCTTACTCGATCTATAGCATCTCGCTGTGCTTTTAATTGATCTATAATTGCATTTTTTCTAGCTATATTGGCCGTATCCGATGCATCCATTTTATCTAGCTGTTTTTGGTGCGTATTAATGGATCTATTGAGAGCGGAGTAAGCGCGATCTTGTTCTTGCACAGAGGCCGTGCCCTTGGCTATAGATTCTGCTGTATCGTTGAACGCTTTCGGACCTTTAGGAACTGCCGATACTTTACTTCTAGCGGCATCTATTGCCGCCTGCCCAGCGGCTTTAGCCTTAGCCAACTCTGCGGTGGCTGCTGCACGAGCTTGCTTGGCTTGCTCTTTAGAGGCTGCCGCAGTCTCTAGAGATTTCTTGGAAAGATTGGCTAAGCCAGGTAGAAGTTGTTTAGAAATTCCTGCAGCAAATAATACAGCAGCTCCCGCTAAGGCTCCCTGGGAAGACCCCAGAATATCTGCTAAAGGTTTTGCCGCTACATTAATAA
>Ga0247725_1000102_pt1 | contig 109973 bp, 78 predicted proteins | sample OKSTACKMCFT3sol_FD_183021 | JGI IMG/M metagenome (GOLD analysis project Ga0247725, IMG submission 183021) | Subsurface sediment microbial communities from gas well in Oklahoma, United States - OK STACK MC-FT3-sol | ecosystem: Environmental > Terrestrial > Deep subsurface > Rock core/Sediment...
AGACAAAGAAATGGTCATGCCAGGCGACAACGTTTCGATCACCGTCAAGCTGATCGCTCCGATCGCGATGGAAGAAGGTCTGCGCTTCGCCATCCGCGAAGGCGGCCGTACCGTCGGCGCCGGCGTGGTTGCCAAGATCATCGCCTAATTATTAGGTGATAGAGGGAAGCAGAAGCAATTCTGTTTCCCTCAAACAGCATTGCCAGTGAGCGCGCGCTTGCTGTATAATGCTGGATTCAGTAGGAAAGTCTTCGTAGGGGTGTAGCTCAATTGGCAGAGCGTCGGTCTCCAAAACCGAAGGTCGCGGGTTCGATTCCCTCCGCCCCTGCCACCGAATTCTGGTGCGCAGCACCGAAAGTAAAGAAGAATGTCTAATCAATCCGTGCAAACTGTCAGCACCTCGAATGACAAGTTCAAGGTCGCGCTGGCGGTGGTTGCAGCGATTGCAGGCGTCGTCGGGTTCTTCTACCTGACTGGCCAGAACAAACCAGCCTTGGTCGCCGCAGGCGCCCTCGTGGCTGGTTTAGTTTTTGCTGTCCTGCTTTTGTGGACTTCCACCACTGGCCGTGATTTCCTGAGCTTCGCCAAGGAGTCGGTGCGCGAGACCAAGAAGGTCGTCTGGCCTACCCGCCGCGAAGCCATGCAGATCACCGGCATCGTGTTCGCTTTCGTGGTCGTGATGGCGATTTTCCTGTGGGGCACGGACAAATTGCTCGAGCTCCTGTTGTACGACTTTGTCCTGGGTTGGAAATAAACATGAGCGATAACGTACAAGACAGTGCGACGCCGGAAGAAATGCCGGCGGCCGGCGCCCCGGCAGTTGGCGCTCCTGAGCAAGAAGCAGCGGCTGCATCGCTGAGCGTTCCGGTCAGCAACAAGCGCTGGTACGTCGTCCATGTCTATTCGGGCATGGAAAAGAGCGTGATGCGCGCCCTGAACGAGCGCGTCGAGCGCGCAGGGATGCAAGACCAGTTCGGCCAGATCCTGGTGCCGACCGAGGAAGTCGTCGAGATGCGCAACGGCACCAAAGCCGTTTCCGAGCGCCGCTTCTTCCCGGGCTACGTGCTGGTTGAGATGGAAATGACCGACGAAACCTGGCACCTGGTGAAGAACACCAGCAAGGTCACCGGCTTCATCGGCGGCAAATCGAACAAGCCGACCCCGATTCCAGCGCGCGAGATCGACAAGATCATGCAGCAGGTGCAAGAGGGTGTCGAAAAGCCACGGCCCAAAGTGCTGTACGAAGTGGGCGAGCAAGTCCGCATCAAGGAAGGCCCGTTCACCGACTTCAACGGCAACGTCGAGGAAGTCAACTACGAAAAATCGAAGGTGCGTGTTTCTGTCACCATCTTCGGCCGCGCAACTCCGGTGGAACTGGAGTTCGGGCAAGTAGAGAAAGTTTAAGCGCTACAATCGGAGCGTCGCAGTAGTCAGGCGGAATCCGGTAAGAGGAGCCCCGCCAGGACGAGTAGTCGCGGTGGGGCGCTACTACTCAAGTCAAGATAGGAGCCAGACATGGCAAAGAAAATCATTGGCTTTATCAAGCTGCAAGTTCCAGCTGGTAAGGCAAACCCATCCCCACCGATCGGTCCAGCACTCGGTCAGCGTGGCCTGAACATCATGGAATTCTGCAAGGCGTTCAACGCGCAGACCCAGGGTATGGAACCAGGCATGCCGATCCCGGTCGTGATCACCGCGTTCGCCGACAAGTCCTTCACCTTCGTGATGAAGACCCCACCGGCAACCTTCCTGATCAAGAAAGCCGCCGGCATCACCAAGGGCTCGGCCAAGCCGCACACCGACAAGGTGGCGACTCTGACCCGCGCTCAAGCCGAAGAAATCGCAAAAACCAAGCAGCCGGACCTGACCGCTGCCGACATGGACGCCGCTGTGCGTATCATCGCCGGCTCGGCACGTTCGATGGGCATCACGGTGGAGGGTGTGTAATGGCTAAGCTGTCCAAGCGCGTCAAAGCAATCAAAGCAAAAGTGGACCGTAACAAGGTCTATGAGTTCGACAACGCAGTGTCGATCATCAAGGAATTCGCCACCGCCAAGTTCAACGAGTCGATCGACGTCGCCGTTCAACTGGGCGTGGATCCGAAGAAATCGGACCAGGTCGTCCGCGGTTCGGTCGTGCTGCCAGCAGGCACCGGCAAGACCGTGCGCGTCGCCGTGTTCGCTTCGGGCGACAAGGCTGAAGCTGCCAAGGCAGCCGGCGCCGACGTGGTCGGCATGGAAGACCTGGCAGAGCGCGTGAAGGCCGGCGACATGCCGTTCGATATCGTCATCGCTTCGCCGGACACCATGCGTATCGTCGGTACCCTGGGCCAGATCCTGGGCCCACGCGGCCTGATGCCGAACCCGAAAGTCGGCACCGTGACCCCTGACGTCGCTACCGCCGTCAAGAACGCCAAAGCCGGCCAGGTCCAGTACCGCACCGACAAGGCAGGCATCGTCCACGCGACCATCGGCCGCAAGTCGTTCAGCGACGCAGATCTGAAGACCAACCTGGTCGCCCTGATCGACGCCCTGAACAAGGCCAAGCCAGCTACCTCGAAAGGCGTGTACCTGCGCAAGGTCGCCCTGTCGTCGACCATGGGCGCTGGCGTCCGTGTCGATCACGCATCGATCAGCGCTGCTGCCTAAGTAACAGCATGAAGTCCCGGTGCTTCGGCACTGGGCGCATCTTTGGGCTGTCGGAGCCGAACACCGCTCCGGCAGGCAATCAAAGACCGTTGGGCCGAAGGCAGAGGTTGAGCTGACGGTTAATAGACCACCCAACGCAGATGGTGTACCCGAACAAGTTTTGTAGTCCAGCTGTGTGAATTCATCCGCCCAGTTTTAAGACTTCTTAACTTCGGACGCCGTGTGTTCGAACCGATAGAGACATATCGTCCCTATCATTTAAGGAGATTGACCGTGGGTCTTAATCTGAATGACAAGAAGGTCGTCGTCGAAGAAGTTTCCGCAAAAGTAGCAACTGCGCAAACCATCGTCGTGGCCGAGTACCGTGGCATCCAGGTTAGTCACTTGACCAAGCTCCGTGCAACCGCACGTGCCCAGGGTGTGTACCTGCGTGTTCTGAAGAACACGCTGGCTCGCCGCTCTGTCGAAGGCACGCAGTTTGCCTCGCTGGCTGACGCCATGACCGGTCCGCTGATCTACTCGATCTCGGACGACGCCGTTGCTGCCGCTAAAGTCCTCGCCGACTTCGCGAAAACCAACGACAAGCTGGTCCTGAAAGCTGGTAACTACGCTGGTAAGCCGCTCGACGTAGCTGGTGTTACCGCGTTGGCAAGCATTCCGTCCCGTGAAGTCCTCATCTCGCAGCTGTTGGGCGTCATGCTGGCACCGGTGTCGGGCTTTGCACGTGGTCTGGCTGCACTGGCAGCGAAAAAAGGCGAAGGTTCGGAAGCTGCTCCTGCGGCCGAAGAAACCGCTGCAGCGTAAGCGCAGCCTTTTTTCTCAAGTACTAACTGAACTACACACAAATCAAAACTGGAGTTTCAAATGGCAATTAGCAAAGACGATATCCTGAACGCAGTGAGCGAAATGTCCGTCATGGACCTGAACGAACTGGTCAAGGCATTCGAAGAGAAGTTCGGCGTGTCGGCAGCTGCAATGGCAGCACCGGCAGCTGGCGGCGCCGCTGGCGGTGCAGCTGCTGCTGAAGAGCAGACCGAATTCAACGTCGTTCTGTCGGAAGTCGGCGCGAACAAGGTCGGCGTCATCAAGGCCGTCCGTGAAATCACCGGTCTGGGCCTGAAAGAAGCCAAGGACCTGGTCGACGGCGCACCGAAGACCGTGAAAGAAGCCCTGCCGAAAGCTGACGCTGAAGCCGCCAAGAAGAAGCTGGAAGAAGCTGGCGCCAAGGCCGAACTGAAGTAATACATCAGCACCGGGCGCTTGCAATACAGTGCCCAGCGCGGGAGTCAAAGCTTGCAAAACCTGCCGGAAGGCAGGAATTGCGGCTTTGGCTCTTTTGTCGTCCCTGCGGCATACGTCAGTTCTGAATTGACGACAGGAACCAGCAACACCGTTTCAGCAGCATCGTATCACAGCAGTTTGCTTGTCCTTTTCATCTGGCGCGAAAGAGTAAGAGGCTTCAGGGCTTGCGTGTGGTAGTGGCGTTCGCCACTGGCAATTCCTGAATTCTCCATCCTTTCTGTCACTCACGGAGTGTCCATGCACTACTCATTTACTGAGAAGAAGCGCATTCGCAAGTCGTTCGCGAAGCGCGCCAACGTTCACAACGTTCCCTACCTGCTGGCTACCCAGCTGGAATCCTACGAGAACTTCCTGCAGGCCGAATTCGCTCCGTCCTCGCGCAAGAACGAAGGCCTGCAATCGGCCTTCTCCTCGATTTTCCCCATCGTGTCGCACAACGGTTTTGCGCGCCTCGAGTTCCTGTCGTATGTGCTGGGCGACCCCGCGTTTGACGTGAAAGAGTGCCAGCAGCGCGGCCTGACCTTCGCGTCGCCGCTGCGCGCCAAGGTGCGTCTGGTGATCCTGGACAAGGAATCGCCGACCAAGCCGGTCGTCAAGGAAATGAAAGAGCAGGAAGTCTATATGGGCGAGCTGCCGCTGATGACCACGAACGGTTCGTTCGTGATCAACGGCACCGAGCGCGTCATCGTCTCCCAGCTGCACCGTTCGCCAGGCGTGTTCTTCGAACACGACCGCGGCAAGACCCACTCGTCGGGCAAGCTGCTGTTCTCGGCGCGCATCATCCCTTACCGCGGCTCGTGGCTCGATTTCGAGTTCGACCCGAAAGACATCCTGTTCTTCCGCGTCGACCGCCGCCGCAAGATGCCGGTCACGATCCTGCTGAAAGCCATCGGCATGACGCCGGAGCAGATCCTGGCGAACTTCTTCGTCTTCGACAACTTCACCCTGCGCAACGACGGCGGCGAGCTCGAGTTCGTCTCCGAGCGCCTGCGCGGCGAAGTCGCGCGCTTCGACATCGTCGACAAGTCGGGCAAGACCATCGTCACCAAGGACAAGCGCATCAACGCCAAGCACGTCCGCGACATCGAAGCCGCCGGCATCAAGTCGATCTCGGTGCCAGAGGATTACCTGCTGGGCCGCGTGCTGGCCAAGAACATCGTCGACCAGGACACCGGCGAGATCATCGCCGTGGCCAACGACGAGCTGACCGAAGAACTGCTGGGCAAGCTGCGCGACGCCAGCGTGACCGACATCCAGACCCTGTACACCAACGATCTGGACCAGGGCGCCTACATCTCGCAGACCCTGCGCACCGACGACACCGCAGACCAGACCGCCGCGCGCGTGGCGATCTACCGCATGATGCGTCCTGGCGAACCGCCAACCGAAGAGTCGGTCGAAGCCCTGTTCAATGGCCTGTTCTACATGCCTGAGCGCTACGACCTGTCGGCTGTCGGCCGCATGAAGTTCAACCGCCGTATCGGCCGTGACGAACTGACCGGCGACATGACCCTGTCGAACGAAGACATCCTGGCCGTGATCAAGATCCTGGTCGAGTTGCGCAATGGCCGCGGCGAAGTCGACGACATCGATCACCTGGGCAACCGCCGCGTGCGTTGCGTCGGCGAACTGGCTGAGAACCAGTTCCGTGCCGGCCTGGTGCGCGTGGAGCGCGCCGTCAAGGAACGCCTCGGCCAGGCCGAAGCGGACAACCTGATGCCGCACGACCTGATCAACAGCAAGCCGATCTCGGCCGCGATCCGCGAATTCTTCGGTTCGTCGCAGCTGTCGCAGTTCATGGACCAGACCAACCCGCTGTCGGAAGTGACGCACAAGCGCCGCGTCTCGGCACTGGGACCAGGCGGCCTGACCCGCGAACGCGCCGGCTTCGAGGTGCGCGACGTGCACCCGACCCACTACGGCCGCGTGTGCCCGATCGAAACGCCCGAAGGCCCGAACATCGGCCTGATCAACTCGCTGGCACTGTATGCCCGCCTGAACGAATACGGCTTCCTGGAAACCCCGTACCGCAAGGTCGAGGATTCGAAAGTCACCGACAAGATCGAATACCTGTCGGCGATCGAAGAAGGCCGCTACATCATTGCTCAGGCGAATGCCGCGATCAACGACGCCGGCCAACTGGTCGACGAACTGGTGTCGGCGCGTGAAGCCGGCGAAACGATCCTGGTCTCGCCAGAGCGCATCCAGTACATGGACGTCGCCCCGGGCCAGATCGTGTCGGTCGCAGCTTCGCTGATTCCGTTCCTCGAGCACGATGACGCGAACCGTGCACTGATGGGCGCCAACATGCAGCGCCAGGCCGTGCCTTGCCTGCGTCCTGAGAAAGCCGTGGTCGGCACCGGCATCGAGCGCACCGTCGCGGTCGACTCGGGCACCACCGTGCAGGCCCTGCGTGGCGGCGTGGTCGACTACATCGACGCGGGTCGCGTGGTCATTCGCGTGAACGACGATGAAGCGCAGGCTGGCGAAGTCGGCGTCGACATCTACAACCTGATCAAGTACACCCGTTCGAACCAGAACACCAACATCAACCAGCGTCCGATCGTGCAAGTGGGCGACCGCGTTGCCCGTGGCGACGTGATTGCCGACGGCGCATCGACCGACCTGGGCGAACTGGCGCTGGGCCAGAACATGCTGGTGGCGTTCATGCCATGGAACGGCCTGAACTTCGAGGATTCGATCCTGATCTCGGAAAACGTCGTCAAGGACGACCGTTACACCTCGATCCACATCGAAGAGCTGTCGGTTGTCGCGCGCGACACCAAGCTGGGCGCGGAAGAAATCACCCGCGACATCTCGAACCTGGCCGAGAATCAACTGGCGCGCCTGGATGAATCGGGCATCGTCTACATCGGCGCCGAAGTGCAAGCCGGCGACGTGCTGGTCGGTAAGGTCACCCCGAAAGGCGAGACCCAGCTGACGCCGGAAGAAAAACTGCTGCGCGCGATCTTCGGCGAAAAAGCGTCGGACGTGAAAGACACCTCGCTGCGCGTGCCTTCGGGCATGGTCGGCACCGTGATCGACGTGCAGGTGTTCACCCGCGAAGGCATCCAGCGCGACAAGCGCGCCCAGCAGATCATCGACGACGAGCTCAAGCGCTTCCGCCTGGACCTGAACGACCAGATGCGTATCGTGGAAGGCGATGCCTTCGAGCGTCTGGAGCGTATGCTGGTCGGCAAGATCGTCAACGGCGGTCCGAAGAAGCTGGCCAAGGGCGCGGCGATCACCTCGGAATACCTGGCAGACCTGGACAAGTTCCACTGGTTCGACATCCGTCCAGCCGACGACGACACCGCGAACGCGCTCGAAGCGATCAAGGAATCGATCAACGAGAAGCGTCACCAGTTCGACCTGGCCTTCGAAGAGAAGCGCAAGAAGCTGACCCAAGGCGACGAGCTGCAGCCTGGCGTGCAGAAGATGGTCAAGGTCTACCTGGCCGTCAAGCGCCGCCTGCAGTCGGGCGACAAGATGGCGGGCCGCCACGGCAACAAGGGTGTGGTCTCGCGTATCGTGCCGGTCGAAGACATGCCGTTCATGGCGGATGGCCGTCCAGCCGACGTCGTGCTGAACCCGCTGGGCGTTCCGTCGCGTATGAACGTCGGCCAGATCCTGGAAACCCACCTCGGTTGGGCTGCGAAGGGCCTGGGCTGGCGCATCGGCGAAATGCTGCAGGCGCAAGCGAAGGCGGCAGATCTGCGCACCTTCCTGGGCAAGATCTACAACGAAACCGGCCGCAAGGAAGACCTGGACAGCTTCAGCGATGAAGAGATCCTGAGCCTGGCGAGCAACCTCAAGAACGGCGTGCCGTTCGCGACCCCGGTGTTCGACGGCGCCCACGAGGAAGACATCCGCCGCATGCTGGACCTGGCGTTCCCGGACGACATCGCTGCCCACCTGGGCATGACGCCGTCGAAGAACCAGGTCACCATGTTCGACGGCCGCACCGGCGAAGCGTTCGAGCGCAAGGTCACCGTCGGCTTCATGCACATGCTGAAGCTGCACCACCTTGTCGACGACAAGATGCACGCCCGTTCGACCGGTCCGTACTCGCTGGTGACGCAGCAGCCGCTGGGCGGTAAAGCCCAGTTCGGTGGCCAGCGCTTCGGTGAGATGGAGGTGTGGGCACTGGAAGCGTACGGCGCATCGTATGTGCTGCAAGAGATGCTGACCGTGAAGTCGGACGACGTGAACGGCCGTACCAAGGTGTACGAGAACCTGGTCAAGGGCGACCACGTGATCGACGCCGGCATGCCGGAATCGTTCAACGTGCTGGTCAAGGAAATCCGTTCGCTGGGTATCGACATCGATCTCGAGCGCAACTAAGCAGGGCCAGCATGGCCGCCAGCCTTCGGGCACGGCCTGCTGCCCCTGGATCGTCGCCGCGGAGCAGTCCGCGGCCTAAGCCCGGCGCTGTCGGCCGGCAAACTTGGATTCCCGCCTGCGCGGGAATGACGCTTTCAGGGGCAGGGGGTTTGCAAGCGCCGGCGAAAATCGGCGAGAAGCTGGCGGTAGTAGTATTCAGTACAGAATCAATCACCTTTGGAGTGATACATGAAAGCACTGCTCGATCTATTCAAGCAAGTTCAGCAAAACGAAAGTTTCGACGCCATCAAGATTGGCCTGGCGTCGCCTGAAAAAATCCGTTCGTGGTCGTTCGGCGAAGTCAAGAAGCCAGAGACCATCAACTACCGTACGTTCAAGCCTGAGCGTGACGGCCTGTTCTGCGCCAAGATCTTTGGCCCGATCAAGGACTACGAGTGCCTGTGCGGCAAGTACAAGCGCCTGAAGCACCGCGGCGTGATCTGCGAAAAGTGCGGCGTCGAAGTCACCCTGGCTAAAGTGCGCCGCGAGCGCATGGGCCACATCGAACTGGCGTCGCCGGTCGCCCACATCTGGTTCCTGAAGTCGCTGCCGTCGCGCCTGGGCATGGTCCTGGACATGACCCTGCGCGATATCGAGCGCGTGCTGTACTTCGAAGCATACGTCGTCACCGATCCTGGCATGACCCCGCTCAAGAAGAGCCAGATCATGTCGGAAGACGACTACGCCGCCAAGTACGAAGAGTACGGCGACGACTTCACCGCCTTCATGGGCGCCGAAGGTATCCGTGAACTGCTGCGCTCGATCGACATCCACCGCGATGCCGAAGCCCTGCGCGTCGAGCTCAAGGAATCGAAATCCGAAGCCAAGATCAAGAAATACGCCAAGCGCCTGAAAGTGCTCGAGGCGTTCCAGCGTTCGGGCATCAAGCCTGAATGGATGATCATGGAAGTCCTGCCGGTCCTGCCGCCAGAACTGCGTCCGCTCGTCCCGCTGGACGGCGGCCGTTTCGCCACGTCCGACCTGAACGACCTGTATCGCCGCGTCATCAACCGTAATAACCGCCTGAAGCGCCTGATGGAACTGCGCGCGCCGGAGATCATTACGCGTAACGAAAAGCGCATGCTGCAGGAAGCGGTCGACTCGCTGCTGGACAATGGCCGTCGCGGCAAAGCGATGACCGGCGCCAACAAGCGTCCGCTGAAGTCGCTGGCCGAGATGATCAAGGGTAAGGGCGGTCGTTTCCGTCAGAACTTGCTGGGTAAACGCGTCGACTACTCGGGCCGTTCGGTCATCGTGGTCGGCCCGCAGCTGAAGCTGCATCAGTGCGGCCTGCCGAAGCTGATGGCCCTCGAGCTGTTCAAGCCGTTCATCTTCAACAAGCTGGAACTGATGGGTCTCGCGACCACCATCAAGGCGGCGAAGAAGCTGGTCGAAGTGCAAGAGCCAGTGGTCTGGGACATCCTGGAAGAAGTCATCAAAGAACACCCGGTCATGCTGAACCGTGCGCCGACGCTGCACCGTCTCGGTATCCAGGCGTTCGAGCCGGTCCTGATCGAAGGCAAGGCGATCCAGCTGCACCCGCTGGTCTGCGCGGCGTTCAACGCCGACTTCGACGGTGACCAGATGGCAGTCCACGTCCCGCTGTCGATCGAAGCGCAGATGGAAGCGCGTACGCTGATGCTGGCGTCGAACAACATCCTGTTCCCATCGAACGGCGAACCGTCGATCGTGCCGTCGCAGGATATCGTGCTGGGCCTGTACTACGCGACCCGCGAGGCGATCAACGCCAAGGGCGAAGGCATGATGTTCCCGGACGTGTCGGAAGTCATCCGCGCGTACGACAACAAGGAAGTCGAGCTGGCGACCCGCATCACCGTGCGTATCGTCGAGTTCCCGAAGAACGCTGAAGGCGGCTTCGACCAGACGCTCACCCGCTACGAGACCACCGTCGGCCGTGCGATCCTGTCCGAGATCCTGCCGAAAGGCCTGCCGTTCTCGGTGCTGAACCGCGCGCTGAAGAAGAAGGAAATCTCGAAGCTGATCAACACGTCGTTCCGCAAGTGCGGCCTGCGTGCGACCGTCGTCTTCGCGGACAAGCTGATGCAGTCGGGCTTCCGCCTGGCGACCCGCGCCGGCATCTCGATCGCCGTCGACGACATGCTGATCCCGGACGTCAAGAAGGGCATGATCGCGACCGCCGAAGCCGAAGTGAAACAGATCGAGCAGCAGTACGCCTCGGGTCTGGTCACCGCCGGCGAGCGTTACAACAAGGTCGTCGACATCTGGGGCAAGACCTCGGATGAAGTCGGCAAGGCGATGATGGACCAGCTGAAAATCGAGCCGGTCACCAAGCGCGACGGCACCGAAGGCACCCAGGAATCGTTCAACGCGATTTACATGATGGCCGACTCGGGCGCCCGTGGTTCGGCAGCCCAGATCCGCCAGCTGGCGGGTATGCGCGGCCTGATGGCGAAACCGGACGGTTCGATTATCGAAACGCCGATTACCGCGAACTTCCGCGAAGGCCTGAACGTTCTGCAGTACTTCATCTCGACCCACGGCGCTCGTAAAGGTCTGGCGGATACGGCACTGAAGACCGCGAACTCGGGTTACCTGACCCGCCGCCTGGTGGACGTGACCCAGGATCTGGTGGTGATCGAAGACGATTGCGGCACCAACAACGGCACGCACATGAAGGCGCTGGTCGAAGGCGGTGAAGTGATCGAGCCGCTGCGCGACCGTATCCTCGGCCGCGTTGCGGGCACCGACATCGTCAACCCGGAAACCCAGGCAACCCTGTACGAAGCCGGCACGCTGCTGGACGAAGACATGGTCGAAGAGATCGAACGCGTCGGCATCGACGAAGTGAAGGTCCGCACCCCGCTGAACTGCGACACGCGCTTCGGCCTGTGCGCCAAGTGCTACGGTCGCGACCTGGGCCGCGGCATGCTGGTCAACAGCGGCGAAGCAGTCGGCGTCGTGGCAGCACAGTCGATCGGTGAGCCGGGTACCCAGCTGACCATGCGTACCTTCCACATCGGTGGTGCGGCATCGCGCGCGGCAGTGGCATCGTCGGTCGAAGCCAAGTCGAACGGTACGGTCCGCTTCACCGCGACCATGCGTTACGTCACCAACGGCAAGGGCGCGCAGATCGTCATTACCCGTTCGGGCGAAGTGCTGATCACCGACGACCACGGCCGTGAGCGCGAGCGTCACAAGGTGCCGTACGGCGCGACCCTGCTGGTCAAGGACGGCCAGACCGTCAAGGCCGGCCTGGCCCTGGCCACCTGGGATCCGCTGACCCGTCCGATCATCACCGAATACGCCGGTACGATCAAATTCGAGAACGTGGAAGAGGGCGTCACCGTCGCTCGCCAGGTCGACGAAGTGACCGGCCTGTCGACCCTGGTCGCGATCGATCCGAAGCGTCGTGGTTCGGGCAAGGTGGTGCGTCCGCAGGTCAAGCTGCTGAACGAAGAAGGCCAGGAAGTGAAGATCGCCGGCACCGAACACGCCGTGACGATCGGTTTCCAGGTCGGCGCGCTGATCATGGTCAAGGACGGTCAGCAAGCGACCGTTGGTGAAGTGCTGGCACGTATCCCGACCGAATCGCAGAAGACCCGCGACATTACCGGTGGTCTGCCGCGCGTTGCCGAACTGTTCGAAGCACGTTCGCCGAAAGACGCGGGCATGCTGGCGGAAGTCACCGGTACCGTGGCGTTCGGTAAAGAGACCAAGGGCAAGCAACGCCTTGAGATCACCGACATGGACGGCAACAAGCACGAGTTCCTGATTACCAAGGACAAGCAAGTGCTGGTCCACGACGGTCAAGTCGTGAACAAGGGCGAGATGATCGTGGACGGCCCGGCCGATCCGCAAGACATCCTGCGCCTGCTGGGCATCGAAGCGCTGGCCCGCTACATCGTCGACGAAGTGCAGGACGTGTACCGTCTGCAGGGCGTGAAGATCAACGACAAGCACATCGAGGTGATCGTTCGCCAGATGCTGCGTCGTGTCCAGATCACCGACGCAGGCGACACCGACTACATCGTCGGCGAGCAGGTGGAGCGTTCGGAACTGCTGGATGCGAACGACCGCGTGAACGCAGTCGGCAAGCTGCCGGCGCAGTACGAAAACGTGCTGCTGGGTATTACCAAGGCATCGCTGTCGACCGATTCGTTCATCTCGGCCGCATCGTTCCAGGAAACCACCCGCGTGCTGACCGAAGCGGCGATCATGGGCAAGCGCGACGGTCTGCGCGGCCTGAAAGAGAACGTCATCGTCGGCCGCCTGATCCCTGGCGGTACCGGTCTGGCATTCCACCGCGCCCGCAAGGAGAAGGAAGTGTGGGAAGCGGAAGAGCGTCAGGCACTGCTGCAGCAGGAGAAAGCCAATATGGCTGCCGAGCTGCAGGCGATGGAAGACCAGCAGACTGCATCGGCTTCGGCTGAGCAGCATGACGACGGCGAGTGATCGCGTAAGTTGTTAGCGAAGACGGCACCCTGAGGGGTGCCGTTTTTTTTTGTCTGGCAGGGTTCGTGATGCGGGCCCGTCAGGAAGGTCTGCGTCTGTGCCAGAGGGAGCGGCGACATGTCCGGACGCGGCGAGCGTGAATGCCGCATACGCCTTGCGGACCGACTACGCGACCGATTCCCGTCGTCCTTGCGGCGAACCTGCGTTCCGCTTACTTCTGCGCATGGATCGCCGAGCCAACCGCTGTCGATCCAGTATGGACCCGAGAATGCTTGTACCAATCAACCTCTGCCGCGCAATTGCCCGTACGAACGTCAACACCGCCATGCCGCGCCGCAACAAGACCACAGTTCCCTGGACAAGTCAGCAGGACACCCCTGGTAAGGAGAATGATCTACACTAGGTTGGCTTTTTACTATCCCTGTAGATTCTCTGAAGGAGTAAATAATGAAAATGCGATGGATGAGCGCTGTCCTGCTCGGCGCCGTGTGCGCAACCGCCGGTGCCGCCGACAATACCGTGACCCTGAAAATGGCCACCGAAAAAGGCGATGGCGCCGAGATCGGCACCGTGACGCTCAGCGAAACCAAGTACGGCGTCGTGTTCACGCCGAACCTGAAGGATCTGCCACCAGGCCTGCATGGCTTCCACGTCCACGCCAATGGCAGCTGCGCACCGAACCAGGCTGACGGCAAGACCGTGCCTGCCGGCGCCGCGGGCGGCCACCTCGATCCGCAAAAGACCAACAAGCATGGCACCCCATGGGGCGACGGCCACCTGGGCGACATTCCGGCGCTGTCGGTCGACGCCAAGGGCATGGCCACTTATCCGGTCCTGGCGCCGCGCCTGAAAATGTCGGACATCAAGGGCAAGGCCCTGATGGTCCACGCCGGCGGCGAAAATCACGCCGATCATCCGGCGCCGCTGGGTGGCGGAGGCGCGCGCATGGCCTGCGGCGTGATCAAGTAAGCCGCGAGCCGAAAACGGATGGCAGCCGACGGCCCGCCATCCGCCGCGCGGTCAATCCGCGCGCACCTGCCCGCGCAGCCACACCAGGCTCGATGCGGCATAGTTCATCACCGAGATATGCCCATCGTCCGGCCGCTGCCACAGCTCGGCCCGGCGGCAGTGTTGCGCCAGCCACTCGCCGTGCGCCGCCGGCGCCACGCGGTCCTGCATGCCATGCACGAACAGCACGGGGCAGGCGATCTGCATGCAGTCGAAGCCCCACGGCGTCACGTACGCCACGTCGTCATCGATCATGCCGCCAGGTCCCTGCGCCACGGCGGGCCCCACCACGCTGTCGAACCATGACCACGGTCCCGCCAGGGCGTCCCAGTCCTCGGGCGTGAACATCTCCCGGTCGAACGCGAGGCCGAGCGCCGCGTGATATTCCCTGGCCGCGCGTCCCTGCGCCGCCGCCCGCAGCGCCGCAGCGCCGTCGTCGCCCATCCCCTTGAACCAGTCGAGGCCTTCCGCATCGGGCGGCGCCAGCCCCGCGATACTGACCGCGCCCAGCACCCGCGCGGGCAGCAGGGCGGCGCAGGCCAGCGCATGCGGCCCGCCACCCGAGTGGCCCATCACGGCGAAGCGCCCGATGCCCAGCCGGTCGGCGATGCGCGCGACGTCGAAGGCGGCCGAGGCGACGTCGCGCCCGCTGCGTTCCGACGAGCCGCCGTACGATGGGCGGTCGTAGCCGATCCAGCGTATGCCCAATTCCGCCGCCAGCGCGAACAGCGGCTCGGGCGGGCGGCCGATGTTCGGCGTGCCGTGGTGCCAGAACACGGCCAGCTCCTGGGCGCCGGGTGGCGCCAGGTCGTAGAAATGCAGCGTGCGCCCGTCGCCGAGCACCAGGTCTTCTTCGCGCATCGTTCGCCTCTCAAGAAAAGCCGGCCAAAAAAAACGCGCCGGTGGACCCAGTGTGGTCCTCCGGCGCGTTGATGTCGAGCGCTTGCCTGGGTAAGTGTGTGACGACTTACTTGGCGGCGCGCGCGTTGCCGAACGGATCGCCTTCCTTCCACGCCGGCATCTTCGGCGCGTCAGCCACCGCGCGGCCCAGGTTCAGCGTGTATTGCGCCTGCTGCACCATGCCCGACAGGTCCCAGCTCGGATCGTATTCGTCCGACGCCTGGTGGTACTTGTCGCGGTAGGTCGCGGCCTTGGCGTTGTTGGCCTCGACGTCCTTCACCCAGCTGCGGCCCGCGCCCACCGAGAATGCCGGCACGCCGGCCTTGGCGAAGCTGAAGTGGTCGCTGCGGAAGTAACCGCCGGCCAGGTCGGGCTTGGCCGGCGCCACGGTCAAATCCATCGCCTTGGCGGTAGCGGCGGCCATCGCGCCCAGTTCGGTGCGCTCGCTGCCCGGCACGCTGACGTCCTTCACCAGGCCCACCCAGTTCAGGCTGTCCAGGTTCAGGTTGGCGGCGGTCTTCTCGATCGGCCACAGCGGCTTGGCGACGTAGGCGGCGCTGCCCAGCAGGCCTTGCTCTTCGGCGGCCACCCACAGGAACATCTGGCTGCGCTTGGCCGGGTGCTTGACGGCTTGCTCCGCCATCGCCAGCAGCGCGCCGGTGCCGGATGCGTTGTCGACCGCGCCGTTGAAGATGGTGTCGCCTTCGGTTCCCTGCTTGCCCATGTGATCCCAGTGGGCGGAGTAGATCACCACTTCGTCCTTGAGCTTCGGATCGGTACCCGGCACGACGCCGGCCACGTTGAACTCTTCGAGCTTGCGCACTTCTGCGCGCGCGGTGCCCGTCAAGCGCGCCTTCAGGGTCACCGGCTTGAAGTTCTTTTCTTCAGCCGCGGCGCGCAGCTTGTCCAGGTCCTGGCCGGCGGCGGCGAACACCTTGCGCGCGGTGGCGTCGGTCATCCAGCCCTGCAGGCCGGTGCCCACTTTGCCTTCGGTGAGCTGGAAGCGCTCGGCGTTGGCCCAGCTGTTCTGCACCACGCTCCAGCCGTACGAGGCCGACTTGTCGGTGTGGATCAGGATGGCGCCGGCCGCGCCCTGGCGCGCCGCTTCCTCGAATTTATAGGTCCAGCGGCCGTAGTAGGTCAGGCCTTCGCCGTTGAAGCGATTCGGTTCCGATGCCGTCGGCATCGGGTCGTTCACCATCATCACCAGCACCTTGCCCTTCAGGTTCATGCCCTTGAAGTCGTTCCAGCCGCCTTCTTCCGGCGCCACGGTGCCGTAGCCGACGAACACCAGGTCGGCGTCCAGCTTGTGGTCCGCCTTGCCGTCGCCCGGGCCCCAGACCCAGTCAGCGCCGAACTGCAGCGGCAGCGCCTTGCCGCCGGCGGTGATGGCGATGTCGCTTTTGGCCGGCAGTGAACGCACGCCGGCGATCTTGACCGCCTGGCGGAAGCTGTTGCCGTTGGCCGGTTTCAGGCCGGCGGCCTTGGCTTGGGCTTCGAGGTAGGCGACGGTCAGCTCGCCGCCGCGCTGGCCGGTGCCGCGGCCTTCCATGGCGTCGTCGGACAGGTGGGCCAGGTGCGCGCGCAGCGGCGCTTCCTGGACGGTTTGCGCGTGTGCCGGGTAGGCCAGCGCCAGGCTGCCGGCGAGGGCGGTAAGGACGAGGGAAGAGACGATCTTGTGCATGGGATCCTGCGACGTAGTTAGTCAACGCGTTAATCGGGAAGGGCACGTTCGGGGCGTGCGCGGGACATTCTATGACAAGTCATCAATAAAATCGCAGGATATCGGTCGACATCGTCATTCCCAACGGCGCCTGTAAATACGGGGTGTCCGGGCCCCGCGGCGGCAACAGATGCTGCGGCACGCCCGGCATGCGCTCCTGTACCGTGATCGCGAAGATCTCGTGCGGCGCGGTCTCGATCTCGAAGCGCAGCACCCGGTCTTCCATCCCGTACAGCGACAGCATCCACGGCGCTTCCTTCGAGGTGAGCGGCACGCCGTCGAGCCGCGAGCGCAGCGCCTTGGCGCCCGACATGCGCAGCTCGATGTGCGGCGCGCGGTTCCTGGAGCGCACCGTGAACTCGCCCAGCCGCACCTTGCCGACGCTGTTGCGCAGCAGGTAGCATTCGGGGAAGGCGATCGCATCCTCGCGCGGCGCCTCGGCATACCACTGGCGCGGACTGTTCCAGCCGAACACTTCGACGAAGATCGTCGGCTGGCGGCCGGGGAACAGCTGCCGGCGCCAGTCGTCCAGCGGCTGGTCGGGCAGCAGCCAGTAGGCGCGCCAGGTGTTCATGTCCTTGTAGTAGACCAGCCGTTCGATGCCGGCCGGCGCCGGCGCCCACGTAGCGCGCGGCGCCGCTTGCCCCGGCAGCGCGAGGCAGGCGGCGGCCAGCAGCGCCAGCATGGCGGCGACGGCCGGCGCGATGGACAGCACGAGCGGCAGGCTGGCGAAGCACACCATCGGCAAGGCCATCAGCATCGGCGGCAGGTACATATGGTGCGGCGCGAGCAGGAGCCAGGCGTCGCGCAGCGCCGGCGCAAACAGGGCGGCGGCCGGCGCCAGCCCGGCCACCAGCACCAGCAGGCGTGGCCCGAAAGCCTGCCGTTCGCCCCAGCGCGAGTGCAGGACCAGAAAGGCGGCGAGCGCCGCGACCAGCGGCCAGGCCAGCACGTAAGCGGCGCCGGGCAGGAAGAACGCGACCGGCAGCAGCGCCAGCGCCGGCCATGCCAGCGCGCCGAGCGCCATGGCCGCGGCGCCGACGCTGCGCCTGAACAGATACAGGCCGGCGACGAAGACGCAGCTTGCCACCATCAACACGGCCAGCGGCAGGCGATGCTCGCCCGCGAGCCCGGCGGCGGCCACTTCCTCGCGCCAGTTCCAGCTGCCCATGCGCACCACCAGCAGCAGGAAGCACACCCCGAACGCCCCTTGCGCCGCCTCGAGCGCGCCGTCCGCGCCGAACAGGCGGCGCCAGGCGAACGCCAGCATCAGGCAGGAGAGCGCCGTCGGCGCCCAGGCCAGCCACGCCGGATGATGCACCGGGCCGACGACCGGCAGCGAAAAATAGGCCGCTGCGGCCTGCGTCCCGCGCGTCAATGGCGTGTCGCCATAGCTGCGCGCCAGGCGCAGCATGGCGTCGCCCAGCTCCCGTGGCGCCGCTTCGCCGCCTGCGAACAGCAGCACCGGCGCATCGAGTCCGGCCAGCGCGCCGATGTGCGGCGCGTCGTTCAGCATGCGCGCCAGCGTCGTTTCGAGCGAGGAGCCGGTCAGCTCGGGCGCGGCGTGCATCCAGCCTGTCAACGCCGCGCCGCCCGCGCCGCTGGACTCGCGCATGCGCAGCGCGCCATCGCCGGTGCCGTCGAATGTCAGCGCCAGCCCGATATTGGGCGCCAGCGGATGCTGTTCGACGAAACCCTTGGCGCCCAGCGCGCCCACGTGATGACCGTCGGCGAACAGCAGCACCACGTCGTTGGCCGGCGGCGCCGCGCCCAGGATGCGCGCCGTCTCGAGCAGGGCGGCGCTGGTCGCCGCGCCGCGCGCCGCGTCCTGCACGGCATTGCCGCTGTCGTAATGCGTCGCCAGCAGCAGCGCCGGGCGCCGCCCGGCATCGGGCGCGCTGCCGGGAATCCTGGCGACGACGTTGTGGACCACGCCGACCGTGTTGTGGATGCCGCCAAAGTGATAGACGACCGACTTGCGCACGGTGGCGCGCTGCACCGCCGGCGCCAGGCCCATCGCCCGCAGCTGCGACACCAGGTAGGCGCGCGCCTGCGCATTGCCTGCGGTCGCGATCGGGCGCGGGCTGGCCGCCAGCGCCCGCATGTGCTCCTGCATGTGGGCGCGCCATCGGTGCGCCGCGATTTCCGGCGCCGGCTCGGGCGGCGCCGGCCGGGTCAAGGCCATCCAGCCCAGGACTGCCAGGACGGCCAATCCCAGGCAGCCGGCAAGGGCCTGCATGAACCCGGCAGGTCGTATCGCCGGTATCGGTGCGCTCGCTGCATCCATGTGTTCTCTCTCCATTGTTGTCGTGATCGAATGCGCCCCGCAGGCATCTATGCGCCTGTCATGGGGCGAAAAAAAAGCCCGCCGGATGAAGATTGGCGGGCCCAAGAGCGGAAAGCGGTTTATTCGAGTGTCCAGACGTAGGCGAGCTGCGCCCACCCGGCTTCGGCCGTGCCGCCGTTCATCGCCGGCTGGAATCTGCACAGGCTCAGGGCATTGACGGCGGCGCGATCGAGGTCACGCGAACCGCTGGAAGACTGGATGCGGGAGTCCTGCACCCGGCCATCGGCCCCGACCAGCAGCGCCAGGGTCACGGTGCCGGTCTCGCCATTACGCGCGGCGCGCATCGGATAATCCGGTTTGGCGCAGCCGTTGGCATCGGCCAGCACCGCGCTGCGCATCTGGCCGCTGTTCGACGACGGCTCGGCGGCCGGTTGCGGCGGCGCCTCGGATGGGGTTTGCTGGACCGGTTCGGGCGACGGTTCGGTGCTCGCTTCGATGACCTGCTCGGGCGGCGGCTCGGCGATGTCGACCTCCACTTTCGGCACCACGACTTCGGGCGGCGCTGCCTTCACTTGCGGCTTGGGCGGCTCGGGCGGCGGTGCGGGCGGCGGGACCTCGGGCTGGATCCACACCAGCTTGTCTTCCAGCATGGCGGGCAGCGACAGCGACTTGGCGTTCATCGTGCTGATGACGCCCATCGCCACCAGGACGTGCAGGCCGGCCACCAGGGCGAACTTGCCGGCCTTGCCGCCAGCGCCGTGATTGATGTCAGAAAAATGCATGGCAACCTCCTTTATTTGTCCTGGAGTCCAGCGTATGGCCAGGTTTAGATCCTTGGAAGAATGCATATCTACAGCTCGTTGGAATCAATATATGCTATGTCCTAGCAATTTGCAAATCCATAATCTGGTAAATTTGTTTCTAGTTGTGTGTGCGCCAACGTACCAAGCAACCTCATCCATAGGGTGGACGGCTCCGTCGTCCACGCGTCCAGCCCAGGGAAGCGCCCCTCGTTCGCGTCCGCAAGACCCGGGAATCGCTCGCCCTTTCCATTCGCTTTCCCGCCCCTTGTATGAAATAATTCCCAACTGTGCCGAGGCGTTGCCGCCCCGGTCTTCGCAACGCCAGCCACTGGCAAAGCACACCGGCCTTACGCCAGGAGAATCAAATTGGCAGAACAGAACAAACCCATCCGCGTCATGCTCGCGGATGACCACCCGATCGTCATGACCGGTTTCGCCATGTCGCTGGAAGCGGCGGGCATGCAGGTGGTGGGACAGGCCAAGACCCCGAGCGAGGCGACCGCCCTGTACGCGGCCGAGCACCCCGACGTCGCCGTGCTCGACATGCGCTTCGGCACCGAGCTGACCGGCATGGATGCGGCCCAGGCCATCCTCAAGTCCGACCCGTCGGCCAAGATCGTCTTCCTCAGCCAGTTCGACCAGGACAGCCTGATCAAGGAAACCTACCGCCTGGGCGCGCATGCCTTCGTCACCAAGGATTGCGACCCGGCCGACCTGGCCACCGCCGTGCGCCATGCCCACGAGGGCAAGCTGTACTTCCTGCCGCATATCGCCTCGCGCCTGGCCAGCATGGCGGTGCGCGGCGAAGTCACGCCACAGTCGCAGCTCGACGAGCGCGGCCTCGAGATCTTCAAGCTGATGGCCGAGGGCATGACCAATGCCGAGATCGCGGAGCGCCTCGACCTGTCGACCAAGACCATCAGCAATATCAGCCAGTCGATCAAGGAAAAGCTGGGCGTGCACCGCCAGGCCAGCATTACCCTGCTGGCGGTCAAGCACGGCCTGATCGAGCCCTGACGCGATGGCCATCCTCCTGCGCCGAGTGCAGTACCGCAGGCGCGCCCCCGCGCTGGCGCCGCTGCTCGCCCTTGCCTTCATGCTGGCGCTTGCCGCCGGCAGCGTCCACGCCGCCCAGCAGGCGGAGCGCGAGCGCGAAGAAGCGCAGGGCTACCGCTTCCAGATCCTGACCGGCGACGACAGCGCCGTCACCCACCGCATCACCGACGACCTGTACAAGCGCCTGGTGCCGACCTTCGCCGCTTTTCGCACCGAGCTGGCGCAGAAGCGCCGCATGCTGTACGTGGCGATCGGCCCGACCGCGCTGCGCGATGCGCTGTCGCGCCGCTGCGACTGCGTGGTGATCTCGGCCTATACCTCGAGCCAGGTGTGGCGCACCCTGACCGCGCGCCTGCCCAAGCAGCGCCGCATGGCCATGACCGCCATCTATGCCGAGCCGGCCCCGAACGACCAGATGCGCCTGGCCGAGCTGCTGTATGGCCGCCCGGTACGGGTCGGCGTGCTGCTCGGCCCCGACACCGCCTTCCTTCGGCCCGTGCTGCACGAGGCAACCGAGATCCAGATGTACGACCCGGGCGACGACCTGAATCACACGCTGGGCAGCATGACGCGCGCCGAGACCCTGCTGGCGCTGCCCGACAGCGACATCTACAACGCCGAGAACGTGCGCAATATCCTGCTCTCGACCTACCGCCGCAAGCAGGGCGTGATCGGCTTTTCGGCCGACATGGTCAAGGTCGGCGCCCTGGCCACCACGTATTCCGAGATCGAGGAGATCAATGCCCAGGTGGCCGAGCTGGCCGCCGATTTCGTGCGCACCGGCGAACTCGATCCGCCGCAGTTCCCGCGCTACTTCCGCACCATCATCAACGAAGGCGTGGCCAGTTCGCTCGACCTGCGCGTGACCGACGCCGCGCGCAACTTCGCGCGGCGCGCGCCGGCCGTGCAATGAACCTGCGTTTCTGGCGCGGCTGGGGCATCGGACGGCGCATGGCCGTCATCACCATGCTGCCGGTGATCCTGCTGTTCACCTCTTTCGTCTGGTATTCCTGGTATGCGCACCGCGCCCAGGTGGCCGAGGAATTGGCCGAGCGCGGCCGCATCCTGGCGCGCGCGCTGGCCGAGACGTCCGAATACAACGTCATCTCGGGCAACCTGTCCGACCTGCGCCTGACCATCAACGGCCTGGTGCAGTCGGACCGCAGCATCTACAAGGTCGACGTGATCGACGGCAGCGGCCGCGCCGCGGTGCGCGTGGTGTCCGAGTCCGCCAGCGACGCCCAGGCCCATTACTACGAGGCGCCGATCCGCAAGCAGGTGGTGTGGATCAACCTGTTCTCGGACAACGGCACGCCGCACGTGTCGGCATCGAGCGATTCGCGCCCGCCCACGCTCACCACCGAAGTCGTCGGCTGGGTGCGGGTGACGATGTCGCCGGCGAACATGATGGCCAAGCAGACCGACCGCTTCCAGATCGAATTGTCGATGGCGGCGCTGGCCCTGGCCGCGAGCGGCATCCTGGCCTGGGTGCTCGCGCGCTCGCTGATCGTGCCGCTGCGCGAGGCGATCGGCACCCTGCGCCAGATCCGGGGCGGCAACTACCGCGTCCATCCGCCGGTGACCACCGGCGGCGAGATCGGCGAGCTGCAGGCCTCGATCGGCGAGATGTCGCTGGCGCTGGACGAATCCAAGCGCGACCTCGAAAACAAGGTGGCCGAGCGCACGCGCGACCTGCTGGCCTCGCGCAACGAGGCGCTGCGCGCCGACGCCGACAAGCGCAAACTCATCCAGAAGGTCAACGAGATCATCGAGGACGAGCGCAAGAGCATCGCGGTCGAGATCCACGACGAACTCAATGCTTCCCTGATCGCGGCGCGCCTCGAGGCGCAGTCGATCGGCCTGCTGGCGGCCAAGGCGCCGCCCGGCCCCGAGGTCGACGAAATCCGCCGCAAGTCCGAAGCCATCACCAAGCTGGCGCTCGACCTGTATGCCAACGGCCGGCGCCTGGTGCGCCGCCTGCGTCCCGAAGTGCTCGACATGCTGGGCCTGCACGGCGCGGTGGAAGAGATGGTGCGCCACTACGACACGACATCCGGCTGCCGCTTCGACCTGCACAGCGAGGGCGATTTCGCGCGCCTGTCGAACGAGCTGGCCATTTCGGCCTACCGCATCGTGCAAGAGGCGCTGTCCAACGTCATGAAGCACGCCGCCGCGCGCTCGGCCCACGTCAGCCTGCTGCTCGACGAAGGCAAGGGCATGCTGCGCATCCGCGTGGTCGACGACGGCGCCGGCTTCGACACCGCCAGCGCGTCGGAAGGCATCGGCATCATCGGCATGCGCGAGCGCGCCTATGCGCTGCACGGCACGATCGAGGTGCGTTCCAGCCCGGGCGAGGGCACCGACGTCGCGATCGCGCTGCCGCTCAACCTGCCGGCCCAGGCGCAGGCGCCGTCCGTGCCGGCGGCGATTCCCGAATCATCTTCACAACGATAAGACCACATGTCCATTGAATTGCTGACGCCCTATGAAAAGGGCAACCGGAACCAGACCACCACCTGGGCTGAGTGCATCGCCTGGTACGAAGCGCTCGCCGCCGACTATCCACACGTGCTGCGCTTCGAGAAAGTGGGCGTGTCGGATGCGGGCGTGCCGATCCACGCGGGCGTGGTGAGCAGCGACGGCGTGTTCGACGCCGAGGCGATCAAGCGCGCCGGCCGTCCGGTCTTCTTCAACAACAACGGCATCCACCCGGGCGAGCCGGAAGGCGTCGACGGCTGCATGGCGATCGTGCGCGACCTCTGCCTGCAACCCGCCAAGCGCGCCGCGCTGGGCCGGACCGTGTTCCTGTTCGTGCCGCTGTACAACGTGGACGGCAGTTTCAACCGCGCCGACACCTCGCGCGTGAACCAGGACGGCCCGGAGCAGTTCGGCTTTCGCGGCAACAGCCGCCATCTCGACCTGAACCGCGACTTCGTCAAGTGCGACACCCTGGCCGCGCGCGTGTTCAACCAGTTGTTCACGCGCTGGGATCCGGACGTCATGGTCGATACCCACACGTCCAACGGCGCCGACTACAGCTACACCATGACCCTCATCCACACTCAGGCCGACAAGCTGGGGGGCGGCCTGGGCGAGTTCCTGCGCGCCGAGATGCTGCCGGCGCTGTACGCCGGCATGGATGCCCGCGGCTGGCCGACCTGCCCGTATGTGAACCCGGTCAAGGACAGCCCGGACCACGGCATCGCCGAATTCCTCGAGACGGCGCGCTTCTCGACCGGCTACGCGGCGCTGCACCACACGATCGGCTTCATGCCCGAGACGCACATGCTCAAGCCGTTCAAGGACCGCTACGAGTCGATGGTCGCGCTGGTCGAGGTGGCGCTCGAGTTCACGGTCAAGCATGCCGACCGCATCCAGGCGCTGCGCCGCGCGGCGCGCGAGGAGGGCCGCAGGCAAGTCGAATGGCCGGTGCGCTGGAAGATGGACGAAGCCAATCCGTCGACCTTCCGTTTCAGGGGCTACGAGGCGAAGTACAAGAAGAGCGTCATCGGCGACTACACCCGCCTGTACTACGATCGCAGCAGTCCCTGGGAACGCGATATCGCCTACTACAACAGCTTCCCGGTCGACGTCGCGGTGCCGGCGCCGCAAGCCTATGTGGTGCCGCAGCAGTGGCGCGAGGCGATCGAACGCCTGGAGTTCAACGGCGTGCGCCTGGAGCGGGTCGAGGCGGACCGCATGCAGGACGTCGCTTATTACCAGATCCAGTCGGTGACTTCGCGTCCATCCGCCTACGAAGGCCATCTGTTCCACGACGAGGTCGTGCTGGATCGCCGCATTGGCCAGGTGCTGCTGCGCGCCGGCGACTACATCGTGCCGCTCGACCAGGACCGGGCGCGCTATGCGGTCGAGACGCTCGAACCGCTGGCCCACGACAGCTTCTTCCGCTGGGGCTTCTTCAACAGCGTGCTGGAGAAGAAGGAGCACTATTCGGATTATGTGTTCGAGGACGAGGCCGAGAAGCTGCTGGCAGGGGAGCCCGCGCTCGCGGCGAAGTTCGCCGAGTGGAAGGCCGCCAATCCGGGGCTGCTGGCCAGCCAGGAAGCGGTGCTCGATTTCATCTACGCCAACTGCGCGCGCTACCGCGAGCCGGAGTGGAACCGCTATCCGGTGTTCATGATCGCGCGTTGATCCAGCGTCAAGCCGCTCCAGGCGGGTAGCGGTCGGCGACGCTGGCCGCGAACCGCTGCAGCGTCTGGCGCAGGTCGGCCGGCGCCACGACTTCCAGCAGGTGGGCCTGCCCCTGCAGCATCCATTCCAGTTCGCGCGTGTGGCGCACCGAGGCTTCGAGCAGGTAGCCGCCCCCGGGCAGTTCCACGATGCGCTGGTCGTGGCTGAGCGGGGTGTCCCGGTAGTTGTCGATCAGTTGGTTGCCGCCCTCGCAAGGCGCGGAGCGCAGCGACAGCTTCACCAGGTCCTTCGGAAAGTAGCCGAGCAGCCCGCTGTCGATGACATCCTTGAGTTCGGGCAGCCCGCGCGCCACCGGGTCATTCTCGCAGCGCGCGACCGACCGAATCCGGTCCATGCGAAACATGCGCGCGTCCTTGCCGGTCCTGCCGGGCGATTCTTCCTTGAACGCGATCAGCCAGAAGAACAGGCCTTTCCTGACCATGCCGACCGGATGCAGGCGGTACGCGCTTTCGCGGTTGCGGCTCACGGCGTAGTAGCGCACATCGATCTTTTCTTCGCGCAGCAGCGCTTCGTTGACTTCGCGAAGATGGTCCGACCCGACCGGTGGAGCGATGGTGAGCGGACCCTCGGGAACGTGGCAGATCTTGCGCCGGTAAGCCGCATGCATCACATGGCCGGGGCGCCGCAGGACGTCATCGGTCGCCGGGGCATAGGCCGACAGCGTGTCGACGGCGGATCCGGGCAGCAGTGCCTGCAGCTCTTGCGCGATCAGGACCAGCAGCATGGCTTCTTCGCCCGTGGGCGTGCGCAGCGGCGAAGGCTTGTGCATGCCCGCATGCGTCCACTTCCGGGTATTGGGCTGCAGGGGATCCGGCGTCGAGACGATCGCCACGCCGGCCGCGTGCCAGATGCTGTCTTCCATGATCGCCTTCAGATCGCGCTGGACGGTGCGCTCCCCGCAACCGAAGCCGCTGCCGTCCAGCCGGGCCGTGATGGTGGCGACATCCAGCCCGGGTTGGCCGACCGTGGGAAGAAGGCTGAGCAGGGCGAGCCGGCGGCGCAGGGTGTCTTCGGCGCCGCTCTTGCCTTTCTTGCCTTCGTTCGGCTTCGCATCGGGCCAGTTCTCGTCGTCGATATCGTTGTACATGGCATGCGGTCCGGGCAGGTTGGGTGTGGAATGACACATATTGTCGCCGTCATCATGCATGATACGTTTCCAAATGGCAACGCCCTGCCGTCGGCAATGGGGAGAAAAACATGATCCATATCGTCCTGCTGGGGGACTCGATCTTCGACAACGCGCCCTATGTCCCGGCCGGGATGGCGGTCGCGGACCACCTGCGCGCCTGCCTGGCGCCGCACGACCGCGTGACCCTGCTGGCTCGCGACGGCAGCGAACTCGATGACGTGGCGGCCCAGCTGCCCGGCCTGGCGGCGCTGCCGGATCCGCCGACCCGGCTCGTGCTGAGCTGCGGCGGCAACGACGTGCTGGGATTGCTGGGCGCGATGCACGGCCCGGTGGCGACGGTGCTGGAAGCGGTGGAGCTGCTGGCGGCCTGGCAGCGCGATTTTCGCGCCGCCTACCGCCGCATGCTGGACGCCGTGCAGGCCACCGGCTTGCCGCTAACGGTCTGCACCATCTACGAGGCGGTGCCCGGCCTCACGGCCGGCCTGCGCGTCGTGCTCGGTGCGTTCAACGACGTGATCCTGCGCGAGGCCGCGGCGCGCGGCCTGCAGGTGCTCGACCTGCGGCTGGTGTGTACCGAAGCGCAGGACTACGCCGCCTGCTCGCCGATCGAACCTTCCGTCCAGGGCGGACGGAAGATCGCGCAGGCGCTGGCGGCGCTGCCGATGCGGTGATTACTTCGAGGCGGCGATCCAGCGGTCGACCTTCGCCTCCAGCACAGCCAGCGGCAGGGTGCCTTCGTCCAGCACCACCTCGTGGAACTTCGGCAGGCTGAACTTGTCGCCCAGCGCCGCCTGCGCACGCTGGCGCAGTTCCATGATCTTCAGCGAACCGATCTTGTACGCCAGGGCCTGGCCCGGCATCACCATATAGCGCTCGATCTGGGCGCGCGCTTCCAGTTCCGAGTAGCCCAGCGTATCGCGGAAGTAGGCGATGGCCCGGTCGCGGCTCCAGCCCTTGGTGTGCATGCCGGTGTCGACCACCAGGCGCGCGGCGCGCAGCATCTCGTCGTTCAGGTGGCCGAAATAATCCTCGGGCTGCTCGAACAGGCCCATCTCCTTGCCCAGGGTCTCGGCGTACAGCGCCCAGCCTTCGGTGAAGGCGGTGTTGCCGCCGAACTTGCGGAAGTTCGGCAGGCCCAGTTCCTGCAGCAGCGCGATGTGGAAGTGGTGGCCCGGCTGGCCCTCATGCAGGTACAGCGTGACCATGCCGGTGCGGCCGTACTTGGTCGGATCGTTCACGACCGACCAGAACACGCCCGGACGCGAGCCGTCGGCGGCCGGCGCCGAATAGTGGTCCGATGCGGTTTCGCGCGTCAGTTCCGGCTCCAGCCGCACTTCCAGCGGCGCCTTCGGCATCAGGGTGAACAGGGCCGGCAGCTTGGTGCGCACCTGGGCGTCCAGCTTCTGGAATACCTCGATCACCTGCTGGTCGGTGGTAAACGGCTTGTACTTCGGCTGCTCCGACACCCATTTCGGCAGGCCGGCGGCCGGGCCGGTATAACCCATCTTCGGGCCGATCTTGCCGTATTCGCCCTGGATGCGCGCCACTTCCTTCAGGCCGATCGCATGGATCTGCTCCGGCGTCATGTCGGTCGTGGTCATCGCCGCCACGCGCGCCTTGTACCACTCGGCGCCGTTCGGCAGCGCGCTCCAGCCGGCGCTGGTGCGGGTCTTCGGCAGGTAGTCTTTCTCGACGTAGCTGGCCAGGCGGTCCAGGGCCGGATTGAGCCTGTCGACCGTCTTGCGATAGGCATCACGCAGGCTGCGCTTGTCGGCGGCGGAGAAGCCTTCCGGCAGCTTCTCGATCGGGGTGTAGAAGATGCTCTCTTGCGCGCTCCTGGACTGCAGTTGCTTGAGCTGCGGCAGCAGCGACTGGATCGGCTGGCGCGGATGCACGATGCCGCGCCTGACGCCCTCGCGCATGTTCGCGATCGCCTGGTCGATGTAGGCCACCATCTGGTCCAGGCGGCTCAGGTAGTTGCGATAGTCCTTCGGCGTGGCGAACGGCTGGGCGCCTTCGCCGCCGGCGTAGTTCGCGATGAAGGCCGGCATATTGAACATCTGGTCCATCGGCAGCAGGTGCTCGGGGAAGGCGCCCAGGCGCAGCGCGGTCTCGAGCTCGAACTTGACGATGTCGTAGCTGGCCTGCTCGTGCGCATTCAGGCGCTCGCGCGGGATCGATGCCAGGCGCTTCAGGTAGCCGCGGTAAAGCGCAAACTGCGCGTCGCGGTTCTTGGGCGCGATCGACAGGCCGAGCTGGTCGAAGAAGCGGCCGTCGCCGCTCTCGGTCGCCCACACCGGCTCGAAGCGGGCATAGGCCTCGTAGTACTCGTCGACCAGCTTGTCGATCGCCTTGCCGGCTTCGGTCGTGGCGACCTTCCGGCTGGCAGGGGCGGCGTCAAGCGCAGGCGCGGCCTGGACCGATGCGCATGCGAGCACGGCGCCAATCGCCAGCGCGCCGAGCTTGAAGTTCTCTCTCATGTTTTATCCCTGTGATGGTCAGTAGCTGGCCAGCGGCGTCAAGGCGCCGTTCTTGAAGGTGTATACCGTGACCGCGGTCTTCTTGAGGTTGCCCTTGGCGTCATAGCCATAGGCGCCGACCACGCCCTGGTAACTGATCGCATGCATCGCGGCGCCGACCTGTTTGGCGTCGACCGATTTCGCCTGCTGGATCGCCTGGGCGATGAACCTGGTCTGGTCGTAGAACGATGGCGCGTAGACGTCCGGATCGCGGCCGAAGCGTTTCTTGTAGCTGGCCAGGAAGGCCGGGCCGCCCGGCTGCTTGGCGACGATGGCGCCGGCCTGGGCGCAGCGCACGTTCTCGCCGACCGCGGCGCCGCCCAGCTTGGCCATCTCGGGGCTGCACAGGGTGTCGCCGCCCAGCAGCGGCACGTTCAGGCCCAGCTGCTTCATCTGGCGCGCCATCGGCGCGCCCTGCGGGGCGTAGCCGCCGAAGAAGATGGCGTCCACCTTCTTGGCGCGCAGCGAGGTCAGGATCGCGGCGAAGTCGCTCGCCTTGTCGTTGGTGAACTCGTGGCCCGCGACCTTGATGCCGGCCTGCTGCGCCTGGCGTTTGAACTCCATCGCGATGCCCTGGCCGAAGGCCGTGCGGTCGTCGATCACGCCGACGTTCCTGATCCTGAGTTCCTTGGCGGCGTAGCCGGCGACCGAGGCGCCTACCTGGGTATCGCTGGCCACGATGCGAAACACCGTCGGGTAGCCGGCGGCCGTGATCTTGGGATTGGTGCCGACGGTCGACATCAGGATGCCGTTGTCGTTGTAGACGCGCGAGGCGGGAATCGCCACGCCCGAGTTGTACGGGCCGAGCACGAACTTGACGCCGGCGTCGGCGAACTTCTGGGCCACGGTCACGCCCTGTTTCGGGTCGCCGCCGTCATCCTCGGACTGCAGCACGAAGCGCAGCACATTGCCGCCCACCTGGATCTTCTGTGCGTTGAGTTCCTCGATGGCGAGGCGCACGCCGTTCTCGTTGTCCTTGCCGGCGAAGGCGTTGGAACCCGACAGTGGGCCGCTCACGCCGATCTTCACGACTTGTTCCGCGGCGCTCGCCTGCATGGCGAACAGCGCCGCCAGCGCCAGCGGCGCCATCTTCATTTTCGATCGCATTCTCTTGGTCTCCGTTGATGTCGACGGCCGCCATCATCGCACGATCGCACGCCGCGCGAAAGCACGGCGGGCCGCGTAAAGACTCCGAATCGCCTCAGGCCGGGACGCCGTGCGAGATCAGTTCGAGCGGCAGGGCGGTGGTCGACTTGATCTGTTCCATCGAAAACGCGGACGAGACGCCGGTCAGGCGCGCGGTCTTGATCAGCTTCTTGTAGAAGCGGTCGTAGCCGGCGATGTCGGTCGTGACGACCTTGAGCAGGTAGTCGACGTCGCCGCTCATGCGGTGAAATTCGAGCACTTCGGGCAGGGCGATCACGGCCGAGGCGAAGCGCGACAGCCATTTTTCGTCGTGCTCGGTGGTCTTGACGCTCACGAATACCGTCACCGGCAGGCCGACCTTCTGGCGGTTGACGATGCTGACGCGACTCTCGATATAACCTTCTTCTTCGAGGCGTTTCACGCGTTTCCAGCAGGGTGTGCTGGACAGGCCGACCTTTTCGCTCAAGCCCGAAATGGAGAGGGTGGCATCCGCCTGCAAGGCGGTGAGGATCGCACAATCAAACTTGTCGAGTGAGTTCATATTCCGCAAAGCTGGTCTATAAGAATAATTATTCTATTAACAGCCCACAAATCGAGAAATTTGGGACGTATCGATCGGCATAACTCCGTACCATATTACTGGACAATAACGTGTTGTGCGACACCTTTTTTATGTTTTTGGCAGCTAATCGATGATCACCGAAATCTACCTGGACGCGAATGCGACTTCGCCCGTACTGCCTGCCGCGGCCGCAGCCGCGATGGCCACGATGCAGGACTGTTTCGGCAATCCGAGCAGCAGCCATGCGGCCGGCCTGCGCGCGCGCGCGCTGCGCGAGAACGTGCGCGCCTGCGCGCGGCGGGTAGTGGGCGCCCCGGGCGGGCGGCTGATGTTCAACAGCGGCGCCACCGAAGGCATCCAGACCGCGGTGCTGTCGGCGCTGTGCGCGGTGCGCGAACGGCGCGCGCGGGGCGAAGCCTGCGGCGATCTCGTGCTGGTCGGGGCCACCGAACACAAGGCGGTGTCCGAAAGCCTGGCGCACTGGAACCGCCTGCTGGGCACCGGGCTCGAACTGCGCGTGCTGCCGGTCGATGCCGACGGCCGCCACCGGCTCGACGTGCTGCGCGCGCTGGCGCCGCGCCTGGCCTTTGTGTGCACCATGGCCGCCAACAACGAGACCGGCTCCGTATCCGACCTCGACGGCATCGCGGCCGTGCTGTTCGACACCGCGAGCCCGGCGCTGTGGATGGTCGATTGCGTGCAGGCGCTGGGCAAGCTGCCGCTTGCCCTGGGCGCAAGCCGCATCGATTACGCGCCGTTCTCAGGCCACAAGCTGTACGCGCCGAAAGGCATCGGCATGCTGTACGTGCGCGAAGGCGCGCCGTTCACGCCGCTGATGTGCGGCGGCGGACAAGAGGAGAACATGCGTTCGGGCACCGAGAACATGAGCGGCATCGCGGCGCTGGGCGCGGTGCTCGAGGCGCTCGAGCGCGGCGACACCTTCCGCAGCGCCGCATCGCTGCAGGCTTGCCGCGCGCGCCTGGCCGATGCCTTGACCCGCGCCTTCCCCGGCCTCGTGTTCAATGCGCCGCTGGCATCGACGCTGCCGACCACGCTCAATTTCTCGGTGCCCGGCGTCACCAGCGCCGAGCTGCTCGACCTGTTCGATGCCGCCGGCATGCGCGTGAGCGCCGGCTCGGCCTGCGCCGCATCCAGGGCGGCGCCGAGCTACGTGCTCGACGCGATGGGCTTGCCCGCCTGGCGCAGCGCGTCGGCGGTGCGCCTGTCGATCGGCGCGCTGCTCGACGATGCCGCGCTGGACCTGGCGTGCGAGCGCATCATGCGCGTCGGCGCCGCGCTCGCGCTGCCGGCGCCGGCGGCGGTGGGCCCCGAGTCGGCGGCCCCGGATGTTTCCCCGGATGCAGGCATGGAGCTCGACGCCATCGCGGCCCGCGGCTGGCTGGCGGCGCACCCGGACGCCATCGTGGTCGACGTGCGCGATGCGCGCGAACACAGCGTCGCTGGCCAGGTCGAGCTGCACGGCCGTCCGGCGCTCAACGTGCCGCTGGCGCGGGTGGCCGAACATGCCGCCGCCTGGCTCGGCGCCGATGCGCGTCCGCTGCTGTTCGTGTGCCGCAGCGGCGCACGCAGCGCCCGCGCCGCGCGCACCTTGCGCGCGCTGGGCCATCCGCGCGCCTGCTCGCTGGCCGGCGGATTCGCGCTCGCCGGCTAGACGTCGTTCCGGGCGCCTGCCGGCTTGGCAGGCGGTGTGTGTACGCCAGCGCACGGTAAGCGTTCGCGCCTTTCCCTAGCATGGAGTCAGCCGTGCGCGCCCAGCATCGTTTGCCTGGGCTCCTGCCCTGATCCGCCCCGGGGCCCGTCCTGCGGCGGTCCACCGCGCACGCCTCCGTCTCGAGGTTCCCACTTGACAGTTAAGAAAGACAAGACGCCGTCCGGGCAGCATGCGCCGCACGGCGCCAGCGCCCTGGCGGCGCAGCTGGCCGCGAATGCCGAGAACATCGCCCGTTCCTGCGATGCGCTCGACCGCGCCCTGCGCTCCGGCGTGGAACTTCCGCCCGCCGGCGTGCGCCTGCTCGATGGCCATCACCTCCTCGACGCCCAGCTGCGGCTGGCGCGCGCGCAAGCGCGCACCGTCGGCCCGGGGCGCGCCTGGAACCTGGTATGCGATGCCGTGGCGCGCGGCGACGGCCTGGTCGACACCGATGAGCTGGCGCGCCTGCTGTCCGCCAGCCAGGAAGGCGCGCCGCTGCGCGTCGCCGAACTCGATGCCATGCCGGCGCTGCTGCGCCTTGCGCTGCTCGACCGGCTGGCCGCCCTGGCCGCGCGCGCCGCGCAGGCTTGCGCCAGCCGCGAGCGGGCCGCCGCCTGGGCCGCGCGCTTCCTCGACACCGCCGAAGCCCGCCCCGGCGACCTGGTGCTGCTGTTCGCCGACATGGCGCGCGGCGCGGATGCCGATCGCGGCGCCTTCATGGTCGAACTGGCGCGCCGCCTGCAGGGGCGCGGCGCGCCGCTGGCGCAGGTCTCGGACTGGATCGGCGCGCGCCTGGCGGACCGCCAGGGCAGCATCGCCCAGCTGGCGCAGGACGAGCGCAGCGAACAGGCGCAGGACGCGATCGCGGCCGGCAATGCGCTGGCCAGCCTGCGCGCGCTGGGCGGCGTCGACTGGCGCGCCTTCGCCGAGCGCCTGGGCGTGGTCGATGCGCTGCTGCGCGACGATCCGGACGGCAGTTATGCGCGCATGGACGGCGCCACGCGCGACCGCTACCGGCACACGGTCGCGCGCCTGGCGGATACGCTCGGTGCGAGCGAGGCGGCAGTGGCGCAGGAAGCGATCGCGCTGGCCGGCATCCACCGCGCCCCCGGCGAGGGCGGACTGGATACGCGCATCCGCCACGTCGGCCACTACCTGGCCGGGCCGGGCCTGGCGGCGCTCGAGGCCAGGCTGCGGGACGGGCGCGGCGTGGGCACGCGGCTGCGCGGCGCGCTGCAGCGCGCTTCGTCGGCTGCGCGCAACGGCGCAACGGCGGCATTGGCCTTGCTGTTCACGGCCGCGAGCCTGGTCCACGCCTGGCAGGGCGGGGCCGGGCCGCTGCTGCTGGTGTTGATGGGCATCCTGGCGCTGCCGGTCGCGGCCGGGCTGGCGCGCGCGCTGGCGGGCCTGGCGCAGCAGTGGCTGGGCCGTGCGCAGGCCACGCCGCGCATCGATGTCGCGGCCGGCATTCCCGACGATGCGTCCACGGTGGTGGCCGTGTCGGCGCAGCTGGCCGACGCCGCCCAGCTGGCGGCGCTGTGCGAGGATCTCGAAGTGCGCTATCTCGGCAACCGCGATCCGCGCCTGCGCTTTTGCCTGCTGCTCGACCTGGCCGACGCGAACGAAGAAACGATGCCTCTCGACGCAGCGCTGCTGGACCAGGCGCGCGGCGCGATCGAGGCCCTGAACCGCCGGCATGGCGAGGCCGAGACGCATGGCCCCTTCATGCTGCTGGTGCGCCCGCGCACCTGGAGCGTCGACCAGCAGGCGTGGACCGGCCGCGAGCGGCGGCGCGGCCAGCTGGCCGACCTGAATGCCTGGCTGTGCGGCGCACGCGAGCGTTTCCTGCTGGCGGCCGGCCATCTCGGGGCGGCGGCCGAGATGCGCTACGTGATCGCGCTCGATGCCGCCACCGGACTGCCGCGCGACGCCGCGCGCAGCCTGGTGGCGGCCATGGCGCACCCCTTGTGCCGGCCGCTGCAGGACGACAGCGGCCGGGTACTGGAAGGGCATGCCATGCTGCTGCCCGGGATCGCGACCGCCTTGCCGGGCCGCGGCGCCATGCGTTACGAGCGCCTGTGGCCCGACGCCGGCCATGCCTGGGCCGCCATCTACGACGTCGATGCCTGGCGCCGGGCGCTGGGGCTCGAGCTGCGCGACGAGGGGCGCTTCGAGCCAGGCGCGTTCGAGGAAGACCGCCTGCGCGCCGTTGGCGTGGCCGACCTGAGACTGGAAGCCGCGCATCCGGGGAGCTACGGCGAACACGTGCTGTACCGCCACCGCGCCCTGCGCGCCGCCTGGCAGGAAGCGCGCCGGCTGGGGCCTGGCGCCGGCGGCCTGGCGCTGGCGCAAGTGCGCTGGCGTCTGTTCGACGTATTGGCCGGGAGCCTGGCCGCGCCAGGCGCGGTCGCCCTGCTGGTGCTGTGCTGGAGCCTGCTGGCCGCGCCCGTGTTCTGGACCGCGGCCATCCTGGCGCCGGCCTGGCTGCCGGCGCTGCTCGAGATGCTGGCGGCGCTGGCTTCTCGCCCGCCCGACGCGCCGCTGCGCCAGCACCTCGATGCCTGGGCGCGCGGCGCGCGACAGACCCTGGTGCGCGCCGCATTGACGCTGGCCTTCCTGCCGCACACGGCCTGGATCGACGCGGATGCGGTCGTGCGCGGCCTGTGGCGGCGCGACGTGAGCCGGCGCAAGCTGCTCGAGCTGCGCCCCCCGGCGCTGGCGCGCCCCAGCAGCGCGATGGACAACAACTGGCGCACGATGTGGTTCGCGCCGCTGCTGGCGGTCGGCGTCGCCGTGCTGCTGACCTTCGCCAACCCGTATGCCCTGTTCGCGACCGCGCCGCTGCTGCTGGTGTGGTTCCTGTCGCCGGTGCTGGCCTGGTGGTGCAGCCAGCCGGCGCGGCGCGGCATGCGCCTGGCGAAGGGGCAGACCCTGTTCCTGCGCACCGTGGCGCGGCGCAGCTGGGCTTTCTTCGAGCAGCACGGGTCGGGCCGCCACGGCCTGGCGCCGGAAGCCGTGTTCGAACACGCCGAGTTCACCGTCGACGACCGCCTGTCGCCCGCCGCGATGGGACTGGGCCTGCTGGCCACCCTGGGGGCGCGCGACTTCGGCTACCTGCCGCTGGGTGGGCTGCTGGCGCGGGCCGAGGCCGCGCTGGCGTCGATGGCGCTGCTGGAGCGCTGGAACGGCCACTTCTTCGCGTGGTACGACGGCGCCACGCTCGGCCCCATCGAACCTGCATATGTCGATACCGCGGCCAGCGGCAGCCTGGCGCTGGCGCTGCGCACCCTTGCCGCCGGCCTCGACGAATTGCCGGACCGGCCCATCGTCGACGGCGCCGCGCTGGACGGCATCCGCACCACGCTGTGGGTGGTGCGCGAGCAGGCGCCGCCCGGCCTGCTGCCGGCGCTGGACGCGCTCGATGCGTCGCTGGCGCCGGACCGCTGCCGCGCCACCGATACCCTGCCGGGCCTGGCCGACTGCCTGCGCGCGGTCGCCGCCAGGGCAGCCGAGCTGGACACTGGCCTCGCGCCCGATGCCGATCCCGTCCTGCGCGCCTGGACCGGGCGCCTGGCGCGCCAGTGCGAGGCCCAGCTGCACGACCTGCACGCGCTGGCGCCGTGGACCCGCGCGGTGCAGGAATACGTGCTCGATGCCGGCCTGACCCGGATCCCGACCCTGCGCGAACTGGCCGCGTGCGCCACCCCGGAGGCGAACGAGGGGCTGGCCCTGCTGGTCGAGGCCGGCCGCGCCTGCGCGCGCGAACGCATCGAGCGCATCGCGGCCCTCGCCGCGCAGGCGCGGGAGGCGGCGCGCATGGACTTTGGCGCGCTGGCCGACCCGTCCAGCGGCCACCTGGCCGCCGGCTGCCACGTGCGCGACAAGCGGCTCGACAGCGATAGCTGCGACCTGCTGGCGTCCGAAGCGCGCATGGCCAGCTTTGCCGCCGTCGCGCAAGACCAGCTGCCGCAGCGGCACTGGTGGGCGCTCGGCCGCCCGCTCAGGATGACCGGCGCCGGCGCCGTGCTGCTGTCGCGCGCCGGTGCGCTAGCCGACGTGCTGGCGCCGCAACTGGTGATGCCGTCCTGGCGCGACACCCTGCTGGACGATGCCGGCCAGGCGCTGGTGCGCTTGCAGGCTGCCCACGCCAGGGGCAAGGGCCTGCTGTGGGGCTACACGGAATCGGGCTGCAACGCGGTCGATGCGGCGGCGCGCTATCGCGTCGAGCGCTTCGGCTTGAGCGCCGCGGCCTTGCGGCGGCGCGCGGATGACGACCTGGCCGCCGCGCCCCATGGCGCCGCGCTGGCGCTGGGCGTGGCGCCGGCGCTGGCGGCGGCCAACCTGCGCCGCATGGCGGACCAGGGCCTGCTGGGCGAGAGCGGCTTCTACGAGGCGATCGAGTATGCGCCGGCGCGCCTGCCGCAGGGCGAGCGGCAGGCGGTGGTGCGGGCCCAGCTCGCGCGCCACCAGGCCATGACCCTGCTGGCGCTGGCGCGCCATCTGCTGGGCGCGCCGATGCAGCGCCGTTTCGAGCGCGACCCGGAACTGCGCGCCGCGCTCGGCCTGCTGCAGGAGGCGGCGCCCAACGCCGGCGCCGAACCGCCGCTGCGCTATGACGCCGGCGTGGCGAGCGGCGGCATCGCCGCGGCCCGCCCCTATGCGCGCGTGCTCGCGCCGGAGGCGTCGCCGCTGCCCGAAATCCAGCTGCTGTCGAACGGGCGCTACCACCTGGCCGTCGACAGCGCCGGCGCCGCCGTCAGCTGCCTGGAAGGCATGCGCCTGACGCGCGCCGGCCATGGCGAGACCGGCCTGGCCTGCCATGTGCGCGACACCGCCTCGGGCGCCGCCTGGGCCAATGTGGTGCTGCCCGGCGCGCCGCCGCCCGGCGAAGCCGAGGCGGTGCTGGCCGAAGGCAGGGCCAGCCTGCGCCGCCTGGACCACGGCATCGAGATGCGTACCGATGCGGTGGTGGCGCCTGGCGACGACGTCGAGCTGCGCCGCATCCGCATCGTCAACCGCGCGCACGAGGTCCGCACCCTGGAGCTGACCAGCTGCGTGGCGCTGGCCGGGCCGCCCTTGCAGGCCGGCGGCCGTAGCGGCATCCGGATCGAGTTCGATGCCGCCGCCGACAGCCTGCTGTGCCTGAGCGCGCCGGACGCGCCGGTGCTGGTGCACCGGATGACGGTGCGCGGCATGGCGGGGCAGCCGAGCGTCGAAACGAACCGCGCGCGCTTCATCGGGCGCGGCCATGACCTGCCCCTGCCGGGCGCCGTGCAAGCGGGCGGCGCGCTGCCCGGCCTGGACCCCGAGCCGGACGAAGCGCTGCTCGCGCTGCGGCGCACGGTGACCCTCGCGCCGCAGCAGGAGATCACGGTCGACCTGGTGCTGGGCGCCGCCACCGGGCGCGCGCTGGCGCGCGAACTCGCGGCGCGCTACGGCGCCTTCCAGGCGGTCGACCATGCGATCGAAGCAGCCTGGACCCTGGCCCAGGCCGAGCTGCGCCGCAACGAGCTTGGCGAAGCCGACGTCCAGTCGATCAACCGCCTGGCAGGCTGCCTGCTGCAGCCGGCGCCGGCGCTGCGCGCCGATCCCGCCGTGATCGCGCGCAACCAGCGCGGGCGGGCCGACCTGCGGCCCTATGGCGTAGCGGGCGACTTGCCGGTGCTGCTGCTCCAGCTGGGAGACGGGCCGGATACCGGACTGGCGCGCCAGCTGCTGCAGGCGCACGGCTACTGGCGCAACCACGGCCTGGCGGTCGACCTGCTGGTCCTGTGCGACAGTCGCGCAGCGCGCGAGGCGCTGATGCACCTGGCGGTGCCGCTGGTCGATCCGTCCTGCTTCGACCAGCCGGGCGGCCTGCACCTGCACCTGAAACAGGATGTGCCGCGCGAAGACCGCATCCTGCTGCGCTCCGTCGCGAGCGTGCTGCTCTCCAGCGAGCGCGGCGACCTGGCCGACCAGCTGCGCCGCGCCGAACGCGCCGCCAGCGTGCCGGCGCCACGGTTCGTGCCCGCCGCGCCCGCGCCGGCATGGACCGCGCCGCCCTCGACGCTCGATGACGGCAACAACGGCTTCATGGCGGATGGCCGCGAGTATGCGGTGCGAAGCAGCCCAGCGCCCGAAGCGCCCTGGATCAACCTGCTGGCCAACGAGGCATTCGGCAGCATCGTCTCGGATCGCGGCCACGCCGTCAGCTGGAGCGGCGAGCGCGGCATGCGCCTGACGGACGGCGACGAGACGTCGATCGCGCCGCAGTCCGGCGAAGCCTTCTACCTGCGCGACGAGGACAGCGGCGCCGTGTGGTCGCCCACGCCATGGCCGGCGCCTTCGATCGAGCCCTACACCACACGCCACGGCATCGGCTACAGCGTGTTCGAACACCGCGCCAATGGCATTCACTCCGAACTGCGCTGTTTCGTCGCGCAGGACGCGCCGCTCAAGTACAGCGTCCTGCGCCTGCGCAACGACAGCGATGCGCCGCGCCGCCTGGGGGCGACCGGCTACGTGGCGTGGCTGCTGGACGAGCGCCAGGCCCCGCCCGGCCTGCAGGTGGTGACCGGGCGCGATCTCGCCAGCGGCGCGCTGTTCGCCCGCAATGCCTTCGGCGCCGGGTTCCACGACCGGGTCGCGTTCTTCCACGTCGACGCCGAGCAGGCCGCCGCAACCTGCGACCGCCAGGAATTCATCGGCCCGCTGGGGACCATCGCGCGCCCGGCGGCGCTGGAGCGCAGCAGCCTGTCCGGCGCCGCCGGCGCGGGATTCGACCCCTGCGCCGCGCTGCAGGTCGCCGTCACGCTGGACCCCGGCGCCGCCTGCGAACTGGTGTTCGTGCTGGGCGTGGCCGGCCCCGGCAGCCTGGACGCCAGCGCCGTCGTGCAGCGCCATGGCGGAGCCGAGGCGGCGGCCGCCGCATGGCAGCGCCTGCGCGACTGGTGGGACGCCACGCTGGGCGCCGTCACGGTGCGTACGCCAGAGCCCGCGCTCGACCTGCGCATCAATGGCTGGCTGCCCTTCCAGGCCATCGCGGCCACCATGGGCGAGCGCGATACCGCCACCCGCCTGCAGTCGGCGCTGGCCTGCGTGCACGCGCGGCCCGAACTGCTGCGCGGCGGCCTGCTGCGCGCAGCGCGCGAATTCACGGCCGGATCCGCGGTCGAGGACTTCCTGTGGCTGCCCTATGCGCTGTCGCATTACCTGGCCGTGACGGGCGACCATGCGCTGCTGGCCGAGCCCCTGTCGGAGCGCGACGACCTGTACCAGTATTGCGTGCACGGCTTGCGCGGCTGCCTGCGCTTCGGGCCGCGCGGCCTGCCGCCGGCGGCGGCGCGCCTGCACGAGGAGGGCGTCGCGGGACGGGTCGAGAGCGTCCGCCTGGGCTTCTTCATGGCGGCCGTGCTGCAGCGCTTCGCCGAGGTGGCCGACCGGCGCGGCGACTTCGGCTTCGCCACCACCTGCCGCGGCGCTGCGCTGGCGCTGCACGCGCAATGCGAGGAACACGGCTGGGACGGCGACTGGTATCGCTGGACCTGGCTGGACAGCAGCACCGCCCTCGGTTCGATCGCCAACGCCGCCTGCCGCGCCGAGCTGTCGACCCAGTACTGGGCGCTGGAAGCCGGTGCCCGGCATGGAGAACGGGCGCTGCGCGCCGCCGTGCAGCGCCTGGCGAGCGACGGCGCCGTGGCGCGCTGCGATCCGCCGGTGGATGGGCAGTGGAGCGAGCGCGTGGTGTCGAGCCCCGGCCAGGACCACCGCGCCACGGCGTGGGCCGCGGCCGGTCTTGCGCGGCTGGGCGATGGCGAGCGCGCCTGGCAACTGGCACGGATGCTCGACCCGGCGACGCGCGGCGACGGTCCGCCCTACCTGATGAGCGGCGGGCTGCGCACGATCGGTCCGCGTGCGGGCCGCGCCATCGGCGGCGTCGCGACTTCCTCGGCGGCGTGGACCTGGCTGCTGCTGGTCGAAGCGCTGCTGGGGCTGGAGCGCCATGAGGATCGCCTGATCCTGCGGCCTTGCCTGGCGCCGGGCTGGGAGGGATTCAGCCTGCGCTACCGCTACCGCAGCGCGGTCTACGAGATTGCGGTGCGTATCACGGACGGGCCTGAGATCATGCTGCTCGACGGCCAGCCCTGCCCGGACTGGCGCATCGCGCTGCAGGACGACCGGCGCGACCACAGGGTAGAATTGCGCCTGGCCGGCAAGCCGGAACCCCTCCCGGCCGCGCCCGGCGCAAAGGATAGCGAAACATGAATATCGTCACCCGTGGCCGCGGCCGCGGCATCTGGCTGCCGGCCGCGGCGATCGCGGCGGGCATTGCGGCGGCCGCTCCGGCGCAGGCGCTCGACTGGAGCGACACCGCCGTCAGCTGGCGCTACGGCAGCCGCTTCGCCGAGCCGTTCAACGCCGAGCACATCGACAAGCACGTGCTGGCGCTGACCCACGCCAGCGGCTACGAATACGGCAGCAATTACCTCAACCTCGACTGGCTCAAGTCCGACCGCAACGATCCGCGCTCGCTCGGCGGCAGCTCGGGCGCCGAGGAAGCCTACCTGCTGTACCGCCACACGCTCGACATCGGCGCGCTGAGCGGGCGGGCGCTACGCTTCGGCAAGGTGAAGGGCGTCGGCCTCACCGCCGGCTTCGACGTGAACGTCAAGCGCGACGTCGGCTACAACTCGCACAAGCGCATGCTGGTGATCGGTCCGACCCTGATGTGGGACGTGCCGGGCTTCCTGAGCACCAGCATCCTGCTGGTCCGTGAAAGCAATGCGCCGGGCGGCGCCTTCACCCCGATCTCCGAGGTGCGCGGCCGCTACAAGTACGAGAACCACCCGATGCTCAACCTCAGCTGGGGCATTCCGCTGAACGAGCGCTGGGCCTTCGAAGGCTATGCCAACTTCATCGCCGAGAAGGGACTGGACGAGACGGGCAACCCGACCTCGCTTGAAACCAATATCGACATGCAGCTGATGTATGACGTCGGCTACCACTTCGGGCAGAAGAAGAACCGCTTCCGGGTCGGGGTCGAGTACCAGTTCTGGAACAACAAGTTCGGCAATACGCGCGCGACCACCGGCGGGCGCGGGCAGCGCGCCAGCACGCCGATGATCCGCGCCGAATACCATTTCTGAGCACTGGCCGCTGAAATAGCGCCACAGCGACCGCCAGGGATCGCCGCCGGCCGCCGCCGCGCCCGCCGCATTGTCCGAACGGTGATGATGGCGACGCGGGATCAGGCCAGGAAGCCGATCGACGCCTGGCGGCCGCACTTGAGCGCGGATTCCTGCGCGAGCGCGGCCACCAGTTGCGCGCAATCGACAAAGGGGGCGAAGCGGTGGCGCCGCGCCAGGGCGGCGAAATCGCCCGGAGTCAGCTGGAGCAGGCCTTGCAGGCGCGCCGTGTCGCCTGCGGCCGGCGGCGCCAGTCCGAGGGCGGCGCACTGGCGTTCCAGCATCAGCAGCGCCTGTTCCGGGCGCAGGTAGCCGAAGCGCAGCTTGAGGTCGAAACGGCGCAACGCGGCCGGGTCGATGTCGTCCATCAGGTTGGTCGAGGCGACGAACACGCCGCCGAAGGCTTCCATCCGGGTCAGCATCTCGTTCACGCGCGTGACTTCCCACGAGGCGCGCGCGCCTTCGCGGTTGCGCAGGAAACTGTCGACTTCGTCGATCATCAGGAGCGCGCCTTCGCGTTCGGCCTGGCGGAAAGCCTGGGCGATCGCCTTTTCGCTCTCGCCGACGTATTTCGACATCAGCTCCGAGGCGCTCTTGAGCATCAGCGGCATGTCGAGCTGCTCGGACAGCCAGCGTCCGAAGGCGCTCTTGCCGGTGCCGGGCGGACCGTACAGGCAGAGGCGGCCCGAGCGCGCATGCTGCAGGCCGGGCAGCAGCGCCGCCAGCTCGGTGTCGGCGTTCAGGATGGCCGGATCGTAATCGGGCGGCAGGCGGCTGGCGGCGCCGGCACCGAGTCCCGCATGGCCTTGCGCCTCGAGCGAGCGATTGGCGAGCCAGGCGACGGCGCGCGCGGCGCCGCGCTCGTCGAACTGGTCGCGGATCGTGCGCACCACCGAGGCCACGCGGTCGACCACGGCCGGGGCCAGGGTCTCGACCTGGGCCATGCGCGCCAGGGTGGGGGGATCGAGCAGGTCGCCGCAGGCGGCCTGCAGGATGCGCTCGCGCTGGGCGCGCGGCGGCACCTGCACTTCGACCAGCACGTCGAAGCGGCGCAGGAAGGCCGGATCGATGCCGTCGATCGAGTTCGACAGCCACAGGGTCGGCACCTGGTTCTGCTCCAGGGTGCGGTTGATCCATGCCTTGCGGCGCTGGGCGGTGCTGCGCTGGCCGAACATGCCGTCGTCGGCGAACACGTCCTCGACCTCGTCGAACAGCAGCAGCGCGCGGCGGCGGTCGAAGAAGCTCTGGGCGGCGCGGTAGGCGCGCAGCCGGCGTTCGCCGCCGACCGGGTCGCCATCCTCGTCTTCGCTGGCGACCTCGAACAGCTCGCAGCCCAGCTCCGCCGCCAGGGCGCGCGCCAGTTCGCTTTTTCCCGTGCCCGGCGCGCCGTACACGAACACGTTCACGCCCTGGTGCACGCCGTCCCGGGCCACCGTGCGCGCCAGGTAGGGACGCAGGATGGCCAGTTCCTGTTCCAGGTGGGGAAAGTCGGCCAGCGTCAGGCGCGCCGGGGCGCTCGGCGCCACCGTGTCGCGCAGCAGCGAGATCGGATCGGCGTCCAGGCCGACCACCGAGTCGGCGAAGCGGTTCGACAGCAGGTCGAGCTTGCTGCGCAGCGAACCGCTGATGGCGCGGTCGACGGTGAGCAGGCCCGAACGCGCCAGCACGCCGCCGGCGGCCAGCGCGGCGCGCACCTCGTCCGGCGGCAGATCCAGCAAGGTGGACAGCACGTCGACGATCTTCGAGAGCGACAGGTTGCCCAGCGTCTCGGCGGCGTCGTCGAGGATGCGCTCGTGGTGCAGCATGGTGGCGAATTCGAGGATGCGGCATTCGGTATCGGACATCCCGACCAGGGCCGCCAGGCGCCTTACGTTGGCGTGCAGGATCGCGGGCACCTTGCGCTCGCCGTCGTGTCCCGCATCGCGCGCAGCCTCGCGCTCGGCCTCGCGGTGCAGTTCGCGCAGGCGGGTGCGCACCGTTGCCGCGTCGAAGTCGCGTTCGTTGTCGTCGATCCAGTCGCCCAGCCCCACCGCGCGCGCCACGTGGTCGTTGGAAAAGCACATCGACCCGACCAGGTCGCGGTGGCCGCCGAGCGGCATCATGATGCGCAGGACCCACAGGCGGACGGCTGGGGCGAGGTCGTGGGGGACGGGGCGGATGCGGCGGCGGCGTACGGTCAAATTGGCTCTCCTGGTGATGGGATGACGTCATTGTGCGGCGGGGCAGCGACGATATGTGTCGCGCGGTCGCGCGCTATTTGATGCGGATGAGCCGCGGCGCGGCGCCCAGGGGCCGCGCCGGCAGGCCGGGATCGGCCAGGCCGCGCCGCCGCGCCATGTCGGCGTAGCGCTTGCGAAATTCGCCCTTCCAGGGTGCGACCCCGGTCCCGGCCTGCGCCAGGCCGTCGCGCAGGCCGGCCAGGCGGCCGACCACGAAGGCGCCGAGCCAGTCGCGGCGGCTGGCCACCTGCATCGCCGGCCCGTTGCCGGCCACCGCATCCTGCACCGAACCGGGCCACGGCGCGCGGCTGGCGCTCACCTGGTCGTCGAGCGCGCCGAGGGCGAGGCGCAGGTCGAAGTCGCGGCTGTCGACGCAGGCCAGCAGCGCCGCCAGCTTCAGGTGCGGGGACAGCGCCGACATGCCGATGAAGGCCAGCAGCGCATCGTGGTGGCGGACCGGGTCCTGGCCAGGCAGGCTGGCGGCCTGCTCGAGGAGGGGGCGCCACTGGCGGCGGATGGCGTCGAGGCTGCGGCACTGTTCGAGCGGGAGATACCAGCGCAGGTCGGTCATTGATTCCTTGTCGGGCTGTGGAAGACGGATCCAGCATAGAAGGCCCTGGCGACAGGATGTGTCGCGCCGCCTGTCGACGTGGAGCGACGCATGCTGTCGCGCGCCCATGCCAATCTACGCCTGCCGCCGGAGGACTTATTTATTCTCAACAACTTATTTGCCAGCATTCATTGCTAACATCCCATCTTGAACGCGCCATGTCGGCGCGGCGAAAGCCACCATGCCTGCACTGATCGAACACATCGACGCCATCGCGCGCCAGAAGGGGCGCGCCGCGCTCTACCTCGAATTCCATCCGCAAGCCGCCGCCGAACGGCGCAGCTACCACTACCAGGACGACCCGATGCGGGCCCAGGTACTGGCCTGGCTGGACGCCAACGGCGTGCCGTGGCGGCCCTGCGGGCCGATGGCCAACCCGTCGGTGATGGCGTCCTGGCTGGGCCAGGTCTACCTCGACCTGCCGTGGGACGACGCGCTGCCGGCCTACCAGGTGCTGCGCGACTACCTCGAGCTGCCCGATGGCAGCATGCGCCATGCCGGCGTGCGCTTCTACGCCATGCCGCTCGAACTGGCGATGGAGAACGCTGAGCACGACGAGCCCGGATACTGGCAGCGCTGGGCGGAGGAGTTCTGATGGCGAGCAACCAGCAAGCCCTGCTGCGGCAGTGGCATATGCTGCAGCTGGTGCCGCGCGCGCCGCTGTCGATCGAGGCCGGCGCATTGTGCCGGCGCCTCGGGGAGCTCGAGTTCCCGGTCACCAAGCGCACCGTCGAGCGCGACCTGAACGCGCTGTCCGAGGTGTTCCCGCTGGTGTGCGACGACGCCGAGAAGCCGTTCAAGTGGAGCTGGCTGCGCGGCGCCCAGCGCTTCGACCTGCCCGGCCTGACCGTGCCCGAGGCGCTCACCATGACCCTGGTCGAGCAGCACCTGCACCACCACCTGCCGCCCAGCACCGCCGAAGCGCTGCAGCCGTATTTCGCATCGGCCGCGCGCACCCTGTCCACCGACGACGATCCGGCGCCGTCGAAGGCCTGGCTGCGCAAGGTGCGCAGCGTGCCGCCGCACCAGCCCCTGATCCCGCCGCGCATGGACCACGACTGCCAGCGCACCGTGTACCTGGCCCTGATGGAAGACCGCCAGCTCACGCTGCACTACCGCAAGCGCGACGCCCTCGAGCCCACCGTCTACGAGGCGGTGCACCCGCTGGCGATCGTCCAGCGCGGCGGCATCGTCTACCTGGCCTGCATGTTCGGCGACTACGAGGACGTGCGCACCATCGCGCTGCACCGCATCGTGGCGGCCGAGGCGCGCTACGAGGATGCGCGCAAGAAGGAAGGATTCGACCTCGACGCCTATATCGCCTCGGGCCAGTTCGGCGTGATCGCGGGCGAACCGCTGCGCCTGCGCGCCGTGTTTTCGCGCGCGGCCGGCGAGCACCTGTACGAAACGCCGCTCAGCGCCGACCAGCAACTGACGCCGCAAGGCGACGGCCACCTGCTGCTCGCGGCCACTGTCCCGCACACGCGCTCGCTGGTGTGGTGGCTGCTGGGCTTCGGCGACGGCGTGGTGGTCGAAGAGCCGGCCGGCCTGCGCCACGAGATGGCGCGCACCGCGGCCAGGATGGCGCAGGCCTACGCCTGACCTGCCGCGTCCTGCAGCGCCGCGTACAGGCAGCGCTCGGCCGCCGGCGACAGCACCAGCTCGACCGCCATCTGCGCCCGCGTGAGGGCGACGAACAGCATGCGCCGCGCCTTCTCGTCGAGGGCCTCGACGTCGAATTCGGTCACCACCACCGCGGGCGCGCTCTGGCCCTTGTAGCGGTACACCGTCTCGACCAGCAGCTCGCCCTTGCTCCAGCGCTGCGCGCCGTCGCGCTCGTACTCGCCGGTGAAGCGGCGCGTCGGCCAGGGGCCGAGGGTGGCCCGGTTCAGCAGCTGCGAGCCGCCGCGCCCGCGGCCGCACACGACCGCGATGTCGGCCAGCGCGAAGCCGCGCGCCAGCAGCGCCGCTACCGCCGCCTCGGTCGCGGCCAGCAGTTCATCGCTGGACGCATAGCTGCGGATGCCGGGCACCTCGCCAACGTAAGGGCTCATGCTGCGCACTGGCGGGCGCACCAGGTCCAGCGCATTGATCATGTCGCACAGGATGCGCGGGCTGCGGAAGTTGTCGCTGCAGCGGACCATGACCGCCCCGTCCAGCTCGAAGCCCTCCCTGCCGTAGATGCCCTGGGCCTCGTCTTCCAGCACGTACAGGCGGCCGCCTTCGCGCAGCTGGCCGCACAGGCTGGCTACCCACTCGGCGCTGAAATCCTGGGCTTCGTCGATCACCAGCAGGTCGAAGCGCGCATCGAAGCTTTCGCTGTCGTCCAGGTAGGCCCGCGCCATGCGCTCGAAGCCGCTTGGCGAGAAATCGGGTTCGCCGTGCCGGTCGCGGTAATGCCCGACGCACAGCTCGTGGTAGTTGACCACCTCGCACGAAGGAGGCGCCAGGCGCCGCACGTGGTCGGCCAGGCTGCGGTTGTAGCAGACGTAGAGCGCGTCCTGGCGCGCGGCGCGCGCGTCTTCCAGCAATTGCAGGGCCAGCTGGGTCTTGCCTGAGCCGGCCGTCGCCTGCACCCGCACGATGCCGGACGCCGCCTCGACCCGCGGCACCCAGGTCGCCAGGCCGTCGGACAGCCGGCGCACCGTGCCTTGCAACTGGTCGCGCAGCACGTCCAGCGCCGGCATCACCTGGAACTGGTTGAGCAGCAGGCGGCGCAGCGCTTCGCGGTCGACCTCGCGCGGGGTCGGGGCCAGCCAGTCGCGCACCGCGCTGATCATGCGATCGTAGCCGTGGGCGTCGATGATGCGCTCGCGCGGGATCGCCGAGACCTGGCCGTCGCCCAGCGCATAGTCGGGCAAGACCAGGCAGCTGATGAGTTCCGGATGGATGCCGGCCTGCTGCAGGCGGTTCTGCATGGCGGCGCGCTGCACCGTGGTCTGGCGCACCACGTCGCATTCGCGGCGGCCGTACAGCTTGTAGATGCCGCCTTCGCGCAGCACGACGTCGCCGGCCTTCACCTCCATCAGCAGCAGGTTGCCGTTCGGCGCCAGCACCACGATGTCGATCTCGCCGTAGCGGTCGCGTCCGTGGTGCAGGGTATGCAGCGCCACGCTGTGGAAGACCTCGAAGCCGTCCGGCAGATGGTCGCGCAGGCGTTCCAGGACGTCGAGTTCGCGGTAGCGGCCGGCGTCGGTGCGCAGCGGCGGGAGCAGGTGGGGAGACAGGGTGGCCATGGCGGGAGCAGTCTTCGGAAGTTGCCCATTATCAAGCAACACGCCGGCCGATACCATGGCTTGTCGCTTTTCCGCACCACCCGAAGCGGGTGCGTCAGTCGTCGTCGCTGCTCTCGCGCACCACCAGCTGGACCGCGAGCGTCTGTTCCTGGCTGGCGCTGGCCGTCTTCTCGAGCAGGAAGTCGACGCCCATCCGCCCCAGCAAGTCCTTGTCGATCTGGACGCTGGACAGCGGCGGGATGGCGGTGGCGGCGGCGCTGATGTCGTCGAAGCCGACGATCGCGATGTCGTGCGGGATCTTCAGGCCGCGTTCCAGGCAGTGGCGCATGGCCGCCAGGGCCGTGCTGTCGTTGTAGCAGAACAGCGCATCGGGCCGCGGATCGCGCGCCAGCAAGGCGTCGACCGCCTGGCGCACGTTGTCGGCCGGGTTGCCGATGCTGGGCAGCTGGACCTCGAGCTCGGGGTCGGCCAGCATGCGCGCCTCGAACAGCGCCTTGCGAAAGCCGCGGTAGCGTTCCAGGATGCTGTGGTGGGCCAGCGGGCCTGTGAGCATGGCGATGCGGCGCCGGCCCTGGTCGATGAGGTGGCGCGTGGCCAGGTAGCCGCCCAGGGCGTGGTCGGGATTGACCGAGCGGTAGCCGGGCAGGCACATGTCGAGCAGCACCAGCGGCTTGCCGGTGTCGCGCAGCGCCGCCACCAGCTCCGGTTCGAAGAAGCCGGCGCACAGCAGCGCGTCGGGCTGGTGCAGGCGCAGCAGGTCGAGCACCGGTTCGGCCGGGCCGACCACCACGAACGAGAGTGCGATGCCGCGCTTGCGGCAGGCATCCTCGGCGCCATGCAGCACCGGCAGGTAGAACGGGCTGGCCGACTGCGTGTTGTGCTGGCGGTGCAGCAAAAAGGCGATCCGGCGCACGTCGCCCTCGCGCAGCTTGGCGAAGTCGTAGCCCATCTCGCGCGCCACGGCGCTGATGCGTTCGCGCGTCCTGTCGGTCAGCCCTTCCTGGTTCTTGAGCGCGCGCGAGACCGTCCCGATCGAGTAGCCCGTGGCGCGGGCGATGTCGCGGATCGTGACGGCCATGGCGACTCCCGGTCAGTATTTGGTCTGGGTGTAGGGTCGGGCGCTCTGCTCCTTGCCCCAGTCCTTGTTCGGCGCCGCCTGCATCGTGAACACCAGTTCGCCGCCGGCCATGATGTCCTCGTGGCGGATGAAGGTGCGCATCAAAGGCTTGCCGTTCAGGGTCACGCGGCCCACGTAGCCGTTGGCGTCCGACAGCTGGTCGGCGCGGACCGTGAAGCGCTTCCCGTTCGGCAGGTTCAAGACCGCCTTGTCCAGGAAGGGACGGCCGATCACGTACTCGTTGCTGCCGGGCGCCACCGGATAGAAGCCGAGCGCGGTGAAGGCGAACCAGGCCGACATCTGGCCCAGGTCGTCGTTGCCCGACAGGCCGTCCGGCTTGTCGCTGTACTGGGTCGCCATGATGTTGGCCAGGCGTTCCTGGGTGCGCCATGGCGCGCCGGCGAAGTTGTACAGGTAGGCGACGTGGTGCGAGGGCTCGTTGCCGTGGGCGTAGTGCCCGATCAGGCCCGAGATGTCTTCCATGTGGGCGTACACGGTCTCGTCGACCTTGGCGTCGAAGACCTGGTCGATCTTGCTCACGAGGCCGGCGTCCCCGCCCAGGAACGAGATCAGGCCGGCGTTATCGTGCGGCATGTACCAGGAATACTGCCAGGCGCTGCCCTCGGTGTAGTCGCTGCCGAAGTTCGACAGTTCCGGGTTGAACGGGGTGCGGAATTCGCCGGTCGACTTGCGGGCGCGGATGAAGCCGGTCTCCTTGTCGAACACATTGCGGTAGTTCTGGGCGCGCTTGTAGTAGCGGGCGGCGACGTCCTTCTTGCCCATCTTCTCCGCCATGCGCGCGATGGTCCAGTCATCAAAGGCATATTCGACGGTCTTGGACGCGGCCTCCTTCTCGAGGTCGATCGGCACGTAGCCCAGCTTCATGTAGTGTTCCAGGCCGCCGTAGGGGCCGTACTCGGCGCTGGCCGTCATCGCGGCCAGGGCCTTGTCGGCGTCGAAGCCGCGGATGCCTTTCATATAGGCGTCGGCGATCACCGGCACCGCGTGGTAGCCGATCATGCACCAGGTCTCCAGGCCGTGGAACTGCCACACCGGCAGGATGCCGTAGGGGCTGTGCTGTTGCGAGGCGATCAGCGAGTTCACGAAGTCGGCATTGCGCTGCTCGGGCGCGACGATGGTGAGCAGCGGATGCAGCGCGCGGTAGGTGTCCCACAGCGAGAAGGTCGAGTGGAAGCGGAAGTTCTTCGCCTTGTGCACCTGGTTGTCCGGGCCGCGGTAGCTGCCGTCCAGGTCCATGAACAGCGACGGCGCCAGCATGCTGTGGTACAGGGCGGTGTAGAACTTGGTGCGCATCGGGCCTTCGGCTTCTGCCTGCACCGCGCCCAGCGCGTCGTTCCAGGCCTTGCCGGCGCGCTCGCGCTCCTTGTCGAAATCCCAGCCCGGCATCTCGGCCAGGTTGGCGATCGCATTGTCTTCGCTCACCGCCGACAGCGCGACCTTCACCAGCAGCGTGCCGTCGCTCGGCACGCCGAAGTTGAAGTCGGCCATCAGCTGCTTGCCTTCGACCAGCGCCTTGTCGCCCGGCGTCTTGCCCGGCGGAGCGAAGCCGCGATAGGGGATGGCTTCTTCGCGGTTGAGCAGCTGGCGGGTATCGATCGGGCGCGAGAACTGGATCGCGAAGTGCACCTGGCGGCCCGGCGCCCAGCCGCGCGTCTCGCGCATGCCGGTGATCGTGGTGCTGTTGCGCACGCGCAGGCGCGCCCACAGGTTCTTCTCGTCGTAGTTGTAGATGCTGGTGCGCAGGTCGAGCAGCACCTTGGCCGGCTCGCCGGCCTTGAATTTATAGCGGTGCAGGCCCACGCGCTCGCTGGCGGTCAGTTCGACGTCGACTTCGTGGTCCTTCAGGCGCACCGCGTAGTAGCCCGGTTCGGCCTTTTCCTGGTCGTGCGAGAAGCGCGAGCGGTAGCCCGAGAACGGACGCTCCGGGTAGCCCGGCTCCAGCTTGGTCTCGCCGCTGTAGGGCATCAGGAGCACGTCGCCCAGGTCCGAGTGGCCGCTGCCCGAGAAGTGGGTGTGCGAGAAGCCGAGGATCGAGCTGTCGGCGTAGTTGTAGCCCGAGGCCCAGGGATAGCTCTGGCGGAAGTGGCGGTGCTGGGTATCGGGGCTGAGCTGCACCATGCCGAACGGGCGTGATGCGCCGGGGAAGGTATGGCCGTCGCCGCCGGTGCCGATGAAGACGTTCACCGCTTCGGCCGGGCTGCCCGCCGGGGCCGCCTGCGCGGGAAGTGCACTAAACAAAAGCGCCGCGGCGGCGGCGATCGAGAGTTGTCCGAAATTGAGTCTGGCCGTCATGAGGTCTCCACACGTGGCGGCGGCAAGGCGCGCCGCCTGTTCTTGTTGCAACTATACCCAAGTGCAACTTATATGTGGAGTCCGGTTTTCGATCAATCGTTACCGTATTTCAGCGCATCTGTTTAGCCGGTTTACTAAACATTTTGCGCGCAGCGTTTGGCGACCGCTTCGATTTCGACCAGCGTGTCGGGCGACGCCAGCGAGGCGACGCCGATGCCGGTCATGGCCGGTCGCGGCAGGCCGAGGCGCTGCACCAGGATCGGCGCCACGGTGTCCAGGTGGTCGCCGATCTCGCCGCGCACGTAGACGCGCAGCTGCAGGATGTGCTCGACCGACGATCCGGCCGCCGCCAGCACGGCGACCAGGTTGCGCGCCGCGCCCTCGGTCTGCTCGGCCAGGGTGGCGTGCCTGACCTTGTAGTCAAGGTCCCAGTCGACCTGGCCAGACACGAATACCAGGCCGCTGTCGTGGTCGATGGTCGCGTGGGACAGGCCGTGCGGGGCGCCGTCATACAGCGCGGGGGGATTGATGCGTTCGATGCTCATGCGAAGTCCTTGGACGGTGTTCGTGAATGCGCCAGCTTAGGCAAACGGCGCGCTCGCGGCAATCAAGCCGGGCTTGTAGCCGATACAAGGCGCGCCTTGACCCGCTCCAGCAGCCACAGCATGAAAGGGTCGTGCCGCACGTTGGGATGGAAGGCCGCGACCACGGCGTAGCCCGGCGGGTACTTGGGCAGCGCGATCTCGAACAGGCCCGCGCAGGGCAGCAGGCGTGCAGGCATGAAGGCGACCAGGTTCGAACCCTTCAGGTAGTCGAGCGCCATGAAGAAGGATGGCGCCGAGGCCACCACCTTGCGCCGCAGTCCCTGGCGCTCGAACCAGCCGTCGGCCGATCCGGTGAAACTGGCCATGCCCGGATTGGTGACGAGAAAATCGTGCTCCACCAGCTTCTCGAGCGGCATGACGCCGCCGCCGGCCAGGGCCTGGTCCCCGGTGACGCAGCGGTACTGCTCGGTGAACAGCGGTTCGGTCACCAGGCCGGGCGCGACATAGCCGTCCACCGTGAAGACCAGGTCGATCTCGCCCTGCTGCAGCTTGCGGGTGAGGGCGCTGACCTCGATGTCGACCACCGCCACCCTGACCTTCGGCGCCTCGGTCCGCAGCACGCGCAGCAGGTCGGCCACGATCACCTTCTGGGTGTAGTCGGTGCCCGAGATGACCAGCGTGCGCTCCGCCTGTGCGGACTGGACCGCGACCGGCAGCGGAATCGCCTTCAACTGGGCCAGCACCTGGCGGATGTGCGGCGCGATCAGCTTCGCATACGGGGTCGGCGCCATGCCGTGGCCGGTGCGCACGAACAGCGGGTCGCCCAGGATGGTGCGGATCGTCTTCAGTTGCAGGCTGACCGCCTGCTGCGACACGTCCAGGTGTTCGGCCGCGGCCGAGATGGTGTCGAAGCGGTCCAGGGCGTCGAGCGTGCGCAGGTGGGTGAGTTCGAGCTTGTCGATCATGGGGGCCACCTTAACCGGGCGCGGTGCGCCTCGCAACTTGTCCTTTTTGAAATCGATCAACAGGCATGGTCGAAATGACATTTTCAGCAAGATGATACGCAATATGTGTGAGGCATGAAATTGCAAAAATTGCATCATGAAGACCGCACCCATCCCCCCACTTCTGGCCCTGTCGCTGTGCTGCAGCCTGGCGCAGGCCGCCCCTGCGGAACACCAGGAATTCGAAGCCACCCTGTTCGCGCCGTTCCAGGCCGGTGCGGCGCAGGGGCGGACGTTCACACTGAGCTTTGCCTATCCCGGCCTGCCGCAGGCGGACCGGGTCGACTGGCAGGTGGAGCTGCTGAAGCCCGGCGGACGCGTCGTCCTGCGCTGGCGCGGCGCGGCGCCGTTCACGGGCGAAGCGACGACGGTCGCGGTGCCCTGGTCCGGCCGCCTGGGGCAGGCCCTGGCCCCCGGCGGCATCTACAAGGTCAGGCTGCGTGCGACCGTGCGCGGCGATGGCCACGCAGCGCATGAGCAGGAATGGGAGATCGCGGTCGGCGCGCCGCGTGAGCCGGCGATGCCGGCCTTCGCGCCCCTGCCGCGGCCCTTCGCGCCGGCGGCGGTCCCGGCGCCCGGCGCGCTGCCCTACACGGTCTATCTCGGCAACCTGCACAGCCAGACCAACCACAGCGACGGTGGCGCCGACCTGGCCGAGTGCAAGGGCGCCCAGCCGCCGTTGACGGCGCCGCACGGCCCGGACGCCGCCTTTGCCTATGCGCGAAGCCGCGGCCTCGACATCCTGGTCGCCTCCGAACACAACCATATGTACGATGGCTCGGAAGGCAGCGCCCCGAACGCCGACCCCGCCGCCGCCAAGGGCTTGTACCGCGCCGGCCTGGAGAGCGCCGCCGGTTTCTCGCGCAAGCACCCGGACTTCCTGGCGGTGTATGGCCTGGAATGGGGCGTCATCAACAACGGCGGCCATATCAATATTTTCAACAGCGACGAGCTGCTGGGCTGGGAGCGCGATGCCAGGGGCGAGCCGATGGCCGACACGGTGACGCCGCGCGGCGACTACGCCGCCCTGTACACGCTGATGCGCGCGCGCGGCTGGGTGGGGCAGTTCAACCATCCGGCGCATTCGGGCCAGTTCCAGGTCGGCGGCGTGCCGCTCGCCTATACCGAGGACGGCGGCGAGGCGATGGCCTTGTGCGAGGTGATGAACAGCACCGCGTTCTCCACCAGGGACGACGAGACCGAGAGCCGGCGCAGCAATTTCGAAGGCGCCTGCAACCGGTTGCTGGAAGCGGGCTACCGCCTGGCCTTCAGCACCAACCAGGACAACCACTGCGCCAACTGGGGCGCCTCGTTCACCAACCGCACCGGCGTGCTGCTGCCGACCGGCGCCGCCCTGAGCCGCGCCAGCTTCGTCGAGGCGCTCAAGGCGCGCCGCGTGTTTGCGACGATGGACAGGGATTCCCAGCTGGTCCTGACCGCGAACGGCCGCCTGATGGGCGAGCGCTTCACCAATCGCGGACCGCTAGCGCTGGTGGCGAACTTTGCCAGTTCAACCGGCCGGAAGGCTGTCTCGGTCGCGATCATGGAAGGCGTCCCGGGCCGCAAGGGCACGGTCACGCAGATGTCGGACCAGGCCGAGACGACCTTCACCCCGAGCCCGGGCGCCCACTTCTATTATGCGAAGGTGATCCAGGACGACGGCAACGTGCTGTGGTCGGCCCCGGTATGGGTCATGCAGGAAGACTAGAACCCCAGGGCTGCGCCCATTCCCAGCAGGGTCGCGATGCCGAGCACCGCGAAGATCAGCGCCGCGATGCCGTGCACCAGCTTGAGCGGCACGCGGTTCGCGATGCGTTCGCCGAAGTACACGGCCGGCACGTTGGCCAGCATCATGCCGAAGGTGGTGCCGGCGACGATGGCCGCCATCGATTCATAGCGCGCGGCCAGGGCCACGGTGGCGACCTGCGTCTTGTCGCCCATTTCGGCGACAAAGAAAGCGATCAGGGTGGTCAGGAACACGCCGTATTTCGCCAGCTGCGCCTCTTCGGCGTCGATCTCGTCGGGGATCATGATCCACGCCGCCATCGCCAGGAAGGACAGGCCCAGCACCCAGCGCATCGTGCCCGGGCCCAGCAGCTCGCTGACCAGCGCGCCGACGGCGGCGGCAAAGGCGTGGTTGGCCACCGTCGCCACGAACATGCCGAGCACGATCGGCAGGGGGCGGCGAAAGCGCGCGGCGAGCAGGAAGGCCAGCAACTGGGTCTTGTCGCCGATCTCGGCGAGGCCCACGATGCCGGTCGAGACGAGAAAGGCGTCCATCATTCGGGAGAGGCAAGGGAAGGCCGCGATCATAGCAGAGCCGGTCCCGTCCCTGCGCCGCCGTACGCGTATTGACCGTGCGTGAGGGCGCGGCCGGCGTGCTTTCGCTGGGCAGGCGTGCATGCTATCCTGCACCCGCCTCGGCCTGCCGGGCCGACCTTCCCTGCGAGAGACCATGAACCAAAGTATCCTGCTGCGCGCCAGCACCGCAGCCTTCCTGGGCGCCTGGAGCGCCTACGCCTTCGCCCTCGATCCCCTCAGCTACGCCAAGTACGACCAGGTCAAGACCACAGCCCTGCACCTGGACCTGAAGGCCGACTTTGCCAAGAAAAGCCTGGACGGCTACGCCGAGCTGACCCTCGACTGGCTGGACAGGAAGGCGACCACGCTCGACCTGGACACGCGCGAGCTGACCATCTCGAAGGTCGAGGCGCAGGACGCGAAAGGCGCCTGGCGCAAGGCCGACTACTCGCTCGGCAAGTTCGACGAGGAGAAGGGTCGGCCGCTGCACGTCAAGCTGCCCGCCCGGCAGACCAAGGTGCGCATCCATTACCGCACCGCGCCGACCGCCACCGCGCTGCAGTGGCTGCAGCCGGTGCAGACCATGTCGGGCAAGCACCCGTTCATGTTCAGCCAGTCGCAGGCGATCAATGCCCGTTCCTGGGTGCCGATCCAGGATACCCCGGCGGTGCGCTTCACCTACAGCGCGCGCATCGAGGCGCCGGAAGGCCTGCGCGTGGTGATGAGCGCCGATAACGACATGAAGGCCACCGGCAAGGGCGGCTGGAAGTTCAATATGCCGCAGCCGATTCCTTCCTACCTGCTGGCGATCGGCATCGGCGAGCTCGAGGCGCGCACCCTGGGCGGGCGCACCGGCGTCTACGCCGAGCCGCAGCGCATCGAGGCCGCCGCCTACGAGCTGGCCGACACCGAGAAGATGGTCGCGGCGGCCGAGAAGCTGTACGGCCCGTATCGCTGGGGGCGCTACGACATGCTGGTCCTGCCGCCGTCGTTCCCGATCGGCGGCATGGAAAACCCGCGCCTGACCTTCCTGACCCCGACCATGATCGCCGGCGACCGCAGCCTGGTCGACCTGATCGCCCACGAGCTGGCGCACAGCTGGTCGGGCAACCTGGTGACCAACGCCTCGTGGAAGCACTGGTGGCTCAACGAGGGCTTCACCACCTATGTCACGACCCGTATCCTGGAAGAGATCTACGGCAAGGAAGTCGCCCTGATGAACCTGCAGCTGGAGCAGGAAGAGGCGCTCGAGATGCTGAAGGAGCTGCCGCCCGCCAAGCAGGCGCTGGTCTCGCGCCAGCCGGACACCTCGGCCGACGACTATCCGGACACCTCGCTGGCCTATCCGAAGGGCGCCTGGTTCCTGCACACCCTCGAGCAGCGCGCCGGCCGCGCCGCCTTCGACACCTTCCTGCGTGGCTGGTTCGACGGCCACGCCTTCCAGAGCGTGACCAACGACCAGTTCCTGGATTACCTGCGCAAGAATCTGCTGGCCAGGAACCCGAAGATCATGAGCGAGGCCGAGCTGGATGAATGGATCTACGGTCCCGGCATCCCGCCAAGCGGCAAGCAGGCCGTGTCGCAGCGCCTGGCGCAGCTGAACGCCTCGATCGACGGCTGGATCAAGGGCACGGTGTCGACCGAAGGGTTGAAAGCGAAAGACTGGAACGCCGCCGAGTGGATGAAGTTCCTGAACGATATCGACAACAAGGCCGATGCGAAAAAGCTCGAGGAGCTGGACCGTGCCTACGACCTGGCCAACACCAGGAACAACGAAGTCGCGTTCCGCTTCTACCGCGCCTCGGTGCACGCCGGCTACCGCGCCGTACGGCCGCAGCTGGAAGCCTTCCTGATGAGCGTGGGCCGCCAGAAATTCGTGGTGCCGCTGTACACCGCACTGCGCGAGAAGACGGACGACCGCGCCTGGGCCGAAGGCATCTACAAGAAGGCGCGCGAGCGTTACCACCCGGAGACGCAGTCGAGCGTCGATAAAGCGATGGGCAAGCAATGATGATGACGAATCGACTCGCCGGCGTAGTAGTGCTTGCCCTGTGCAGCATCGGCTCCGCGGCGGCGCAAACCGCCGCCGCCACGGCCGCGCCGGCCTATAGCCTCGAAGCCGACGTCAACCGCGTCCTGAAAACCTTCGACGTCCCCGGCATTGCGATTGCGGTGGTCAAGGACGGCAAGGTCGTGGTCACCCAGGGCTTCGGCGTGCGCAAGCTCGGCGACCCGACCCCGGTCGACGGCAAGACGATCTTCGAGATCGCGTCCAACTCCAAGGCCTTCACGGCGGCCGGCCTGGCGATGCTGGTCGACCAGGGCAAGCTGGCGTGGGACGACCCGGTCATCAAGCACCTGCCCGATTTTCGCATGTACGACGCCTACGTGACGGCAGAGATGACGGTGCGCGACCTGCTCACCCACCGCAGCGGCCTGGGGCTGGGCGCCGGTGACCTGATGTGGTGGCCGACCACCACCTTCACGACCGACGAGATCATCCACAACCTCCGCTACATCAAGCCGGCGACGAGCTTTCGCAGCAGCTACGCCTACGACAACCTGCTGTACATCGTGGCCGGCAGGATCATCGCGCAAAAGTCAGGCAAGGACTGGGGCGCGACCATGCGCGAGTGGATCCTCGCGCCCAGCGGCATGACGGCCACCACCACCAGCCTGGACCAGCACAAGCCCGGCATGAACGTGTCGGCGCCGCATAGCAGGATCGATGGCAAGGCGGCGGTCGTGAAACCGATGCCGGTGGCGAACGCGATCGGCGCGGTGGGCATCAACACCAATGCCGAGGACATCGCGCGCTGGATGAACGTGCTGCTCGATAACGGCCGCCTTCCGCAGGCTGCGGACGGCAAGGAGGTGCGCCTGTGGTCCGACAAGCAGGCGCGCGAGATGTGGACCGCGCAGACACCGATGAAGATCAACGAGCCGCGTCCGCCGCTGGCGGCGACGAAGCCGAATTTCTTCGCCTATGGTCTGGGCTTCCAGCTCCGCGACTACCAGGGCAAGCTGGTGGCGATGCACGGCGGCGCGCTGCAAGGCTTCTATTCCCGGGTGCTGCTGGTGCCGGAGGCCAAGCTGGGGATCGCCATCTTCACCAATGCCGAGAGCGGGCCTTCGCTCAATGCGCTGCAATACCGCCTGCTGGACCAGTACCTGGGCGTGGCGCCGACCGACTGGATCGGCCGCATCGCCGAGGTCGACCGCGAAGCGCGGGAGAAGGAAGCGGCGCGCATGAAGGGTGAAAGCGCCAGCCGCGCCAGGGCCTCGAAGCCGTCGCTGCCGCTGTGGGACTACGAGGGCGAGTACGAGGACGCCTGGTATGGCAAGGCGACCGTCAAGCGCCAGGGCAGCAAGCTGGTGATGTCGTTCTCGCGCACGCCCGACCTGACCGGCGAGATGGAGCACTTCCAGCACGATACCTTCATCGTGCGCTGGAAGGAGCGCAACTTCAATGCAGACGCCTATGCGACCTTCTCGCTGGACCACGACGGCTCGATCGAGCGCCTGCGCATGAAGCCGGTGTCCACGGAGACGGATTTCAGCTATGACTTCCAGGATCTGTTGTTCACGCCGGTGAAAAAGGCGCAGTAAAAAAAACGCCCGCGGAGTCCGCGGGCGTTCTTCATCGGGACGACGGGATTACTTGCGCTCCCATACTTTCATCATGTCTTCCGACCCCTGCATCCTGATCCCGTTATCCGACAGGATCGCCTCGGTCGCATCGAGCGTCGCCTTGCGCGGCAGGATCATGGTTTCGCCATAGCGCTGGTCGAAACGCAGCACCAGTTGCTCGTCCTTCAGGTCGCGCAGCAGTTCCACCAGGTGGCGCAGGCTGCGCACGTGCTGGCCGTTCACCGACTCGACCACGGACCCGAAGCGGTTGTTGTAGCCGCTCACCAGCTTGTGCGGGAAGAACGGCGCGCTGATCACCACCAGCTCTTCGCGCTCTGGCGTCGGCGAATCGCCGCGCTGCGTGACTAGCGGGCTGGCGTTGAAGGCATAGGCGTTCATCCCCGGCGCGCTGCCGGCCACGAAGCTCATGAACTCGCTGGTGGCGCGCGAGAAGGTCATTGGGCCGTAGATGAAGTACGAAGGGTAGCCGCCGTCCAGGTCCGAGATCAGCAAGGGCCGCGGGCCGGTCGCCGGCACCTCGACCTTCATCGTCTTGCCGCCGCGGACGATCGTCATCGGCACCTTGCCGTTCTTCGCCACCTGCTGGATGCGGTACTGGAAGCGCACCCGCAGGTTGGACCCCAGCTTGACCATGCCCTGGTTGTCGACCGCGTGCTCGCCGATGTGGGTGATCACGTCCCATTCCTTGAGCGGCCAGCTGGCGTCGACCCGGTACGGGCGGTGCACCACCGCGCCTTCGACCGATTTATCCAGCTTGAGGAACTGGCGCAGCGCCGGGTTTTCGAGCGTCTGCACGCTGTCGTGCAGCAGCGGCTTGCCATCGTAGCGGCCGTCGGCCACGTCGCGCAGGAACAGTTCGATCTCTTCATTCGGGATCACGTAGCCGATGTTCTGGGCGTTGGTCGCGCCGGCGAAGGCCAGGCCGATCATCCGGTCGCCGGATACCACCGGGCCGCCGCTGTTGCCGGGGTTGATCGGGGCGTCGATCTGGATCCGCAGGCCCGAGCTGAAGGCGCCGTAGTTGACGAATTCGACCCGCGAGACGATGCCGGTGGTGGTCGACAGCGAATTGCCGCCGACCGGATAGCCATAGGCGAACACCTGCTGGCGCACGTCGGGCAGCACCGGCGCGCGCGCCACCGGCGGACGCTTGTCGAAGAAGGACGGGTCTTCGAGTTCCAGCACGGCGAGGTCGATGCCGCGCGCCAGCGCGATCACCTTGGCCGCGACCTTGTCGCCCGACTGGCTGGCCTGCACCTCGACCTGGCTGGCATAGCCGACCACGTGGGCGTTGGTCAGGATGCGCTTGCCCTCGATGATGACGCCGGAACCGGTGACCGAGGCGGGCGCCGCCTTGGTCCAGGGTTTGTAGGGCTCGGGCCGGCGGATGGTGGCGAAGATCTTGACGACCGAGTTCTCGACGGCGGGCAGGACCGGCGCCGGCACGGCGCTCTTGGCGGCGCTGGGCGGTGCGACGGTAGGCGCCGGAGCGGTGGCGGGAGCGGGCGCAGGAGCGGGCGCAGGCATGGCCTGGACCTCGGGCGGCACGGTGTCCTGGGCGTGCGCGGCGCCGCAGGCGCCAAGGAGGAGGGCGGCCAGGCGCAAAGTCGGCAGAGTCTTCATGGTTTCCTTCGGTTGGACGATTCAGGATGCAACCGGAAGAATATACATGCCCGCCGCAAAAGGAAATACGTGGATCGTCACGAAGGGCGGCCTTGCCATCCTTCGTGACGCAGGGGCCGATGCTACTGCTTGACGAACTTGAGCGTCATGCGGTCGCTCTCGCCGATGGCCACGTACTTTTCGCGGTCCTTGTCCTTGTTGGCCAGTACCGGCGGCAGGGTCCACACGCCTTTTTCGTGGTCGGCGGTGTCCTTCGGATTGGCGTTCACCTCCGACTTGGCGGCCAGCTTGAAGCCGGCGCGTTCGGCCATGCGGATCACGTATGCCTCGTGCATATAGCCGCTCGACGCTTTCGCGTCCTGCTGCATCCTTGCCGGCAGGCGGTGCTCGACCACGCCCAGCACGCCGCCCGGCTTGAGCACCTTGTGCGCCTCTTTCAGGACGGCGAGCACGGCGTCGTCGCCGTTGCCCAGCCAGTTGTGGACGTTGCGGAAGGTAAGCACCATGTCGGCACTGCCCGGCGCGCCCAGTTCGATGCGGCTCGGCGGCTCGAACAGGACCGGCGTGACCTTGCCGTAGACCTTGGCGTCGGTGGCCAGCTTGTCGCGGAAGGCCCTGCCGTAGCGGCTCTCGGCGGCCGGCGCGGCGCCGAGCAGCTTGCCCTGGTCGCGCAGGTAGGGCGCCAGGATCTCGGTGTACCAGCCGCCCGACGGCGCCAGCTCGATCACCGTCATGGTCGGCTTGATGCCGAAGAAGGTCAGGGTTTCATACGGGTGGCGGAAGGTGTCGCGGGCCTTGTTGGCGGCGGCGCGGTGTTCGCCGGCGATCGCGGATTTCAGGGCGTCGTCCGCATGCGCGGCGCCGGCGATGCCGGTTGCCAGCAGCGCGGCCAGGATCAGTCGTTTCATCGTGCGAGGTCTCCATAGTGGGTTGGACGGCAGGTCGGGGCGCCGCCGTCGCCGCGCAGATGATCGAACAGGCCGGGCGGACAGTCAAGCATTCCTCGCGCTTCGCGCGCACCCCGCATTCTCCCTGTATTGACTGTCCGCGGAATGTCCGCTGCGGACGCCCCGGACACGCTGCGGACGCCGGCCGGACAGTGCCAAACACGAGCAGATATCGATGCATGGAGGTGGCACAAAGATTGCCTATTCAAAACGTTAAGTTGCTGCTATGGTTGAGAGGTTTGCCGCGCAACACACAGGCAAATCCACGACAAAAGCGATGTACATACAAGAGCGGCGCCGAGCTGTCCGCGGAACCGCTGCCCGGAAGTAGGTCATTCAGGAGAACACATGGAACGCCGTACCTTTCTCAATCTCAGCAGCCTGGCCGCCGCCTCGATGCTGCTGCCTTTCGGACGCGCGATCGCTGCCGAGGAACTGGTCAGCACGATGCCCGTCGCCGCCAAGAAGGCGCTCGCCGACGTCGCGCTGAACGCCGCCACCAAGGCCGGCGCCAGCTATGCCGACGTGCGCATCGGCCGCTACCTCAACCAGTTCATCACCACCCGCGACCTGAATGTCGAGAACGTGGCCAATACCGAATCGGCCGGCGTCGGCGTGCGCGTGATCGTGAACGGCGCCTACGGCTTCGCCGCGACCTCGGACATGTCGAACGACGGCATCGCCAACGCCGCGCGCCAGGCGGTGGCGATCGCCAAGGCCAATGCCAAGCTGCAGACCGAACCGGTGCAGCTCGCACCAGTCAAGGGCGTGGGTGACGTATCGTGGAGCACGCCGTACACCAAGGACTGGCGCACGGTGCCGATCGCCGAGAAGACCGACATGCTGATCGCCGCCAACAAGGCGGGCATGGAAGGCGGCGCCAACTTCATGCGTTCGATGCTGTTCCAGGTCAACCAGCAAAAATACTTCGCCTCGACCGACGGTTCGTACATCGACCAGGACGTGCATCGCCTGTGGGCGCCATTGTCGGCCACCGCGGTCGACAAGGCCACCGGCAAATTCCGCTCGCGCGACGGCCTCAGTTCCCCGGTCGGCAAGGGCTATGAATACTTCGACGCCCGTCCGGAGCACAAGATCAAGGCCGCCGGCGGCGTCGCCACCCTGTACACCGACAGCTACGACATCGTCGAGGACGCGCGCGCCGCGGGCCGCGACGCCAAGCGCAAGCTGACCGCCAAGTCGGTCCAGCCGGGCAAGTACGACCTGATGCTGTCGCCGGAACACCTGTGGCTGACCATCCACGAGAACGTCGGCCACCCGACCGAGCTCGATCGCGTGCTGGGCTACGAGGCCAACTACGCCGGCACCAGCTTCGCCACCCTGGACAAGCTGCAGTCGAAGAGCTTCAAGTACGGCGCCCCGATCGTCAACATCTATGCCGACAAGACCACCCCGGGTTCGCTGGGCGCGATCGGCTACGACGACGAAGGCGTCAAGTCGAAGCGCTGGGACATCATCAAGGACGGCATCCTGGTCAACTTCCAGGCCACGCGCGACCAGGCCCACATCATCGGCGAGAAGGAATCGCACGGCTGCTCGTACGCGGACGGCTGGAACACCGTGCAGTTCCAGCGCATGCCGAACGTGTCGCTGGCGCCGGGCAAAAACAGGCTCACGCCAGATGAAATGGTCAAGGGCATCAAGAAGGGCATCTACATCGTCGGCGACGGTTCGTTCTCGATCGACCAGCAGCGCTACAACTCGCAGTTCGGCGGCCAGCTGTTCTTCGAGATCAAGGACGGCAAGATCGGCCAGATGCTCGAGGACGTGGCCTACCAGTCGAACACCCAGGAATTCTGGGGTGGCTGCAGCGCGATCTGCGACGAGCGCGACTGGCGCATGGGCGGCTCCTTCTTCGACGGCAAGGGACAGCCGCCGCAGATCAGCATCGTCTCGCACGGCTCCTCGACCGCGCGCTTCAACGGCATCAACGTGATCAACACCGCTCGCAAGATCGGCTAAGGCAGGGACGCACATGAGCATCTTGACCCAGGAACAAACGAAGAAAATCACCGACCGCGTGCTGTCGCTGACCAAGGCCGACGAGTGCATCGTCAATATCGAAGGCAGCACCATCGGCAACATCCGCTTCGCGCGCAATGCCGTCTCGACCGCCGGCCTGGCCGACGACACCCGCATCCAGGTGCAGGTCGCCTTCGGCAAGAAGCAGGGCACGGCCACGATCAACGAGTTCGACGACAAGTCGATCGAGCGCGCCGTGCGCCGCGCCGAAGACCTGGCGAAGCTGGCGCCGGACAATCCCGAATTCATTCCGGCGATCGCCAAGACAGCGTACAAGGCGTCCGACACCTTCGTGCAGAAGACCGCCGACATCGATCCCGAATACCGCGCCCAGGCCGCCGCCTACGCGATCGAAGGCTGCCGCAAGCGCGGCCTGGTCTCGGCCGGCTTCTTCACCGACCGCACCAGCTTCGAGACCGTCGCCAACTCGAATGGCCTGTTCGGCCACCAGGCGGCGACCTCGCTCGACTTCACCCTGACCGTGCGCACCGAAGATGGCCGCGGTTCGGGCTGGGTCAAGCGCTCGGCGCGCGACGTGGGCAAGTTCGATCCGCGCGAAGCGGCCGAGATCGCGATCGAGAAGGCCTTGCGCTCGGTCGACGCCAAGGCGCTGGAGCCGGGCCGCTACACCGTGATCATGGAGCCGGCGGCGACGTCCGACCTGCTGTCGTTCATGCTGGGCGGCTTCGATGCGCGCCGCGCCGACGAAGGCCGCAGCTTCCTGTCGAAGGCCGGCGGCAAGAACCGCCTGGGCGACAAGCTGTTCGACAGCCAGGTCAATATCTGGTCCGACCCGTGGGACAAGGACGTGGCCGTGCTGCCATGGGACGAGAACATGCTGCCGCGTGAACGGGTGGAGCTGGTCAAGGACGGCAAGATCAACGCCCTCGACTACTCGCGCTACTGGGCGCAGCAGAAGAAGCAGCGCGCGGTGGGCGCGGCCGGCAACATCATCATGGCCGGCACCAACAAGACCACCGAGGAGCTGATCGCCAACACCAAGAAGGGCGTGCTGGTGACCCGCACCTGGTATATCCGCATGGTGGACCCGCAATCGGTGCTGCTGACCGGTCTCACCCGCGACGGCACGTTCTACGTCGAGAACGGCAAGATCAAGCATCCGATCAAGAACTTCCGCTTCAACGAGAGCCCGGTCACGATGCTGAACAATATCGAGGAAATCGGCAAGCCGGTCGTCATCGGCGCCGACGAAGCGCGCTACTCGATGCTGATCCCGTCGATGAAGATCCGCGACTTCAACTTCACGTCGCTGTCGGACGCCGTCTGATTCTGACGCATAAAAATACGTAGGGTGGACGGCTCTGCCGTCCACGCGGCGCTCCACTTCCCGAGGCGCCGCATTTGGAGGATACATGGAACGTCGTAAATTCCTGCAGATCGGCGCCGGCACTGCCGGCGCCATGCTCATTCCGGTGTTCGGCAACGCGATCGCGGCCGAAGACCTGCTCAACCCGATGGCCCGGAGCGCCAAGAAGGCGCTGGCCGACACCGCGATGGGCGCGGCCACGCAAGCCGGCGCGTCGTACTGCGACGTGCGCATCGGCCGCTACCTGAACCAGTTCATCATCACGCGCGACCTGAACGTCGAGAACATCAGCAACACCGAGTCGAGCGGCGTCGGAGTGCGCGTGATCGCCGACGGCGCCTACGGCTTCGCCTCGACCAACACCATGACCGCCGACGGCGTCGCCGCCGCTGCGCGCCAGGCCGTGGCCATCGCCAAGGCGAATGCCAAGCTGCAAACGGAACCCGTGCGCCTGGCGCCGGTAAAGGGCGTCGGCGAAGTGGCGTGGGCCACGCCGATCGTGAAGGATTGGCGCACACTGCCGGTCAAGGAAAAGGCCGACATGCTGATCGCCGCCAACAAGGCCGGCCTGGATGCGGGCGCGAACTTCATGACCGCCTCGCTATTCCAGATCAACCAGCAAAAATACTTCGCGTCGACCGACGGCTCGTACATCGACCAGGACGTGCACCGCCTGTGGGCCCCGATCAACGCCACCGCCGTCGACAAGGCCACCGGCAAGTTCCGCTCGCGCGGCGGCCTGGGCGCGCCGGCATCGATGGGCTATGAATACTTCGACGCCCGTGCCGAGGACAAGGTGCGCGCCGCCGGCGGCGTCACCACGCTGTACACCAAATCCTACGACATCGTCGAGGATGCGCGCCTGGCGGGCAGGCAGGCACGCGAAAAGCTCACCGCCAAGTCGGTCGAGCCGGGCAAGTACGACCTGGTGCTGTCGCCCGAGCACCTGTTCCTGACCATCCACGAAAACGTCGGCCACCCGACGGAACTGGACCGCGTGCTCGGCTACGAAGCCAATTACGCCGGCACCAGCTTCGCGGGCCTCGACAAGTGGCAGACGAAGAAATTCAAGTACGGCGCCGAACGCGTCAATTTTGTCGCGGACCGCACGACGCCGGGCTCGCTGGGCCTGATCGGCTACGACGACGAAGGCGTCGCCGCCAAGAAGTGGGACATCATCCGCGACGGCATCCTGGTCAACTACCAGGCCACGCGCGACCAGGCCCACATCATCGGCGAGAAGGAATCGCACGGCTGCTCGTATGCCGACAGCTGGAGCACGGTCCAGTTCCAGCGCATGCCGAACGTCTCGCTGGAACCGGGCAAGGCGCGCCTCACCCCGGACGAGATGGTCAAGGACGTCAAGAAAGGCATCTACATCCTGGGCCGCGGTTCGTACTCGATCGACCAGCAGCGCTACAACTTCCAGTTCGGCGGCACGCTGTACTACGAGATCAAGAACGGCAAGATCACCGGTGCACTGGAAGACGTGGCCTACCAGGCCAATACGCAGGAATTCTGGAATGCCTGCTCCGCGATCTGCGACGAGCGCGATTGGCGCATGGGCGGCTCCTTCTTCGACGGCAAGGGCCAGCCGAGCCAGGTGAGCGCGGTATCGCACGGGTCGAGCACCACGCGCTTCAACGGCATCAACGTCATCAACACCGCACGCAAGATCGGATAAGGAGACCAGGATGAAAGCCCTGAACCAGGAACAAGCCAAGAAAATTACTGATCGCGTGCTGTCGTTGTCGAAAGCCGACGAGTGCACGGTGCAGATCGGCGGCAGCCGTGTCGGCAACGTGCGCTTCGCGCGCAATAGCGTGTCGACCGCAGGCCTGACCGAAGACATGCAGCTGGTCGTGCGCGTGGCCTTCGGCAAGCGCAGCGGCACCGCCATGGTCAACGAATTCGACGACAAGTCGCTCGAACGGGCGGTACGTCGCGCCGAGGAGCTGGCCAGGCTGGCGCCGGAAAATCCCGAATTCATGCCGGCGATCTCGAAGCAGGAGTACCGCGGCACCAGTACCTTCGTGCCCAAGACCGCGTCGATCGACCCGGAATTCCGGGCCGACGTCGCCGCCACCGCCATCGAACTGGCGCGCAAGAACAAGCTGGTCACCGCCGGTTACTTTGTTGACAGCACGCGCTTCTCGACCATCGCCAACTCGAACGGCGTGTTTGGCCACCAGGACTTCACCGACCTGTCGTTCACGCTGACCGCACGCACCGAAGACGGCCGCGGGTCGGGCTGGGTGACCCGGTCGGCAGTCGACGCCGCGCGCTTCGACGCGCGCGAAGCGTCGGAAGTCGCGATCGAAAAGGCGCTGCGCTCGGTCGAGGCTAGGGCTCTGGAGCCGGGCCGCTACACCGTGATCCTGGAGCCGGCGGCGACCTCCGAGATCCTCGGCAATATGTTCAGCGCCTTCGACGCGCGTTCGGCCGACGAAGGCCGCAGCTTCCTGTCGAAGTCCGGCGGCAAGAACCGCCTGGGCGACAAGCTGTTCGACAGCCAGGTGAACATCTGGGCCGACCCGTGGGACAAGGACGTGCCGGTTGCGCCGTGGGACGATGAATCGTTGCTGGCGCGCGAACGCATCCAGCTGGTCAAGGACGGCCGCATCGCGTCGCTCGACTACTCGCGCTACTGGGCCCAGAAGACCGGCAAGCGCGCCACCGCGACCCACGGCAACATGATCATGGCCGGCGGCACCAAGTCGCTGGAAGAGCTGATCGAAGGGACCAAGAAGGGCATCGTCGTCACCCGCACCTGGTATATCCGCATGGTCGACCCGCAGTCGCTGCTGCTCACCGGCCTGACCCGCGACGGCACCTTCTACGTCGAGAACGGCAAGATCAAGTACCCGCTCAAGAACTTCCGCTTCAACGAAAGCCCGGTCACGATCCTGAACAATATCGACGAACTGGGCAAGCCGCAGGTCATCGGCGGCGACGAAGTGCCGTTCCAGATGGTGCTGCCGCCGATGAAGGTGCGCGACTTCAACTTCACCTCGCTGTCGGACGCGGTGTAAGGGCAGCGTATCCAGATGGCGAGTTTCGACTTCTACTTCACGCGCCTGATGTATGAATCGGGCAACTGGGACGTGGATGTCCGCATGCCCAGCAACGTGCTGAACTCCCTGGTGGAGTACACCACGTTGCGGGTCGATACGACGGAGCGCATGTTGGCGCTGTCGGATCCGAAGATGCTGCAGGCGCCGTTCTGCTACCTGGCCGGCCACAAGCTGGTGCAATTCACCCCGGCGGAGCGGAGCAATTTCGAGAAGTACGTGCGCGGCGGCGGCTTCGTGTTCGTGGACGACTGCAACCACGACATCGACGGCCTGTTCGCCAAGTCGTTCGAGGCCGAGATGGCGAAGATTTTCGGGCTGCACGCGCTCAGGAAGATCCCGAACGACCATCCGCTGTACTCGTGCTTCTTCAAGTTCGAGGACGGGCCGCCGACGACGTCGATGGAACTCAATGGCTGGGGCGACGACCTGGTGCACGAGTACCTGAAGGCGATCGAGTTCGGGGGGCGCGTGCGCGTGCTGTACTCGAACAAGGACTATGGCTGCGAGTGGGATTACGATTTTCGCAACAAGCGTTTCCTCGCGGTCGACAATACCCGCTTTGCGGTGAACATCATTCAATATGCGTTGGGAGCATGACCAGTGTCGCAACAAGATGCAGTAGCGTGGAGTGAACAGGATATCGCCGCCCTGACGGCGAAAGTGGGCGCGCTGAAGGCCAGCATGGCGCGCGTGATCATCGGCCAGGAAGACGTGGTCGAGCTGCTCGTCACCTGCCTGCTGGCCGGCGGCCACGCGCTGGTCGAAGGGGTGCCGGGGCTGGGCAAGACGCTGCTGGTGAAATCGCTCGCGCAAGCCACCGACATGCAGTTCCGCCGGGTGCAGTTCACGCCCGACCTGATGCCGTCGGATATCGTCGGCACCGAGATCCTGGAAGAAGACGCGGTCACGCGCCAGCGCGTGTTCCGCTTCCAGCCCGGCCCGGTATTCACGCAAGTGCTGCTGGCCGACGAGATCAACCGCGCCCCGCCCAAGACCCAGTCGGCACTGCTGGAGGCGATGCAGGAGCGCTCGGTGACCTTCGCCGGCCAGACCCACAAGCTGCCGCGCCCCTTCTTCGTGCTGGCCACGCAGAATCCGATCGAGCAGGCCGGCACCTACCCGCTGCCCGAGGCCCAGCTCGACCGCTTTTTGCTGCGCATCGACGTGGTCTACCCGACCGAGGACGAAGAAGTGCTGATGGTCTCGCGCACCACCCACGCGGGCCTCCTTGATGCCGAGCCGGCGATGGACGTCGAGACCCTGCTGCGCCTGCAGCAGCTGGTGCGCGACATCGAGATCGGCGACCACCTGGTGCGCTACGCGACGCGCCTGGTGCGCGCCACCCGCCCGGGCGAGACCACGGTGGCGGCGGTGAAAAAACACATCGGCTGGGGCGCCGGCCCACGCGCCGGCCAGGCGCTGGTGCTGGCCTCCAAGGCGCGCGCCCTGATGCAGGGCCGGCTGGCGGTGACCCGCGACGACATTGGCGCGATGCTGCTGCCGGTGCTGGCGCACCGCGTGCTGCGCAACTTCGAGGCCGAAGCCGACGGCATTGCCATCGCCGACGTGCTGCAGGCACTGCGCGACGAGATCAAGGTCCCGTAAGCGGCTGTTGCATCATGTCGCTTGCGAACACCGCGCTCATCGCGCACACAAGAAAACTCGACCTCGTGATCCGTCACGTGCTGGCCGGTCTCGGTCACGGCATCCACGCCGGGCGCGAGCGGGGCGCGGGTGTCGAATTTTCCGAGTACCGCGCCTATGTGCCCGGCGACGAGTGGCGCCGCGTCGACTGGAAGCTGGCGGCGCGCGCCGACCGCCATTTCGTGCGCGAGGCCGAACGCGACAGCCACGTGGCGGTCTGGCTGGTGCTCGACGCTAGCGCCTCGATGGCGGAGCCGAGCCGCAGCATCGAAGGACTCGACAAGCTGGGCTATGCGCGCATGCTGCTCGGCTGCGTCGCCGCGATCGCCCAGCGCCAGGGCGATGCCTTTGGCCTGGTGGTGCTTGGTGGGGGCAGGGTCGCGTTTACCGAGGCGTCGCGCGGACCGCGCCACCTCCAGCGCGTGCTGGCCCAATTGCAGCGCGCCGAGCCGGGCGGCAGCCTGCCCGACGCCGAAACCCTCAAGGCCAGCCTGCACTTCGCCCAGTCGCCGAGCGCGATCCATGCGGCCAGCGACCTGCTCGACTGGCCGTCGCCGCTGTCGATCGCCCTGACCCGCCTGCGCCAGATGCGCCACGACGTGCGCGTGCTGGGCCTGCAGACCCAGGCCGAGGTCGACGCCAGCTTTGCCAGCGACCTGGCCTACCGCGACCCGGAACGCGAAGAAGGCGTATTCCGCTTCGGCGCCGATCTCAGGGACGGCTATCGCCGCAACCGCGATGAACATTTCAGCGGGGTGACGGCCCAGTGCCGCAAGAACGACATGCCGCTGACCCTGGCCACGATCGAGCAGTCGCCGATCGAGGTGCTGCGGCGCTGGCTGCGGCGTCCGGGAAGGTAACTCATGAATGCACTTTGGTGGCTCGCGCTGCCCGTCCTCCTTCTGCCGATCTGGTGGCACCGCAAGAAGCGCGTACAGGACCAGGCGGCGCCCATGGCGACCGCGCGCTTCCTGCCGCGCACCGAACCGCGCCAGACCCGTAGCTGGCGTTGGAGCGATCCTTTATTGCTCCTGCTGCGTTGTCTGCTGCTGGTCGCCCTCATCGCCTGGCTGGCCGATCCGGTCTATCCGTGGCGCGGCGATACCGTCGTGGTCGCGCAGGGAGCCGATCCGGCATGGATCGAGCGCGAGGCGGCGCAGGCCGGCCTGGCGAACGCCGAGCGGATCGTCTTGCCGGCCGCGCAGGCGCTGGGCTGGGTGCACGTGCACGAGCGCGAGTGGCAATCGGACGCGCGCTTGCTGGTGCTGGGCGACGTGCCGATGCCTGCCGCCAGGCCCGCGTTCGGCCGCGCGGTCGAGGTGCGCACCCGCGCTGCCCCGTCCCGGAAGGTGGAGCGCCACGTCCATATCGCCAGCGAGCGCGCGGCCGAATGGCGCCGCATATTCGCCGCGCAGGGCGGTCCCGAGACCGTCGTCATCGACGACACGCCGGGCGCCGCGACCTCGCTGATCGTGTGGGACCGCGAGCAGGCCCCGCCGGCCGCGCTGCGCGCATCGCTGTGGTGGGTCACCCACCCATCCGCCTTCCCCGAACTGGCCAAAGCGCGCACGTTGGGCGGCCTGCGCTACGCCGACAGCGCGCGCGGCCGCCTGTGGCATCATGCCGGCTGGCCGCCGCGCGATCCCGATGCGGCGCGCGCGCTGCTCGACGATTGGCAGCAGCTGCACGTCGGTCCGCGCCCCTACACGATGTCGTCGCAGGCGTTTGCCGCGGACACGGCGGCCGACGCGCCCGCGCCGGGCGGGGCGCTGCGCGGAATCCTGCTGGCCATCCTGGCCGCACTCTTCGTACTGGAAAGGAGTCTCACGCATGCACGGAGGCGTTGAGATCACCAAGCGGGTATGGCGCGCGGCCCAGCTGCGCCGCCTGCCATTGTGGATAGGCGGCGCCCTGCCGTGGCTGGCGATTCCGTCGGGGCCGGGCCTGCTGGCCTGGGCCGGCTGGTGCGCGCTGGACTGGGTCAAGCTGCGCCGCCGCGTCACCTTCGAGTGGACTGCCTGGCTCGATGGCGCCGTGCCCGAAATGGAAGACAGCGCGGCCCTGCTCGAAGCGGCCGATTCCCCGATCGCCCGCCTGCAGCAGCAGCGCCTGTTCGACCGGCTGGACGCCGTCATCTCGCCGGCCCAGCTGCGCCGGATCGTCGCGCGGCATGTCGCGATCGGCTATCCGATCATCCTGGTCAGCGCCGTGCTGGCGGGGATGGTGTGGTATGCCACCACGCGGCCATCGGAAGCGGGCGGCGTGGCCCCGGCCAGCCCGGTCGGCAGCGCGACCGCCGCCACGCTGGCCCAGCTGCACATCAAGCTGGCGCCACCGGCCTATACCGGCGTCAAGCCTTCCGAGTCGGCGCCGCGCGACCTGCAGGCGCCGGAGCAGACCGTGGTCAGCTGGTGCCTGAAGGACGGCGCGGCGGGCGACGACAGGATCGAGCTGGGCAACGGCGAGGTGCTCGAACCGGGCCGGGAGTGCGCGCGCTGGACCGCCACCGAATCGGTGGTGTGGCGCTGGCGCGGCCAACGCCATACCCTGAAGGTGATCCCCGACCAGCCGCCCGAGATCACGATCGCGGCGCCCACCCGGATGATCCAGGACCTGCGCGAGGACGCCACCGGCGCCGCGATGGCGATCCAGATCCGCGACGACTACGCGATCCGGCGCGCCACCCTGCACATGACCCTGGCGCGCGGCAGCGGCGAGAACGTGAAGTTCACCGACCGCGAGATGCCGCTGCCGGCCTCGAAGGATCCCAAGCGGCGCGACTGGTCGAAGCAATGGTCATTGGCCGAGCTGGAACTGGAGCCGGGCGACGAGCTGTATTTCTTCGTGCGCGCGACCGACAATGCCGGCCGCCCCCAGACCGTGCAATCGCCCACCTACACCGTGCGCCGGCCGGCGCCGGAACAGGAGGCGGAAGAAGAAAGCGCGGCGATGCCGTCCCTGGTCAAGCCGGCCTCGCTGCGCAGCCAGCGCCAGATCATCATCGACACCGAACAACTCATCGCCGACATGCGCGGCACGAAGCCGGCGGCCGACGAGGTGCGCGACCGCAGCGAGCGCATCGCCAACGACCAGGCGCAGCTGCGCCGCCGCTACGGCCAGTTCCTGGGCGAGGAATCGACCCTGTTCGCCGACAACGCGGGTTCCGGCACGGCCGGCGCGCAACAGGCCGACGATCACGACGACCATGAAGGCCACGACCACGGCCCCGGCGAGCATCCGCATGAGGAAGGTCATGGCCACGACCACGGCAGCACCAACACCCGCAGGAGCGCCATCGTCAACGAGACCCAGCAGATCCTCGAAACCTATGGGCACGCCCACGACGAGGCCGAGAATGCGACCATGTACGACGAAGGCACCAAGAAGGTGCTGCGCCGCGCGCTGGTGGCGATGTGGGATGCCGAGAAATCGCTGCGCGCGGTCTCGCCAAAGTCCGCCTTGGCTCCCGAGCACAGGGCCCTGGAAGCCATCAAGGAACTGCAGCAGGCCGAACGCATCTACCTGCACAAGACCGCCTTCACCCCGCCGCCGATCAAGGAAGAGAAACGCATGACGGGCGAGATGGCGGGCGCCGCCAGCTATCGCCGCGAACAGGCCGGCGACGCCGCGCCGTTGCCGGAAGACCTGCGCGCGCTGGTGGCGGCCCTGTCCGGCGAGGCCGCGCTGCCATCGCTGTGGATGCGCACCGCCAACGATTGGGCCCGAACGCGCCTCGAGGACGACGAACAGCGCCTGGCCGCCCAGCGCGCGATCCAGGACGTGGCCGACGGCTGCATCGCCTGCCGCCCGGTGCTGCGCGCCTGGCTGCGCAGCGGCGCCGGCGAGGGCCAGGTGCTGCTGCAAGCGACGCCGACCGTCGAGACGGCGTTTTCACGCCAATGGCGCGAGGCCGCCAAGCCATGAGCCAGACCATCATCATCGCCGCCATCGCCCTGGCGGGCCTTGCCAGCGCCGTACTGTACCTGCGCCGGCGCCAGTGGCTGGAGGCGCTGCTGGTGGCCGCCGCGGCGACCGCCCTCGGCCTGTTCGCGGCCGACCTGCGCGTGCCGGGCGAAGCCGGCGGCACGCTTGCCATCGACCCGGCCGCGCCGCCGCTGTCGCTTGCGGGGGTAAAAGCCCTGAGCCTGGAAGGCGACGGCCTGCGCGCCGCCGCATGGAACGACCTGCCGGCCCTGCCGCTGGCCTGGCAGGCGCCGAAGGGCGGGGCGCTGCGCCTCGATTTCCCGAGCCAGGTGGCGCTGGGCCGCCTGTTCACCCTGAGCGTCGAGCGCGAGGACGAGAACGCGGTGCGGCTGGAACTGCTGGCCGAGAACGGCCGGCGTATCGCCGAGGCCCGCGGCGCCGGCAGGATCACTGTCGAGTGGATGCCGCCGGTGGCCGAGCGCGTCGTGCTCAAGGCGCGCCTGCTGGCCGCGAATGACGAGGTGATCGCCGAAGGCCCGGTGCCGTTCACCGTGCACGAACCGGCCCGGTTGCAGGTCGTCGGCCGCTTCGGCGCGCCGTCGTTCGACCTGCGCGTGCTGAACGAACTGCTGGCCGGCAGCGGCGCGCTGCTCGACTGGCAGGTCACCCTGGGTCGCGACATCACCCGCACCGAGGCGCCGCGCGACGCCATGACAGCGCCGAACCTGATGGTGATCGACGCCGCCAGGTTCGAGCGCATGGGCGTGGGCGAGCGTGCCTCATTGCTGGGGCGCGTGGCCGACGGCATGCCGCTCCTGGTGCTGGGCGGGAATGCGAACGATCCCGGAACCTGGTCGCGCACGCTGCAACTGCCGCTGCGCGTGCAGCCGCTGGGCGGCAAGCTCGAGGCGCCTTTGGAGATGCCGCTGGCGCCACTGCTGCCGGCGGCGCGCGAGGCCGGTCCCTGGAGCGGGTCAAGCGACATGGTCTGGACCCGCGACTGGAAAAAAGGCCGCATCGCCTGGCTGGGCGTGAGCGAATGGCACCGCCACGCGATCGCCGAACCGCGCAAGCTGGCGCTGTGGTGGCAGGGGGTGCTCGACCGCGTCGGCGTCGAACGCCGCCAGGAGACCGAATGGGTGGCCGCCGGCGACATGCCGCTGCCTGGCCAGCGCCTGGAAGTGTGCGCGCGTGGCGTGAGCGGCGAGGTCACCTTCCCGCAGCTGGAGAAGACCCTGGCCTGGCAGCGTCGCGCCGACCGCGCGGACGCCGCATGCGTCGCGCTGTGGCCGCGCGAACCGGGATGGCTTCAGGCGCGGGATCCGAAGGCCGGCGCGCACGCAGTCTATGTCTACGCCGCGAGCGACTGGCCGCAATGGCAGGCCGCGCAAAGACGCGATGCCACGGCGCGCTACGCCGCCCGCACCGCGAGCCGGTTGGACGGCGATCGGACCGCCGGCATGCCGGCGTGGCCATTCGGCCTGGCGTTCGCCATGGCGATGCTGATGTTGTGGTGGCGCGAACGGCGCTGAAACGATGGGTTACCAACAGTAGCGAAGTCGCTATAATCGGATCGGGCTCTTGGATTTTCTTCCACTTTCACCGGGAACAAAATGAAGGCAGCGATTCGCTCGGATGACCGGGACACGGCGTCACGCGCCGGTGTGCATTCTCACAGTATCCAGGCCCAGGCGACCGGCGCCGCCCTGGCCGATCGCCGGCCGGCCGCCGTCGCGCAGCGCCGGTTCCAGATGCTTGCCGATGCCAGTGGCCGCGGACAGCAGGAGCGAAGCCTGGCGACCCGTATCGGCGCCGGCCCCGCAGGGCAGGCGCGCGAGCCGGTCCAGCGCGTGGTGGCCACACCGGCCGGTGACGGCCTGGTCGTGCAGCGGGCAACCGACCTGCATGTGCAGCAGGGACCGTCCTGCTGGCTGTTCGTGCTCGAAGCCGTGGCCAGGAGCGGGGGTGTCGGCACCGATGCCATGCGGATGATCATGGAAAGCTATGCCAGCAGCGACGACGCCAATGCCCAGGTGAAGAAGGCGAGCAAGGAGCTCGCGCCGCGCGCCATCGGCAGGCGGCAGGCGGCGCTGGAGGTGACGGCCGGGCGGCTGGCCGCCATGGTCACCGCGTTGCAAGGGTATCGCGGCGGCCAGGGGGCGCTGCGCAACGGCGGCATGATTTCCAGGAAGATCGCACAAAGATATGCGCGCGCGCACCTGGACGGCGACCGTTCGGTCGACTATCTCACGTTCGGCAACGGCGACATGGCGCCGATCGACGATGTGGTGTCCCAGTATGAGCGGGCCCGCGACCGCGCGGTCACGCTGGTCGGCATCGTCACGAACGAACAGGACGACGTCGGTTCGCTGCTGCAATCCGGCTCGCTCGAATTCGACGCCAAGGCGGACATCGGCGATGTGCGACTCACCCTCGAGAATGTGCCGGCGCCTGCCTACATGTCGATCCGCAAGCGCTTTTCGCCCACGCCGCAGGAACTGCAGGGCGGGAACGTCGTCGATTTCACCACGCGCAAGGTCGATACGCTGAAAGACACCGCCCACGCAGTCATGCTCGAACATTACGACAAGGGCAGGAAGATCGTGTCGTACAAGGATCCGAATTTCGGTAACGTCATCTTCCAGGTGCGCATTGGCCAGTTGCGCGCAATGGCCAATGCGGAGCGTGTCATGATCCGCCCCTTCATCGCGAGCGGCGTGAACAGGTCGCGCCTGGCCGAGATCGCCGATTGAACATCGGCGCGATCGCTCCCGGCCCGTCGGTTCAGAAGGTGTAGTCCGCCTTCACATACGCCGACCGTCCGTTCATCCCGAACGGGCAGGTCTCCCAGCAGTGCGTGAACCCCATCTGCGGGAACGGCGCGGCGCGCACCGGATCCCAGCGCGTCGGATAGGTGTCGAACAGGTTGTTCACGCCCGCCGACAGGGCCAGGTTCCTGCCGAGGGCGTAGCGGCCGGTCAGGTCGACGATCCACTTCGCCTCCCAGGTCTGCACGAACGGCGCCGTGAATCCCTGTCCCTGCACCTCGCCGAAGTAATTGGCGCGCGCCGTCAGGTTCCACGGCCCGGTCGTGTAGTCGGCCGACACCACGTGGTGCTTGCGCGGCTGGCCGCGCTCGATCAGCGTCACCTGCGCGTCGTCGAACAGCTGGGCGCCGGTCAGCACCGGGGACTGCGAATGGCGGTCGTCGACCTCGGTCTTGTTGAAGCCCAGCTGGCCGGACAGCACCAGGGTCGAGCCCTGCGCCCGGATGGTCTGCTGCGCCACCAGGTCGAAGCCGGTGGTGGTGGTGTCGATCGCGTTGGTGAAGAACTGCGCCTGGCCCACGCGCAGCGGATCGAGGATGGACCGGATCGGGCACGAGGCCGGCGTCGGGCAGGGACCGGACTCCGGCGCGATATTGCTCGAGAAGACGATGCGGTCGTCGATCTTCGTGCGATACACGTCGGCCGTCAGCGAAAAGCCCTGGGTCGGACGCAGGATCATGCCGATGCTGGCGCTTTTCGAGGTTTCCTCCTGCAGCGGCGCGATGCCGAAGGCGCGCGTGACGGCGCTGTCCTCGCGCGCGGTGAGCGTCTCGGTCAGCACGCCGGCTCCGTTCAGGTTGGTCGAGACCGAGCTGTAGAACTTCTGCTGCACGCCCGGCGCCCGGAAGCCGGTCGAGGCACTGCCGCGGATCCCGACCGTGCGGCTCGGGTCCCAGCGCAGGCTCAGTTTGCCGATGGTGGTGTTGCCGAAGTCCGAATAGCGCTCGTGGCGCGCCGCGGCGCCAAGCGTGACGCTGTTGCCGAACTTGCGCTCGAGATCGAGGTAATAGGCCGTGTTGTGGCGGCCCTCGTCGACCGCCGTGGCCGGGGTGTAGCCGGGGAAGCCCTGGATGCCGGACGCGGCGATGCCGCCGTTCTGGTCGCGGATGACGATGGCCGGATTGTTCGTGCGGCCGTACTGGTACGACACCGGATCGCCGGCCTCGATCTCGTAGTTGTCGCGCCGCCATTCGAAGCCCGCGGCGACGAACAGCTCGCCGCCCAGCAGGTTCACCGGTCCCTTGAAGTCGAGGTTGAAGGTGGTCTGCTCGAACTTGAGCGTGCCGGTGTCGGCCGAGGTGGGCGACGCGCCGTTCTCGTACCAGTAGCTGACGTTGATCGAGTTCCGTTCATGGAATTTCAACTGGCTGCGGCCGTGGTTGACGCTGGCGTCCGCGCTCCAGCCGTTCGGCAGGTCGTGGCGGTAGCCGACGGCGAGCGAGGCATCCTGCACGGTGGTCACGATATTCGGCAGGAAGCCGTTCGGATAGATCTCGGGCACGTTGCGCGCGTCTTCCGCCGGGCGGAAGAAGCCGCCCGAATCGCCCTTGCGCTTCGAGGCGCCGCCGAACGCATACAGTTCGCCGCCGGCGGTCGGGATGGCCGAATTCATCCACAGGTAGTAGTCCTTGGCATTGCTGTCGCCCAGGCGCTGGGTCACGCGCGGCGGATCGACGCGCAGGGTGTCCGGGCCGGCGCGGTTGGTCTCGTCGCGCTTTCTCGCCTCGACCGACAGGTTCAGGTAGCCGCCATCGGCGCCCAGCGCGAAGCCGCGGTTGGCGCTGGCCGAATACGTGTCGCCGTCGCCTTCGTCGGTGGTGCCGGCGCTGGCGCTGAGCGTGCCGTTGCCGGCGCCCTTCTTGAGGATGATGTTGATCACGCCCGCGATCGCGTCCGAACCGTACTGCGCCGCCGCGCCGTCGCGCAGCACCTCGATCGACTGGATCGCGGACAGCGGGATCGCGTTGATGTCGGTGCCCGCCGAGCCGCGGCCGATGGTCTGCTGGACGTTGACCAGGGCCTGCTGGTGGCGGCGCTTGCCGTTGATGAGCACCAGCAGCTGGTCCGGGCCCAGGCCGCGCAGGGTGGCCGGGCGGATGATGTCGGTGCCGTCGCTCACGAAAGTGGAGGTGAAGTTGAACGAGGGGTCGAGGTCTTGCAGCACCTTGCCCAGTTCGAGCGTGCCGGCGGACTGGATATCCTTGCTGTTGATGAGACCTACCGGGACCGCGGTATCGAGCGCGGTCTTGGCCTGGGTGCGCGAGCCGAGCACCACGACCTGCGACATGGCGTCGTCGGCCTGCTGGGCGCCAGCGCCGCCATCAGTGCCGACGCCAGCAGGGCGCGTTTCGGCAGCATTTTCTTCGTCATCCTGTGTCCCCCTGCGTTGAGTGTTGTGATGGGCGCCTCGAAAAACCTGCTGCGCGTTGCACTTGCGGTCTGCCATGCCCGCGGCGGTTTGTCGACGTACCCTTATGTCATCCAGTCATCCAGTCATCCGGATGTCATTTCATGTTAGCAATGGGATATGGGAATGAAATGCGACGCAAGTGAAATAAGTAAAGACGAACGTCAATTTTTGGAGAGTCGTCGCGTTAAAGATACGATTGCTCACAGCTCACGACAATTTCATGAGTGTCGGATAATGCGTTGAGAATAAAGAAGTTTTTAATAGGAAATCTTGCTGAGAAGTCTTTGCTGGATTGTTACGTTCTTTAACAAGATTTCCTATGGTGCGCTGTCGGGTGGCGATTAGCATGTGGGTTCAAGCCGGCGCTTTCGCGGCACTTCGTAGGCAGCCACATCATGATCCAACGACGAATCGACGAGCGGTCCGCGCTCGCTACCGAATATGCGTTGTTCCTGTCCGAGACGCGTGGCGTGTCGGCCGGGCTGGTGTATCTGGAGAGCTGCAATGTCTCACGAGCGATCCTGTTGCGCGCCATGCAGGATCCCGCCGCCCGCCGCAGCAGCGAGCGGCGCCAACGGCAACGGAACGACTGATGAATATTACCCAGCTTTGCAAACGCTACGGCCTGCAACACCACGGCAGTCTCGAAAGCGCCTGGGATGCCCATGGGCCGACCGGCATCGTGCTCATGCAGCTCTGGCACGCCCCCAACCAGAAGATCCACGACCATCCGCTGCCCGGCGCACAGTTGCGGGTGCGCTGCTCCCATGCCTGCGACGACGACGATGCGGGCCTGGACGACGATGCGCGCGATGCCCGCATGCGCAGCATCGCGGCGGTGGAGCAGGGCGCGCGCGGTTATGCCGCCATGTCGATCCCGCCGACCGAATCGCGCGGCGCCGGCGCCTGGGCCAAGTACGCCAACCTGGAACGGGTGTTCCCGGTGCTGGCGCTGGAGCGCGAGCCCTGCGGCGCGGTGTTCGCGCTGCTCGGCGCGCCGGTGCCGGCATCCGAGCTTGGCGTCGCCGTCCAGCGGCCCGGCCGCCACGCGCCCGCCCCGCGCCATCAACTCAGTCCTGGTGGTCGCGCATCCACTCTTTCAGGCCGTTGACCCAGTTCCTGGCGGGCAGGTTCAGGCGCCGCTTGATGTCGCCGGCGCGCTCGTACAGCAGCGAGAAGTCGATCTCGGGCGCGTCCCTGAAGGCCAGCACGACGATGTTCGCATCGTGCACCTCGGGCAGCCAGACGACGGCGTCGAAGACCTGCTCCATGTGCAGGAAGTTCTTGTCGTAGTTGCCGAAGTCGCCGAATACGTTGGCGGTCATGATGCCGCCCGGCGCCAGGCAATCGTGGCAGCCCTGGTAGAACTCCACCGAATCGAGGACCGGCCCGCGCGCATCCTGGTCGTACAGGTCGACCTGCAGCACGTCGAGCTTGCCGTAGTTGGCGGGGTCGCGCACGAAGTCGAATGCGTTCATCTCGCGCACGGCCAGGCGGGCGTCGTCGTCGGGCAGCTCGAACAGGGCGCGGCAGATCGCGATCACGTTCGGATTGAGCTCGACCGCCGTCACCTTCGCCTCGGGAAAGCGCTGGTAGCAGAACTTGGTGAGCGCGGCGCTGCCCAGCCCGAGCTGCGCGATATGGCGCGGCGCGCGCTGGAACAGCGTCCACATCATCATCATCTGCACGTACTCGAGCTCGATCGTGTCGGGTTTCGCGAGTCGCATCGCGCCCTGGACCCAGGATGTGCCGAGATGCAAGAAGCGCACGCCCTCGAATTCGTCGATGGTGGCGGGCGGATGGCCGGGCTGGGCGAAGCGGGGATCGATGGTGGACGGCGGCATGGCAGGAACGGGCGAAGTGCAAAGCCGATCTTACCAGAGACGAATGCGGCCATGCCGTTGCCGCACCATGCGCCGACATTGACCGAGGCCTGCCTGCCGATGACGGTCGGCAGGCTGTCCTTTCAGGCGGCCGAGGGAGAGGCAGGCACGGGCAGCGCAGGCAGGATCAGCGTCACCGCCAGGCCGCCGCCGTCGCGGTTGGCGAGCACGATGCGGCCGCCGTGGGCCTCGGCGATCTCGCGCGCCAGCGCGAGCCCCAGGCCGGTGCCGCTGCGCTTGGTCGAATAGAAGGGCACCAGGGCCTGGGTCAGCACCGTCTCGCTCATGCCGCTGCCGCGATCGAGCACGTCGATGCGCAGCTGGTCCTGCACGCGCCGCACCTGCAATTGCACCGCGTCCGGCCGGGAGCCGGATTCGTGCGCATTCTTGAGCAGGTTCAGGAGCGCCTGCTCGAACTGGGCAGGGTCGACCCAGGCCGGCTCTGGCGGTAGCTCGCCCTCGACGGCGAAGTCGACCTGGGCGGCCAGGCGTGCGACGAGCCCGGGCCACGGGCAGGCTTCCAGGCGCGGCGCCGGCAGCTTGGCGAAGCGCGCGTAGCCGAGGATGAAGCTCTCCAGGTGGCGGGTGCGCTCGCCGATGGTGTGCAGGATTTGCGGCAGGCGCTCGACCTGGCCGCGCCGCACCAGCTCGGCGCCGGAATGCGCGAGCGAGGCCAGCGGCGCCAGCGAGTTGTTGAGTTCATGGCTGATCACGCGGATCACCTTCTTCCAGGTCTGCACTTCCTGGCGCCGCAGTTCCACCGTCAGGTGGCGCAGCAGCAGCAGTTCGTGGCGGCGTCCGTTCAGGTTGAAGGTGCTGCGCGCCAGGTGGTAGACCTCTTCGTCCTCTCCCTCGCCGGCGGTGAACAGGCCGTCGCCGCCGCGCGCCAGCGCCTCGCGCAGGGCGGGCGAGGCGTCGTCGAGCACGGCCCGCAGCGCATGGCCTTCCAGCTTGCGGCCGTGCGCCAGCAGCTGGCGCGCGGCGACGTTGGCATAGACGATGACACCGGGATGCGCCCCGGAATGTGCGCCGGCATTCGCGCTGGCGTCGGCCACCAGCAGCATCGCCACCGGGGTGTTCTGCACCATCGAGTCGAGCAGCAGCTCGCGCTGGGCCAGGCCCAGGCGCTGCTCGCGCAGGACGGCGCCCAGCCGGTTATGGGCCGCGATCAGGTCGCTCAGCTCGTCATTGTGCGGCCAGTACAGGCTGAAGGAAAAGTCGCCGTCGCGGTAGCTGTCGACCGTGCCCTCGAGCGCGCGAAACAGCGACAGGATCGGCTGGACCTGCGCGCGCAGGGTGATGATCGCGACCGGCAGCAGCCCGAGCAGGCACAGGCCCGCCACCAGCAGCGGGCGGCCGGGGAACAGGGCGTCGAGGCCGAGCACGGCCAGCATGCCGAGCACCAGCAGGGTGCCGACCAGTGCCGACAGGCGGGTGACCAGCGAGAACCTGGCCCGCGCCGGCGCCTTGCTCACGGGCGTTCGATTCCGAGCCGTTCCATGCGGCGGTACAGCGCCTGGCGCGACAGGCCAAGCTCGCTCGCCGCCTGCGCCACCACGCCGCCGGCGCGCACCAGGGCCTGCACGATCGCGTCGCGGTCGGGTTCCGACTCCTGGGCCGGCAGGCTGGCGGCCGGCAGGCCCAGGTCGGCCACCTTGATGGTGTCTCCGCTCGAGAGCAGGTTGGCGCGCGCCATCACGTTCTTCAGTTCGCGCACATTGCCGGGCCAGGGATGGGCCGCCAATGCCGCTTCGGCGGCCGCATGCAGGGTCTTGCCGGGCGCCAGGAAGGAGTGCGCCAGCGGCAGGATGTCGCCCGGGCGCGCGGCCAGCGGCGGCAGGCGCAGCTCGATCACGTTCAGGCGGTAGAACAGGTCTTCGCGGAACGTCCCGGCGCGGATCATCGCGGACAGGTCGGCATTGGTGGCGCTGATCACGCGCACCTTCACTTGCCGCTCGCGGTTGGAGCCGAGCCGCTCGAACCGACCGGTTTCGAGCACCCGCAGCAGTTTCATCTGTCCGGCCAGCGGCAGGTTGCCGATCTCGTCGAGGAACAGGGTGCCGCCGTCGGCCGCCTCGAACTTGCCTTCGCGCGCCTTGGTGGCGCCGGTGTAGGCCCCGGCATCCGCGCCGAACAGCTCGGCCTCGACCAGCTCGGACGGCAGGGCGCCGCAGTTGAGCACCACGAAGGGGCCGTCGGCCACCGCCGAATTGGCCTTGATGATTTCGGCGATGCGCTCCTTGCCGGTGCCGTTCGGGCCCGTGATCAGGACCGGCACGTCGGCGCGCGCCACCTGGCAGGCCAGGTGCAGCACGCGTTCGGTGGCCGGATCCTGCCATACCAGGCCGCGCAGGTCGAAGTTCTGTTCCAGCTCGCGCCTGGCGCGGCGCTCGCGCTGCAGGCGGCTGCCGAGCGCGCGGTTGGCCTGGCCCAGTTCGATCAGGTTGGTGACGGTGGCCAGCAGGCGTTCGTCGTTCCAGGGCTTGGACAGGTAGTCGGCGGCGCCCAGCTTGACCAGGTCCACCGCCGCGTCGAGGTGGGTCCAGGCGGTGAGCAGGATCACCGGCAGGTCGGGATGGCGCAGGCGGATCTCGCGAAACAGCGCCACGCCCTCTTCGCCCGAGGTGGTGTCGGCCGTGAAGTTCATGTCCTGGATCACCAGGTCGACCGGCTCGCCGGCAAGCAGGGCCAGGCCTTCCTCGGGCGAGGCCGCGCGCAGCGAGGCGATGTCGTGCAGCGAGAACAGCACTTCGAGCGCCATGGCGACGGCGGCGTTATCGTCGATGATCAGAACTGTGGGCATGGTCGCTAGCATAGCATTGGCGCGAAAAGGGGCGGCCGTCAGCGCTGGCGGCGCGGCGCCAGCAGCGGCGTGAGGCGGTCGGGCGTGCCGGCAATGCGCTCGATGTACGGGTAGCGCAGCGTGCCGCGGTAATCGAGTTCCACGCTGCGCCGGCGGCCGTGGGCCTCGACTTCGAGGATGACGGGTGCGGCGTGCGCCGCGGCGACGCGCCGCACCAGCAGGTCGATGCCGAACGGCGCGCCGTCGACCGACACGATCCTGGCACCCGGCGCCAGCCCGGCCCTGAAGGCGGGGCTGTCCCAGCTCACCGAGCGCAGGCTGCCATTGCGGCGCACCTGCACGCCGATCGAATGATCGAGGTTGCTGACGCCGTCGATCTGTTCCTCTTGCAGCCAGCTGGCGCTGGGCGTGGCGCGCCAGACCAGGCGCCAGCCGCTGCGCGCCAGGCCGGCCAGCGCTTCGGCGTCGTCATGGGTGTCCAGGTGGCGCTCCAGGAAGGCGCGCCAGTCGTTCGGCGCCACCGCTTCGAGCGTGCGGACGACTTCGTCGATGTCGTACGGCACCGGCGCCGGACGGCCGCCGGTCGCGAAGAAGCGGCGCGCGAAATCGTCCAGGCCGTGCTGGCCGCCGGTCAGTTCGCGCAAGCGCGCCTCGACGTCCAGCCAGAGCAGGGCGCCTTCGAAGTAATAATCCTGGCGGCGCTGCCAGTCGCGCCATTCGACCGGGCGGCCGGACATGAACAGCGGGTCGTTGGTGCTGTCGCGCAGCGTCTTCCATGCGCGGGCGCTGCGCCCGGCCACCAGCGCGGCGTCGATCGCCAGCCGGTCGAGCGTGTGTTCCAGGCTGCGCTGTCCGGCGCGCGCGGCCAGGATCCGGCCCCACAGCTCGGTCTGTCCTTCGTACAGCCACAGCAGGCTGCCGCCGACGGCGGTGTTGTAGTCGGCCACGTGCATGTCGGCGGGGAGGCGGAAGCGCCCGTTCCAGGCATGCACGTATTCGTGCGCGATCAGGTCGCGGTTCGGCAGTTGCCGGTCGAGTGCGGTGAAGTAATCGGCCGGCAGGAAGTTTTCGCCCTGCTCGAGGTGCTCGATCCCGCCGCCCGCGGTATCGTCGTCCAGGATCGCGAGCGCGTGGTAACGGCGGAACGGCGCCGGCCCGAACACCAGGCCGGCTTCCTCGACCAGCGCCTGCAGCCGCCCGATTTCGTCCCCGGGCACCGCCAGGCCGCGCGGATCGCGGCTCACGACGTCGAGCACCACGGGTTTGTCGTGCGCCTCCGACAGCGGGATCAGGCGCCGGTAGCGCGCCGCGTAGGCCGGCGCATCGACCAGCGCCTCCAGCGAGGTGGTGCGCAGGGCGATCTTGCCGCCGTCCTGCCGCTCCACGTCGAGCGCGCCGGCCAGCGCCAGCCCGGGCGGCACCGTGAGCGCGACCCGGACCGGGATCGTGCCGGTGGGCCAGCCGGCCGGATACAGCAGCAGGCGATGCCAGGGCAGCGCGACCAGCTCGGGCCGCAGCAGGGCCTGGCGCTGCGGCGCAAGATACTGGAAATCGACCGTGATCGCGCGCGCGCCGCCTGGCACCACCAGGTGGAAGGCATGCGGCGCCCGTGCATCGCGGCGCCAGGCGAGCGGCTTGCCGTCGGCCTGGATCCGCAAGCCCGCCAGCTCGGTGACGCTGGCCGTCGGCGCATGGCTGCCGACTTCCCATTGCGGGTAGAGGAGCGTCAGCGCGCCGGGGCGCTGGACGGGGATCGATTGCCGGACGGTGAAGACCTGGCGGTCGACGTCGGTCGCGTCGACCGCCAGTTGCATGACGCCGGAGAATGCCTGCGTGGCGGCCGCCCGGCCGTCGGCGCGCGCCGGCGCGCATGCCAGGGCCAGCGCCGCGGCCAGTGTTACGAGGTGGTTGGACAGGTTTTTCAGGATCGGACTCCGGTGCTCAGGTGCTGCGGGTCGCCAGCGCCGGCGAGATGCTGGCGGCGCGCCATGCCGGGCCATAGGCGGCCAGGATGCCGATCGCCCAGAACAGGAAGGCGCCGCCGGCCAGGTAGACCAGCGGCAGCCGCGTCATCTCCAGCTTGCTCACCAACAGCTGGTTGAGGCCGACCCCCAGCAGCACGCCGCCCAGCACGCCGCCGCTGGTGATCATGACGTTCTCGACGATGAAGTAGCGCAGGATGTCGATCTTGCGCGCGCCGAGGGCGCGGCGCACGCCGATCTGCTTGCGGCGCTGGGTCACCCACAGGCTGGCCATGCCGACGATGCCGCTGCAGGTCACCAGCAGCAGCAGCACGCTCACGGTGACGAGCATCCACGACAGCGACACGTCGGCGCGGTAGCGGCGCAGGCGGTCTTCTTCGGTGGTGCGGGCCTGGAGCAGCATCGGCGTGGCCGACGACTGGCGCAGCGCGGCCTCGGCTTCCTTCATCACGCGGTCGCGCTGGCCGCTCTCGGCGCGCACCGCGTACAGGTTGCCGGGAAGGCCATACAGGCGCGCGGGCTGGATGGCCGAGAACTCGCCGTCGTCGCCCACCAGCGCATGCGGGGTCTGCAGGCGCTCGACGACGCCGATCACCTGCAGGTCCTCGGCGCCGTCGCCGGTGCCGAAATAGAAGGTCTTGCCCACCGCCGACGTGCCGGGCCACAGCTTGTCGGCCATCGGCTTGCTGATGATGGCGATGCGCGGCCGGCCGCGGCTCTTGGTCTCGTCGATGTCGACCACTTCGTGCGGCTGGAAATCGCGGCCCTCGACCAGCTTCAGTCCCAGGGTCTTGACCAGCGCGTCGTCCGCGCTGTAGGTGGAGACGGTGCCGCTCTCGCGCTGCTGGCGGCGGTCGAGCGAGATGCTGCTGTTGTTGCCGCTGTTGGACAGCGGCATCTGGGTCGTCAGCGAGGCCGCGACCACGCCGGGCACCGCGCGCAGCACGTCGAGTTCGCGCTTGATATCGGCCAGCATCTGCTCCGGCGTGTCGTTCTTCAGGCTGCGCACGGCGAAGTAGAAGGTGGCGTTTTCGTCCTGCATGCCGGATGGGCGCGCGGCGATCGTGCGCCGCTCGTTGACCACATGCAGGGCATTGGCCAGGATCGCCAGGCTGAGGGCCACCTGCATCGCGACCAGGACCGGACCGGTCTTGTTGCGCAGCAGGCTGGACAGGATTGGGCGGATTTCCATGGTGCTTCTCCCGGTGCTTATTGTGATTTGAGCTGGATGGCGGGCGTGACCTGGCATGCGCGCCAGGTCGGCAACAGGCCCGCGACCAGGGCGGCGGCGACCGACATCACGAAGGTCAGCGCCAGCATTTGCCAATCCATGCGCGCCGCGGCCGCCATGGCGCTGCTCTGCATGCCGATCAGCGCCAGCGCGCCGAAGGCGAGCAGCAGCCCCAGCACGCCGCCGGCCAGGCCGATCACGCCGGATTCGATCAGGAACTGGCCGAAAATGGCTCGCCGCGATGCGCCCAGTGCGCGCCGGATGCCGACCTCGGAGGCGCGTACCGAGAATTTCGCCAGCAGCAGGCCGATGGTGTTGACCAGGCACAGGACCAGGAAGCCGAACGCCAGCCAGGCCGACAGCCGGGTATCGTTGCCGACGACTTTCTGCTTTTCCATCCATTCCATGACGTCGTAGAGCATGTTCGGCGCGGCGCGCTGCAGGCGTCCGAGCTTGCGCTGTTCGCTGGCATAGTTGTCGATGAAGGCCTGCAGCTCGCCCCGGTCGAGGCTGGAACGGGTCTCGAACCAGAACTGGATCCAGGTGCACTCGGAGGCCAGTTGCCCGGCGAAGCCCGGCTCGCGCGAGGAACTGCAGCTGAGGCTGCCGTACACGCTCAACTCCATGCCGATCGCGGTCGAGAAGGGAATCATGATCTCTTCACCGGTCGGCGAGCGTCCGCCGCCCACCAGCTTGTAGTAGCGCGTGACGGGCGCCCAGGTATCCATCACGCCGGCCACGGTGAACGGCTGGCCGCCGAGCCGGATCGACTGGCCGACCGGGTTAATGCTGCCGAACAGCTTCTCGGCGATCTCGCGGCCCAGCACCACGACGTTGGCGCTGCGCGCGTCGTCTTCCTCGGTCCATGGCTGGCCGTGCAGGAAGGGGACCTCGAACATGGCGAAGAAGTCGCGCGTCGGCGCCAGGCCCACGGCGCGGAAGGCGGGAATGTCGGTGCGCGGCGGCTCGATCGGCAGGCTGATGCCATACACCGCCGTGCGCCGCTCGCCCTGGCCGCTGCGGAGCATGTTGACCGCATCCTGGTAGGTCATCTGCAGGTCTTCGGGATCGGCGCCGGGAATGTAGTCGTCCTTCTGGCCGACGTCGAACTGGGGCACGAACAGGCGGTCGCTCTTGGACGGGATCGGGTCGCCCGACATCACGTGCAGGATGGTGAGCGTCGACACGCTGGCGGCCACGCCGACCGCCAGGGTCAGCACCATCAGCGCGGTAAGGTAGCGGTTGCGGCGCAGGCTGCGCACGCCGAGCTTGAAGTAATAGCCGAACATGGCCGCTCCTTATGCCGTCGCCGGAGCGTGGGCAGGGGTGTGGCCATCCGCCAGCGACGGCCCGCGCCGCACCAGGTCGGACACCTGGCCGTCGATGATGTGCACGTTGCGATGGGTGCGCACCGCCAGCTCCGGATCGTGGGTCACCATCAGGATGGTGGTGCCGGCGGCGTTGATCTCTTCGAGCAGCTCCATCACGCCGCGCGCCATCTGCGTATCGAGGTTGCCGGTCGGTTCGTCGGCCAGCAGCAGCTTGGGGCTGCCGGCCAGCGCGCGCGCGATCGCGACGCGCTGCTGCTGGCCGCCCGACAGCTCGGCCGGGTAGTGCTTCATGCGCGAGGCCAGGCCGACCTTGGCCAGTGCGTCCTCGATGCGTTCCTTGCGTTCGCGCGCATTGAAGCCGCGGTAGCGCAGCGGCACGTCGACGTTGTCGAACAGGTTCAGGTCGGGAATCAGGTTGAAGCCCTGGAAGATGAAGCCCAGCTTCTCGTTGCGCAGGCGCGAACGGGCCGCGTCGTCCAGGCCCTTGACGTTGACGCCGTCGAGCACGTATTCGCCCGAGGTGAATTCCTCGAGCAGTCCGGCGATGTTCAGGAAACTGGTCTTGCCCGAGCCCGACGGGCCGGTCACGGTGACGAACTCACCCTGGCTGACGTGGATCTCGAAGCCGCGCAGCGCGTGGGTCTCGATCATGTGGGTGCGGTATACCTTGCTCAGGTTGGTCATGCGCAGCATGGTTGCTCCTTGTTGGAATGTTCTATTGGTTGATCGAGACACGTTCTGCATTGTCGAAGGCATCGGTGCCTGCCACCACCACCTTGTCGCCCGCCTTCAGGCCCGACACGATCTCGACCGCCGAGATGCTGGTGGCGCCGACCTGGATCGGGGTGCGCACCGCGATCCCGTCGCGCACCACATAGGCATGGCGGCCGCCTTCGTTTTCCAGGAACGGGCCGCGCTGCACCATCAGGACGTTCGGCTTCTCTTCGATCAGGAGGCGCGCGCTCACGCGCTGGCTCTGGCGCAGGCCCCTGGGCTGCTCGCCGTCGAAGCGCACCCGCGCCAGCACCTGGTTCTTGACCACCTCGGGCGACAGCGCCGACAGCTTGCCGGTGGCGCGGCCCGACGGCAGCGTGATCTCGGCGCCCATGCCCAGGCCCAGGTCGCCTGCATAGGTCTCGGGCACTTCGAGCTCGACCTCGAGCCGCGACAGGTCGACCAGCGTCATCAGGGGGGCATTGGCGATGACCACCATGCGGTTCTGGACGTTCAGGGTGCCGATGAAGCCGTCGACCGGGGCGCGCACGGTCAGCTCGTCGACGCGGCGCTGGGCATTGGCCATCGACAGGCGCGCGCGCTCCATCTCGTTGGTCTTGGTGCGGATCGCCAGCTGGACGTCGTCGCCTTCGAGCGCGGCCGCCTGGGCGGCGTGCCTGGCGCGGATGCCGGCCGAGTTCAGCGCATCCTGGGCCTTCTGGTAGTCGATCTTGGCGATGATGCCGACCACGCCCACGCTGTCGTAGCGTTCCACCGTGCGCTGGGCCGACAGGCGCTCGATCTCGGCGGTGTCGGCCTCGCGCTTGGCCAGGAGTTTTTGCTTGTTGGCCAGGATCTGCTGGCGCGCCACTTCGGCCTTGAGCTGCTCGTAGGTCGAGACTTCGCGCTTGAGGGCGTCGGTCAGGTCGGGCGATTCCAGCACCGCCAGCACGTCGCCCTTTTTCACGGTGTCGCCGGCGGCGACTTTCAGGTTGACGGTGGCGGGCGCCGTGGAATACAGGGTCGGGCTGACGGCGGCCACCACCCGGCCGTTGACGGCGGCGTCGCGCACCAGGGTGCCGCGCCCGACTTCGGCGATGCGCACGCGGCTGGCGGAGACGGAATGCTCGCTGCCGCTCCAGGCGGCATACAGGCTGGCGCTGACGGCGACCAGGGCGGCGGCGCCGCCCACGAGCAGCGCGCGGCGCTTGATCTTGTGGCCGGCCGGCGGTGCGACGACGGCGTCTTGTTGGGATGTATCGCGGATCATGGTGTGTCCAGTAACGACGGGTTGCCAGTCGTTAATGCATGATCCGTGCCAGCGATTAAGTCATTGATTCACAAGGAGGTGTCCGGACGGCCGACGCTGTCCGCGGTGTCCGTCCGGTCTTTACGCGGTCGTACGCGGACAAGAGTGTCCGCGAACGCCTCACTTCTGCGGCTGCTGCTTCTGCCCGTACTTGCCGACGACCTCGCCTTTTGCCAGCACATGGCCCTTCATCGCCGCCAGCACCTGGTCGCGGTCGGCGCCGAACGGCACGTCGAGCATCCTGTCCAGCGCATACACCTGGAAGTGGTAACGGTGCGCCGGTTCGCCGACCGGCGGCTTCGGACCGTAGTAGCCGGGCGCGCCGCGCGTGGTGCGGCCCTGCAGCACGCCGTCCGGGTCGGACAGGCGGGCCTGCTCCTGCACGCCTTCGGGTACGCTCGTGACATCGGCGGGGATATTCCACATCACCCAGTGCACGAAAGGCGTGACCGGCTTGGCGTCCGGGTCTTCCATGATGACGGCATACGACTTGGCGCCCGCCACGGCTTTCCACGCCAGCGCCGGCGAAACGCCGTCCGCGTATTCCGTGTAGCGGTCGTCCATCATGGCGTTGCTGGCGAAGCTCGACGACGAGACGCTCAACTGGCCCTTGGCCCCGGTCTCGGGGCGCTTGTTCGCCAGCGGGACGTGATTGCCCTGGTTGACCTGTTGTTCGGTGGGGCCGGCCGGCGGCTTCGGCGGCGTGGCCGCCGCCGGCTTGCTGCCGGTGTAGGCGATGCGGTAGATCACGCCATTGGCGTCGTCCGCCATCAGCAGCGCCCCGTCCTTCGCCAGCGCCAGGCCGACCGGGCGCGCGATATGGGTCTTGCCACCATCCGTCAGGAAGCCGGTGACGAAAGGCTCGATCGACTTCGGCTGTCCATTTTCGTAGCGCACGCGCACGATTTCGTAGCCCGATGCCGGCACCCGGTTCCACGAGCCGCGCATGGTCACGAAGGCGTCGCCCTGGTATTCGGCCGGGAAGGCGCTGCCGGCGCCCCATGCCCACTGCATCGGCGCCGCGTGGGCGGTATAGCCCAGCACCATCGGCGTGCTGCGCGCCTTCCATTGTTCCTTGGTGATCCCGCCCTGCGGCGTGCTTTGCGGGTAGATCTCGCCGGCCCCGTACACATGCGGCCAGCCATACTGCTTGCCCAGTTCGATCTTGTTGATTTCTTCGGGCTGCACGTCGTCGCCCAGGAAGTCGATGCCGTGGTCGAAGCCCCACAGTTCGCCCGTGGTCGGATGCCAGCCGAAGCCGATCAGGTTGCGCAGGCCGCTGGCGTAGATGCTGCGGCTCTTGCCGTCGGGGGAAACGCGCAGCAGGGTCGCGTTTTCCACATTGCTCTCGTTGCAGGTATTACAGGTGCTGCCGACGCTCAGGTACAGCATGCCGTCGGGACCGAAGGCCATGGTGCGATTCGGGTGCTGGCCCGAATCGGGCAGGTCGCCAACCAGCATTGTCAGTTGGCCCAGGCGGCCGTCACTCTTGATATCGGCCACGAACAGTTCCTTGACCGTGACCAGGTACAGCTTGTTGTCGCGGATCGCCAGGCCGTGGGCGCCGGCGCGGTTGGCCACCGTGACCGGGGCGCCGTCGGCGCGGCCGTCGCCGTTGGCGTCGCGCAGCAGCAGCACGTCGCCCTGGTCGCGCCGGCTCACATAAATGTCGCCATTGGGCGCCACCGCGATGATGCGCGCGTTCTTGAGGCCGGTGGCGAAGGCGCTCACCGTGAAGCCCGGCGGCGCCTTCAGGGCTGCGATGCGCTCCGGCGTGGCCTCCACTTTGTTGGGTTTCCAGACATTGATCCTGGTGGAGAACATGGTGCCGTCGCCCTGCTGGGCGGTGGCGGAGCCGAACGCCAGGCACAGCGCGGCTGCAAGCGAAACGCGTTTCATCGGGGGCCTGCCTTTCTTGGTCGTTGTTGGTGAGAGCCTTCGAGAGCGATCGTGCCAGCGATTCGGGACGCGGTATGTTGGGAAACGTACATTGTCGGATTCAATGTGGGACATGCGCCACGGGTAATTTCGGCGCATAAATGTTTTTGAGCTTGCAAGTTGGCAATCCTGCCCCCATGTCGGACCAGCACCCGGCGCCGCCGGTTCTCATGGACAGACCTTGTCGTTGTTCGACCGCCTGCAAGACCTGTGGCGCAGCCTTGCGCTTGTCCCATCCGCCCCGCCGCCGCGCCACTTCTTCATCCCGGACGAGGTCGGCCGCCTGTACCGCCTCGGTGGTGCTGCCGGCATCGATGACCAGACCTGGAACGATTTGCTGCTCGATTCGTTCGAGGAAAAATTGGCACCGCAGGCCAGCATCTTCGGGCGCCAGGTGCTGCACCGGCGCCTGCGGGCCGGCATCGACGATGCGGCATGCGTCGCGCAGCGCGCGCGCCTGCAGGCGCTGATGGATGACCCGGCGCGGCTGGATGCGATCGACGCCAGCCTGTCGACCTTGCGCCATGCCGATGCCGAGGTGGCCGGCCTGCTGTTCCAGGATACGGCGCCGACGATCCCGTGGTGGCCGCGCTGGCTATGGCTGCTGCCGCTCGCGCTGCTGCTGTCGCTGGCCGCCCTGGCGACCCTGCCGCTGGGCTGGATGTCGACCCTTGCGGCGTTGGCGCCCCTGATGGCGCTGCAGATGCGCCTGCACCGCCCGCTCGAGGAATGGGCCGCCACCCTGCGCGCGCTGCACGCGCTGCTGCGCGCGACCAGCCTGCTGGGTGGGCAGGGCGGGCAGCTGCTGGAGCCTTTCGTGGCGGCGCGCCCCAGGGCGGAACGCCTGCACCTGCGGCTGGCGCGCTCGCTGAGCCTGCGCATGATCCCGGGCGCGATCCAGTACGCCGACTGGTTCGCGGCGGCCAACGTGGCCTACCATTTCAAGACGATGCGCATCGTGCACGCCGAACGTGCCTTCCTGCGTGAGATCTACCTGGCCTGCGCCAACCTGGAAGCCGACGTCGCCCTGGCGCGCCACCTGGCGTCGACGGCGCGCTGGTGCTGGGCCGAGCGCGGCGCGGCGCGCACGCTGGTGCTGGATGGCGGCGTCCACCCGCTGATGAGCCAGCCGGTCGCGCTGTCGGTGGCCCTGGAGGGCAAGGGCGCCTTCGTCTCGGGCCAGAATGCCTCGGGCAAGAGCACCTTCCTGCGCATGGTCGGCCTGAACGCGATCGCGGCGCGCGCCTTCGGTTTCTGCTACGCCACGCGGGCCTGCCTGCCGGCGCTGCCGGTGCGCGCCAGCATGCAGAACGAGGATTCGCTGCTGGGCGGCGAGAGCCTGTACATGGCCGAGCTGCGCCGCGCGCGCGAATTGCTGGACGCCGCCGGCCAGCCGCCGGGCATCTGCCTGATCGATGAGGTGTTCCGCGGCACCAACCACCTGGAGTCGGTGTCGGCCGCCTGCGCGGTGCTGGAACAGCTGTCCGGGCGCGACCTGGTGCTGGTATCGTCGCATAACCTGGTGCTGGCGCCGTTGCTGCGCGAACGGCTGGCGCCGTTCTTCATCGACACCGCCAGCGGCAGCCCGGTCTTGACGCCGGGCGTGTTGCGCAATCCGAACGGCATCGCGCTGCTGGCGACCCAGGGTTTCGGTGCGCAGATCGAGGAGCGCGCGGCGGAGGTGGCGCGCTGGCTGAGCCGCCGCCTCGTCGGGCCTGAACCCGCTTAGTCTTCGAGCTTCAAGGCCTTGGCGACATCGTCCCACGCCACCGCCTTGTAGTTCTGGGCGCCGTCCGGCATGCGCTTGAAGCCGTCGTGCACCACCAGCATGCCGCGCGCGTACGGGCCGCCGAAGTTGGCCGAACTCACTTCCAGGCCGTCGGTCTCGGATGCGCCGTCGATGCCGGCCACCGGATCCATGCCGACCCGGAACGCGCCGCGCACCTTGAACGGCGGCGCCGCGTCGAACACCACGTAGCTGCTGTTGCCCTGGCTCGACACCACCAGGTAGCTGCGCTTGTCGCCGTGGTAGATGCCCATGCCCTCGATGTCGTCGTGCAGCCACTCGCCCACCGGCATCACCATTGTGAGCGTGGCCGGCCGGTCGGCCTTCGCCGAGGTGACCCATAGCGCCTTGTCTTCCTCTCCCACGAACAGCAGGCCGCTGCGGTCGTCGGCCACGCAGCCTTCGGGTTGCGTGGCGACCCTGAACCGGCGCGCCAGCTTGGCGCCGAACTCGCCGCCGGCGCGGGTGATCTGCCAGTGCTCGTAGCGGCCGTCCTTGTCGTTCACGAAAGCGTCCAGGCCGCCCTCTTGCGTGCGGTACAGGCAGGTGCCGTAGATGTCGGAGAGGCCGGTCGGCAGGCGCGCCGCTTCGGCCAGCTCGCCGCCGGCGTCGATCGTGTACAGCACCATCGACTGCTCGTCGCGCTGGGTGGCCAGGGCCAGGTCGAAGCGTTCGCCGCCGAAGCGCAGGTCCTGGCGCAGGTCGACATTGTTCAGCCGGCCCGAGGGCAGGAACTGGGTCTGGCGGCCTTCGAGGTCGTACACCAGCAGGCCCTGCTTCTTGTTGGAGCCGAGGATGCGCGACTTGCTCGCGTCCGCGGGATTGACCCAGATCGCCGGATCGTCGGCCGCGTCGCCCATCTGCGCCACCGGCGCGGTCTGCATGCGCGGCACCACGATCGGCAGCGGCCGCGGCGGCGCGCTGCCGGTTTTCCAGGCCAGGGCCGGGGCTTGCCACCCCTTGGTCGTCCGGACCATCAGGGAACCGCCGCCCAGCGCCACCAGCTGTTCGGCGCCGAGTGCGCGGGCCGGCTGCGCTTGCCATTTGCCGCCATCGCGGCGCCAGGTCAGCAGCTCGCCTTGCTCACCGAGGGCGGCGACGCCGCCCGGCAGCACGGCGAGCGCGCCGATTTCTCCTTTCAGCCCGCCGTACGGTGCGCGCAGCGCCACCGGCGCGCGCACCGACGGGCCTTCGGCATCGGCGCCGTAGGCCCACAGGCCCATGCCTTCCTCGGCCACGAACAGCGTGGCATGGGCGTCGTCGACGCGGCAGTGCTCGACGCCGGTCGGCAGCGCCAGGCGGCGCACCATGCGGTATGGCTCGCCCAGCAGCCATTGCTGCGCCTGGCCATCGGCGCCCACCAGGAACACGTGGTCGAGGTGCTGGGCGTCGCGGTACATGCAGGCCGCCTCGATGCCGAAACCGGCGCTGGGGATCGCCGGCAGGCGGGTGAGCGTGCCGGCCGCCAGGTCGATCCGCACGGGCTGGGCCTGTTCGAGGTTCGAGTCGACCAGCACCGCCAGCGCGCGGTCCGCGGAAGGATGAGCGTCAGGACGCACGTCGAGCCGCTCGCCGCGCAGGGCCAGCGTGGCGCGGTCGATGCCGTCGGCGCCCACCAGGCGCAGGCCGCGCTTGTCCAGCGCCAGCCAGGCCCCGCCTGGCAGGGCTGCCAGTTCGTCGGCATCGCGCGGCGCCTTGCCCGGGACGTGCGTCGCGGCGGACACGGCGCCGTGCAGCGCCGCCAGAACGAAGAGTGAAACGATTTTTTTCATTGGAAGATGCTCGCTTTCAGGCCGATCTTGAAGGTGCGGCCGTATTGTTCGTATTGCGCATTACGGGACTTGTCGCCCATGTAGACGTAGTATTTTTCGTTGTTCAGGTTGCTGGCATCGAAAGTCAGCTGCCAGCGCCTGTCGATCCTGTACGACATCGAGAAGTCCAGCTGCTTCTGGGTGTCGACGTAGCGGTCCTGGCTGGCGTCGAGCACGTCCTCGCCCAGTTCGAGCAGGTAGGGCGACTTGTAGTTCATGGCCAGGCGCGCGCTGAAGCCGCCGGCCTCGTAGCCGACCATCAGGTTGCCGATGCGGTTCGATTGGCCCGGCATGCGGATCTCGCGCGCGCCGATTCCGCCGTCGCCGTCGGCGCTGTCGATATCGGCGCGCGAATGGGTAATCGCGCCGTTGATGCCGATCAGCAGGCCATTGAACGGCGCCGGCAGCATGCGCAGCGGCTGCTGCCAGGCCAGTTCGATCCCGCGCACGCGCGCCTGCTCGCCATTCTTGTACGAGATCGCGCTCGAGAAACCGGCCCATTCGCCGGTGCCGGCCAGGTCGCTCGCGTAGGTGAAGTCCTTGATATCCTTGGTGAACACATAGGCCGACAGCACCCCGTCGCTACCGATGGTGCGCTCGATCCCCAGGTCCAGGTTGTGCGAGCGCAGCGGATTCAGGTCCGGGTTGCCGATCGTGGCTTCGTCGTCGCCGTCCAGGCTGACACCCGGCGCCAGCTGGGCGAAGTTGGCGCGCACCACCGAGTTGCTCCAGGCGGCGCGCAGGCTGGTGTGCCGGTCCAGGTCGTAGCGCAGGTGCATGCCCGGCAGCCAATTGGTATATGAACGCTCGGCGCCGCGTGGCGTGATCTCTTCTTCGTCCGTCACCTGCGAACCATCGGCCCTGAAGCGGGTGCGCTCGGCGCGCACGCCCGCCAGCAGCGACCAGGCGCCGCGGCGCAGGCTGGCCTGCAGATAGGCGGCGTCGATGTCTTCCTGCAGCTTGAAATCGTCCAGCGCCGAGTCGGCGATCGCGCGGGCGCCATCGCGGTTCAGGCCTGCGAGGCGGGCGCGCACCAGGCCCGGGTCGATCGCGTAGCCCAGGCTGCCGAACGGGTAGTCGAGCCGGTTGCCACCCACGAAGGCCGTCATCGAGGTCGCACCAGGGCCCCAGTAGTCGCCGTCGTCCGGGTCGTCGCTGCCGAATTCCCAGGCGTCGGTGTCGGTGCGCTTGTCGCGGCGGGTGGCCTTGGCGCCGAACTTGAACGCGCCGCGCCAGTCGCCGGCGTCGAATTCGCGCTGCAGGTCGAGGCGCAGCTGGTGGCTGGTGTCTTTCGCATAGGCGCGCTCGATGGCGAACGAATCGAGTTCGTAGTTGGCGGCATCAAGCACGCCTGCGGGCGCGATCAGGTGCGGTGCGCGGGTGTTGGTGAAGCCCACGCCCTCGACGCTGTCGATATTGGTGAAGCGGGCGTCGCTGATCGCGTTCGGCGTCTTGTCGGTGGCGCGGCTGGTCGCGGCTTCGAGGTGCATCTTCCAGGCCTCGCCGAAGCGGCGGTCCATCGTCCCGGTGAGCGAGCGGATCTCTTGCGTGTACTTGCGCTGGCGCAGGCGGCGCTCGATGGTGGCGGGGGCGAGTTCACCCTCGAGCACGCTCTCGTCGTCGTTCTCGAAGTCGCCCACCGTCATGCGGTCGCGCGACTCTTCGTCCGAAAAGCGGCTCATGAAGCCGCGCAGGGCGTAGCTGGCGGTGGCGTCAGGACGGTAGTCGAGGTTGACGGCGCCGGCGCGGCGTTCGCGCGTGGGCAGGTAGTCGCGCATCTCGAAGCCTTCCAGGCGCTTGCCGTCCCAGTCGCCGCCCGTTTCCACGTTGTCCGAGCCGAACTTGCGCTTCTCGCCCGACAGGCCGGCGGCGATGCCCAGCTTGCCGTCCATGAAGCGCTGGGCCCACAGCAGGTTGGCGCTGGGGCTGTTCTGGTCCGTGTTGGTGTCGTGGCTGGCGGCCGCGCCGATACTGAGCAGCCTGCCCGGCAGGTCGAAGGCCGACAGGGTCTTGACTTCGACCGTGCCGCCCAGCGAGTTGGCGTCCTGGTCGGGCGTGGCCGACTTGGTCACCTCCAGCGAGCGCACCAGGCCGGCCGGCAGCACGTCGAGCGCCACCGCGCGCCGCGTCGCCTCCGGCGAGGGCACCAGGGCGCCATTGATGGTCACGCTGTTGTAGTCGGCGTCCAGGCCGCGCACCACGACGTAGCGGCCTTCGCCCTGGTCGCGCTGGACCGACAGGCCCGGAACGCGCGCCAGCGCCTCGGCGGCGTTCTTGTCGGGCAGGTGGCCGATGTCGTCGCTGCTGACGACGCTGACGATATTGTCGGCCTGTTCCTGGGCGGCGATGGCGCGCGCCAGGCTGGCGCGCTGGCCGGTGACGACCACGCTGGATTCGACGGCCGGGGCCGGCGCCGGAGCGGCATGGACGCCGGCGGCGGCCAGCAGGCTGGCGGTGATGGCGGGGAGGGCGAAATGGCGCATGGGGGCAGGAAGATAGTTGGAGTGGGGCGGATTCTGGTGCCGGAATATGACGAATCGGTGACGACTTCAGGTTGGCGCCCCTGGTTTCGCGCCGTTTGCCGTGTGGATGAGCTGAATTGACCCGCTGCGGGCAGGTGACGCCATGCGGCGCGCGCCCGGCGCCGCCCCGGCGGCGTGACCGGCATGAGCCGTTCGGACCCTGTGCCGGGACGAGACAGCTTGGTCATCCTGTCATCCTGCGGTCATCTGGCTGCGCTATGTTCCGGCGATCCACCTCCAACGCTGCCCCCATGTCCAACGTCATCCGCCATGCCCTGCTGATCGGCGCGCTGCTCGGCGCCTTCGCCTTCCTGTTCGTCGGCGCCGGGACCGGCATCCCGCTGGCGGAGTGGGACTGGGTCGACATCGCGAGCGAGGGCGGCACCTCGCTGCTGGCCGCCCTGTGGTGCCTGATCGTGCTGTCCAGCCGGCCGGACGGCCTGGTCACGCGCCTGCTGGCCGGCGGCCTGGCCTGCATCATGCTCGGGTCGTGGGCCGACTGCCTGGACGAGGTGGTCGACGTCGACAAGGCCGCACTGTGGGACAACGCGCTCGAGTCGCTGCTGCCGCTGGGGATGCTGATCCTGACCGTCGGCATGCATTACTGGAAGCTCGAGCAGGCCACCCTGTCCGACCATATGCGCAAGCGCGAGCGGCTGTTTCGCAACCACCGTCCCTTCGACCGCATCACCCAGCTGGCCGACGCCGCCTACCTGCGCGAGCAGCTGAGGCTGGAAAGCCGCCGCGCCGACGGCCAGGGCTGTGCGCTGGTGCTGTTCGACATCGATGAATTCCACCGCATCAACCGCGAGCACGGCCAGCCCGAAGGCGACCGCGTGCTGCAGGCGGTGGCGCACATGCTGCTCCTGAACCTGCGCAACGAAGACCTGCTGTGCCGCTATGCGGGCGACCGCTTCGCCGTGCTGATGCCGGGCCTGGCCGAGCCCGAGGCGCGCGACGCCGCCCAGCACCTGTGCCGCATGGTGTCCTCCATGCGCCACCATGCGCCCAAGGGGCGGGTGCGGATCTCGCTGCGCCACGGCTGCGCGCCCGCGCAGGGCGCGCCGGATGCGCTGCTGGCCGCCTTGTGTCGCCAGATGGACGCCGTGTGATCGCCTGGCAGGCGGCCGGAGAACCGTCGATCCCGGCGCGGCAGCAGCCCGCGCTGGCGCTCGAATACGGCCGCTCGCGCGATGCGGACGACGCCGAGCTGCTGCGCGAGACGGGCTTGAACCTCGGCCTGGCGGCCGGCCTCGATCCCGACGGCCTGGTGGCCCCGGCGCAATACCTGCAGCAGCTGGCGAATACCCTGAAAGCCCTGGACAGTCCGGACACCAGCTTCATGCTGGGCCAGTTGCTGCTGCCCGGTCACGACGGCGCCGCCAGCCACGCGCTGGTGCAGGCGCCCAGCCTGCGCGCGCTGCTCCAGACCCTGTGCCGCTTCCATGCGCGCCTGACGCCGCTGTTGCGGCCGCGCTTCGAGACCTGGGGCGACGTGGCGCTGCTGTACTGGATCGACGCCTATGGCGCCCCCGGCATCCGGCCGGCCCTGGTCGAGATGCACATGACGGCGGTGGTGGCGCTGTGCCGCTGGCTGGGCGGCGAGCGCCTGCCATGGCGCTTCTGCTTCAACCGCGGTGCGCCGCGCCACGTCGAACAGCACCACGTCCACCTGGGCACCGAGCTGCGCTTCGGTTGCCAGCTCGACGCCATGCTGCTGCCCGCCGCCTGGCTCGACCGGCCGTGGCCGCGCGCCAGCGAGATGGCGGCGCGCCTGGCCCTGCAGGCGGCCGGGCAGGAACAATCGCCCGCGCCGGGCATCCTGGCCGCGCTGTATGACTACCTTCTGGACAATGTGCGCATGGCGCCGACGCTGGAGCGCGCAGCAAGCGATTTCGGCGTCAGCCCGGCGACCTTCAAGCGCCAGCTGCTGCGCCACCACACCCATTTCCAGGGTGAGCTGGACGGGGTGCGCACCCATGTGGCGCTGTGGCTGTTCCAGGTCGAACGGGCCGACAACGAGGAAGTCGCGCGCTACCTGGGCTTTCATGACGCCGCCAATTTCCGGCGCTCGTTCAAGCGCTGGACCGGCCTCACGCCCGGACCGATCCGGGCCGCGCTGGACGGCGAACTGGGCTGGTTCGGCGCGGCGCTGGGGCCTGGAGCGTAGCGCACGAGAGAATCCGCGCACATTCCCCCCTTCGAGAAGTGGTATCTTTCACAACCAAGAGCGTTTTCGAAGAGAAGGAATGAGCGCCAGCCTGGTCCTGCACATCGTCTGTCCAACCCAGAAGCGCGGCTTTGCCGCGGCCATGTCCTTTTGCTTCGTCTGCCTGCTGGCCTACGGCCTGGCGAGCGGCGCGCGGCGCGACCTGTCTCCCGGCGTCATCGTGTTTGCCGCCTGCGCGCTGGCGATCGTCAGCGTCGCCGCCTGGGCGCTGTACCGCAACTTCGTGTTCCGGGACGAGCTGTACATCGCCTGCGAAGGCGAGTTGCCGCCGATCGAGCTGGCCTTCCGGCTCCACGAGATCCGCGCGGTGCGGCTGCTGCCGGCGCCGGAAGCCTGGACGCCGGAGGCCAAGTGGGATGCGCTGGGCTTCGGCCATGGCCGCATCGAGATCGAGACCGCGACCCGCCGCTACCTGTTCGGCGCGGGGCTGGTCCAGCGTGAAGCCGAGGCGGCGCTGGAGCGCATCCAGGGTTTCTGCCTCGCGCAGCGCGGCCTGCCTGCCGCGGCGTGAACGACAATAAAGGAAAGTGATATGTCCGAGCTTGAAAGGAAGTGGTGGTTCGTGTCGGTCGTGAGCGCGCTCACGATGGCGTCGACGATCGGGTTGATGCATGCGGCGGGACTTCCGCCTTTCCGCTACAGCGCCGCGCAGTGGGTCGTCTGGTTCTTCTGTTTCGTGGGCTTGCAGCGCTGCTTTTCCTTTCTGGGCTGGCTGACGGTCCTGGTGGTGTCGCCCAGGACGATCACCGCGGGGCGTGCATGAAATCCGCCGCCACCTTCATTGCCGCCATGCTGCTGTTCCTGGCCGCCGGCATCGCCGCAGCGCAAACCAGCGAAGAACACGTCGATCTCGACACGCCGACCGGCCGCATCGCCGGCACCCTGCAGTTGCCGGCATCCCTCGAGGGCAAGCCGCGCGTTGCCTTGATCATCGCCGGTTCCGGACCGACCGACCGCGATGGCAACAACCCCCTGATCCCCGGTCGCAACGACAGCCTCAGGATGCTGGCCGTGGCGCTGGCCAAAGAAGGCATCGCCACGCTGCGCTACGACAAGCGCGGCGTGGCCGCCAGCCTGCCGGCCGGGCTCACCGAATCCGAGCTGCGCTTCGAGAACTATGTGGAAGACGCCGCGGCCTGGATCGCCAGGCTGAAGGCCGATCCGCGCTTCGGTTCGGTGGCCGTGATCGGCCATAGCGAGGGCTCGCTGATCGGCATGCTGGCGGCGCAGCAGGCCGGCGCCGCGGCCTTCGTCTCGATCGCCGGCATCGCCGATGGTCCGTCCACCGTCCTGCGCAAACAGCTGGCCGGCAAGCTGCCGCCCGAACTGAACGCCGAGAGCGAACGCATCCTGGCGGCGCTCGAGAGCGGAACCACCGTCGACCAGGTGCCGCCGGCGCTCATGACCCTGTACCGGCCGAGCGTCCAGCCCTACATGATCTCGTGGTTCAAGTACGTGCCCGCGCAGCGCATCGCCACCCTGAGCATGCCGGTGCTGATTGTCCAGGGCAATACCGACATCCAGGTGGAGGTCGCCCAGGCCAACGCCCTGTACCGCGCCAGGCCGGATGCGACCCTGGCCATCATTCCCGGCATGAACCATATCTTCAAGCACGTGCGGGCCGACCCGGCGCTGCAGGCCGCGGCCTATGGCGACCCGTCGCTGCCGGTCTCGCCGCTGCTGGTGAAGGCGGTCGGCGACTTCCTGAAAAAGACCGACTGATTCCTTACGCGGCGGCGCGCAAGGCATGCGCCGCCGCCACCATATTGCGCAGCGCCGGCAGCACCTCTTCCCAGTTGCGGGTCTTGAGGCCGCAGTCCGGGTTGATCCACAGGCGCTCGGCCGGGATGCGGGTGGCGGCCTTGCGCATCAGGTCCACGATGTGGTCCTGGCTCGGGATGTTGGGCGAATGGATGTCGTAGACCCCCGGCCCGATCTCGTTCGGATACTGGAAATCGTCGAAGGCGTCCAGCAGCTCCATATCCGAACGCGAGGTCTCGATCGTGATCACGTCGGCATCCATGGCGGCGATCGCGGCGATGATGTCATTGAACTCGGAATAGCACATATGGGTGTGGATCTGGGTCTCGTCCGCCACGCCGTTGGCCGTGATGCGGAACGATTCGACCGCCCACGCGAGATAGGCCGCCCATTCGGCGCGCCGCAGCGGCAGGCCTTCGCGCAGGGCCGCCTCGTCGATCTGGATCACGCGCACGCCGGCGCGCTCCAGGTCCAGCACTTCCTCGCGGATGGCCAGCGCCAGCTGGCGGCAGCTCACGGACCTCGGCTGGTCGTCGCGCACGAAGGACCAGTTCAGGATCGTCACCGGGCCGGTCAGCATGCCCTTCATCGGCTTGTCGGTCAGCGACTGCGCATAGGCGGTCCACCTGACCGTCATCGCCCGCGGCCGGCGCACGTCGCCGAACAGGATCGGCGGCTTCACGCAGCGCGAGCCATAGGATTGCACCCAGCCGCCCGTGGTGAAGGCATAGCCGTCGAGCTGCTCGCCGAAGTATTCGACCATGTCGTTGCGTTCGGCCTCGCCGTGGACGAACACGTCCAGCCCCAGCGCCTCCTGTTCGCGCACGCAGCGCGCGATCTCGCCGCGCATCGCTTCTTCATACGCCGCCGCATCCAGTTCGCCTTTTTTATGGGCATTGCGGGCTTGGCGGATCGCCGCCGTCTGCGGGAAGGAGCCGATGGTGGTGGTCGGGAAGCTCGGCAGCTGGAGCAGGGCGCCCTGCTTCAGGCGGCGTTCGGCATGGCTGCTGGCGCGCTGGCCCAGCTCGGGCGTGATCGCGGCCAGGGCCTGCGCCACTTGAGGGTTCGACACGCGTTTCGACGCGCGCCGGCGGTCGATCGCGGCGGCGTTTTCCACCAGTTCGGACTGCACCTGCGAGCGGCCATGGTCGAGCGCATGGGCCAGGATGCGCAATTCTTCCAGCTTCTGCACGGCGAAGGCCAGCCAGGAGCGGATGTCGGGATCGAGCGCGGTCTCGTTCTGCAGGTCGACCGGCGCGTGCAGCAGCGAGCACGATGGCGCGATCCACAGGCGCCGGCCCAGGCGGCGCTGCACCGGCTCGAGCCATTCGAGTGTGGCGTGCAGGTCGGTCTTCCAGATATTGCGGCCGTCGATCACGCCCAGCGACAGCACCTTGTCCTGGCCCAGGGCGGCGATCACCGGCGCGATCTCGGCGCGGGCATTGATCGCATCCAGGTGCAGGCCGTCGACCGGCAGCGCGCAGGCCAGCGCCAGGTTGTCTTCCAGGCGGCCGAAATACGTTGCCAGCAGCAGCTTCGCGCCGCTGTGCTGGAGCAGGTCGTAGGCGCTCGCATAGGCCGCCTGCCAGCGCGCATCGAGTTCGGTGACCAGCGCCGGCTCGTCCACCTGCACCCATTCGACGCCCTGCGTGACGAACCATGCCAGCAGCTCGGCATATACCGGCAGCAGGCGGGGCAGCAGGTCGAGCCGGTCGCTGCCGTCCTTGGCCTTGCCCAGCCAGAGATAGGTGAGCGGTCCGATGATCACCGGTTTCGCCTTGACGCCCAGCGTGCGCGCCTGGGCCAGTTGTTCGTCGAGGCGCGCCGTGTCGAGCCTGAAACCGGTGTCGGCGCCGAACTCGGGGACGATGTAGTGGTAGTTGGTGTCGAACCACTTGGTCATTTCGCCGGCATGGACGCCGCCGCAGGCGTGGTCGTGATCGCCCTGGCCGCGGCCGCGCGCGACGCGAAAATACGCATCGAGCGCATCGCCATGGTGGCGGTGAGCGCGCTGCGGCACGTTACCGAGCGTGAAGCTCATGTCGAGCACCTGGTCGTACAGCGAGAAGTCGCCGACCGGTGCGAAGTCGAGCTTCGATTGCTGCTGCCAGTGGCGCTGGCGCAGAACGGCCGCCTGTGCGCCGAGTTCCTGGGCCGTGGCTTCGCCCTTCCAGAAGCGTTCGAGGGCGAATTTCAGTTCGCGGCGCGCGCCGATGCGCGGAAAGCCGAGGGTGTGGGTGGTCGTCATGATGAAGTCAGCCTGATAAGAATGGATGAGGTCATCATAGGTCGCTTGATCCATGAATAAAATTGGTATGATTTCATCCATTCATTAATTCTGTTCATGTGACATGATCGAACGCATCCACCTGTCCCTCATCCGCGAGGTCGACCGGCGCGGTTCGCTGACCGCCGCCGCCGACGTGCTGTGCCTGACGCAGTCGGCCCTGAGCCACACGGTGAAGAAGCTCGAGCAGCAGCTCGGCACGCCGGTCTGGACGCGCGAGGGCCGCTCCTTGCGCCTGACCCAGGCCGGGCGCTATCTGCTGGCGCTGGCCGACAGGGTGCTGCCCCAGCTCGAACATGCCGAGCGCCTGATGCACGAGTACGCGCGCGGCGAACGCGGCACCCTGCGCATCGGGATGGAGTGTCACCCCTGCTACCAGTGGTTGCTGAAAGTGGTCGATCCTTACCTGGCGGCGTGGCCCGAGGTCGACGTCGACGTCAAGCAGCGCTTCCAGTTCGGCGGCCTCAAGGCCCTGCACGGCTACGAGATCGACCTCCTGGTCACGCCCGATCCGCTGTTCAAGCCGGGGTTGCGTTTCGTGCCGGTGTTCGACTACGAGCAGGTGCTGGTGGTGGCCGCCGGCCATCCGCTGGCCGGGCGTTCCCAGGCCGAACCGGCCGATCTGTCGGACGACGTATTGATCACCTATCCGGTCGACCTCGAGCGGCTCGACATCTACAACCAGTTCTTCCTGCCGGCCGGTTGCGCGCCGCGCCAGCGCAAGACGATCGAGACCACCGACATCATGCTGCAGATGGTGGCCAGCGGCCGCGGCGTGGCGGCGCTGCCGCGCTGGCTGGTGGAGGAATACGCGGGACGGATGGCGGTGGCGCCGGTGCGGCTGGGGCGGGAGGGCGTGTTCAAGCAGATCTTCCTGGGCACGCGCGAAGTCGATGCCGGCACCGCCTATCTCGACGCCTTCATCGAGATCGCACGCGCCGTCTAGGCCGCCTCGCGCACATACCTGGCCGGCGGCATGCCCACATGACGCGCGAAGGCCACGCTGAAGGTGCTCGCCGAGCTGTAGCCGACCTGCTGCGCCACCTCGGCGATGCTGCACGCGCCGCGCCGCAGCAGGTTGCTTGCCAGCGCCATGCGCCACGCCAGCAGGTATTCCATTGGCGCCTTGCCAACCGCGCGGCTGAAGCGTTCGAAGAACGCCGAGCGTGACAGCGCAGCTTCCTGCGCCAGTTCGGCCATGGTCCACGCGCGCGCGGGCGCCGCGTGCATCTTGCCCAGCGCCTGCGCCAGGCGCGTGTCAGCCAGGGCGCGCACCAGGCCGGGCGCCAGCGCCGTGCCGGAGGTCGAGCGCAGCGCCTCGATCAGCAGCACCTCGAGCAGGCGCGCCATCACGACGTCGCGCGCCGGCCGCTGCTGGCGCGACTCGTCGCCCACCAGTTGCGCGAGCTGGGACAGGCGCGGCTCCCCGCGCACATGGACGAAGCGCGGCAGCAGCGACACCAGCAAGGCCGCGTCGGACGAGCCGAACACGCAGTGGCCGATGATGAAGCGCACGTCCGGCGCGCCATCGGGTCGGCCCAGCCGGAACTCGCCCGGGCCCTGCGCCACCGGCGGCATGTCGAAGTCGCGCGCTTCGGGCGCCTGCATGCCCGACATCGCGAAGTTCCAGGTGGCGGGAATGAGCACGAAATCGCCCGGCTCGAGAACCAGCTCGGGGCTGCCTTCGATCGCCAGCCGGCAGCGGCCGTCGAGGACGATGCAGTATGACGGCTCGCCTGTCTCGGCGCGCCGCACGCCCCAGCGGCCGGCGCCGGCCACCACCTTCGTCAGGCGCACGCCCGGTTGCAGCAAGCTCACCACTTCGGCCAAGGGATCAGACATTTCTGGACGCTCGCAAAAGGAATATGGACTGCTGATTGTAGCGCGTCCTGCGATGCGCGGATATCGTACTGGTTCCACCACCCATCACCGGAGTCCACCATGAAAACCGTCCTGATCACCGGCTGCTCGTCCGGCTTCGGCCTCGAGATCGCCCGTCATTTCCTTGCACACGACTGGAACGTCGTGGCCACCATGCGCACGCCGGACGCCGCCATCCTGCCGCCGTCGGACCGGTTGCGCGTGCTGGCGCTGGACGTGACCGACGAGGCCAGCATCCGGGCCGCGCTCGAAGCCGCGGGGCCCATCGATACGCTGGTCAACAATGCGGGCATCGGCGTCATGTACCCACTGGAAGCCGTGTCGATGGCGACGGTGCGCAGCGTGTTCGAGACCAACACCCTGGGTGCGATCGCCATGACGCAAGCCGCGCTGCCAGGCATGCGCGCCAGGGGAGCGGGCGTGATCGTCAACGTCACGTCGGCCGTCACTCTCATGCCGCTGCCGCTGCTGTCCGTCTATACCGCCAGCAAGGCGGCCGTGAACGCGTTCACCGAATCGCTGGCGCTGGAGCTCGCGCCGTTCGGCATCCGCCTGCGCCTGGTGCTGCCGGGCCGTTCGCCGGAGACCCGCTTCGGCGCCAGTGCGCGTGCGTCCATGACGGGCGGGATGCCCGAGGCCTACGCGCCGCAGATGGAGGCCATCATCGCAGGGGCGCGCGTGCCGGGACCGGTCACGCACGCGCAGGACGTCGCGCAGGCGGTCTGGCGCGCGGTGACCGATGCGACGTCGCCGATGCGGATACCGGCAGGCGCCGACGCCGAGCACATGGCGAGCTAGCGGGGCGCTTCCCTGTTGCAGAGCCGGTTTGTCGCAGCGATGACACATTCGCCACGGTTTGCCGGCACGGCGCCCGGAAACGACTTAACGGAGCAGCAAATCGGTTGACCCACCGTCACATTCAGCGTATATTCGCGAGTTCTCGTTTTTATTCTGCACATCGTATACGCATTCGCAGCCGCTCCTTTCGTCGAGTGGCTTTCGTCGCCTGCGCTGTCAATTCTTACGGGACTAGGTTTTAGTCCCCGGGCCGGCTCCTTTGCCATCCCGGGTCGTCAACGTAGCAGCAATTTAGTTGGATTAGGAACGATGCCAACCATCAATCAATTGATTCGCAAGCCGCGTGAAGCCGCGGTTGTGAAGAGCAAGTCGCCGGCACTCGAAAACTGCCCGCAAAAACGTGGCGTGTGCACCCGTGTGTACACCACCACCCCGAAGAAGCCAAACTCGGCGCTTCGTAAAGTCGCTAAAGTGCGTCTGACCAACGGTTTCGAAGTCATTTCGTACATCGGCGGTGAAGGCCACAACCTGCAAGAACACAGTGTCGTGCTGCTGCGCGGCGGCCGTGTGAAAGACTTGCCAGGTGTGCGTTACCACATGGTTCGCGGTGCACTGGATACCCAGGGCGTCAAGGACCGTAAGCAAGCGCGCTCGAAGTACGGCGCCAAGCGTGCCAAGGCTGCGAAGAAGTAATCTTCGGCGTGCGTGTCACTGACACGTCACATTAATTAGATAAGTTGAGGCGGCCGCAAGGCCGAGTAAGTGAAGGGTCATGAGGGCCTTTCGCGAGTGTGGTTACCACACTCAACTGAAGACAGGAAGGAATTGAAATGCCACGTCGTCGTGAAGTACCCAAGCGCGAGATCCTGCCGGATCCAAAATTCGGCAACACCGATGTCGCCAAATTCGTCAACGTTCTGATGCTGTCCGGCAAGAAGTCGGTTGCAGAAAACATCATCTACGGTGCATTCGAACACATTCAATCCAAGTCGGGCAAAGACCCGCTGGAAGTGTTCACGACCGCGATCAACAACGCTAAACCGCTGGTGGAAGTCAAATCCCGCCGTGTCGGTGGCGCCAACTACCAGGTGCCAGTGGAAGTTCGTCCGGTTCGTCGTATGGCGCTGTCCATGCGTTGGTTGCGCGAAGCCGCAAACAAGCGCAGCGAAAAATCCATGCCGCAACGTCTGGGTGGTGAACTGATGGAAGCGGCTGAAGGCCGTGGCGGCGCGATGAAGCGTCGTGACGAAGTCCACCGCATGGCAGAAGCGAACAAGGCGTTCTCGCACTTCCGCTTCTAAGCATCAGGACTTGGCTTGGGGCTTTTTGCCCCAAACTAGGGTCCCTGCAGTATCCGTTGTTCAGGCCGAGCTCATTTTGATCGTCAAGATGTTGCTCGGTTTTGTCCATTCAAAGATTTAGGAAAAATTATGGCACGCAAGACCCCCATCGAGCGCTACCGCAATATCGGTATTTCGGCTCACATCGATGCTGGTAAAACCACCACCACCGAACGCGTCCTGTTCTACACGGGCGTCAACCACAAGCTCGGCGAAGTGCACGACGGTGCTGCGACGATGGACTGGATGGAGCAAGAGCAAGAGCGCGGCATTACCATTACCTCGGCAGCGACGACCTGCTACTGGAGCGGTATGGCCAAGAACTTCCAGCCTCACCACATCAACATCATCGACACCCCGGGCCACGTTGACTTCACCATCGAAGTCGAGCGTTCGATGCGCGTGCTCGACGGCGCCTGCATGGTTTACTGTGCAGTCGGTGGCGTGCAGCCACAGTCGGAAACCGTGTGGCGTCAGGCGAACAAATACAAAGTCCCACGTCTGGCCTTCGTCAACAAGATGGACCGTACCGGTGCAAACTTCTTCAAAGTGTACGAGCAGATGCGCGCACGCCTGAAGGCGAACCCGATCCCGGTCGTGATCCCGATCGGCGCGGAAGACAGCTTCCAAGGCGTGGTCGACCTGGTCAAGATGAAAGCAATCATCTGGGACGAGGCATCGCAAGGCATGAAATTCGAATACGCTGACATCCCTGCGGAACTGGTCGATCAAGCCAACGAGTGGCGCGAGAAGCTGGTCGAGACCGCGGCTGAAGCCAGCGAAGAGCTGATGAACAAGTACCTGGAAGAAGGCGATCTGTCGGAAGCAGAGATCAAGACCGCCCTGCGCCAGCGCACCATCGCATCGGAAATCGTTCCGATGTTGTGCGGTACCGCGTTCAAGAACAAGGGCGTGCAAGCCATGCTCGACGCCGTCATCGAATACCTGCCGTCGCCAGTGGACATCCCACCAGTCGCCGGTACCGACGAAGACGACCAGCCGGTCACCCGTAAGGCTGACGACAACGAGAAGTTCGCGGCACTGGCGTTCAAGATCATGACCGACCCGTTCGTCGGCCAGCTGATCTTCTTCCGCGTCTACTCGGGCATGATCAATTCGGGCGATACCGTCTACAACCCGATCAAGGGCAAGAAAGAACGCCTGGGCCGCATCCTGCAGATGCACGCCAACCAGCGCGAAGAAATCAAGGAAGTCCGTGCCGGCGACATCGCCGCAGCGGTCGGCCTGAAAGAAGCGACCACGGGCGAAACCCTGTGCGATCCTTCGGCTGTCATCACCCTGGAAAAGATGGTCTTCCCTGAGCCTGTGATCCAGCAGGCAGTCGAGCCGAAAACCAAGGCTGACCAGGAAAAAATGGGCCTGGCGCTGAACCGCCTGGCGCAGGAAGACCCGTCGTTCCGCGTGCGTACCGACGAAGAATCGGGCCAGACCATCATCGGTGGTATGGGCGAGCTGCACCTGGAAATTATCGTTGACCGCATGAAGCGTGAATTCGGCGTGGAAGCAACCGTCGGCAAGCCACAGGTTGCCTACCGCGAAACCATCCGCAAGGCAGTCACCGATGTCGAAGGCAAGTTCGTCAAGCAGTCGGGCGGTCGTGGTCAGTACGGCCACGCAGTCCTGTCGATCGAACCGCAAGAGCCAGGCAAGGGCTTCGAGTTCATCGACGCGATCAAGGGCGGTGTGGTTCCTCGCGAATACATCCCTGCGGTCGAGAAGGGTGTGCGCGAAACCCTGACCACCGGCGTGCTGGCTGGTTACCCAGTGGTCGACGTCAAAGTCACCCTGACCTTCGGTTCGTACCACGACGTCGACTCGAACGAAAACGCGTTCCGCATGGCGGGCTCGATGGCGTTCAAGGACGGCTGCCGTAAGGCGAATCCGGTCATCCTCGAGCCGATGATGTCGGTCGAAGTCGAAACGCCGGAAGACTACGCTGGTAACGTGATGGGCGATCTGTCGTCGCGTCGCGGCATGGTGCAAGGCATGGACGAAATCCCGGGCGGCGGCGGCAAGATCATCAAGGCCGAAGTGCCACTGTCGGAAATGTTCGGTTACTCGACCTCGCTGCGTTCGGCGACCCAGGGCCGCGCGACCTACACGATGGAATTCAAGCACTATTCGGAAGCTCCGAAGCATGTGATCGACGCCATCGTCACCGCGAAGTCCAAGTAATAGATAATGGAGGGATGGGACGTCCCGTCCCTCCAGTTCAACAAAATATATCGTTTCTCTTAAAGGAATCAGGAAATGGCAAAAGGTAAATTCGAACGGACCAAGCCGCACGTCAACGTCGGCACCATCGGTCACGTTGACCACGGCAAAACCACCCTGACGGCTGCAATCGCGACCGTCCTGTCGAAGAAATTCGGCGGCGAAGCCAAGGCCTACGACCAGATCGACGCGGCTCCGGAAGAAAAAGCACGCGGCATCACCATCAACACCGCGCACGTCGAGTACGAAACCGAAAACCGTCACTACGCGCACGTCGACTGCCCAGGCCACGCCGACTACATCAAGAACATGATTACCGGTGCTG
>Ga0247725_1000103_pt1 | contig 109675 bp, 163 predicted proteins | sample OKSTACKMCFT3sol_FD_183021 | JGI IMG/M metagenome (GOLD analysis project Ga0247725, IMG submission 183021) | Subsurface sediment microbial communities from gas well in Oklahoma, United States - OK STACK MC-FT3-sol | ecosystem: Environmental > Terrestrial > Deep subsurface > Rock core/Sediment...
GGACTCGGCCGCTTCCAGGATTGCCTGCTCGGACAGGTCGGTGATGACCTGACCCGCAGGGGTCCGGGACAGTTCAGCCAGCTTGGCACGCTTGATGACTTCGGCGATGACAGCCGGAATCTGCCCGTCCAGCACGGCACCGGCCTTGCTCAGGTCGGTTTCCGGACGGATCGCAACGCCACCGTACACCCGCAGGAGCTTCTGGACAGCCTTCGCGTCCGGCGCCTTCACTTCGATGATCGCGTCCAGACGACCCGGGCGCAGCATCGTCGGGTTGATGTTCTCGATGTGGTTGGTGGTCAGGATGGTGATGATGTTGCAGGTCTTGGTGTCGATGCCGTCGATGATGTTCAGGATATCGTCCATTTCCTGGGTACGCTCGCCCTTGAGGGCGCGGTCGATATCCTCGCAGAACACCACGCAGGCCGGTGACTGGTACTGCTTGGAGAAGGCGATAGCCTTGGCCAGTTCATCAGCGTGGGTGATGTAGATGAAGGAGATGCCGTTCTGGACAGCCTTCTTGGCAGCGACCTTCGCGCCCAGGGTCTTGCCGGTGCCGTACTTGCCGGCGAGCATCACACCGCGCTTGACGGGGACGTTGTTGGCGATCAGGTCAGCGACACGCTCGATCGGCGTCAGCAGGTTGTTGGTGATCTGGGTCTGCACGTCGTCCGAGTAGATCAGCATGTTCTCGTCCACGTCCGTGAGGTCCATGAACTCGGGGATCGGCATTTCCAGCGCTCCACCGTCTTCGTCGTTGAAGCGGATCTTGACCGCCTTGCCCTTGTAGATCGAGTTGGTCTCCAGGTACTCGCGGGTCTTGGCGAAGATGGACTCGACCACGTCTTCGTACTTGCGCTTGACGATGCCGGCCAGAGCGAACTTGACCATCGAACCGTCCCACGCGGCGCTGCACTGGATCCAGCCGCCTTCGGTGCCCGGCAGTGCGAAGCGGCCCCACGGAACCTTCTTGAACTGCTTCGGAGCCACTTCGATGTTGATGAGCTTGGGCGGCTGCTTGCCGAAGAAGCCCGGGGTCGGCTCAGCGATGGACCAACCGAACTGCTTTTCCAGCACTTCGTTGATGGCGTTGGCGCCGTCGTAGGGGAAGTACGCGAACTGCTGGGAGAAGTTCATCTCCTCTTCCAGGTACGTCTGACGACGTTCCAGGGTGGCGATCGCTTCGTCCAGGTTCATGCCGACCGGCAGGGTGATCTGCTCGCCGTGATGCACAACCTTTGCGATTGCGATGTTCTGCGGGACTTCCTTCAGGGTGTTACCCATGATTGCTTGCCTTTTGTTGTGTGAGATTTGAGTGGTTGACGCTGCGCAGCGCTTGTTTAAAGCATGTCTGCGCGACGTGATGACACTATAACTGAGGGTTCTCGCGGGTGTACTTGGAAATTACGCTACGCCGTAAAATCGATGCCCGCGATACTGGCACAGATAGGGGAGTCGTGTAGACCAACCCGGTGGACGGCGTACTACCTTAGGAGCATAAAAGTATTCCGCTCCGGTACATGAGCCAAAGTCATATGCACCTGCATAGACTCGGTTGACTACCCTTACTGCTACTGCCCATGCGTCGGGGTTTTTCGCGCTGGGGTTCCGGCCCTTTGGCCAATTGAGAACGCCGTGGAACTGTGACGGCGCGTATGCGATGTTGCATACCGAGGTCTTACGTGTTTTGGCGCGATTAAGCACCGTATGGACTACAAGAGCCATTCCATGTTCACCTTCGGCACGTGCTTCGGTGAACGCTGTCAAAGCCAGACAAAATTCGTCGGACTTGGTTTGCTGTACGGCATGAGCCGAAGCGCTGACACCAAAGAACAACATGGTGGCCAGCAGGATCGAGCGGATACGCATAAGCATTCCCTCCTTTACGCTGTGTGTATATAAATGAACGCACACGCGCGCGAGAGTACCCTCATAAAAAGGAAAAGCCCCGATGGGTGAGCATCGGGGCTATCTCTACGCGCTCACGTCACGATGACACAAGCGCTATTTGGGTGTTACAACTACTTACAGGCTACCCTTGGCTTCCTTGAGCAGTTTTTCCAGCTGACCCACCGACAGACCGGCAGTCAGGTCTTCCAGCAGCTTGCGCTTTGCAGCCGTTTCAGCAGCCGTCGCCTTGCGCTTGGACACGATTTCCTGGAGTGCAGCAGCCAGGCGAACCTTGTCAACCGTCTGGATCATACCATCAACCAGTTCTTGCTGGGTCACATCGAAGTTCTGAGCAAGCCGCATCAGGTGTGCATGGCACTCCGCAGTCAGCATCAGAGATTTACGTCCATCACTTGCCATGTTTGTCACCTCTTGTAATCGAAATCAGCACCGTTGAGTATATTTTCGGCGAATCCTGGGGTGCTTTCCAAGATATACCGGCGTTGGTCGCTATGCCCTTGCAGGTGCTTGTTGAAGGTATCCTCGAATTCCAGGATGTAAGCCTTATTAGCCATCCCCTTGGGCTTCCGACGCAGACCACGACCGATCCGTTGACGTAATGCTACCTCAGCTTTGCCTGCGCCCGCAAGTACCACCATGCCCACAGCGGGCACGTCAACACCCACGTCCATGATGGTGGAGCCAATCAGCACGTCGATTTTGCCGTCTCGCAGGTCGTTCAGGGCGCTTTGTCGCTGATCCCGGGACGAATTACCCTGAATGTACTTGACACGGACGCCTCTAGCAGCGATAGCCTTACGTAGGATATCCCCGTGATCTGTACGCTGGACCAGAACCATGCACGACAATCCGGCTTTTACTGCCGCATCGACTTCATCCACGATGATCCCGTTGCGTTCTTCCGCCTCAACGATCCCGTATTTGTAAGCCAGTTGCCAATTACTGGTCTTACGCACGCGCGCAGGCGGTCTTAACTTAACGATTTTGAACTGTGGAGTGGCCAAAATACCCTTGTCGATCAGTTCCTTTTCGGTTACGCGGATACCAATGGGCCCTGAAACAGCCATCAGGCGCATATTGGCTTCCTCGTCTTCGCGCATGAAGGGCGTTGCGGTCAGAGCCAAGCGATAAACGGCATTCTTACAGGCGTTCAGGATGGTGTAGTACCCTTCACCTGAGGATTCATGGGCTTCTTCCAGGATCACAAACTCAAAATGCTCAAGGATCTTCCGCATCTTGGGTTCAGTAGCCGGGTCTTTCAGCTTCGCCATGATGGTTTGCACCATTGCCACGTTCAAGTGTGGAGAAACTTGCCATTCCGAGTCACCCATGACACCACAATAGACCTTATCCAAGCCCTCTTCGCCTTGAGACTTGCGGTAGTTGATGGATTTGTCGAAGGCGCGCTTCATTTGGTGCATCAGGACGCTGCGAGTGGTCAAGAACAGCGTTGGGCGCTTGATTTTGGCGAACGCGAGCGCACCGATACGCGACTTACCACCACCGGTAGCAACCTGCGCGATCATTGCTCGGTGCTTAATCAGGTTGTTAACCGTCTTGTACTGGTAGTCATATTCCTCGGTGTAGCCGAATTCATCGATCTGCGGATCCTTTTCACCGAGCGGTTCGGGTGCGGGGTTGCGAATCAGGGAGACTTGATGGCCCTTTTGTTTGAGGTGCGAGATAACCAGATGCACCAGGCCAGCCGGAAACACTGCCCGATCATATACAAACAGGGTACTGCGGCCCGACCACGTGCCAGCCTTGAACGAACTGGAGTGTTCAGCACCCGCGATCTGGAACGAAAGCAGGTCCGATAACTCCAATTTCAGGTCATCATCAATGTCCAACACGCGCGCATTGACGGCGTTGGCTGCGATACGGATATTTGCCATATGTAGGTATTGTGTATTAGGTGAAATTAGCTTTATACTACCATCCTATGTGGCACACCTACAACAGGAATTCCATGGAAACCATTAAAATCAACCCCAAAGACCTCCAATTCTCTCCGTGGAACGTCAACACGGTGTCACCCGAGAACATGGAGAAGCTGAAAAAGTCGGTCGAACGTAACGGTATCTTCCGGCCCGTCGTCGTGCGCGAATTAGCAGACGGCACACATGAAGTTATCGCGGGTGAACACACCACGCGCGTGGCTATCGAACTGGGTCACGAAACCATTGACGTGTATAACTTGGGTGTCATTTCAGACCTCAAGGCAAAAGAGATTTCCATTATCGACAACCAGCACTTCGGTGTTGAGGATCAGTTCGGTATGGGTAAAATCCTGCAAGAAATTCAGGACTCGGGCGACGTGATGGTCGGCGAATTCCTGCCGTTCAGCGACCGTGATCTGAATACCATCTTCCGGAGCACCAAGATTGACCTGGAGACTCTGGATTTGGACGAAGAAGTCGATTCTCTGATCCCAGACTATCGCCCAGAAGACTCGGTTGCACGCGCTCCCGTTACGCACCAACAAATGCGGTTCAAAGTCCCACTCAAGGATGCTGAATTCGTGACCCGTGTAATCGAAGGCATCATCAAACGTCAGGGCTTGAAGCAGTCCGACTCCCTCGCATCTGCCGGTGACGCGCTTGTCTGGCTGTGCAATAACCGTGGTACGGAGGAATAATGGCTAAGCATCAACCCAAAATCCAGATGATGGACATTAACAAGATTTTCCCGTATGAAAAGAACGCGAAAATCCACACAGAAACGCAGGTTGCGTCGCTGGTGAAGGTCATTCAAACACAAGGCTGGGATGTGCCTATCGTCGTTGATCGTAACGGCGTGGTCATCAAGGGCCATGGTCGCCGTCTCGCAGCCCTGTCTATGGGGCTGAAAGAAGTACCGGTGATCGTTCGTGACGATCTGACCGATGAACAAGTCAAGGCGGCGCGCCTGTCGGATAACCGAGTTGCTATGGGTGACTTTGACGTGAACCTGATGAAGGACGAACTGGCTGAACTGAATGATGGTGGTTTCGACATGACTTCCATGGGCTTTGGCGACAAAGAACTGGACATGATGATCGGCGACCTCGACAAGATCGACGTGACCGTGTTCGATGAAGCCCCAAGCACGCCAGAAGCTCACCAGAACGCCCCTGCTGCGATTGCAGACGCTACCCCTAGCGAAGATGCTCCCAAAGAGAAAGCGCTGCTGGTGACTGATCTGCTGGGTTTTAAGCACGTCCCCGCAAAATACAAAAACGCCCTGGTGGAGTTCTTAGCCAAAGCCGAAGAAGCGACCAGCAAAGTTGGCGCGGAAGCATTTGGTGAGTTCATCGAGGCACTGGTAAACGGAGAGTTCTAATGAAACTTCAAGTATCCAAGTCGTTTGACACCGGGACTGTTAAATCACCCCGCGTGCTGGAAGTCGCCGAGGCTTTTGGACTTGGACTCACCGACAAGAAGTTCGTGGTGTACGAGAACCTGGAAGTGGATATCGAGCCTGGCGACGTGGTTTACGTCACAGGCCAGTCCGGTTCAGGTAAGTCGCTCCTGCTGCGCGATCTGTCCGCGCAGCTCAGGAACGCAGGTAAGCACGTTTACGACATTGCCGATGTGCCCATGCTGGAAGAACCCCTGGTAGATCAGATTGGTGCCGACACCAACGAGGCCCTGGCCCTGCTTTCACAAGCCGGTGTGACTGACGCCTATCTGTTCGTTCGCAACCCTTCGCAGTTGTCTGACGGTCAGAAGTACCGCTTCAAGCTCGCCAAATTGATCGAGTCGGGCGCAGAAGTCTGGATTGCGGACGAATTCGCTGCGGTGCTGGATCGTGACATGGCTAAAGTGGTCGCTTACAACATTGCCAAAGCTGCGCGTGCAGCCGGAGCGATCTTGCTGGTTGCTACTACTCACACTGACCTCCGGGAGTACCTGGGTGCCAGCATCACCATTGAGAAGCTGTACGGTACGCGTGTAGACGTTCGCCGTTACGCATGGAGTAAGGAAGATGAACGAATTGAATTGCCTGCCACGCCCGAGCCTGCTCCAAAGCCTGAACGCAAGCCCCGAGTTCCAGCAGGAGACAAGCCAAAGCGAGTGGGTCGTCCAAAGAAGCCCAAAGACGGACACGAAGTTCCCGCTGCTGGCTGACATGTATATCGAGCGGGGCACCAAGGAAGACTGGGACGTTCTGCACGAATTCCATTACAAGTCTGAGGGCTCTGCAATGGGTGCGCGTTATTACCGAGTCATGCTCGGTAAGATGCTCGTAGGTGTTTGTGTGATGTGTTACCCGCGTGGTCTGCTCAAGGATCGCCACAAGATGTGGCCCGCGATCAAGCCTGACGGTGATGACAACAAGATCACCAACACCTATCGATACAAGTGGCTGAACGCCAATGTTTCGCTGAACGCCCGGACTGTGAACGATCCGTTGTTTCGCGGTATTGGCTTGGGCTACCGGATGTTGAATCTCGCCTCGCGCATGGACGGTCGTAAGTGGTGTGAGATTCAAAGCTCCATGTCCAAGTTCAATGGGTTCGCCCATAAAGCCGGTTATCAGTTCGTCGCTCCGAGTCCTAGCAAGTTCTACGACAAGGGTGTCGAGTTCTACGGTAAGTGGTTTGAATCAAACCCGGTCGACCAGGTAGCGCTGCTGGAAGAACTGAATGCCATGTCCCCGGCTGTACGTGAAAGGACATTGAAAGAAATGCGGCTTTTCTATTGGAAGCACTCCGCCCTGGAAAAGACCGGTAACAATCGCAACAAGGGTACGTCCCGGGTTGATGCGATGGAAGGCAAGGAGCTAATCAAGAATATCAACCAGCTGGCGTTTTCCAGTCCGCTGTTTGGTTCATACAAAAACCCTGACGCAGGGCGCATCATCCCGGAACGATTGCCGTTGATTGCGTTTGACGAACAGGGAGTAAACGAACCTCTCAAGCGAGGGATGGATAAATGAGACTGACCGATAACCAACTGAAAATCTTAAAGGTTCTGAGTGACAAGAACCCTGATGGCACCGATGTTGACCTGGACCAATTGCTGGACCGGTTAGCCGAGGAGTTCGACTGGGTGACGACCAAAGCTGCGTTGCAGTGGTCACTCCGGCAACTGATTTCCATGGAGCTTGTAGAACGCATGGAAAAAGAAGTCCGGCGTAAGCGAGCCCGGCGAATCCTGAAACTCTCCGGTCTGGGCATGAAAGTCATGGGCCCGTGAAGCGACTCACCAGTAAAAGCTAGAAGCTAGTAAGGTGTTAAACCTTGAAAGCAAAGCTGAAAGTCAAAAGCATTATACTGGGGTTTTTGAAGAATTAGCCCAGCCCGGGCCCAAATAAAGAGGGAAAGATGGCAAGACTTACAAAACATGAGTGGCTCGAAGCCGAAGAAATGTACCGGCAGGGCTACACTCAGAAGCAGATTGCGGAGAAATTTGGGTGCCGGATTGAAACCGTTTCCCTTCACATGAATAAGGTGAAGGTAAAGGGTGGTGAATCGGTCGATGTAGTTAAACAAGAGATGGAAGCGGCAGTCAACCGGAAGGTAAAAGAGTTCGCCGACAAGCGAGCGTCCCGGCAAATCGACGCCAAAGAACGTTTCCATACCCTGACAACCACCATGATTTCCCTGTTTGTCAAGGAAATCAAAGACGCTCAGGCAGCCGGTAAGTCTTTAAGCTCCTTATCTGGTCATGCGAAAGCCCTTAAAGAAGCTATGTTCGCCTTACAGCTTGCCCGCAAAGAAGCGTATGTCATCCTGGATATCAAGGAAGACGATAACGGTGATGAAATGCCGGACCTGATGGTGTCGACCATGTCTGCGGAAGAAGAAGACCGTATTCGTGGTGCCAAGGGTATTTCGGAAGAAGATGAAGAAATGGAAGATATCCATGAAATGGAAGAGAACGCACTGGAGGACGAATTGAATGCCGGCCAAGAGTAAGTCTCGGATTGGTGCCAACCCGAGCGTGGTCAAAATCGATGAAGGCGTACTGGCTGTGGACGGGGGTAAAACCTTCGTCCACACGCTGCATCGTGCCCAATCGGAAATTTACGCGGACAATACCCGCTTTAAGGTAGTCGTTGCGGGTCGTCGTTTCGGCAAGACAACGGTTTCTATTCAGCACCTCATTAAAGTCGCAACCCGGAAGAAGAACGCCCAGGTCTGGTACGTGGCTCCCACGTACGGCATGGCACGAGAAATCGTCTGGACGAAGCTGAAAATGGCGTTACCTCAACAGTGGGTGGCTAAGACCCATGAATCCTTGCTGAAAATCACCTTGAAGAACGGCTCGGTGATTTCACTCAAGGGCGCTGACCGTCCGGATACGTTGCGAGGCGTGGGCTTGGACTACATCGTCCTAGACGAGTTCCAGGACATGCGTAAGGGTGTGTGGGATGAAGTCTTGCGACCGACGTTAGCAACCACCGGTGGTGGTGCGCTGTTCATCGGTACGCCCAAGTCGTTCAACCATTTCCATAAGCTGTACGAACGTGGTCAGGCCCAGCGCAATCGCAAGAAGCCTGAATGGAAGTCGTGGCAGTACCCGACGATTACTTCACCATTCGTGCCGACGGCAGAAGTTGAGCAAGCCCGGCAGGACTTGGACCCGCGCACATTCCGACAGGAATTCGAGGCGACGTTTGAGACCATGTCCGGTCGTGTTTACTACCCATTCGACCGTGACAAGCACGTCGGCGACTACCCGTTCAACCCGAAATTACCAATCTGGATCGGTCAAGACTTCAACATTGACCCTATGTCCAGCGTTATCATTCAGCCGCAACCCAACGGTGAACTGTGGGTCGTAGATGAATTGGTGCTGTTTAACTCCAACGTCACGGAAGTCTGTGATGCCCTGGAGCAACGGTACTGGCGCTACCTGAAACAGATTGAGATTTTCCCTGACCCGGCAGGTAATTCCAGGTCGCACGCCCGTGGTGAGAGCGCCCTGGACATTTTCCGAGCCCGTGGCTTCACGAAGATTTACTACCGCAAGAAGCACCCCTTCGTACAGGATCGTGTCAATGCCGTGAATGCCAAGTTGTATTCTGCCACTGGTCAGATTACACTTAGGATCGACCGAAAATGTCGGAACATGATTGAGTCCTTTGAGCAGGTGATCTACAAAGAGGGCTCTACCGAAATTGATAAGTCCCTTAACAAGGAACACATCGCTGACGCCTTGGGCTATGCGATTGAATACCGGTTCCCGACGAAGGATTACAAGATGATGGGCTTGAAGATTTAAGGAACCCTTAATGGCCAAGAAGAAACCCTCTGCGGCTACTCCAAAGTTGGAGTATCGCAACCTTTTAAATCGTAAGCACCCTGAGTATGACAAGAAGCTGCCGCACTGGCACTTCTTGAACATGACCTATGAATCGCCCCGTGAGTGGTTCAAGCAAAACCTGTTCAGGTTCAACCGCGAAGGTGAAGAAACCTTCGCTGGTCGCTTGAAGCGTGCCTATCGTTTCAACCATACCCGCGAAGTCGTAGACCTGGTCAACAAGTACCTGTTCAAGACCGTGCCGCAGCGCAACCCGGATGTGCCGGAAGAAGTTCAGCGTTTCCGTCAGTCGGCTACTCTGTCGGGTCTGACCGTGGAACAGTTTGAGCGTCAGGTCGCCCGCGAAGCCAGTATTTACGGTCGTGTGTACGTGGTGCTGGACAACAATGTCGCGGCAGATACGATTGTGACCAAGGCTGACGAGAAGGCTGGCAACGTCAAGTTGTACGCCTACATCGTCACGCCCGAACATATGCGCGATTGTGGTTACGACAAGGACGGCAACTACGAATGGATCCTGATCGAAGAAAAGGCCCGTGACGATTCCAACCCGTTCGACGCCTCTTGCACGATCTACTCCAAGTTCCGTCTGTGGACCAAGGACAAGTGGTTCCTGTTTACTACCCGTAACGAGGAATCCAAGGACGGCCCTGTTGTCGAACTGGAAGAATCGGGCACACATGGTCTGGGCGTTGTTCCGGTTATCAAGTGTGACCATATCGAATCGGACAACAAGTACAGCGTTCCGGCTCTGATCGAAGACATTGCCTATCTGGATCGTGCGGTTGCGAACTACTGTTCCAACCTGGACCAGATCATCAATGACCAGACTTTCAGCCAGCTGGTTATTCCAGCCGGTGGTCTGTTGGGTGGTGTTAGCTCGACCCTGAGTATGGTTGACGGTAATGATCCGGACGTTCTGAAAAAGACTCGGGACATTATTGCTCTGGGTACGGGTCAGATTCTGCTGTACGACGGTGAAGGTGGTTCGGCTCCGAGCTACATTTCGCCTGATCCGAAGCAAGCCGAAATGATCGTTACTGCCATCAAGCAAATCATCAACGAGATTTACCACACCGTTGGTCTGTCGGGTGAACGCACCAAGCAGGACAACTCCATGGGTATCGATAACTCGTCCGGTGTTGCCAAGGCTTTCGACTTTGAGCGCGTTAACGCCTTACTGTCTGCCAAGGCAAATGCTATGCAGGCTTTCAGTAATCGTCTGGAAAACATGGTACAAGTTTGGCACGGTAAGGATCCGAATAAGCTGGATCCGACCAAGGTTGACGTGGAATACTCCACCAACTTCGACGTGCGAAGCCTGAATGATGACCTGTCGATTGCCAATCAGTTCATGCTGCTGGGTGTTCCGATGGAACTGCGTCAGTATCAGGCGAAAGAAATGGTTGATAAGATTTGGCCGATGGCTAAAGACGCTGATTTGCAGAAGGTTCGTGCCGCTATTGATGGCTGGGAAGACCCGCTTGAAAAGGCAATGAAGATGGCTGGTACACAAAATTCAGAAAATCCTAAAAAAGGTGTTGACAAGAAGGATCCAATGAATAAGAATACCAGCCAAGGCTTCCCTGGGACTTTACCCAAGGCAGCACAAAAGTGAGGTCAAGCGATAGACCTCAGATACGCCAAGAGATAGGCTAACTAAAGGAATCCCTATGCCAGAAGATTTGACACCTGAACAGATTGCCGCTAATGAGAAAGCCGCTGCGGAAGCAAAGGCCAAGGCAGACGCGGAAGCTGCTGAACGGGAAAAGAATAAGAACAACATCACCGACCGCGAGGCTGAACTCCTCAAGGAAGTGATGGCGAAGAAGGAAGCTGCCAAGACTGCTACAGCAGCCGCAGAAGCCGCAAAGAAGGAAGCCGAGGAACTGGCTGCCCGACTGAAGGCTTATGACGGTATTGATTTGGAAGAAATCAAGGGACTGCTGAAGGAAAAGCAAGATCGTGAGCAGGCTGAACTGGAGAAGCGTGGTGAATTTGACCGTGTTAAGGAGCAAATCATTGCGGCGCACAAGCAGGAAATTGAAACCGTTCGCGGTGAATTGAATCCTAAGCTGGAAGCGCTGACAAGCGAAGTTGCCAAGCGCGATCAGGTCATTACTGAACTGACCATTGGTCGTTCGTTCTCTGAGTCGCCCTTCATTCGTGATTCGCTGGCACTGCCGGTGTCGAAGGCCCGTATTCTGTACGGTAGCCACTTTGAACTGACTGACGGTAAGGTCGTTGCATATGACAAGCCTGCTGGTTCTGCGAACCGCACCCCGCTTGTTGATGGTAACGGTGACCCGCTTGCGTTCGATAAGGCTATCGAAAAGATCGTGGATAGTGACCCGGATCGGGATAATCTGTTGAAGTCCAAGATTCGTAGTGGTGCTGGTTCGGATAACGACCACGGCATCGATACGAAGGATAAGAATAAGAAGCCTCTCTCGGGTATGGAGCGTATCCTTGCTGGAATCAAGGAAAACGGTATGCCAGAGTTGAAGGTGGTCTAATTAAGTAGTACCATCCCATACCTATTTAAGGAGTAATACAAGATGCCTCTGTTACGTGTAGAAGCCGAGAAGCTGTCGAATAACGACCTGCTGCGCGGCGTGATTGAAGAAGTGATCGACAAGGAAGACCTCTTTGCCGTTCTGCCGTTCGTCAAGACCGACGGTAAGGCTTACGTCTACAACCGTGAGAACGGCGTGGTCGAAGCTGAGTTCCTGGACCCGAACGACATTGTGCCGGAAGGTGCTGCGAAGTTCACCGAGGTCGTGACCAAGGTTCGCATCCTGGCGCACGACGTTGACGTGGACAAGTTCCTGTCGGGTACTATGTCGGACACCACTGAGCAGGTTGCTGTGCAGCTGGCTGCCAAGGCCAAGGGCCTGGCCCGCAAGTACCGTAAGACCCTGGTCATCGGTGACAACACCGCTAACCCGAAGGAATTCGACGGTCTCCAGGTGCTGGTTGCTGCCAACGCCGCTCAGAACATCAGTGCCGGTACCAACGGTGGCGCGCTGACCCTGGGCCTGCTGGACGAACTGCTGGACTCCGTGCCGAATGGCGCTGACGTGCTGCTGATGCGTCCGGGCACCATCCGTGCCTTCCGCGCTCTGGTTCGCCAGGCCGGTGGTAACACCGCTGTGGACCTGATGATCGAGGACTTCGGTCGTCCGATGCTGACCCACAACGGCGTGCCGATCCTGGAGAACGAGTTCATCCCGGTCGCTGCTCAGGGTACCGCAACCGACACCTGCTCGGTCTATGCGATCCGCCTGAACGAGACTGACGGTCTGCATGGTCTGTATGCCGGTCCGAATGCTGGTATGGTGGTCGAGCCGATCGGCACCGTCCAGAACAAGGACGCCTTCCGCTGGCGCGTGAAGTGGTATGCCGGTCTGGCCCTCAAGTCGACCCGTTCGGCTAGCCGCCTCGTCGGTATCACCAACGTCTAATCGCAAGGTTAGTTAAACCCCGAAGGGGCCTGGGTAATCCCCAGGCCCTTTTCTTTTTGCATAAGGAGTTACAAAATGGCACAGCGTTTAAAGATTGTTGAAAAGGGTTGGGAAACTTTCTCGGATTACTTCGGTGGCTTTAAGTTCACCAACGGTCTGTCTGATGAAGCCATTCCGAGTGCAGACGCCCAGCGCCTTGGTTCGTGGATCCGCTTTGAAGGCGTAGATGATGAAGCTCAGGTTGGTGAAGGCGTAGTGCAGGTTGCTCTGACGGACACCAAGGCTGATGTGGTTATCGCTGCTGGTGACAAAGAGCCTGAAACCGTGAGCGTTGAACAGGCTGCCGAAGCTGCCGTCGAAGCAACCAAGTACACCGTCGAAGAACTGGAAGCCCTGGCTGATCAGGGTGGTATCGCCGCTCTGCGTAAGATTGGTGACAAGATCGGCGTTAAGGGTCGTGGCATTCCGGAACTGATCCGCGAAATCATCCAGAAGCAGGGGTAATCAATCATGGAAAAGTATGTAGTTGGTGATTTGTTCCCGATCCCGTTGGTTGGTGAAGGTCTTCCCGAAGGTGCTGCTGTCAAGGTTTCGTACCGCTTAATTCGCATGGAACCGCCAGCAGACCCGAATGATCCTAATTCAAACCAAATCGGTGAATTCGAGGTTCAGTACAACCCGTCCGGCAAGATCGGTCTGCCGTTCCCTGAAACCGTTGGTCGTCGCAGTATGTGGTTCTGTGGATGGACAATCCAGGACAACATGTCAGGCTTCCATAACGGTCAGCAGGAGTTCATGATTGAGGCGTATGAAACGCTGGTGAAGGGTGAGAATTCCTTCCAGGGTTACTACGAAGCCCTCATGCGGACCGAAGACATTCCGGGAATCGATGCGTTCAAGGCGCTGTCTAAGCAGGAGCAGATTGCTGCCCTGATTAACAGTTGGCGTCAAATCAGCTCCATGACGTTCATGTCGAAAGGCAAAATCATTTGGGATATTGGCTCGCTTAATGCCACTGAATTGGATAAACTGGACCCTAGGTTGCTTGAAGCCCTGTGCCTCGCACAGATTCTGGAAGCAAACGAAACCATGGATTCCAATTCGGCACACAACAAGCGTCTGGAAGGCATCATGTCCGAGACGATTGGCGAAAGCTCGATGATGTTCCGTCCGGGTAAGGTTGCTTCTAACACGGTCCTGTCGCGTCGTTCGATGGGCTTCTTGCGGAATTATTTGGTCTACACTGCAAGGATTACCCGTGTCTAAACCCATCGATCTTATCGAAGAAAGCGCCAATGCTATCGCGCGTAGCCTTGACGTTGTGGTCTACTCCCTGGACGGCTTGTTTGAGCGAGCCGTCCGGGATCGTCCTGATTACCGTGGACTCACCGAGTTCATCAATCAGGCGTCTGCAATCAGCGACGACAACGTTAACCGCGTTGTCGCTCGCCTTGTAGAAAGTATGGATGCGCTGAAAGCGTCTCTGAGCGATTCTGAGCGCGTCCGCTTGTCTGAGCGCGACGACGACACAGAAGCATATGCTGGCGAAGCACACGAAGCGTTTGGGGCGTTTTTCGCGCAAGCCAAACTAGCTTATGCAAAGCGTTTGCGCGAAGTCATCGCGGCCAAGTCATTTGGCTTCGATACTTACAACGCCGATCCGCGAATTATGTTACGAAACGGACAACAGTGGCATTTCTCAGTCTTCGCGTATCTCCAAACGCGCCAGATGTTGGTGAATTTCTACAACAACACCAAGATTGGCTTGTATGCAGATGCCGGGATTGCCGAGTACACGCTTGATACCGAAGATGCCGAACTGATGTTTGAGCCATATTCGGTCGAGTCATACCCGGAAGATGCTGCGAAGTTGTTCCATCCGCGAACAATGAACCTTGTGGGAGCACCTTATGTTTCGTCCGAATCTGACGTGTAAAATCGCCAAGTACGACAAAAAGGACGGCTACGGCAAACGCATCTACGGACCTTGGAAAACAACACCTTGTGCCATCGTAAAGCTGGTGCAAGAGACCAAGAAAACGTCGGTGCGTACGGACTCCAGCGCAACACGCGGCACTGCGCAAGAAATCCTTGCCGATGCCCGACTGTTGTTCCCGAAATACGTGTCCCTGAAACCGGGCGACCGTATCTCAATCATGGGGTTTGAGCTGACCGTAGTGTCTGTTTTCCCCCGTCACAGCGTTCTGGGCAATCACGACCACTGGGAAGTGGACTTTGATGTTTACGGAGCAGAATGATGGGATTCAAAATCACCAATCAATCGAAGGTCATTACGACATTTAGGCTGATTGATAAGGAAGTGTCTTCGTCAGCCCGTGACGTTATGCGGGAATACGCTATGAAGATTCGTGACACGGCAAGGGACTTTGCTCCGGTACTGGAACATCGTATCGAGAAAGCCATCAAAATCTTGCCGTCGCAGGGTAACCAGTATAGTCTTAGGCTGACAGTGGCAGTTGAGGGTATTGTGAAGGGTCGTGATGTGACCACTTACGCTGCTATTGTCCACGAATACCCCTGGGAAAAACGAGGAGTGTTTACACGCCTCAAAGGTCCGCAAGCTGGTCCAAGATACCTAAAGCGTGCGGTTGATTTACATCGAAAGGACTTGACCCGAGATTTACAAGCCGCAATGGGTGGAGCGATCGCCAAAGCGATTCGTAAGGGCGGTACAAACAACTCCAAGAGGCGTCGCAGATGACAATTAAATTGGAAGCAGTGCGGGAAATCCTTGAATCCGAAGGTATTGCCAAGTTCGGGGAGGACCTGTATATTTACACGATGCCGGAAGGTGTCCAGAATGGCGTTCTTTTGACTGATGATACCGACACTCCGACGGAAGTGGATGAATATATCCCGAAGTTGAAGAAATCGGATTTCCGGGCGATTGTCCGGGGCAACGATTATCAGGAAGCCATGGCACTCGCTAATCGAGTGTCGGCCGCCTTGAATAAGTATGACTACATGGCGTCAAATGGCTTGAAGTTCCTGAGGCTCAAGCCTACTTACGATCCAATCGCTTACCCGCTTGCCGAGTCCGATGTGATCGAAGTTAGTGTGAACCTTTGGACCGCGTACATTGAACCCTAATTGAGGAGTAATAAAGAATGGCTTTAAATAGCAACCAAACCACAAACGTCAAGTTGGGCGTTTGCAAGGTTTTCCTGGGTGGTGAAGACCTGGGTTTCACCAAGGGCGGTGTTGAGGTTCAGGTTGAAACTGAATCGCGCGTTGTCTCGGTGGACCAGCTGGGTACCACTCCGATTTCCGAGTACATTACCGGTCGTAGCTGCACCGTGACCGTTCCGCTGGCCGAAACCACCACTGACCACCTGGTTGCTATCATGCCGGGTTCTACTAAGGTCGGTACTGGTGCGACGGCTTACGCTGACGTTGAAACTGGCGTTGGTACCGAACTGCGCGACATTGCCAAGGTGCTGCGTCTGCACCCGGTGTCGAAGGCTGCGTCGGACAAGTCGGAAGACTTCGTTATCCCGCTGGCTGGTACCACTGGTGCCCTGTCGTTCAGCTACAAGCTGGATGAGGAGCGCATCTTCAACGTGGAGTTCAAGGCTTACGCCGATAACAACGGCAAGCTGTTCTACGTTGGTGCGGTCAACATCGATGACGCTACTGGCGTTATCACCCCGTAATTGACCCCTAAACGCCCCCAGGTATACCTGGGGGCTTGGAGTATAAGATGACCAAACTGTTAAACCTTGATGACATTCGCGTAGATAGCCAGCGCACCGTGATTCTGCACGGCGTGACCTATGCCGTTCGCGACTTCACCGTAGAGGAATACCTGGACTTCCAGGTCGAATTCCAGAAGTTCGGCGAAGCGTACAACTCCAACAATATTCAGGATCTGCGTACCGTGGTTCAGACCACCAAGCGCATGGTCCAGCTGGGCATCCCTGACTTCCCGCAAGAAGAAGTCGGCAAGCTGAACCCGCTCCAGATGCTCACTCTGGTTTCGATGATCGCTGGTTTCATGCCGGAACCGGATGAAGAAACACAGGAAGCCATCGAAAAAAAAGACGAGCCGGAGACTCCGGTAGCAGTGTAACCGCAATCGATTTGCCCTTCTTCATCGTAGAAACCATGCACTACTACGGTTGGAATTGGCAGCAGATCATGCAAACTCCTATCAAGCTGTTCTGGACTCTCCTCAAGCAAATGTATCGGTTACAGGCTCAAGAAGCCTTGCGCTGGATTCGTATTCTTTCCGTGCCCAATCTGACCGAAGATGCGAGGAAGTCTTTCATCGAAGAACAGGTAAGGGCGCTGGGCGTTATCCAAGTCAACGACGAACGTGACGAGGATGGCTTTAACAAGCTCAAAAACCTTTCGTAAGGAGGAAAAGTGGCAAATAATGTCGCCCGTATTCAGGCTGAGTTAGACCTCGATAACGGTCAGTTCACTGGCAAGATTTCCAGTTCGATTGGCCAGTTAAAGTCCTTCGGCGCAGCCGTGAATAACACCGACAAATCGATCCGCAACATTGAGCGCCGAGTCACTGGATTCGGCGCTAGTGTGCGTGATGCGATGGTCGTCTTAGGTCAATTCCGCGCATCCATGATGACTGTCTGGGCTGGTACCGGACAGTGGGTTGCTGCGATCATCAAAGCCAATGCGGAACTGGAGCGTATGCAGGCCCTGTTGAAGGGTGTTGCGTCCGGTACCGAAGCCCAGCGCAATGCTCAGGCTAACTCTGATTTGGCATACACCATCAAACTGGCTCAGGAAGCACCGTTCTCGCTGTCCGCTATCGGTGACTCGATGGTGAAGCTGCGTTCGGCTGGCGTCGAAGCAACCAGCATGATGAAAGCCATGACGGACGCCGTTGCTGCGTTCGGTGGTAATGACGAAACCCTTAAGCGCGCCACGATTGCTATCCAGCAGATGGCGGGTAAGGGCGTGGTCTCGATGGAAGAATTACGTCAGCAGTTAGGTGAAGCCGTACCGACTGCCATGAAGCTGATGGCTCGTGGTCTGAATGTCACGATGGCTCAGTTAACCAAAGAAGTGTCCAAGGGTACTGTCGAAGCGAAGAACGCACTGAAAGCCATGCAGCTTGAAATGGCTGCCGAGTACGAAGGTTCGGCTCTGCGCATGATGAAGACCTGGACCGGCATGATGGCGAAGTTGAAGACTGAATGGCTGTTGTTCGCTAAGAACATTGGTGACGCTGGTCTGTTCGATGCTGCCAAGAATGCTCTCCGCGAATTATCCAATACGCTGTCCGACCCGAAGACCATTGCTAGTGCCAAGGCACTGGGCGTTACGCTGGGCGAACTGGTGGTCACAATGACCAACGGTGCGAAGTGGATCCTGGAAAACCAAGCGGCAATCATTGCTTGGGGTAAGGGTATTGCCACCGTCGCTGCTGCCGGTTATCTGCTGTCCCTGATTAAGAACATGCAGCTTTGGAGCAACGTCATGCAAGGCATGGCTGGTTCCATCGTTTCTATTTCTGGCAAGAACCAGGGTCTGTGGCGTTCGTTCCAGGGCTTCACCGTGATGCAGCAGGCTACTGTCGCCGCGAACGGTATGAAGGGCGCGATGAACGGTCTGCTGCAAACACTGACCGGCTTTAGCGGTCCGGTGGGTCTGGCTATCGTTGCGATTGGTGGTCTGATTGGCTGGCTGGTCAAGCTGCAATCCGAAGCGAAGCAAGCTGCCGCAGACATGCGCGCGGTTCTGGCTCTGCAAGGTAACGAAGTTCTGACCGATCAGCAGTACACCACTGCTACTGAAAACCTGAACAACTACACCGAAGCCTTGAAGAAGGTTACGGAAGCTCGCCGTCTGGAAGCACAGCAGCAAGCCCAAGGTTTCAATCAGGTTCGTGGTAACCGTATTCGTGAACTGATGCAGGAAGCTGCCGGTTTGACTGGCGATTCCAAGATGGCTGATTCTGTTATCTACGGTCAGGATTCTTGGGACAAGAAGATCAAGGCGCTGGAAACGTATCTGATTCCACGCATGAACGAAGTGTCCAAGAAAGTCCGCATGTCGGTTGAGAACCAAACAAAGGCTGACGATCAGCGCTTTGTGAGTTCCTGGTCGGCCAAGATGGATGACAGCATCGTCAAGGTCAAGGAACGTTTCAGTGGTCTGAATGCCCAGCTGGAAGCAGATATTGAATCCGGCAAGATCAAGCAGGCGGACATGTTTGAAGCCCGTACCAAGCTGATGACCGATCAGGCTAAGGAAGAAAGTAATATTTACGCCGCACAGATCGCCGTACTGGAAGAGGGTTTGAAAAAGCAGACCGGTGTTGAGGCTCGTCGTACCCAAATGCTGTTGCAGGCTCGTCGTGAACAGAAGCTCGCGGCTGACCAACGTTACAACGACCGTCTGGGTGCGCGTGAGCGTGGCATCGTTTCGCTGACCGAACCCGGCAAGGACAAGAACGCTGAGAAGAAGGCCAAGGCGCAAGCCCAAAGCCTGTCGGATCTACTGACCACTCTGCGCGGCAAGAACGCCCAGCTGACTGCGTCGTTGGAAGACGACAGCATCCCGGCGCTTGAGAAGTTTGAGGCGATACTGGAAGAGGGTAAGAAGTACGGTAACGCTGATAGCGGCATGGTTGCGGAAATCAAGGAGTTGATTGCTGTCAACGATGAACTGGCTGATAAGGTCAAGAAGAGCAAGGCTACCGAAAAGCTGAAAGGCGATCTGGAAGAAATGGCAGCGAAGGCTAGCGCCGACGTTATCACCGAATCCCTCAAGCAATCAGGCGACGTGTACTCCAAGGTCGCTGCTGGCATGGTGGGTTTCAACCGAGAAGTCGCGGTGATGCGCGTCAATCTGGATAAGACCAACATGTCAAGCAAGGAATTTGAGGAGAAGGTCAAGGAGATTCAGGCGACTCTGTTCAAGGTAGATATGATCCGGTTCAGCGATTGGGTCAAGGATACCAATGTCGAGAACAACACCGCGATTCTGGAAGATCGGGATCAGGTCTTGGCTAAGCATATGGAAACCCTGCGCCAGTATGAAATCATGCGGCAGAACCTGATTAAGAGCGCTAACGGTGACAAAGCTCAGATCGACACCATCAACAAGGGCATTGACTCGGTAATTGCGACACAGGAAAAGCGGTTCAACTACGAGTCACGGACCTCCTGGCAAAAGTGGCTGGACGACTACCGGGACATTACGCAGGAGATGGATGATGTTTGGGCGCAGTCGCTGGATTCTATGTCCAATTCGCTGGCCGATATGTTCGTCACTGGTAAGTCTGGCTGGCGTGATTACGCGACAAGCATCCTGAAGGAAATTGCTCGCGTTATGACCGCTAAGGTTGTTGGTCAGTTTGTTGAGTTCGCCATGTCGTTCTTCAACTTTGGTGGAGGTGGTGGCACCGCTGGCGCTTCCAAGGCTGGTATGACTGCCAATACTTCGGCTAGCTCTGCTGGTTCCAACGTGAAGGGTTATGCTAATGGTGGTATTCACTCGTCGGCTGGTTCACTCCCGCTGCACAAGTACGCCACCGGTGGTATTGCAAAGACCCCTCAGATGGCATTATTCGGTGAAGGTCGTTTGCCAGAAGCGTATGTTCCGTTGCCTGATGGTCGTTCGATTCCTGTTACAATGGAAGGGGCGACGGGAGGTGGCACACAGAACAACGTGTCGATCAATGTAACCATCAACAACGAAGGTGGTGGCAGTGGTGATGCTCAGAGCGATACCGCACAGGGTCGCCAGCTGGGTAAGAACTTGCAGTCTGTCGTCATCAAGACCATTCAGGAGCAGCAACGTCCGGGTGGTATTCTCTGGAACGGAAATACGAGGTAAATAATGGCGACAGAAACCTTTACCTGGGAACGCCAAGCGGGTGCGGTAGGTAAGATTACCTACCGCGTCCTGGAGGCAAAGTTTGGTGATGGTTATTCACAAGTCATTCCTGACGGCATGAATACCAAAAACCAAACTTGGCCCCTGGTGTTTGAAGGCAATATGGCTTACATCAAACCGATCTTGGAATTCTTCGACCGTCACAAAGGCGCGAAGTCTTTCAAATGGACCCCACCGGGAGAAGATTTACCTTTGTTCTTCCGAGCAAGCGATCTTAGCCTGACTTCTATGGGTGGTGGCGTGTATCAATTAAGCGCGGAATTTAAACAGGTGTTCTATCAATGAGTACGGTTAAGTCGGAATTACAAAAACTCAATCCGGACGGCATCATCGAACTTTTCCAGTTGGATGCTACGTCCATTGGTGCGAATAGCCTGTACTTCCACGGCGATACAACCATGGGTACGATTGTCTGGCAGGGCCAGGAATACGACCCATGGCCCATCGAGGCAGTTGATTTCGCGCGTACATCCGACCAGCAACCGATGCCAAAGCTGACAGTTGCTAACCTGGATGGATCCATTACGCGCCTGTGTCAGGTCTACGACGATATGGTTGGTACTGTGGTCAAGCGTATCCGCACCTTCGTTAAGTTCCTGGATGCGGTGAACTTCCCTGATGGCAATCCGGAAGCCGATCCGAACGAACAGTTCCCACCTGAAATCTGGTACATCGAGCGCAAGTCCGGTGAAACCCAAGACAACGTTTCCTTTGAACTGGTGTCGGCGTTCGATTTGGGTGGCGTGCAGTTACCTCGTCGTCAGATCATCGCCAACTATTGCACCTGGAAATCCGTCGGTGGTTATCGTGGCGAATACTGCGGCTATACTGGTCCGGCCGTAGCCAAAGAAGACGGCACACCTACCACTAACCCCGGTGAAGACCGTTGCGGTGGCAAGTTGTCTGATTGTCGGTTACGCAAGTGGCCCGAGGACGTAATGAATTTTGGTGGCTTCCCGGCAGCGGGTCTGATGCGCACCTAAGGAGTTAACATGCAGGAACAAACTAAACAGGATGCAATTGCCCATGCGATTTCGGTGTTCCCAACCGAATCGTGTGGTCTGATTGCTGTGGTGAAGGGTAAAGAGAAATATTTCCCGTGTGTAAATCACGCTCAGACCAAGTCTGAGCATTTCATTATCTCGGGCGAACAATGGGCAGAAATCGAAGACCAAGGTGAAATCACTGGCGTAGTCCATTCGCACCCCAACGCCAGTTCCGATCCCTCACAGGGCGATAAGATCCAGTGCGAGAACACCGGCGTTAACTGGTACGTTCTTTCAATTGGTCAAGAGCCAGGGTCAGACCCGCATTTCCACGACATGTCTGCCATTGCTCCGTGTGGTTATGAAGCGCCATTGGTTGGTCGTGAGTTCTTCCACGGTTCTGCCGATTGTTTTTCGCTTGTTCGGGATTACTACAAGCGCGTGCTGGGAATCGAACTGACTAACTACCAACGCACTGATGGTTGGTGGGAGCGTGGTGAGAACCTGTATATGAAAAATCTGGAAGCAGAAGGCTTCTATGAAGTATCCGAAAAGGATATGCGTAAGGGCGATATGATTGTCATGCAGGTTATGGCGAAAGAACCGAATCATGCCGGTGTTTACTTGGGTGACGGATTGTTTTTACACCATCTGTACGGTAGACTTTCCAGTCGTGACGTGTATGGTGGTATGTGGCGAGAAGCCACCCGAGTTATTGTTCGACATAAGGATGCTCCATGAATGAGTTGAAGACAATTCGGTTATATGGTCAGCTGGGTGCGCGTTATGGGCGCGTCCATCGCTTTGCTGTGTCCAGTACAGCCGAAGCTGTACAAGCCCTGTGTAGCCAGATTCCCGGCATTGAGCGGTATCTTACTGAATCCAAAGAGAAAGGTTTAACCTTTGCGGTGTTCGTCGGTAAGAAGAACCTTACGGAAGACAATCTGCACGATCCGGTTGGTCAAGAAGACATTCGTTTCGCTCCAGTACCAATCGGCTCTAAGCGTGGTGGTGTTTTACAGACCATCGTCGGCGTGGTGCTGATTGTCGTCGGTGCGATTATTACAGGTCTGTCATACGGCTGGGCCGCTCCGGTTGGTGGCGCGATGGTTAAGATGGGTATTGCGATGGTCGCGGGTGGTATCGTCCAGATGCTGACACCAATGCCTAAATCCAGCGCAGCAGACACCAAGGATGCGAACGCTTCCTACACATTTAATGGCGCAGTTAATACACAAGCGCAAGGTAATCCTGTACCATTGGTGTATGGTCGTATGATTGTCGGTAGTGCCGTCATCAGCGCCGCGATTATTGCCAACCAAGAACAGATCGCCGGTACCAGCCGTTATCTGAATAACCCAGTCAACGGTGGTGGATTCTGGACAGATCGTTTTGAATTCCTAAATGAATAAGGAGAAGAGGGTGTTGGATTTAAAGAAGACCCCATTAGCTATTGCAGTACAGGGTTACAAAGGTGGTGGCAATCGCACACCGGTCGAAGCCCCCAACACCCTCAAATCTAGCGCTATCGCCAACCTTCTGGACCTGATTTCGGAAGGTCCCATCGTGGGTCTAGTTGATGGCTTGAAATCGGTGTATCTGGACGAAACCCCGGTTGAAAGCTCCAACGGTACGCGCAACTTCACCAACTTCCAAATCGACTACCGACTGGGTACTCCCGATCAATCCTTCATTCCGGGGTTTGATTCGGTCGAGAACGAAATCAGTGTGGGCGTCGAACTGAAACAAGGTTCCCCATTCATTCGCCAGTTCACAAACACCAACCTGGATGCTATCCGGGTTCGTTTGTCTGTGCCTGCGTTACATAAAACCAATAAAGAGAACGGCGATATTAGCGGCACGTCTGTCGCCTATCAGATTGCCATTTCGACCGACAACGGTCCGTACAACACCGTCCTGAGTACCTCGTTCAATGGCAAGACCATGAACAAGTACGAGCGCGACCATAAGATTGACCTACCTCCGGCTAATCAGGGCTGGTCGATTCGCGTTACTCGCTCTACTCCCAACTCAACCGCTTCGGAACTTCAAAACCAGACCTTTGTGGAATCGCTGGTCGAGGTCATTGAAGCCAAGCTGCGTTACCCGAACAGCGCCGTCATTGGCGTCAAGTTAGAGGCTTCGCAGTTCTCCAACATTCCTGGTCGTGCCTATGACGTGAAGGGTCGTATTATTCGCGTCCCGACCAATTACAATCCGGAAGACCGTTCGTACTCCGGCGTCTGGGATGGTACGTTCAAGCTGGCTTGGACTGACAATCCGGCGTGGATTTACTACGATCTGGCTACGCACCCGCGTTACGGTCTGGGTCACCTGATTACCGACCTGCAAGTGAACAAGTGGGTTCTGTACTCGATTGCCCAATACTGTGACGGCTTGGTGCCTAACGGTCGTGGTGGTCAGGAGCCTCGCTTCACTTGTAACATGTTCCTGCAAAAGCAGGCAGACGCTTACAAGGTGCTGCAAGACCTGGCTACTGTGTTCCGTGGCATTGCGTACTGGGCTAACGGTGAAATTCAGGCGATCCAAGATCGTCCGGACGAACCGGTGTTCATGTACTCACCTGCCAATGTGATCGCTGGCAAGTTCGGTTACGAAGGTACTGCGCGCAAGACCCGCTTCAATGTGGCGCTTGTTTCGTGGAACGATCTGACCAACATGGGTCGTGCTGCGATTGAGTACGTGGACGATCCGGAAGGTATCGCTCGTTACGGCATTCAGCAGACCGACGTTACGGCTGTTGGTTGTACTTCGCAGGGCCAGGCTCAGCGTGTCGGTCGTTACCTGCTGGCTACTTCCAAGTACGAAACCCAAAGCGTTACCTTCCAGGTTGGTCTGGACGGTACCCTGGTTGCACCCGGCAAAATCATCTTGATTAACGATCCGCTCCGCGCTGGCATTCGCCTGGGTGGTCGTATTACTGCGGGTCCGGATAATCATTCGGTGTTCGTTGATGGCGAACCGGGTCAGATTGAAATCGGTGATACCCTGCGCGTCGCGCTGCCAGACGGTACGATGGAAAGCCGTACGGTTTCCTCGATCAATGGCAATCAAATCATTGTTTCGGTTGCGTTCACTCAGGCCCCGCAAGACGATGCTATGTGGTCGGCTGAGCGTGCCAACGTGCAGGCTCTGCGTTACCGTGTGCTGGCTGTGACCGAAGAAGACGGCAAGGTCTTCACAATCACTGCTATCCGTCACGTTGAGGGCAAGTTCTCCAACGCTGATAACGGTACCCGTATCGATCCGCCGAAGGAAAACCAGATGACTCCGGTGTCGCAAGACTCGGTTACCGATCTGGCCCTGACCAGCTACAACGCGGTTGACTACGTTTCTACCTCACAGGTGGTGGTCGCTTCGTGGAACGCTCCTAAGAACGCCGTTAAGTTCCAGGTGGAGTGGAAGCGTGACTCGGGTCCATGGACCAAGCTGCCCGAAACTGAATTCACCATTGCGGAAATCCGCGATGCGTGGTTTGGTACCTACCTGGTTCGTGTTCGTGCGGTTAATTCCAATAACATTCTGTCGCAGCCGGTTACTTCGCAGCCGTTTGTTCTTAGCGCTCTGACCACGCCTCCGGGCGTCATCGTGGAAATCGATGACAAGGTGCAGGATAACTATGAGGAAATGATCCGCAAGGACGCTGAGAATGCTCAGGCGATTGTGGACGAAGCTCTGGCACGTACCCAAAAGGACGTTGAACTGGCTCAAGCGGATGCCGATGAAGCTGCCGCACGCGCTGCTGCGGACGCTCAAGAGGCTATTGATCGCGCTGCTGCCATCGACGCTGCTGTGGCTGACCTGGAAGCTCAGATTGCTGCCATTGATATTGGCGATATCCTGGGTGCGGAAAAGTGGGATAAGACCAAGTCTTACCTCGCTACGACACTGGTCGTGTCCGAAGGTAAGCTGTATCGCGCCAAGATCGACGTTCCGGCTAACACCGAAATCACCAATGCTACTTACTGGGAGCCGATCGGTAATTACGCTGAACTGGTTGATGAAGTGAAGGCGCAGGCTGCGGTCGTGAGCCAGCACACCACGCAGATCACCAACATCAACGGTCAGATCAGCACCCTCAGCACCGACATGACGCAGGTTAAGTCGCGTCTGACCAATGCTGAAGGCACAATCACTGCGAATAGCTCGGCTATCAATGCCCTGCAAACCAACGTGACCAACCTGAACAACACCGTTACGGCTAATAGCTCGGCTATCACCCAGCTGCAAACCGATATGGTGGACGCAAAACAGGGTATTTCCGCTAACGCTGGTGCTATCACCGGCTTGACTACGCGCGTGTCCAATGCTGAGGGTTTGATTACCTCACAGGGTCAGGCGATCACCAAGGTCCAGGCTGGTCTGGGTAACATTGGTGGTGACAACCTGCTGAATAACTCCAGCTTTGAAAACCGTATCAATGACGTGACTCCTCCGACTGGCTGGGGTACGGCTTTTGGTGGCTCTATGGGTTCGATTGTCCATAGCTACGTTGACTCGCCTCTGGCTGGTTCGACTAAGGCTTGGCGTGTCACTGGTACTGCTGCTTCCGGTGGTGCTACGCAAATCCTGGGTCTGTCCGAGTCGGTGACTGCGGCGAACCTGATCAAGGCAGTTCCGGGCCAGAAGCATACCCTGAGCGCCTTCATGCGTGGTACGGCTACCAATGCTACGGCTCTGCTGATTATCTGGTACTACAACAGTGCCGGTACGTCGGTTGCTACGCATGTCAGTCCCGCCGTCACGCTGGATGCAGCCAACTTCAATCGCTTTACCTTTACGGTTCCGACTGCTGCTCCTGCAAACACTGTCGAGGTTCGTGCCCAGCTTCGCCTGCAAACGACTGTGGCTGGCAATTACACCTTTGAAATTGACAACGCCCAGCTGCAATTAGGCGAAGTTGCTACCAACTGGATGCCGAGCGCTCTGGAAGTCGCGCAGCAGGCTGCAAATACCGCGTCTGCCCTCACTTCGCTGACTGCTACCGTTACACAACAGGGCAACACCATTACATCGCAGGGTAACGCGATTACCAATCTGCAAACCGCAGTGGCCGGTAAGGCTGACGCTCAGGCGTTGGTTGATCTGACCTCGCGCGTGGTTGTGACTGAGAATTCGATCACCAGCCTGAATAGCTCGGTGACCACGTTGAATTCCAACATGAGCAACATTGGTGGTGACAACCTGCTGTCAAACAGCTCGTTTGAGCAGGGCGAACCTTCGGGCCTGAACGCTGGCCCGGGGTGGAACCTGGAGCGTATCCGGGGCGACATACCCTGCGCGTTCTCCCGGGTTCCGTCGATGCTGACCGGTGGTGGTAATGCTCTGCGTCTGGAGTGGACTGCTGCCAATGCAGAAGATTGGGCAGGCGTGAATCGTGCGGGTCCAGGTGCGGGCTATATGCGTATCAAGCCTCTGACCGATTATGTGCTGTCCACTTGGGTTCGCGGTACAGCGGGTACTCGCTTCCAGATTTACGTTGTGTGGTTCAACGAGACTGGTGGTACCGGTATGGGTACGATCACCTCGCAGTTTGTCTTTGCCACTGGCGAATGGCAGCGTCTGATTCTTCCTGCTCGTTCGCCGAGTGGCGAAGTAAAGCGCGCCCGCGCTTATGTGGGCCGTCAGTTCGCGGTCACTCCGGGCAACTACTGGATGGAAGTTGATAACGTCATGCTCCAGGAGGGTCTGGTTGCTACCGCTTGGACTCCGAGTGCCAACGAAGTGGCTACGCTGGCTAACGCAAGCGCGTCCGCGATTACTTCGCTGACCACTCGCGTCACCAATGCAGAAGGCACCATCACAACTCAGGGCGGCCAAATCACCACGCTGAACAACAGCGTGAATGGCGTCGCCATGAACGGCGCAAACTGGATGTTCAACTCCAACTTTGCGACCGGTCTGGAATGGTGGAGCGTATCTGCTGGCGCTGGTAACTCGATTGTTTGGGGTGCAGCTGCCGGTCAGACCGGTGGTGGTGTTACCTTCACTCGCGGCACTGGTACCTCTCAGGCGCCGTATGTGTTAGGTCGTAATGGTTTGTGGATGCCGAGTCAGACTGATAAGCCGCGCAACTTCCGTGCGGTCATTATCGCCAAACTGACCACTGGTTCTTCGGCGACCGTTACTGCCCGTATGCGCGTGCGGACAACCAATACATCGGACGGTGGTACTATCGGCGAGTCGAACAACGACCAGCAGATCACCATTACCGATACCAATTGGAAGCGGTACGTCTTCAATTTCGGCCCGGCTCTGAACACCCGTAACGAGTTCATGTTCCAGTTCTGGGTTGGTACAGAAGGGACTGCTGTGACCTTCGACCGCATCGAGGTCTACGACATGACCGAGCAGCTGGTGGGCGAAGCGAACGCTGCGGCTACTACCGCTCTGACAACCCGCGTGACTGCGGCTGAGGGTGCTATTACCTCGACCTCGCAGAACATCACCCAACTGTCCAACAGCATCTCCCTGATTCAGGGTGGTTCTTCGTCCATCTGGCAACAGGGTACGTTTGAACAATGGGCTGATGGTACTGTGCTGGCTGGCAATCAGGCTGGTGGTACTAGCGCTACGGTCCGTGCGGCTGCCGCTCGTCAGGGTGTGCGGGGTATGGAGTGGAACGTTACCGCCAACACCTCGCCGACCACCAACGCTGATTTGTATATGGGCAATTTCGTTTCGATCAGTGGTGCTCGTAAGATTTATGTGGAGTTCTGGGCAAAGCTGGCTGATACCAGTATTGATGCGCCAACTGGTACGTTTGGTGTTGGTATCAATACCCAGTCTGAGACCGGTGCTAATAACTGGCCGCGTACCAATACAGCCATCAACACTCTGTCCAAGACTGAATGGACCAAGATCAGTGGCTATCTGACCACAAATGTCAACACCGCGCGTATGCGTATGTTCCTGTCGATCCCGGGTACGGGTTCGTCGGGCAACCGTCAGGTCGGCACCGTGATCTGGGTTGATGACATTGTTTGGATGGATGTGACCGACGCTGTGAACGCTCAGGCTTCTACAGATGCTCTGTCTACCGCACTGTCGTCGCTGACCAGCACTGTGACCACGCAAGGCAACACCATTGCCTCGCAGGGTACGTCGATCACCAACTTGGATAACAAGCTACTTGGCGTGCGTAATCTGGGTGGTAACCTGATTCCCAACGCAGACTTCCAATACAACCCGTTCATTCAGAACTGGTGGATGGCTGATGCTGGTGGTACAGGTAACGATATCCAGTGGGGCGCGGCTTACGGCGACGGCAAGTCCGGCGTTCGTATCACCCGTGGTGGCACTGGCGCTCCGTTCATTGCAACTGGTAACACCGTTAAGTCTGGCAATCAGGCTGCGGGTTGGTTCCCAGCTGTCGCGGGTAGCGTCTTCCGCGTCACTGCGCGTGCCAAGTTGTGGATGAGTGGTTCGGGTAACGTTCTGTTCCGTCTGTTCCGTAAGCTGGAAGATGGTTCGGTAAACGCCTATAACGACATTTACATCCCGGGTGGTGGTGCAACAAATGCTTGGGCAGATTACAACTTGGATTTCCCGGCATGTCCGGCGAATACAATTGGCGTCTTCCTGCGCGTTTATGTTCACCCGAACGCTGGTACTGTGGACTTCGACAAGATCGAGTTGCGGAACGTGACAGGTGAAGTTGCTGCCAACGCTGCCGCATCGGCTGTGAGTTCGCTCACTACCCGCGTGACGGCTGCGGAAGGTTCGATCACGTCGCAAGGCACTCAGATTACCTCCCTGCAAAACAGCATTGCTGGCGTGCGTGGTGGTAAGAACATGATTTCCAATGGTCTGTTTGACATGGGTGGTGATGTGGGTTGGACGATTGCGAGTGGTACTTGGACGTTCCCGGCAGAAGGTCGTAACGGCAGCTTGTGTGCCAAGCGTGTGGGTCCGGGCAACACCACACCTCATACGCTGCGTGCCAATGCTGACGCTTCGACGCCTGTAACTGCTGGCAAGACCTACCGCATTAGTTGCTGGTACAAGAACGATGCGGCTTGGAACGGCACACCGGGCAACAGCAAGATGCGTTTGGCTGATCAGGGTGGTAACCTGCTGAACACCGTAGGTAACATTTGGTTCGCACCGAACAAAACCGAGTGGACGTATACAGAAGGTTTGTATACGGTTCCTTCCGCGAGTAGCACCGTCACCGGTCTGCGTTTGACCATCGTGCTGGATAATGCGGCTGGTACCATTTGGATTGACGATGTGTGGTTAGAGGAAGTGTCGGGTGAAGTTGCCAACAGTTCTGCGATCACTACACTGCAATCGACTGTGACCCAGCAAGGGAACACGCTGACTGGACAAGCCTCGCAGATCACTTCGCTGACCACGAGCATCGCTGGCAAGGCTGACGCCTCCATCGTGACCTCGCTGGAAACCAAGGTGAATGCGAACATGAATGGTGGTGGTAATCTGCTGGTCAATGCAACGTTCGCAACCGATATTAGCGGCTGGGGATTTGCTTGGAACCCAGGCGGTTGGTGGCTGAATCGTGACACAGCGGGCGCTGATTGGACGCCGTACGGTGGTCACACCATCGGTATGAACAAGGCTGGTGTGCTTGCGCAGGGCAATTACGGCGTGGTGTATCCATCCGTACCGATCCCGGCTACTGCTGGTAAGCGTTACATGTTCTCCTGCAAAACTGCTGGTCATCGTAGTCGTCGGATGATTAGTATGAAGTTCATGGACGTTAACGGTAATAACCTTGCCGAACCACAGTCTACTTGGACCGATAGCGCTCAAACCGGCAGTAATGGTGGTAAGGCGTTGTCTAACTGGAACGATCAGGTGGTCACGGCTATCGCTCCGACAGGAACAGTGGCAGTTGTTGCTGGCTTCTGGGCTGACGGTCGTGGTGAAAGCGATCCGTACTGCTGGTACACGCAGCCGATGTTGGAAGAGGTGCCGTTGGACAAGACAACACCAAGTCCATATGCCCCCGGTGGTGCGGATGCCTACGCCAGCTACTCGGTGTATACTGACGTTAACGGTTACATTGCCGGTATTCAGTTGAAGAACAGCGGCACTCAGTCCAGCTTCACCATCCTTGCGGACCAGTTCCGTATTGTGAAGCCGGGCAGTAACCTTCGGACGGAGTATTCCGACGGCAACTGGCGAGCTTACGACGGTAACGGTGTGTTGCGAGTCCGAATGGGTGTTTGGTAACATAACGGGGCTCCCTAGGGAGCCCCAACTTTTAGGAGGTTAATATGGGTGTAGGAATCGAAGTCTATAATGCCGACGGGTCCTTGCAGTTCGACATTGGTACCCGTGTGTTCCGAGCGCTGGTCGTTGATTTCACAACCGGTGGCTCAGCGGGCTCGATCACCGTGGACAACAGTATTGGAACGATTGTCCCACAGGTCAACGTTGACGGTCAGGAAGGCACCAGTAACGATGGCCCAGTGAACGAAATAACGGTAAATGGTGGTACTGTGTCTTGGGGTTCAGGCTCTGGACAGTCAGGCTCCATCCTAGTCTACTAAGGAGTAAACCATGCCAGCAGGCATTCAAGTAATCAACACGGCAGGCACTGTCACCATTGACGAGAACTACCAAAATCTGGCACTACGAGCGTCGGGCGGTATGTACTTTTCTGAAAACGGTACTCAGTTGGCGTCATTCAATTATGGCTTGACTCTCAGAAAACCGCTTTGTGCGATCCGAGTTACCGGTCAACCTGCTGGTGTTGCCAGTTGCAGTACGTCGGGTGGCGTGACCAACGTGCGAATCACCGGCATGGCTGGTGCCAGCGTCACCTGGTATGTATTTGATGTGCCGTATGCCGTCTCAAATGCCGGTTTGCAAATCTTCCGGGGTGACGGTACGTTGTGTTTCGACGCTGGTAACAAGTACGCGCGCGTAGTGGATTACTGGACAGCCAGTCAGCGCAACCAGTGGGAAGGCATGACCAAGTATTACACTGACGGGCGCGTGTACGCTTCGGCATTCTTGTCGTCTGCCGAACGTAAGCAAAACCAATTCACCGCAAACTTGTGCGGTCGACAGCGGTACCGTCAAAACATCACTTGGTACCGTCAAATGTGCCAGATCACTTCCGGCACAAACAACACCACGTACAGTTTCCCAGCGTGGCGTGCTGATGGTGAATATGGCGACTGTGAAGTATTTCGTGGGAGTTTCTCAAAATACTCCACAGCTATCGCCATGATCGACGTTACCGGTTACTGACAGCCACGCTTCGTGCGGCTGTAACGGGCGTCGATGTTCATTGCGCCGTTCTTGGACTTGAACGGGTCTTCGTTGCGGATGTAATCGCGCAGATGACGGTCGAGTTCGGGGGTCAGTGCCTCGCACAGCTTGTCGCGTGCAACGCAGGACTCCTGATCGCCTCGTTCGCAACCACGACCGGCGTCGATGAAGTTTCCGATGAAGGCGTATTCCTTGGTGAACTCCTCGCGCCCCTGGGCGCTGAAAGCTGCGAGGGCGAGAGTAGCGGCAATGAGGATCTTTTTCATGATGGACTTCTCCTGTGTGTGCGTATATTATAAACGCTAGAAATCTCCCCTCCGCAGATGCCCGACAAGTTGATTGTCGGCTAGAATAAAGGTAGTATCCATGTCAACCCCTAACCCTTATGAGGTGCCCATGCAACTTCGTCTTGATTCCCGTCAGGAGTTTTCATTCAACCAAGGCAAGGTCCAGCTGACCTTCGTCCGTGTGGATGGCACTGACCCCATGCAGTTCAGTTACTTTGACGAGCCGGCGTCTGCCTTCGCTCTGTCAGTTGGCTCGGTCTATGAAATGACCCTGACCAAGATTACACCTCCGCCTGCTGAATAAACCCCAAATCCAAGAGGCCGAAAATGAAAGGACAAGAGAACGATCCGATCATCAATGAGGTATCTCTGGCTGCGATTACCGGGGTTAACGCCCCGGATGGTTTAACCATTGTGATTGGTAAACCGCCCAAGCCTGAGAAACTTATCAAGCGTACCTTTAAAAACAAGGTGCGTAAGAAATCTACATAATCTGGGCCCGGGCTGGGTTTACTGAGCGTAAACACCAGTATAATGCTTTTGACTCTAACGCTTACAAGGTTAAACCAACATGTCTCAAAACCATAACGCTTTAAACCTTCTGGTTGCTGCCAGCGAGAAGTACGCTACCGGGCTTGATGAACTGGCCCAGCTGCTCGTCAAGGATCAAATCCGGGTCGCACACCAAACTCTGAATGAGGTTCTGAATCTCAACGAATCTCTGGCACACGAAGTATCCCGGCTCCAGGAGCAACTTACTTCGCGTCGTGATCCGGTTATCCCTGACAAGAAGGGCCCGGACTACGCTAACCAGGAACCCTTAGTCTTTGAAGAGGTCACCTAATGTTCTCCAAGATCAAATCGTGGTTCACTGAACCGCATCTGACCCAGCATCAGATTACCCCGCGTCATGTACGCCGGACCGGTGAAGTCGTGGAAGCAACTACGGCTGAAACTGAGACGGTCAAGCTCAAGAAGTGGGTTAAGTCTACTCTGGGCACGGCACCTTGGGCTGCTCTGGCGATTATCCTGTTCGCTCTGTTTGCCCACGGCGCGGTTGCTTCCGGCGCTCTGATGTATGGTCTACTGAAAATGGCTATTGCTGTGCTGGCAACGGTCATTGCTGATGAAACCATGTTCAATGGTCTGTCGCAGCCTCAGGAAGGTTGGGTGCCTATGATTCGTCGTAGCGCCGTGTTCCTGGGTATCTGCTGGGTTCTGGCAGTCACCTAATGGGTATGCTGACCAAAGGGTTAGCAAAACTGGTACTCAGCGCAAGCCTGATCCTTGGGGGTCAGGCTTTTGCGTATGGGCAGACATTACCCGCGAAGTCATACCAGTACAAAGCCATTGTCATTGCCAACGCTCGACAGTATTGGGGTCCGAACGCTAACGTGGCCCTGTTCGCTGGTCAATTCCACCAAGAATCAGGTTGGAACAATGATGCCAAGTCAGCAGTCGGCGCTAAAGGTCTCGGTCAGTTCATGCCCGGAACTGCTGCTGACGTTCACCGCAAGTATAAAGACCTGAACGAACTGCCGATCTATTCACCGCTGTGGTCTATCAAGGCGTTGTTTTTGTATGACCGCGAGTTATACAATGCCATCAAGCCGATCCGCAGCACTACTCAAATCCCGGATTGTTCTAGGTACGCTATGATGCTTTCGGCGTATAATGGTGGACTGGGTTGGTTGAATCGTGATCGCCAGTTGACCATCAAAGCAGGCATGAATCCTGATCGCTGGTGGGGCCACGTCGAGAATTACTCTGGTCGCGCAAAGTGGGCCATCAAAGAGAACCGCGATTACCCCGTCCGTATCATGTTGCGTCACACCCAAACGTACTTAGCCGCTGGCTATCCAGGAGTGGATGTATGCAAAATGCCCTTCAATCCCTGAAAGACTTAAACCCAGTCGCCCTGAAAGCTAAAGCCATTAAGGTTTTAGCCTACACGGGCGTACTGGCCGTCTTGCTGACCTTATCGTATTGCACTGGCCGGTATGACGCTGCAAGCGCGTGTAAGCGCGACGCATATAAAGAAGCTGCGCAGACACAGCAGCAACGCGCGGACAACGCTACAGACGCAGGGAAGCGCTTTGGGGACTATACCAAGACGCAAGCGGAGTTAGATGCAGCAGTAGCAGCGGCTAAGAAAGAGGTCACCGACTACTATGCGAAGAACCCACAAGAACCCCGGGTGGTCGAAAAGACCAAGCTCGTACCCGTACCCGGCAAAGAGGAGTTAGTTTATGTTCCGATTGGCACTTGCCCTAACGATCTGTTTGGCTCTGACGAGTTGCGGCTATTTAACAAAGGCAACAAACGTTCAGACTTTAGTAATCCCTAAAGAGTACCTCGTAAAATGCCAGCAAGACTTGCCTGATGCAGCGTCTGGTAGCAAAGAGGACGTACAGCAGAATCGCAAGGACCACCAAGCAATCTATCACCGTTGTGCCATTAAGGACGGCGCGTTGATTGATGAATTAACCAAACAAGGCGTTAAAGGATCCTAATGACCATTCCATCCAAAGACTACATTATTGCCGAGTTCAATCGGCTCCAGTCGATGCTTGATCCCGGCAAGGTCTTAACCCGTGAGCAGTTCCGAAAGGGCGCAGCGGTATCGACCAGTCAGGTAGAGCATCAATTCGGTTCGTTCGCCGAACTTAAACGTGCCGCTGGAGCCGCTCCGACCCGCGCCGATACGAAGGTACTCAACGCTGTCGCCAAGATTGCGACCGTTTCACGACGCGACGACCTGATTGCCGAACGTGAGACTTATGGCGAAGACTACTTACGCACCGACGAATCGCGCTACAAGACCATGCTGGTCGCTACGGACTTACACGACAAGGAAATCGACCCGTTCTTCCTGCGTGTGTTCCTGGATACCGCGAAGCGCGTACAGCCGGAGACTGTAGTCCTGGGTGGTGACGTGTTTGATCTGCCGGAATTCGGTCGCTACAACGTGGACCCGCGTGAGTGGGACGCAGTAGGCCGCATCAAGTTCACCCATGAAAACATCCTGGGTCCGCTGCGTGAGAACGTACCGGATGCGCAGATCGACCTGATCGAAGGCAACCATGAATGCGTCACGCCAGATACGGAAGTGCTGACTGACAAGGGCTGGATGACTGCACATGACTTCTACGAGGCGCACACGCGTTTACGGACAGAAGACGCCCCCAAGATCGCATCGTTCGGCGACCCGAGTTTCAAGGGCTTCCCTGAGCGTCTGAGTTACGCGCCACCAATTGCTGTTGCTCGCCAGAACGCACGCAAGGTCGTTGAACTGACCGGCTTATTCAAGCGCGAAAAGGTTACTCTGAATCACAACCTGGTTACTTACAATGGTCTGAATTCAGTGGAATACATGATGCGAGAAGGTAGCCTGCGCGGCGAGAACCTGGTGCAGGCTATCGACAAGAAGACCGAAGACCAGGACCTGGAGCTTGACTGGAGCATTGTGCGTTTAGCCGTATGGGTTTCCACGACCGGGTCGGTGATGCGTGATGAAGAAGGCGTTCCGTATCTGCTGTTCAATAAGGTTCCGCGTCGCATGGTTCGTCGTCTCAAGTCCATTGCAACCAACTGCGATCTGAAATGGCAGACCAAGAATCAGTCCGTCGAACTGTTTGGCTCCAAGCTGCAAGGCTTACTGGAAGTCATCACTGGCGATCCAAAAGTCGAAGGCCGATGGGCAAAGGTACCGGACTGGATGGAACGTCTGCCGTGTCATTACGGCATGATCGTTGCGGAAGAACTGACTTGGGCCAGCACACTGGGCTTCATGTCGAGCCGGACCAATTACTACAACGGTCACGGTCATGAAACCGCAGACGCTTGGCAAATGTTCCTGGTGATGCGTGACGTACCGTGTACGGTCAGAAAGCTCCCGCTGGGCCAATACACCCTGATCTTTAACCCCGAAAACATCATGGAACGTTATCGTGGTAACAAGATCAAGGTCAGCAAACCCGAACTGGCTCAGGTGATTTCGATCCAGACCGAAAACAGCACGCTGGTTACCCGTATGGATGGCTGCATCAACTTCACGGGTAACTGCCGACTGGTCAAGCACCTTGCTGATTTCAGCCCTGCAACCCGTAGTATCCTGGGTGATCTGCATGGCATGACGATTGGTGATTTGTTCGGTCTGCGGAAGTTTGAAATCAACTATGTCGCCAAGGCAGACCTGAAAGCGTACAGCGCCAAAGAACACGACAAGGAACTGGAAAACAACTATCGGGTTTATTACGATAACGTTCTGATCCATCACTTCCCGCACGCTCGACACATGGGTATGCCCGGCGTAAATGGTCATCACCATCGTCATCAGGTTTGGCCGATGTTCAACCTTCATCAGGGTGCGTATACGTGGCACCAGTTGGGTGCAGGACATAAACGATCCGCGTCGTATTGTGAAGGTGAACGCTGGCACACCGGGTTCGCATTGATCCATGTAGACACGATGACCAAGTCGGTCAACATCGAATATATCCCGATCACGGATATAGCGGTCGTAGGTGGTAAGTGGTACGCGCGTGAAGCGACAGAACTGGTTACCTAACATGAAGTAAAATCTAGGTATAACTAGGTATCAAATGAAAAGCCCTGATGGTATGCTACGAACATACCCCGTCAGGGCTTTTTCATTAGAGGATCTACCACATGGCAAAAGGCCGTAACACCACTAAGCCGCAGCGTAGTAAGCAGGATCGCAATAGCGCCAACAAGATGCAGGAGTTAAATCAGCAGGCGCAGGATGAATATCAGTACCAGCGTAAGCGTAAGCCAGTTAAGCCCCTGGCGCCTATCAATGAAGCTCAAGGTCAGTACATTTGCGCCATTGATTCCAAGCAACTGACCTTCGGTCTGGGTCCTGCTGGCACTGGTAAGACGTACATTTGCACCCGCATGGCTTGTGACGCGTTGGATAACAAGGAGATTGACAAGATCATTGTGACCCGCCCGGCTGTGGAAGCCTCCGACGGTGGTATTGGTTTCCTCCCTGGCGATATCCATGAGAAGTTCGCGCCTTACTTCGCACCATTCCGTGCGGTCTTTGAAGAAGTTTGGGGTCCAGGCAAGACTGAGTACCTGATTAAGACCGGCGTGATTGAGATTGCCCCGCTGGAATTCATTCGTGGTCTGACCTTCAAGAACGCCTTTGTGATCCTGGACGAAGCGCAGAACACCACTCCGGGTCAAATGAAGCTGTTCCTGACTCGTCTGGGTGAAGATGCTCGGATCGTTATCAATGGCGATATTTCGCAGAAGGACATTCCGGGCAAGTCAGGTCTGGAAGATGCGGTGAATCGTTTGAACACCGAATACATGCGGGATAATTACGTGTATATCCATGAGTTCACCGAAGATGACATTGTTCGTTCCGGTATCGTAAAACAAATCCTGCTGGCTTACCGAGATTAAAGAAAACCAACCCTGACCATGCGTATACTCTTGAAAACAATTCACAGGGTATGCGCATGGTCAATGATTACTTCAAGGGTTTAGAAATGTCGGCATTGACTGCCGATAAGTTCACTCTTACCAACATCGATCCTAAGGTCATCAAAGAAGATCGTGACCTTTTGGATTGCAAGTTCTGGGATTACAAGATGTGGCATCCAGCTGTTGCCACTATGTACTTCGTCCATCGCTATCACATCATCGCCGAGAAGGTGATTGAGCGTGAAGTGGGCGAGAAACAGGCTGCGAACTACAGGCGTATGGCAGGTCGTTATGATCTGCGACATATGCCACTACGCACGATTCGAGCCTTCTGGAAAGCCCGTATGCACGCAGACGCCATTGGGTGTACCTATGACGTGTATATCCGAGCATCCATCCGTAACTTCCGCGCGAACCATAAACTATACGCTACGGTGAAAGCCAGTGGTGGTAGACAAGTCATGCCCTACGCAAACCAAATGACCAACAAGTTTGTGATCGAACAGGCGATTCTGGATTGGACCCAAGAAAAGAAAGCACGTTTCCCGTTACCTAAGTCTGAGGGGATTCGCAACAACCCGGACTTATGGTTCCGTCCTGAAATGGAAAAGTGGTTAGAAGAAGAAGCGAAGCGGTCCGAGTTTGTTAACTCACGACTCCGCGAAGCTAAACGGGAAGGGTTCATTCTTGAACCAAATCATCCCGTCGTATAATTGTTGCAACGTATGGAGGTGTCTATGACACAAGAACCGGTATTGGACGGCTACTTAGGAAGAGAAGTCGTCGTATTCATTGATGGGCACGACATTGCAGGCGAGTTTGCTGGATATGACCAGTGGTCCTACTGCATCAAACTGTATGAGGAGCTAGTCACTATCAACCGACGTGCGGTCGATATGATTATGCCAGTAGCAATCTGGGAAAGAATCAAAGAGGAACGTAATGACTAAGACCTATGAAGATTTCGGTGAGGACTTCCAGACTCAGATTCTGGCGTACCTGTTCCGGGATACTCATTTCCTGAACCGTTGTGAAGGTCTGGTGCAACCGGAATACTTCACAACGGAAGTTCACGCATCGCTGGCGAAGGTTGCTAACGATTACTTCGCAGTTCATAAGGGCCCGCCGTCCCGAGCCTCGATGAACCTGTTGCTGAAAGATGCCTTCGACAAGAAGCGCCTCAAAACGGAACTGAAACCCGAGATTATTCAGGTAGTTAAAGACGCATTCGCCGAAGAACTGACCGACATTGACTTCGTGGCTGAGAAGGTCACGAAGTTTGCCCGTAAGCAGGCGCTTGAAAACGCCATCGTTACTGCGGCTGAAAAGATCGACAAGGGCGATTACGAAGGCGTCGAGGAGTTGATCCAGAAGGCGCAGTTGGTCGGTCAGAAGGACGACGAAGAACAGGTCGACTTCTGGAAAGAAGCTGACAACCGCATGAAGCATCGCCAAGCAGTCGAAGCGGGTTTAATCAAGCCAAGTGGCATTACGACCGGCTTCCAGTTGATGGACGATGTTATGTATCACAAGGGTTGGGGCCGTCAGGAGTTATCCCTGTTGATGGGTCCAGCAAAGTCGGGTAAGTCGATGGCGCTGGTTACGTTTGGTGTCAAGGCAGCGCTGGCAGGATACAACGTCCTGTATGTGTCGCTGGAAGTTTCCAAGCGCATCATCCAAGATCGTATGGATGCAAATCTGTCCGGCGTCAAGATCAATGACCTGTCGGTGCAGATGAAGAAGGTTCACGACGAGGCAGTGATTCACGGCGCTAAGGCTGGTCATCTGAAAGTCCATGACTATGCTTCTGGTACGTTCACGCCGAACCAGCTGCGTCGTTTGCTGGCACGTTATGCAGCGGCTGGCATTAAGTTTGACGAGGTAATCGTTGACTATGCCGATCTGATGGCACCGGACAAGGTGTCCAATGAGCCCCGAGAAAACTCCCGCATGATCTACGTCGCCCTGCGAGGTATCGCCCACGAATACAACTGCGCTCTTTTGACCGCAACTCAGACCAACCGCGCCGGTTTCAAGGCTGCGATGGGTGACATGGAGCATGTCTCGGACGACATTAACAAGGTGCGTACTGTGGACTTGATGATTTCTCTGAACCGCGACGACGAAGACAAGACCAATCACACAGCCCGACTGTACTTTGCGGCGTCACGTAACCAAGGTTCGTGCATCGTGCATGTGGACTCGGACATTGCAAGCGCCCGTTACATTGCAAAGGTCAACAAGGTAGAAGACTAATGAGCCAAGAAGCCTTAGAAGATTTGGATATCGAGTGGGTAATTCAAGACGAGGGTTTGGACTACAAGGAATCTTGGGGTCACAACGGTCGTCAGTTGAACCTGCGGCATTGTCCCTTCTGTGGCAACAACAAGTACAAGGTGTATATCAACGCCGATACTGGCTTGGGGAATTGCTTTGCGGGCTCTTGCTCGCAAGGCTCTTTCAACAAGTGGCAATTCTTGCGGGAAGTGTATGACCTAACCGGTCGTGACCTACATCGCAAGATCGAGGACGCAGCAGGTGAGCAAGGGTGGAAGCCCAAGCAAGCCGTGAAGAAGTTCGATCCGGGTCCGTTGAATCTGCCTGACTGTGACGCCGCATGGACCATGTCCCCGATGCCGAAGTATCTGGTAGATCGTGGTGTGACGGCTGAAATTGCCGAACACTTCGACCTGGGTTACTGCGAGTCGGGTTGGTTTGTTGTGAAGGACCCAACGGGAGAGGAGATTAAACAGAACTATGCCAAACGAATTATCATTCCGGTATATGACGTTAATGGCGAAATTGTGTCTTTTCAAGGCCGCGATACGACAGGCACATCCGATAGACGCTATCTTTTTCCACCAATGTTTAGTGGCACCGGTACCCAGCTTTATAACATCCAAAATTGGAAGGCTGGAATGGAAAGTGTCGTTGTTGCAGAAGGTGCTTTCGACGCCATCGGTGTGTACCGAGCGCTCAAGGCAAAGAAGCTGGATTCTAAGATACTTGCAACAGCCTCATTCGGCATGAGTTTTACCGAATCGCCCACTGGCAATGATCAGGTCACGCGCTTGTTGGAGCTGAAAGATCGCGGACTCAAAGAGGTGATCTTCATGTGGGATGACGAAGCGCCGGCGATCAAGGCTGCGCTCGCAGCGTGTAAGAAGGTGAAGCGTTACGGTCTACGTGTAAAGATCGCCATTGTCAAAGGCGCCAAAGACCCCGGTGATGCGACAGTGGATCAGATCATGGATGCTTTGCGTGAAGCCCAAGAAGTAAGGTCAGACATGCAAGCCATGTTGTTGGAACGCAAACTTACCAGTTGATCCCTGGATATATTCATTACACGTACACAACGGACACAACAATGGAACACATGGAACTTATCGACCAGGCTGGCATCAAGCTGGACGCGATCAGCCTGAAACTGATCCAAGACGAGTATCCCTTGGACGCATCGCGTGGTGGATGCAATACGGTATTCCACCACTGCGACGTGTATCAGGGTCGTCCGTCTTACGCATCGTGTCTGACCGTCATGGACCAGGCAATGGAAGGCAAGAACTTCGACCTGCGTCCTGAATGTCACAAAGCCGTGGCAAACAAGACGTGCCCAGCGATGAAGCTGCGCAAGGCTGAATTGCAAGCCGGTCGAGCATTGTTCTTCGTGGACTATAGAGACGTGGTGCGTGAGCGCAAGCGCCTCGCAGATGAAGCCGAACCGGATATCTTGTTCGGTCGTCGCAGCAAGGAAGTCGCACCGCGAGGGAAGTTCGTCCCGACGGTGTTCGACAAGAAGGGTCAGCCGATCTTCGACAAGCAAAAGGCAGCCGAAGTCGAACTGCAAAAGCAGGAAGGCCCTGACAACAGCAAATTCAACAAGCCGCAGAAGTCGAAGACCAACAAGATCGAACGCGTGGGTAACGACGAAATTGGCATCATGCAAAGGGTACTGGAGAAAAAACTAAATGAAGGCTGAGAAAATCTATATTTCCGCATCAAATCTGGGACACGCTCGCAACATTGCGAGCCGTGTGTCTGAAATCGTTCAGGGCGACGCTGACACGCCGGTGTATTGGAAGCGTACTTTGTGGTACGCGTACAACCCGTACATTCGATTCGGCGTCAAGATGACACCCGGTCTTGAGGTTCAAATCATCGATGCTTCACAGAAAGGCTCGGACGGCTGGGACATTGATGCGCAGGAAATTTGGGACCTGTTGGATGAATTCTCCAAGTCCACTGAAAGCGCATCCAAGAAATCCGATCGCCTGATTACGTTCGCCAGCAATCTGAACATTCATGCCGCATGGACTCTGGCGCATATTATTGCCAAGTCGATTGCGGTTGGCACTTCGGAATCGACCGTCAACAAGGCGTTCAAGGACTTCATCCCGGTATTCAACGTGCAGTTAGCCGCGAAGTTCTCGGAGAAGAAGATCAAGGCTACTTTGCCAGCATACGTGGAAATCAAACACGATGGTATGCGTGCAATCGGTAAGGTCTTCCCGACCTGGGAAGTTGAAATCGTCACCCGCAAGGGTCATCCGATTCCAGCGGCAGCGCCGATGCACAAGAACCTGGTCAACTTAGCCAAGGCTTATAAGAAGCTGACGGACGGTAAGATCGAATGGCAGGGCATGGTGTCCGACGGTGAACTGATGGGTGGTTCGTTCAATGAAACCATGTCGGCATATCGTAGTAGCACCGCAACCGATTCGGGCTTCTATCATGTGTTTGACATTTTGCCGATGCAGGTGCTGACGGTTGATGGATATGTTACCGACCCGTTCCGTGAACGACGCGAGCTACTGCGCCAGGCGTTTGAGTTGGCTGAACAGGTGACACCGTTTACGGACGTGATCCGGTCGAAGTCATTCGTGGCATCCAGCGTCACCGAAATCTACACCATGTACGAACAGTTCCGCGCCGACGGCCATGAAGGCGCGATCATCAAGACCGGTGACGGTACTTGGCAATGCAAGCGCACGTCGGATTGGCAGAAGATCAAAGCCTGTGAGACCGAAGACCTGCCGATTATCGGTGCGTTTGAAGGCGAAGGTGAAATGGTCGGCATGTTGGGTGGCTTTATCGTTGATCGTGGTGGCGTGCATGTGCAGGTTGGCTCAGGCTTAAAGCTGGCAGACCGTATCGCTTGGTGGGAAGCCGTGCAGCGTGACTTTGCCAAAGCCCGCACGGGCATCACGGACCCTGAGGAGTTTGAAATCATCGGGTGTCTGGCCGAAATCAACTACCAAGAGGTAACTCCGGATGGTTCGTTACGCCACCCAGTCTTCATCCGTCTCCGCAAAGACAAGAACGAGGTGTCCTTCTAATGAAGAAATTGATCCTGTTGGTGGGTCCGACTTGCTCGGGTAAGTCCACGCTTGAAAAGGAACTGAACAGCCTGGGTGTGCCCAGTGTTATCTCTTACACCACCCGTGCCCTGCGCACGGGTGAAACGAACGGAGTGGATTATTACTTCGTCAGCCACGAACAAGCGAAGGCATACGAAGAAGCTGGCTTGACCATTCAGAAGGTCGAGTTCTCGGGTTACTCCTATGGCTCTACTGTTGGTTCACTGAACGAGGCTTTCCGCAATTCTGAGGTCGCGGTGATGGTTGTAGAACCAACCGGTGTTGCCCAGTTCCAGGAAGTCGCAAAGCGGCTTGGATGGTTCAAAGTGGTTTCGCTGTATGTGCATGGCGAATGGACCACTTTATGTGACCGGCTTATCGCTCGCTACAATGCAGATAAGAACGCGCGCGATGAATACTATTGGCAACGCTTTATGCAAATGTCCCAAGCGTACCGTGAATGGCCAACGTATATTGCATACACGGATCGAATCGCGTCGATTGATGATCGTGACCCCTGGCGCTCCACTCACAGCTGGGCACTCCGCATTCTTGACACGCATTGCCGTTAACATTCACGCCAAGGTTTACACTGGCGTTAACACTCACGCTATCATTACAACGCGTTGACGATCAGCGCACAAGGAAAAACGTGACAAACAGGGCATTGAAAAACATTGCGGAGATTGCGGAGGTCGTGGCTCGTGTCACGCGCATCCTGTCGGGCCGCAATATTCAGGTCATCCAAGAGGGCCTGAAACTCGGCGTGGAGTACGATTCACAGGGCGCTCCCGTCCGTGTGTATCTGCCCTCGCTGGTGGACAATCCGTCCGACGAACTGCTGGTTGCAGTGCATGGCTTCCTCGACCGCGAAGTCTCGACCCTTTTGTATACGGATCATGCGGAGACCCATCGTCGCCGCATGTCTCCGCAGTACGGCAAGAAGGGTATGCACCGTGCGATGCAGAGCGTCGTTGAAGAAGTCCGCACCGAGCGCAACATGCGCCAGGACTTCGTGGGCTCGGCTCACAACTTCAACAAGAACCACGAATTCGCAATCGATGAAATCCTGGAGCCGGAGTACAAGAAGCTCCGGGGTACGGATCGTATGGCGTTGCTCGCAATGCCCGCGATCCGTGCAGCAGCGGGTGATCCGCGCTATCAGAAGTTCATGGACGGCAAGTGGGAGTCGCTGGGCAAACTCGGTGGTTCGATCCTGCATTACGCCGATGACATTGCTGAGTCGAAGACCACCAAGGACACGTATGAGCTGACCGAAAAGATCATGCGTCGCTGGGAAGAGGAAGAAAAGAAAAACGGCGACGACGAAGGTGATGGCGACGGTGACGGTAAGGGCAAGTCGAAAGGCGAAGCTGGTGCCGATGATGCCGACGGTGGCATGGGCGCTGGTGGTGGCGAAGACGACGACAGCGAAGCTGGTGAAAACGGCGAAGGTTCTCCGTATGAGAATCTGGACAAGAAGAACGAGCACCTGGACAAGCGCCATGAACAGGATGACGCCCGCGACCCGAACTCAGGTAGTTCTGGCCAACAGCAGGGTCTGACCGAGTTCAAGAAGGACTTGGAAGATTCGTTCGCCGCTTCTGATTGGAACTCCAAGTATGAGGAGAAGATCAAGAAGCTCGCCAAGGATGAACAGTCCACTGCGCCGTATGTGCCGTATTCGCGGCAGTACGATTATGTCGGTCCGTTCCCCAATGCCGACAAGCAGATCGCCCGCTTCTCGACCACGCAGACTGCGCTCAAGGTGTACGAGCAGGCTGTCACCAACTCGCATGTGATCCAGAACCAGATTCAGAAGTTGTTCATGGCGAAAGCTCTGGTGCGCTGGGAACCCGGTCTGCGTCGCGGCAAGATCAACGCGACGAGCCTGCACAAGCTGCGCACTGGTGACCCGCGCGTGTTCCGTCGCAAGATTGAATCGGACGACCGTAACATTGCGGTGTCGTTGCTGCTGGATATCTCCGGCTCCATGTCCGGCTCAAAGGTTCAGTACGCAGCCATTGCGGCCTTGATGTTCTCGCAAGTGCTGTCGAAGCTGAATATCAGCCACGAGATTTCGTGCTTCTCCACGTACTACGGATCCTACATGGGCAGTGCCTTGCCCGACGCCGATGCCATCAACAAAATGCTTTCGGGCATTGGTGCAAGCCGTGGTTGGGGTGTGGGTGCAGTCAGTGGCATCACGTATGGTCGCTATGCGCCCATCACGAACTACATCGCCAAGTCCTACGACGGACGACTCGATGAATCCACGAAGCGCCTGATCTGCATGATCCCGGATGGGTTCAGCAATCTCCGCGCCAACAACGTCGATGGTGAATCCGTCGCAACTGCGGGTCAGCGTCTGCTGGCTCGACAAGAAAAGCGAAAGGTGATGATCGTAATGTCAGACGGCAGTCCTGCTGCTGACGGCGATGGTCGCGCTCTCGCAAAGCACCTGAAAGATGTGGTCAAGTCATTGTCACAGCAGGGTGTCGAAATGCTTGGGCTGGGTATGCTGGACAGGTCTGTCACGCATTACTATCCCAAGTCTGTAGTGGTTAACGAGGTGGAAGATATTCCCACCAAAATTCTGGAACTCACCAAACAACTGGTCGTCGGAGCGTAAACAACAATGTCCAATGAAGAAATGATTACCTGTCAGGTTCCGGGGTGCGGCGAAACTGCCCACATCATGGAACAGCATCTGGCGTCCAAGCACCCCGAGTACAACCTGGAACGCTATCAGGCGGAATTCCCGGGAGCCCCGATCATCTCCGAGAAGGCTCGCAAGGTTCTGGCAGCCCGTACAGCGAGCGCTCGCCCCGCAACGACGGCTGAACCGACAGCAACTACCGTCGCTGTCGCCAAGAAGACCGTACAGCGCAAGCCGTTCCACGAAGTCTTCGGCTTCTCCAAGACGGATCGCGCTGCATTGTCCGCAAAGGGCGCTCCGATCGGCATCCGCGTCTTCGAGCCGGATGAACTGACTCCGGAAGCTCGCGCAACGGTGCCGGACAAGGATTCGGACTACGTGTTCAACGTGGACCTGACCAAGACCGTTGTGATGGCTCTGGAAATGAACGTGCCGATTTATCTGCACGGTCATGCCGGTGTCGGCAAGTCGACCCTGCTGGAGCAGGTCGCGCATCACACCTATCGCGGCTACACCCGCGTACAGCACACGGCCAACATGGAAGAAGCCGACGTTGAAGGTCGTTACATCGTCAACGCGAAGGGCGAAATGGAATTCCAGAACGGTCCGCTGACCGACGCGATGGAGCAGGGTCTCCTGTACGTCGCCGACGAATACGACTTCGCTCCTCCGATGGTGCTGTCGGTGTATCAGGCAGTTCTGGAAGGCAAGCCGCTGTTCATCAAGGCTGCGAACAAGAAGGTTGTACCGCATCAGAACTTCCGCTTCTGCGCAACGGGTAACACGAACGGTGCCGGTGATGAATCGGGCCTGTACCAGGGCACGATGGTCCAGAACGCGGCCAACTACGAACGCTTCGGCGTCGTGGAGAAGGTGCAGTACATGCCGCAGAAGGACGAAATCGAAATGCTGGTGCGCAAGACCAGTATCGCCCACGAAGATGCCAAGCGTATCGTGGACTTCGCCACCAAGATGCGTGAAGGCTTCGACAAGAACGACGTGGATATCCCCATGTCGCCGCGTGCAACCCTGAATGCTGCGAAGCTGGGTATGGCACGTAACGACATGTCGTTCGGCATCAAGGTCGCGTACATCAATCGTCTGCCTGCTCGCAGTGCGGACGTTGCACGTCAGACTTCCCAGCGCGTCTTCGGTTCGTAACTTCTAGCAGGAGAGTAACAATGCGGTCTCATCAGGCAGATGAGGCCGCACTTGCTCAGTGGGCTCCGCTGATTAACAAATTGGCGTTTGCGGCTGCGCAGCGTGCGGCAGGTCTTGGACTGGAAATGGATCACGCAGATTTCGTACAGGAAATCAGCATCGTGGTTCTGCGTTGTCAGGATTCGTTTGACCCGTCGAAGGAAGTCAAGATGATTACCTTCTTGTACCGGTCCATCTACAACGAACTGAACAAAATTTTCGCCAAGGAAGAGTCACGTCGCAGGATCGACCTGGAGTGTGAGGAATACATTGACAAGGATGGCAAACCGTCGAAGCGTCTGAAAAACGTTGTCGGCTTTAAGGTATCTGGCGATACAACCTGGTCGTCAGAAGACGGCGACGAATCCGTTTGGGGACATATCGAAGACGAACAGGCTCAGCCTGATGAAATCGCCGAAGATGCCCAGCTGATGGACTTCGTGCATCGTCACGCAACGGATGAAATCTCATCCATTCTGACCCTGCTTGAATCTGGGTCCCCAGTTATTACCGCTCAGCTCCAAGCGTATAATTTCGGAGTCGAAGCGGACGCGAACGCAGGTGGCATCCGGAGGTTCCAGTTGGATATGGACTTCTCGTTCATCTGCAAGCTGCTCGGGTATCCGCCCAGCAAGACTTCGCGCCTCGCGTCGCAAGTGAAATCCATCATCGCACAATACGGGAATTGATATGACCACGGTAGGCTGCTTTGGTAGCGTTGTCTACTTCGATCCGGAAGGTCGTCGTTGCAACGCTTGCTCTCTGAAAGGAGACTGTCAAGTCAAGGTGACCGAGAATGAAGCGCTGCTGGGCGATCTGATGGCTCAGCTGCGTGGCAAAGACAAGACGACCTCGAAGGCGCGTAAGCGTGCCATGTCTGCGGTCGCATCCACTGACGATGGGTTGAAATCTGCAAGTGACGATAAGCAAGAGACGCGCGAAACGAAGCCGGTAATCAAGGCAAGCGATACGTCCGGACTTAACGTCAAGGCAGCAGAATTCGTCCATCGCTGGGAAGCAAAGGGTATTGACTTCGGAGCAACGAAGTCTGGGGTCAATCCCTTTACTGGTTCTGGCAACAAGTTTGCAGTCGTTGCCGTCGACCTGCTGTTGCAGCGTGGGTCGTGTACCAAAATGGAGATGACGGATCATCTGATCGAACACGCCGGAGCGCGTGGACCGTGGGGGTCGGGCACCGCTTGCTCCCACACCAATATCGTATTTGAAGCCTTTGCACACCTTGGGATTATTGAGGTCTCCGGTGGCAAAGCATACTTGAAGAGGTAAAGATGACAGACAAAGTAATGTGGGGCTTCCAGACGCACTTTAGCGTCGGAGAATCCATCATCGATCCGGAGGAGGGCGTCAAGCTCGCCTCCGAAAACGGCTATACGCACGTTGCCCTGGCGGACACAATGTCCGTCTCGGCGCTTATCAGTGCGACCAAGCAGGGCAAGAAGTCCGGGGTGAAGGTTATCCCGGGTGTGACCCTGCGCGTCAAGAATCCGTATGTAGAGTGGGGCTATTTGTATCCACGCGTGTACGCCAAGACAGAAGCCGCAATGAAGCGGCTCTATGCGTTGTTGTCCGACACCGAAAAGGACCGCGACTGGCATTACGTCACGCTGGAAAAACTCTGCGATGCGCTCGCAGATGACATGACGGTTGCGTCAGGGGTAGTGTATGGCCTGTTTGGGTCGTCGCTCACCGTAGCGCAGCGCGATGAAGTGATCGCTAAGATCGAGGATCGCGTGGGCCGCAATTCCATCAACTTCATGGTTGACGTTGCCGCAATCGAGACGCCTGCTTATGCGATGCAAAACGCCGCTGGCATTCTCGCAGCGCGTGGTAAGGAATGGGTGACGGCGATCAACCCGATTGCGCTGTACGCTCGTCCAGGCGATCACGATGCGCGTGACGTGATGGGCGCGCTGTTGGCTCGCCGTAAGATCAGCATGGGCACCATGCGTTGGTTCCCGTCGCACAACCGCAATATCAAACCTTTCGGTGAAGTCGAAAAGGAACTGGAGAATTCGCTGGTTCTGGCTGGTAGCATTGGTTCGCCAATCGTTCACGCTGATTACATGGCGACGTATATAGCGCCGGTATTCCCGTATGAATACTACTGGGAAAAATCAGGCCCTGCCATGCCGCAGATGGCTCCTGATGAATTCGAGGAACTGAAATCGCAGTGCAAGGCCCGTTTTGCCGATCGCATCATGCGACCGGTGTTCGGCTATCAGCCCGACAAGGCTGATCTACCCAAGTATGTGGAGCGCCTGAAATATGAATTGGACATTCTCGGCAAAATGGGTTTCTCGGGATACTTCCTTCTCGTCGCCGACCTCGTACAGTGGTCCAAAGACAATGGCATTATCGTGGGACCTGGACGCGGTTCTGTTGGCGGGTCTCTTGTCGCCTTCATCATGGGTATTACGGAAGTTGATCCTATCCGCTTCAATCTCCTCTTTGAGCGATTCATCAACCCCGGACGAAAGGACTTACCCGACGCTGACTTGGACTTTCAGTCTGAGCGACGCCATGAAATCATCGGGTATCTCCGCGACCGATATGGACTGGACAATGTTGCGGGGATTAGTAACTACAACACTTTACAAGGAGCTGGCTCCCTTCGCGATGTTGGCAAAGCTCTCGGTCTGACGGAGAAGGATTATGAGTGTTCAAAGCTTGTCCCGAAGGTACACGGTATACCAGTCGCACTTGCGGAAGCGCGTCACACCGTCGCAGACATTGACCAGTTCGCCAAGACTCACCCCGAAGCCTTCGACATTAGCTGCCGACTTGAAGGTGTTCTCCGAGCTATGGGCCAGCACGCAGCCGGCGTGGTTGTTTGCCACGAGCCTCTGACGAATCGTGCGGTCGTAGAAACGCGCGCCAAGGATCAGTGTATCAATTGGGACAAGCGTGTGTCGGAAGAACAAGGCTTGGTCAAGATCGATATTCTGGGTCTGTCCAACTTGGACGTGATCGAGAAGGCGTTCAACAAAGTCCGGGATGAAACAGGCAAGAAGATCGATATCCTGGATATTGACCTGAACGACCGCAAGGTCTTGGATGCGTTCGGTCGTGGTGAAACTATCGGCGTGTTCCAGTTTGAGTCCTCGGGTATGCGTAAGCTCCTGAAAGACTTGCAAAAGGGTGGTGATCTGACCTTCGAGGAACTGTCGGCAGCAATGTCGCTGTACCGTCCGGGTCCGATGGATTCGGGCATGTTGTCCGACTTCGTTTCGATCCGTCAAGGCGCCCAGGAACCGTACTACGACCACGACAACATGCGTCCTGCCCTGGAAGTAACGGGTGGCGTGATTATCTATCAGGAGCAGGTCATGCAAGTGGCCCGCGACCTCGCTGGTTTCAGCCTGCAAGAAGCTGACGACCTGCGAAAAGCGATGGGTAAGAAAGACAAGGACGCAATGGCTGAACAGCGCGACAAGTGGGTCGATGGTTGCGTTGCGCATTCTGGAATGAATGATCGTGTTGCAGGTGCCTTGTTCGACAAGATCGAAGCCTTCGCAGGCTATGGTTTCAACCGCTCCCACTCGATTGAGTATTCCATTATCTCGTTCGTGTCCATGTGGCTGAAGGTCTATCACCCTCTGCAATTCTACGCAGCGTCCTTGGAGGTTCTTGGCGAAGATAAACTCCTGGGTCTTATCGAGGACGCGGCCAAGCGCGGTATTAAGGTGTTACCTCCTGATATCAACGGGAGCGATGGCAGCTTTAAGCGCGATGGGTCTGGTAAAAACCTCACCTGCCCCTTCAACCGACTCAAAGGCTTGTCCGACAACACCCAAGCCGCGATCCTCACGGCCCGCGAAGCTGGTCCATTCAAATCTAAGGCTGATTTCATCGCTCGGGTGGAAAAGCGCAAGTGCAACTCCCGGCACCAAGAAATCCTCGACCGGGTCGGTGCGTTTGCGTCGGTAGAACCAGGCACGCCACCAGCAACATCACCCACTCGCGTGCGTGACCAGTTGGAACTCATGCCGGGGCTGGTCTCAGCCAAAGTAAACGTGGACCGTGAAGTTGTGTGGGATGAATTCACAAAGGAACAGATCAAGAAATTGGTCATCGATCCGGCAATGGACATTGCAGCTTCGCCCGTGATGCCCCGTTCGTCCAAGCAAATCCGGGCAATGGTTATCACCGACGCTGCGACCAAACAGGAAGAAAAGTCTGGCGCGTTCATGAATGGCAGCAATGCTGATTACGTCCGCGAAGCCGTTGAAGAAGCTGGTGGTAAATGGAACAAGGGGTTCTACTATACGGCGTTGTGTAAGGTGCCCAAGAAGGATAAGCGGTTGACTGGTAAGGAAATTTCCGATTGGAAGCCCTTGCTGATGAAGGAAATCGCCATCATCCAGCCACCCATCATCATCGCCCTTGGCTCCGAAACGGCTCGCATGTTGGTCCCGGATTTGAAGGGCCCAATTAAGGAACTTGCCGGTAAGGTGGTCTATAATAAGGAACTCGATGCGAACATCGTTATCGGCATCAACCCTGGCATGATCTACGTGGACGAGTCCTCGATGGAACTGTTGGTGAAGACTTTTGATACGGTGCGAGAACTGACCGAATGACCCCTCCATATACTATAGGTGCAAGCAATGACAACAACGACAACGATTCCCCCGATCACGGAGTATTACGACCGCGAACTGGCTAAGAAGCATTTATCCACGTTCAACTCGGATTTATCGGTTGACTTCATGCGCCAAGCTGCGCTGTATGCCTATTGGGCAGCGAAGCTGGTGCAGGCGGAATCACAGTATGATCGGTTGCAGGATACCCTGCGACTGATGGAGGCGAGACTGGACAGGGTTGTCCGTGATGATGCAGCTAAGGCTGGTACCAAGGTCACCGAAGCGCAGGTGGCTAAGACTGTCGCGCTTGACAGTCGGGTTATCACTATGGGTCAGCGTGTGCGTGAGGCGAAGGAGCAAGTTGGTTACTTGAAATCCACTTGTATCGCCTTTGCGCAGCGTAAGGACATGTTGCAGCAGATGGGTTTTGCCAAATCGAAGGAAGAAGCAGCTGCCGGGATGCACGTCAGGTCTTCCGCTCAGAGTAATCATAACGCCCGTTTGGAAAGGATGAGTCATGCTAGATTAGACGATGATTTGGGAGCGGAGGAAGGTTAAATAGTCCGCACTCAACTAGGCTATTAGGGGAATAACCCCATATTTATGATAGAAGCATCCGGACCTAACGGTTAATTGTGTAGCTCTGTCCAGGCGGTGAAAGCCGGCTCGTACATCACGCAATTCAAGGCCACTAGCGATAACCCGCTGGTGGCCTTTCTTCGTTTAGGAAGATTTATTTTCAACCCAGTTGCAACATTTCTCGCTTCCCGAGGTATAATAGTGACACAAGCGAGACACTCTCAAACACAACAAAAAGGAACACAAATGGCCCTCTTAGACATTATCAAAGCCAATCGCGCCAAGCTCCAGCGTGGTGCCAACAACCGCACTGAGAAGCTCCAGTCGGGCAAGAGCACCGTTCGCATCCTGCCGTCCTGGACTGGCAGCGAGGACGATGAATTCTCCCAGGCTTGGGGTCAGCACTTCATCAAGGACACTGGTGGTAATCTGAAGGCAGTTTACATCTGCACCAATACCATCTTCGATGAAGTCTGCCCGATCTGCGAAGCCATTGCGCAAGGCATGGCCACCAACAACGACGAAGATATCCTGAAGGCTATGAAGGATGGTCGTTCCAGCAAGCGTATCCTGGTGAATGCGCTGTACCTGTCGGGTGGTAAGAACGAGAATCCGACCACCAACCCCGTCGTGCTGGAACTGCCGCCGACCGTTTTCGAGAAGATCCTGGCTGCTGCTGCGACCTTCCTGGAAGAAGGCGTCAACGTGTTCAGCCTCAAGGAAGGCCATAACTTCATCATCGAAAAGACTGGTGCTGGTATGAACACGGAATACTCCGTCACGCCGTCCCCGCGTGGTAGCGCTGTCAGCATCACCACCGATAAGCTGGTGAACCTGGAAGATTGGGCACGTCAGGAAGGTGAAGCTGACAAGCAGAAGGCTCTGGCGTCGGTTCGTGCGATTGCCGGTGTTGCAGAAGTCAGTCATACCGCTCCGCGCCTGGCCGCTCCGACCAGCAACTCGGCGACCAATGCTCGACTGCGTGATACCAACGTTGTTGACGCCGACTTTGAGGACGTTGTTGAACAGAAGCCGGACTTGTCGGGTTCGGATAACATCGACGACTTCCTGGGCGAACTGTAAGGAGTAACAAAGGGCCTCGCAATGAGGCCCTTTTCATTTATGGCTAATCATTACCTACTTATCGACGCCAACAACCTGATGTATAGCGTCCAATACGGTGCGCGCAAACTGACTGCCGGTGAAACGGAAGTAACGTCAGTCTTCGGTGTGCTTGGCAAGGTTCGTGACTTGATGTGCAGGTATCCCAACGCAACTCCTATTGTTTTGTGGGATTCAAGCCCATCGTTTCGCGCTGACATTTATCCAGAGTACAAAGCGAATCGCAAGGAAAACAAACAGGTAGCAGCCATCACTGCTGCACTGCGTCCGCAACGTCCCATTCTGAAAGAAGTCCTGACACACTTGGGCGTCCGTCAATACACAGTCCATAAGTATGAAGCGGATGATCTAGCAGCAGACTTGTCCCGGCGTATGTCGGCAGCAGGTCACAAGGTCACGCTTGTCACGCGTGACGGTGACTGGCAGCAGTTGGTAGACCACAATGTCACTTGGTTCGATCACAAGACCGAAGTGTCGTTGACGCCCGAGAACTTTGAGGAAGTGACCGGCTACAAGACGCCGTACCACTTTACAGAAGGCAAGATTATTCAGGGTGACGCAGGCGATAACGTCAAGGGTGTCGGTGGGCTGGGTGAAGGATCGGCAGCCATGATTATGCGGGACTTTGAATCGCTGGATGATCTATACAACAAGTGGCATGAGTTTGAGCCTACGATTCAGAAGGGCACCGACTGGTCACGCAACAAGTTCCGGGTCGTAAAAGCCTTTGAGGACAAAGACTTATGGGCGAAGTACGATCTGAACCGCGCACTTATGGATCTAGTGTCGCGTCAATATACCGGGATACAGTACCAGACTGACGCCCAGTATAATGAGCAAGCGGTTAAAGCAAAGTTTGCCGCACTAGGGTTCCATTCGATTCTGCGTAAGTGGGAGCCCTGGATTGAACCATTCTTACGCACTGCCAAAAAGGAAAAACAATGAGCCTTGATATTGATAACCTGATTAACGACGCTATTGGTGAAAACGATCCGCAGCAAGGAGTTCCCGGGTGGCTGGACACCGGTTACCCGCCTCTGAATAAGGCAATTTCCAGCATGTGGGACGGTGGTCTGCCGATGGGTCGCATGATCGAGATTTTCGGTCCCCCGTCATGTGGCAAGACTGCTGTGGCTACGAAGGCAATGGCTAGCGCACAGGCTATGGGTGGCGTTGCGGCATTCATGGATCACGAAACCTCGTTCGACATTGGTCTGGCGAAAGACCTGGGGCTGGATCCGACTTCGCGCTGGGTTTACAAGCAGCCCACTACGTTTGAGCAGTCCATTGATATGGTGAAAATTCTCGCCAAGCGACTGCGGAATGTGGATGACAAGCTGCGCCCATTGAAGGGCAAAGCTCCGTTGCCAATGGACAAGCCGATTGTGGTTGTGTTCGACTCACTGGCTTCGATGGTTCCTGATTCCAAAATGTACGACTCCAAGGGCAAGATGAAGGAAGCTGGTGATAACACCATGCACGACAAGCTGGCCCTGGCAGCTGCAACCAGTTCGCATTTCCCCCTGCTGGTTCAGATTGCCAACAAGTGCAATATTTGCCTGATCTTCCTGAATCAGGTCCGTACCAAGCCGGGTATTGTTTACGGCGATGCGACGACTACGCCGGGTGGTAATGCTCCCGAGTTCAACGCGTCCGTTCGTATCGGCTTGACCCGCGAAATGATTAAGGACAAGGACAAGAACATCATCGGTCAGACCGTCAAGGCGTTTGTTCGCAAGAACAAGGTCTCGGCACCTTTCAGGAAGGCTCAGTGGAACTTTATGTTCCGTGAAGATGGCTCGGGTTACTTCGACGTTGATGGTTCCCTGGTCGAACTGCTGGCTGATAGCGGTATCCTTGAGCGCGACGGCAATGGTTACATTTGGACCGACGGCAAGAAGTACATGAAGCCAGCGTTGAAGGAGAAGATCGAGAAGGAGAATCTCCGTCCGGAACTGCTGCGACTGCTGCAAGGCGTCGAACTGGAAGAAGGCGTCCTGGGTGATACTGTCGCCGACTTCGGTCTGGAAGAGAACGACCACGAAGAAGGCGACGAGGAGTAATCAATGCCTACGGTCTTGAAGACCGTCAAGTCCCAGTCAGGCAAGCGTGTGCTTGGCTGGGTTGTTCACACGGACCTTGACGGCGTTTGTTTGGTCTTGAAGCGTATGCCTGCGAAGATCGCAGTGCGCACCAAGCGCAAGGAATACAAGTCCATCAATGATTCGGCAGATCGTGAAGAGGCGGGTTGGTCATTAGACCACCCGCTTATTCGCGCAGTCCAATCTTTCAATGTGGACAATGTGGTTGTCTACGTCCCCAAACCAGGCATTGTGTATACAACACCTGCGTCCAATTACTTCACTCCCGGTATTGTCAAGTTTGTTCCCCGCACCAAAGAGGGCGAAAAGATTCGGTGCGTAGGTCTTGAACACTTCACACGTCGCCAGTTCAGGGTGAAGCTATAATGAAAAGAAAGAGGCAAGCATGACACGACCCATTCTCATTTTCTCCGATCCGCATTACCACGATTTCTCCCAGTTCAGCACCATCAATGCGAACGGGTTGAACTCACGGCTTGCGGATACTTTGCGTGCCACGGTTGAGGCGTACAAGAGCGCCAATGCTCTGGGCGCATACACGGCTATTTGCTGTGGCGATATTTTCCATGTACGTGGCAAGGTCAAGCCTTCGGTTTTAAACCCCACGATGCAGACATTCCGGAACCTGCATGATCGTCTGGCGTTCCGTACGCACGCAATCAGTGGCAATCATGACCTGGAAACCGATAAGTCTTCCGACTTGAACTCGGCGATCACTTCGCTGCGGTCGATTGAAGGCTTTGCGGTGCATTCTGAAAACATCTGCCACACGATGCTGGATGAATTCAGCGTGCAGGTGACTTTCATTCCCTGGGAGCCTGACCTGAAAAAGCTCCGTGCGCTTATTAAGGCTGGCCCAAGGAGCACTGACAAACCTACAGCGCTGGTCATCCACGCGCCCATGAATGGAGTTATCAAGGGCTTACCGGATCATGGTCTGACGGTCGATGACTTCAAGGATTGCGGGTTCGACAAGGTATTTATTGGGCACTATCACAACCACAAGTCATTCAAGGTTGGCAAGACCGAAGTAATTTCAGTAGGCGCCTTGACCCATCAGAACTTCGGTGACGTGGAACATCGTGCAGGTTATCTATTGTGGTATCCCGACACGGGTAAGGTCGAGCAGTTCGCGACCAAGGCCCCGAGGTTCATACACGTCCCGGCTGATCGTGTGCAGGACTTGGTACCTGGTGCTGCGGCTGATAACTACATCAAGGTTGTTGATGGTGAGTTTGAGAACGAGGCAGAAATCCAGGCGATCCGTGATGAACTGATCCTGAAAGGCGCCAAGGCTGTCGTAGTCGAAGGGATCACTAAGCGTCCGGCAGTCACACGCGGGACCACTACGACTTCGGCAGCACCAACGATCCATTCGATCTTGGGTGATTACGTGCAACGGACTTATCCAGGTGATGAAGCTGCGTTGGCTGAGGCTATGGATATTCTCAATGAGGTTTATGTATGAGTATGGTTGAATTTGATCTGCTGGAAGTAACCTCGTTCATGGCGATCGGTGTTGCTCAGGTCAACCTGAAACAACGAGGTCTGGTATTCATTGAAGGCGAGAACCTGGATGACACCAGCGCACGGTCAAACGGCGCTGGCAAGTCTTCATTGGTCGATGCGATCAGTTGGTGCTTGTATGGCATCACTGCGCGTGGCGTGTCCGGTGATGCTGTCGTCAATCGCCAGGCGGGTAAGGGCACCGAAGTTGCCATGAATGTCTGGATCGATGGCAAGCTGTGGCGTATCGAACGTGGTCGCAAGCACAAGACCTTGAAGAACCGTGTACGCCTACTCCAGATGGACAGTGGTACGTGGCACGACTGTACGTTGGGCACGGATAAATTGACCCAAGAGCGCATCGACGCCTTGCTGGGTTGTAACGCAAAGACCTTCAACGATGCCGTGTATATGGGCCAAGAGCGCATGGTTGATCTGCCCTCGATGACCGACAAGGTGTTGAAGTCCACGTTGGAACAGGCGCTGTCACTGGACCGGCTCGATGAAGCACAGTCCATTGCTTCGATGCGGTTGGAGAACGCCAACATCGCCCATCGTCAGCATCGCTACGATATGGACGACCTGGTCCAAAAGGTCGTAAGCAACACCGACAAGCTCAAAGCCGCTGAGACCACAAAGATCCAGTTGGAATTCGATATGACCAATATCGAAGAAGAACGCCAGCGATTCCACAAGGATAATCTCCATACAGTATCGATCGCAGCCAAAGAAGAAGAGGCTGCAACGTTGGAAGTGGCGCAGTGTATTAGCGCCGTGCGTGATGCGGAACTAGAAGTCGCAAAGGTCAAGGAAGAAATTAAACTGGTTGCTGCCGAGTCCAAGAAACTATTGGCCAATACCGACAAGCTCTTGGACGTGCTGACTGACATTCGGGCGTCACGTAAAATCCTGCACGACCACATCAACAATCCTAGTTCATGCACCACATGTAAGCGTCCGTTTGATGACCACGAAGACATTGAAGCCAAGCGTGCCGATCATCAAAAGGAATATGCTGCATTGGGTGTCAAGCTGGAGAAGGTGGTTCAAAAGCGTGCTGAACTGGCTGACAAGAACACGACGATGGTGACTGCGGCAACACGGGCTGAACTGATGGCTGTATCCGCATTGGAATCGGCGCAATCGAAAGTCAAAGCCGCTGAGACCCGCTTGTCGAACGCTAAAGAGATACTGACAAAAGCGCGAACCAATGATAGGCTGTTGACGTTGGATCGCTGGCTCAAAGAGAAACAGGATCGCCATGATCAAATCGTCCGGGACATGCTCGTTATTGGTGAGGTGATCGCTGACGCCACAGGTGAGGTCAAAGAGATTGAGGCGCGTCTGACTGAAAGCCAGGAGCGTATCGATACCTTGGAGCGCGTCAAGCACATCCTGTCACGCAAGGGTTTCCGTGGTGAAGTCCTGGATCAGGTCACGCCGTATCTGAATGCCCGGACTCAGTATTACCTAACGTGGTTGACTTCGGACAACATCACTGCGACATGGAACACTGTAACCGTAACCAGTAGTGGCGATCTGTCTGAGAACTTCCATATCAAAGTCGCACATCGTGAAGGCGCAGAGTCCTTTGAGGGCCTGTCTGGTGGTGAAAAGCGTAAGGTTCGCCTTGCGTGCGCAATGGCTCTGCAAGACTTGGTTGGTACGCGTGCGATCAAGCCTATTAAACTCTTTATCGCCGATGAAATCGATGACGCCATTGACGAGTCCGGATTGGAGTTGCTGATGGGCCTACTGGAAGAAAAGGCGAAGTCAGTAGGCACCCTGCTGATTATCAGCCACAATGCGTTGGGGGATTGGTGCAAGGAAAGCATCACGGTTACCAAGAAAGACGGTGAGACGACCATTAAGTAACCGCAATATGATATGTGAGCGCAGATAAACGAGCGCTCACATCCCTAACCAAGAGTACACATCATGGCAGTCGCCAAGAAAGCAACCAAGAAGACCACCAAGAAGGTCGTGAAGAAAGCCGTCGCCAAGAAGACCGCAGCGCCGAAGAAGGCAGCCACCCCGGTCATCGTCAAGCCCGACCTGAACCTGGCCCGTCGTCAGCTGGCCCACGATTACGTCAACCGCATCAACCTGCGTGTGGGCGATGAATTTCAGGTGCTCTGGGTCGGTGACTTCAAGACCGACAACCTGATCGGCCAGCAGTGCGACGACTGGCGCAACAAGGAAGACGAATACGTCATCTTCAAGGGCATCAACCACGAAGGCTCGCTGATCTGCGCCGACATTGATGACGAAGACCTGACCTACGAACTGCCGGCCGAGTCCGTCAACGTCGATGAAATCGACCGCAATGGCGGCAATGGTTCGGTCCGTCTGAACCGTGAATACACTGCCGATCTGTCGAACGTCCGCCACGGCCGCATCGAAGTGGGCTGCCAGAGCATCGAAGTGTCCGTCGTCCTGGCCCTCGCCGATCGCATCAAGGAAATCCAGGCTGGTGCCACGCGGAAGAATAGCCGCGACGTGACCCTGGTCGCCGATGGCACCTACGCCGAGCTGGCTTTCAAGTAATACCCCAAAGGGCATGTCGCAATGACATGCCCTTTTTCTTTGAGGATCATCCCATGAACGAAGCCTTTGAAGTGTTCGGTTACGACGCTCATGATTGCGGGGTCTTGCCCCACGCTATCATGTCATCGATGACTGAGACGCTGCTACGGAATGCCAATGATGGAGTCCGTACTACATTCGGTCGTCACGCCGAGTTTTTCTACGACAACATCCATCCGAACATGCGTGGAGCAGAATACCCCGGCAACTCAATCAATCCGGATCACCAAGCATTCCATCGCCCAAGGAGCTAAGTATGACCCGTAAACTTTCTGCCGAACAACAGGCAGCCCTGCTGGACGCTGCGATGCGCGTGGACGTTTCGCACTACCAGCCATTGCAGACCTTCATCGATGCCAACGACCGCGCTCCAACCGTTACCGAGCTGGCTGAATACATCGCCGACATTCGTGTGACCGAAATCGTGGCTGTGGCGAATCGCATCGCCAAAGTCGTTGACCGTCCGGAGCCGGAAGATGAACAGGAAAGCGTCTGAACTGACCGAGGATAAAGTTTTCCACATCATCCGATCCAAGGGTGAGTTTGTGGTGAACCCTTATCGCACGCAAGGTTACCAACAGAAGTTGGTTGAACAGATGCGCAAGCAGGGAAAGCTATTGCTGTGCCGTAAGTTCCGCGACCATTGGGTGTATACCCTGCCGAAGGTGGTGCGCTGATGGATTTCTGCGTGAAGCGACCTGTTAGCGCAGTGGTCACGCTGAAAGATGGCCGCATCCTGATCGGTGGGAACGTTTGTACCAATCAACAACCAACATGCCCCCGACAACCAGGAGAAGGCTATGAAAAATGCTACACCGTCTGTGGACAAATCGGACACGCCGAACAAGTCGCAATCCGGCTTATCGTCGCCGAGCAACTTACTGGGTCAGCAGCTAACCATGTCACGAGTGTGGACGTCTATGGTCACCATGGACCCTGCGATGCTTGCAAGCGCATGTTGGTTGCTTTCGGTCTGGATAAAGTAACAAAGTTTCATCCGCTGGCCAGCCCGGTCCCACTCGATAAGGGTGACATTGACGCCATCAATCGAGAATACGGGCTGTACCAGCTTGGCTCTCACTCAAAACAAAAAGGGGATTGGTAATGCAAATGCTGTTTTTCGTCGTACTTTGGTTGGCGCTCGCGTGGTACGCAGCCCGACCCATTGCTCGCAAGGCTTTCCAGGACTGTGATTCGGACAACATCGCGGCGTTCATTGGCTGGTGGGCATTGTTCGCTCTGCTTGTTGCGATCCCGGCACTCATCCTGACTGTTGTATGGCCGGTTACTCTGGTTGGTCTGGCGCTGGGTGCCCTGTACGTGTTCGTGCCGAAGGTCAAGTCCGTGGTTGATGCCAAGCTGGCACAGATCAAGGAATACGCCGAAGCATGATCTTCCGTATCCAAGATGAACTGCGGCTTATCACGGAAGAGGAAGCTCTGATTACCCATGTGTCAAACGGCAATGTCTTTTGCTGGCGTACATGGCGTCGTGAAGTGGTGCTGAACATCAAGACGACCAACAACTGGTCCATCGAGGTGATCTACGATCAACACGGCGTCCAGTTCGTTCGCAAGGCTGTCGGCCCGGACGGTAAGAATCATGTGGGTTGGGCTTCGATCCCAATCCATAACTTGCTGGACGACGCCGAAATTGCAGCACTGAATACCGAAATGAAATCTGCACTCGGTAGTCTGTTCCCGCTCTAAACTGTTCATGTAACAGACAAGCACGTCACACAACAATCACCAGGATCACTCCAATGAACCAACTGAAAAAGCTGTGGGCCCGCCTGCTCCAGCGTTTCGATACTGTCGATGACCTGCTGGCAGGTTTCGACAAGCACCAGCGCAAGCTGCTGGAAATGTCCGAGCGTCTCCGCGCCCGTGCAGCCAAGCAGGAAGCTGATGCCCAGCGTCTCGTCGCCGAAGCTGCTGCGAAGTCCGCAGAAGCCGAACGCGCGGTCACCGTGGCGGATCGTTTCGCCAACCTGTTGTCCAAGTAACACCAACCAAGAGAGCCGCAATGAAAGTCACCTGCAAGTGCAAGCATGAATTCCAGGATGCAACCCTGGGTAAGGGTGTCCGTCACACCACTCCCGTCAACAAGTCCAAGAAGGACGGGAAGGTGATCGAACATCGCTGCACGGTCTGCGGCACGACCCACCGGTCGTAATCGCATCAACAACCAATTCAACACAAAGGTATCAGAACCATGAGTAAGAACAACGCCAAGTCCAACTTCGATCCGGAAGTGAAGTTCATCCACATGCGCTACCGTGATGGCGCCGGCAACATCCTGTCCTCGGGCGGCACCACGTTCGCGTACCGCGCAGTCGAAGGTGGCATCCAGTACGCCCACGCTCGCTGCCATCCGAACGACAACTACGTCAAGTCCCTGGGCCGCGTCAAGGCGCACGGTCGTCTGGCGTCCAAGTCCTCGCACACCTTCGCCGGTGTCGAGCAGGACTTCCTGAACACCCTGGAAGCGCAGGCTGAAGGCTGGAACAAGGCCGAGCAGTTCACCGTGTTGCAGATGGGCTACGATCCGGGCGACGCCGTCCAGATGTTCCGCAAGTTCAACGGCAAGCGCAAGGGTCGTGCGCTGACCGACGCCGATGCCGCAGCCGATCTGGCTGGCGAACCGCGTCCGGATGCTCCGAGCGCCTAAGGTGTTGACGCAGGAGGGCTAGGGCTTTATACTAGCCCTCCTGTATGAAGTAGGGCCGTAGCTGAGTGGTTTAGCTCTCGCCTTTTAAGCGAGTTGACGTGGGTTCGATCCCCACCGGCCCCACCAACATGAGTATCTTTAGGTGTGTGCGTTGACTGTATTGGTTCAGTCGCCTGATTGTGAGTCAGGAGCATGTGGGTTCAATTCCCATCGTACACCCCTAAAGGTATTTAGGATAATTAGACGTTTAAGGAGAACGCCCCGGCTGTAACCCGGGTACCCTAACGGGTCCGCAAGGTTCGGTACCTTGATTATCCACCACATTGGACGTAAACGAAAAAGGCGTTATAGTAGGTAGAGTGCCGAGAACGCCTGAAAGACCCGAAGGTCTACGGACTAGTGAAGCTCTAGGCTCTACACGTCCAACCACACAGTAGGAGGTAACATGCTGATCGTACAAGGCTTATTGTTCTTTGCCGTGATGCTCGCTGCCTTCTACGCCGTATGGAAAATCGGCACAACGAAAAAGTGAGGGGTCTTTATACCGTTAGGTGATTAGACTGTGGATACAAGTCGGGCTCTGTTGTTCACCCGAATCCTCACGAATGTTTAGGATTGTAAGCACAAGTGGTATATGCACCGGCCTGTTAAGCCGGGGACAGATGGTTCGAGTCCATCACAATCCGCCAGCCCGAATAGAGTCCGCATACAAAAACCGGGTAGCTCTCAATGGTTGTAGGTGACGATGGGTTTGTATAGGAACCTTCATGAATTCATAGGCGCGTGGTGAAGTGGTCCAACACAGCAGACTTTGACTCTGCCATTCCTAGGTTCAAATCCTAGCGCGTCTGCCAAACAACAAACGAGGACACTATGAAAATCGGTGACATTGCAGCACACGGGCGTTACACTAACCGGATTGGTTTCGTTACTGCGGTCAACCACGCATCACATGGTCCGATCAGTTCCTACGAAGTCGAGTGGCTGAACGGCTCGCAACAGGGCAAGCGGGATACGATTAGCGCATGGAACGTTGTTGACATGCAGGAAGCTCTGGAATCAGCGCGTGCCGAAGTCAACCGTCGTGAAAGCGACCTCATCAAGTGGTGTCACGCAGCAGCAATCGCAAAGATCGCCGTCAAGTAACAAAGTTTGGGTAGCTCAACAGGCAGAGCGCTGGTCTCCAAAACCAGAGGTTGTGAGTTCGACTCTCACCCCATTCGCCAGTAAGAGCCGAAGTGAGAACTGGGGTACGCCGCGAGGTCCCAGCGAGTCTGTTCCGACTATAAAAGTGTCTCACAAAGGCTCGATGTATCGCCGGTATAGCTCAGATGGTAGAGCAGCGCACTTGTAATGCGCAGGTCCTGGGTTCGATGCCTAGTGCCGGCACCACAAACCCGCTGTACGCCCCGGGGATAACGGGTGTACGACAAATTACTGCGGGTTAGCTCAGTGGTTTAGAGCGTTCGGCTGATAACCGAGAGGTCGGGAGTTCAAATCTCTCACCCGCAACCAAAAGAGTCAGCGTGCGGGGTTCGAGACCCCGGTAGTCCGCGAGAGGGCTAAGTATTGCGGTACGACGTTGCACCTAAGTGACTATACTGGTATAGTCCGCTCCGGGGTCAGGCGTTATTGGCCTCATGTATTTAACCGAGTGTAGCTCAATCTGGTGGAGCAACGCGTTTGGGGCGCGAAGGCTGGGAGTTCAAATCTCTCCGCTCGGACCAAAAATGGAGGTGGTCTGCTAGGTGGATTAGAAACCCATCGAGCATTGTTAGCCTCCAGATAAATGAGGTAGTTATTAGTAACGGCTGTAGGGCCGCCAACGTAAGACGCCTCAGATAAATAGGTGTTGAAACGGCCTTGTGTGGGCACTGTTCTGTTCCAACCTAGTTGCTAACAGTTCCAGACACCTAGATACAAAAAGGCCCCTCATTGAGGGGCCTTTTCTTTTACGAGCCTTGTGGCGGCTGTGCTTCCTGCAACTGCTGCACTTGGAACTCCAACATCTGAATACGACGAGACAGGTTAACAATCTGTGCCGGTGACGGGTCATCCCAGTTCGTCAGGGGTACAGCGTTGGGATCAAAGTCAAACGGTAAATCAGCCATCTCTACTACTCCTACTCCACGAATACAAGTGTCCATTGTCCCGCAAAAGTACATGCAGGTCAAATGATTGCCACGTCATCCCTGTTCTATACTTGTCGCATGTTGATATACGCACGCACTCCAAAATCAAAACGCTACAAGCGTCCGGGCATGGGTGATGTAGCCAAGAAGTTACCCAAGCAGAAGTTCAAACCCAAAGCTGCGCCGAAAGAAACAAAGTTCCGCGCAGAAGGTACTGAAAAGTATCGCTCCAAGATTGACGAACACTTGGCGAATAACGAACCGGTCAACAAACAACCGTTACGTTATGAGGATGCAGACATGGCAGCACGCGAAGCGGAAGCGCAAAAAGAAATCAAGCGCAAGTCCGAATGCGTAGCGCCGGCATTCAACAAGGGAAATCTTACTTACATCGCTACCGAGGAACAAGCGAAGTGGGTAGGTAGAAAGTAACAAATCATCCGCAAAATCTCACTGAGGCTCGGTATAATGCGTACCAACAAAGGCTTTACCCTCATCGAACTGATGATCGTGATGGCTATTATTGGCATCCTGGCGTCGATCTTCTACCCCATGTGGCGTGATCGCAACCTGACGGACTATCAGCGCCAGCAAAAACGCGAAGCCCTGCAACGTGAGTACGCCAACACAGGCGTCCGTTGCATCGGTGGTTACAAGTTTGCACAACCGGACTGGAACAATCCGCCCGTGCAGATCAAGGACAACACTGGTAACGGGATTCCGTGCCAGTAAGTAAATGGTTAGAAGTGGTCGTCTAAACCTCCATGCAAGTCGGGAAGAGACTTGGGCTATTCGGATCAGGACACTGCCGTTTGAGGCAGAGATAATCTTCAACCAGATTTAAACGGGCCGTTGGCGAAACAGGCATACGCAGCAGACTTAAAATCTGCCGGAGAAATCCATGAGGGTTCGATCCCCTCACGGCCCACCACTTTAGGAGATACACGATGGACCTGTATGAAACGCTGGGCTTGAAGCGCCCAACCAAAGAAGAAATGGAAATGCACCACGTCGCAACGATCGGCGACCTGGAAGTCAACGCGTCGGAACACCTGGTCAATGTCAAGTGCGACGGCGAAGTCATCCTGGCCATCATGCGCCACGATGGTGGCTTGCAGGAGCTGGTCGATGCCCTGCAATCGCAGGTCAAGCCGTGACCAAGGAAGAGGGCGATCAGATTCGCCTAGCGTATGGCAAGGTACTGACATACGCGGACAAGGCGATGAAAACTCCACCAGGTGTGCATCGTCGGATCGCCTTGAACGAATACTCCAAGGCGAAGAATGAATTCCGGGCGTTGTTGCGATCCCTGGAAGGCAAGTAGGGAGTTCTAGTAGCTCAGTTGGTAGAGCAGCCGCCCTGTAAGCGGTGTGTCGGGGGTTCGAGTCCCTTCTAGTGTTGACAAGGACACTTGTCATAGTAAACCCCGATCAGGATGATGCGTCCCTAGAAGACTTATTCATCCTTCTTAAGTAGGGTCAGATAGTTTAACGGCGAGAACGCCCTGCGAGCGCGGGGAAGTAGGGTTCGAGTCCCAGAAAACAGGTGTAATCACCTGGATCCGATCAAGGCGTATAACTATTGTGGTTATACGCCTTTCTTTTGTTCTAGGGCAGTGAATTGTTCAATTAACACCGTGCGATTCTTAAACGCGCCGTGTAAATATTCTCTAAAATCACTGCACACAGACGAGAAAGTAACATGGATCATTTCAAGGACGTGAAGGTTGTTGATTCATCCGACACGAACGTTTCCAAGTATGTGTTTGACATGGGCTCGGCAGTCGCCGAAGCCGTACTGTATAAGTACGGAACCTATGAAGAACGTACCGTGATCTGTTGCTCCACCCAGTCAGGCTGCCCCATCGGTTGCCGTTTCTGCGGAGCCGGTGATGCGTTCGTTCGTAACCTGTCTGCGGAAGAAATCGTCGCGCAGGTGGATCATTTGTTCGCGGATCGCAACATCGATCCAACCCAGGTCAAGCGTGGACAGATCATGTTCATGTCCATGGGTGAACCGTTGCTGAACCTCAAGCAACTGATCCCGGCGATGGAGGTCCTGTACGCCAAGTACCCCAACTTCGCGTTGCTGATTTCGACCAGCGCTCCGCGAGTGGATTTCACGCCGTTGTTCCGGGCAGCCGCGCTCATTCCGACCATTGGTTTGCAGTTCAGCGTCCACGAATCTACCGACGAGGCGCGTGACCGGCTGATCCCGTTCAAGAACAAGTACACCATCGCCGAGATTGCCATCCTCGGTGATATTTTCCACACCACTACGGGGCGTCAGGCGTTCTTCAACTACTGCGCCCATACGGACAACACCGCGCAGGAAGATGCTGACCGCATCCACGCGCTGTTCAATCCTGCATCCTTCCAGGCAACGGTTTCGGTCATCTGCGAGCGGGATGAGTCCATCGCTGCTGCGAACGAACGACAGCGCGAACTTGCTACGGGATTCATGGGTAAGCTCTTGCAAAAGGGTTATTCCGTTCGCACATTCGACCCTGCTGGTCAGGACGACATTGGAGGTGGCTGTGGTCAACTCTGGTTCGTGCAGGATTGGATGCGTCAACACCCTGATCTGGCCCGACCGTCCGTCGGTCGCGGGCTGCCCACTGTTCACACTCCACGAGCCATCGACGTAAAGGTGATCGAATGACCCAAGAAGTAGAGGTATCCGATGACAGCGAGCCAGCTGAAATCGAAGGCGAAATCCTTGAAGCGGACGACCTGACGTACTTCGTCTCCGGACCTTCGTGTGGCTTCATCGTCCAGGGCAAGCAATACATCAAGCCCATGACCATTGCGGCGTGCATGATTAACGGCGACCCCGAGGAAGCATACACGCACCAGCAGGTCAAGTCCGTCGCAGTCGTTCCGCAACAGCCGTCAGTCCATCTGATGACCCGTCGCCACAATACCACCTTGCATTGAGGCATTCATGTTCGATCCCGCAATTACCGACCTTTACAAGCGCGCCCATGAACTGCGCAACGCCCAGCGGAACTACATCGCAGACGGCACGCGCAACGAAATCCTGGGCCGAGAAGTCCACAACGCAGCCGAACGTCTCGATGCGGCGTTGCAAGTCGTAGAAGATGAAGGCTACATTGCGGAGAAGGATATCCGCGACGTGCGCCCGGTGACGCCGTAATGTGGGTCTTGATCCTGACCCTGGCGATGCGTGGTCAAGCTGTTACGGTAACCACGCAGGACGGCTTCGCGTCGCAGGAATCCTGCATGATCGCCGCGAAGGCATGGACGGAACAGGTTGAAAGGATGCCACTCAGCAATCTGCACCGACGCGCCCTTTGTGTCCGCAAGTAAGCCCGTTACTTAACGCTTCTAGGTCTTCACGAAACGCGTATACTAATCACATGTCGCAGCGATCTACATCCGCTGCGATAACAGAACCAAGCGTGATGGCTTGTGGTTGTCACAGAGGGTGACACTAATGACCGGGGTAGTGCCCGGGTACCCTTCGACTCTGGTGGGAAGCCAGAGACCATAAGAAGTTCTGCTGTCCAACACCCGCATTAACGTGATGCCGGTGTAAGCAAAGTCCTAGTCGATTACCTCCTAGTTGCCGAATAGGACGGACAGGGCAGCAGAACTTCTTATGGTCGAGGAGATTCACATGTCTGCCAAAGAAGTAGAACTGCCGCGCGGGGATACGTTTGATTCCCAGATGCGCAGGTACACCTTCAGTGAGGGTCAGGTGCGTGATATCCTGACCATCTATACCCAGAAACAGCAGGATGAAATTGATCGCCTGCGTTCTGAGGTTGACGGTTTGAAAATGAGTATCGCCCTTGCTGAAATGGGCGATGAATAACCACAGACGTTGATGGAAAGAAATCATGTCAAAGCCTGATGCGGCGTTGTTCGTTCTGGTAGGCAGGAAGCCGGCCTACAACAAGATTTTCTTGGCGCCAAAGTCCGCGTTGCAGTGGTGCTATAACGCGGACTACGGTGACCAGCCAATACCAAGGAACGTTCTTGGTGATCTGACACCGTTCCTGGACTCGGATTACGATGGCGATCCTGCAACGGACACGTTTGACATTACTCCGGGGTCTGCCGATAATGACGTAGCGCTGGCGTTGAGCCAAGTATGCCGCGCGTTCAAGAGTCCGATTGAAGCGATGGAATATGCGTTCGCGCATTACACCGTCAATTCGGCTGACTGCTACACGGGTCTGGAATATTGACCTAGGTTTATGGTTGTATGACGTGAAGTGAAGGGTGCTTGGACGGTGGTTCAACTCCACCCAGGTCCACCACAAATCAGTCTTAGTCGAGGTGCCGGCGTTACTGGCTGAGACTGATTTGTAATGGGCCTGCCGGGTTTCGACAGGCGCAGATAGCAGAACCGACAACTAAGGGTAGGCACTCCTTGACGCACACGCGTCGATAGTCCACAATAAAACATAATCGCCAATGACGACATGTTTGTGGTGGCCCTCGCGGCCTGATCCACTGGGGTCTTGAACGACCTTATTACCCAATAGTTCACGATAAGCCCGAGGTCCGCCTCGGGCTTTTTCGTTGTGCAGCATCCCATATTTAACCTAGATATAGTGATTGCACACACTGGAGAACGTCATGACCACGTATGCAGTAGTTGATCCACGGGATATCCGTGACGACGCGGAGCAGGCTGAACTGGGCCTGACACGACTGCTCGGTATACGGTTCGAGGAACTTGCCGATGAAGTCTACGAGGACGAAGAAAACAATACCTTCGGATGGTTCGGTCTGCGTAAGGTCCAGAAGCGCTACAGCCGTCGCCAGATCGGTCAGTGGATGCAGGAAATCCTGAACGACGCACCACGCAGCAAGGACAATGGCATCCGCGATTACTGGTCAGCGCAAGGCACACAGTTCTCCTACGCTGGCTACAAGCATCACGTCATCGATCCGGTACGTGACCTGATCCGTGCGGCGCGTGACCTGAACACGCAGGAACTACGCGTTGACGCGCGTACCATGCGTCTGTTTGAGGATGCGTATGCTGCGGGCGCTCGCCGTTACGAGCCCGAAGAATAATCAACACACAATCACACGCACATACAAACCATGAAAGCCATTCAGAAAATCATCCTCGACGGGTCGACCACGCAAGTGAACCTGATCGACAACGATGCGGTCGAGGTCCACCACGTACCGCTCGCAGAGCTGCCGTTCTTCCTGATCGAACTGGCAGTGACGGACAAGGGCATCGATGCTGCCGCCACTGCGACGATCACTCACTCGCCGGAAATCGTACAGGCTATCCAGGACGTGAAGACTGCCCTGGCAGGTATCGGACTGGATGCAACCACAGCAGGCGTGTTTGCAACGACCTTCTGCGGCGATACCCGGGACGAAATCACTGCCATGTCGGACTCGGTATTGAACGCCATCGCCAAGCTGCTGCGTGAATCTGGCTTCAAGTCCAAGGCGTTCGATGGACGTTCGTACACGGGCAATCTGACCTGTGTTGAATGGCTGGAAGGATTCCGTTACGGTTTCATCCGTGCGTCGGATGAAAAGCTCCAGCAGGAACTGGAAGGCATGTTGCAGCCCGAGATTGGTGCATGGTAATCAACCGTCATTTCATCATGACGCCGTTTGTTACCAGTACATAATACTCACGCAACGCAAACAACTTAACGGGTACGTGACTGAGCTAGGCTTAAGGTGCCGGTCTTGAAAACCGATGACGGGGTGACTCGTCCGTGGGTTCAAATCCCACCGTACCCTCCACTACAAGGTGTCCAATGGCTGTCAATCTGCAAGACCCGCACTACAAACTGCACGGTGATCCGAAGCAGTTCCCGCGTTACGCGACCCACGCATGGCGCAATGGTTTCTCTGACTGCGCTGGCATCGTCCAACGTTCGTCAGGTTCAGGTCTCCAGCGTGTCATGTGGGACGGTTCGTTCCAGCCTGCAATTGATGCCGGTACAGACCTCGACGCATGGATCAGCGACATGATGGGTCGTGCCCGTCAGGTCTCGGGTCTCGCCATCGCTGCTCTACTCCACGAACACAACCAGGGGAAGTAAACATGGCACAAGCATTCAAGTTCTTCGGCGCGATTCTGGTGGGCCTGTTGTGGCTCTACGCAATCGTGATTGAACTCCCGCTGTTGCTCACCGCAGGTGGTCTCAGCTGGCTGTTAGGTGTTGCGCTGGTCGTCCTCAGCGTGACCGTCCCGGCCTTCATGGTCTGGAAGATTGTCAAGGGCAAAACCAAAACCACCTCCAACAAGGAATGATTCCAACCATGAACAAGTTCATGCGCCTCGGCGCTCTGCTGGTACTGGCCCTGTCGGCTGTCGCCTGCTCCAAGGTCGAACCGGGTTACGTCGGCGTCCGCGTCAACAACTTCAACGAACGCGGCGTGTCCGGCGAAATCGTCCAGCCGGGCAAGTACGTCTACAACGGCCCGGGCTACCAGCTGTATGAGTTCCCGACCTTCAAGCAGAACCACGTCTACAAGGACGACACTGCCATCTCGTTCGGCACTGTCGAAGGTCTGACCGTCACTGCTCCGATCGGCGTGTCGTACCGTGTCGAAGGCTCCCTGGCTCCGAAGCTGTTCCAGGACTACCGCAAGGGCGTCGATGAAATCACTGCCGTCGACCTGCGGAACATCATCCAGAACTCCTTCGTCAACGTCGCCGGTACCCGCAAGATCGAGACCGTCTACGGCCAGGGCAAGAAGGACCTGATCGATGAGGTCAAGAAGCAGGTGACCGCGCGTGTCAAGGTCTCGGGCCTGACCATCGATGACGTGTACTGGGCCGGCAATCCGCAGCTGCCGCAGTCGGTGACCGCGAGCATCAACGCCAAGATCGCCGCGACGCAGATGGCTGAACAGCGCCAGAACGAGGTCGCCCAGGCAAAGGCCGAAGCTGAAAAGCAGGTCGCAACCGCGCAGGGTGAAGCGGACTCTCGTCTGGCAGTCGCAAAGGCTGAAGCCGAAGCGATCAACATCAAGGGCGAAGCGCTGCGCAACAACGCCAACCTGGTCGATCTGACCATCGCAGAGAAGTGGGACGGCAAGCTGCCTGAGCAGTACCTGGGCGGTGGTGGAAACGACGGCAAGATCCTTCAGATCATGCGCAAGTAATCCAGCACAACGTCGGTAGTAAGACCGAGCCCTGGGGCTAACACCCTGGGGCTTTTTGTTGCCTGTAAATTATTCAACGCCCGTTTAGACCCTCACTTATACTTACATTGTCATCACGCAACAGGAGTAAATGACGTGGCTACGTTGTTGGAAATGAAACAGAAGTCCACCCGGGAACACATGAAGATCATGCAGGCGTGGCTGGACGGCAAGACCATTCTGGTCCGTCTGATGGATTCCGACAAGTGGATCGAGACTCGCTACCCGTCGTGGAATTTCACTCACTACGAGTACCGTATCCTGGGTGAAGAACCCGCAGGTAACGACGCTGAGGAGGATGCCCGTGTCGCGTAAGGAATTGCCGTTGTTGAACAAGACCCTGGCTGAGGCTGCGGATATCCTCAACGATGCCGGTCATTCGTTCCGTATCGTCAAGCGTGACGGCGTGCCGTACGTTGTGACCTGCGACCACAATATCAATCGTTGCAACCTGACCCTACTGAACGGGAAGGTTGCAGAATACAAGTGGGGTTAATATGGCATTGCAGCCAATAGACTTCGTGGACCAGCCTGAAACGCAGACTGGTCAGAAGCAAGTAACCGTCATGGCAGCAGCTGCCGTGTATGGCCAGTCGTACAACGCCGCGCGTGCAAGGGGCTTGACTCCAGTTGACTCACGTGCCGAAGCCCGTGCAGCAGCGCAGGACTTCCTGCACATGGAGTTTGAACGTGAGTAAGACCATGTGGAAAATCTGGTTCTCTATCGTCTTCGCTCCTCTGATTATTGGCTGCGCGCTGCTGGGCTGCACGCGCCAAATCGATCCGACCACCGGTCGTCCAGTCACTACGCTGGATGGACTTCCGAACCCGGTTGATCGTGCTGCTGAGGCTTGCAAGGCCGGTGGTAAGACCCTGAAATCCTACAAGGACACCTCGTCGGGTGTCGAATTCACCTGCGAGTAAGAAGTCCTTGAAACGCGCTAAGAAGCCTGCATCGAATCACCCTTGGCGTGCCAACTTCGGCACGACCAAGCAACACCATGCCAATGACCGTCGTCGTGACGCCATTATTCCCCTCCACGCTAAACCGGTGAAGTAAGTGTCCCTTTCCGAACTCGATCTGCTCCGCGCAGAAAATGCCATCCTGCGCGCAGCGCTCACCAAGATTAAAGATGGTGTTGACTTCCCTCAGCAACTTGCGCTCCAGGTTATCGACCCTGAGGGTTACGAAAAATTCCAGGACTCGCTGTATGCCGACATTTTCGGCAACGGCGACGGCGCCACTTCATAAACAAGGAGTAGAACGTGACCGAGAACAAACTCCACACCGCAGTAATGGAAGCTGTTAGTCTCCTGAACGGAGTCCATATGGGCGACGATAAGACGGGAGGGATATTTTCTGCACACAATATCCTGCGCAAGGCTTTGATTGATTACGCCGACGAGGCTTTGCAGATCAGTGACCAGCCAGCTGGTCACGAAATGGTCGTGATGCTGTACGAAACTGGCGCGCCCAACTACTACGTGGAACGGATCGTGACCGACCATGACCCGCGTGAAGTCGAGGTCATCGCCCGTTACATCGACGGTGAAACTCCGGTTGAACAGTTGGCTGTAGCGAAAGCCAAGCTGGACAACTACGAGAAGACCTTGGGGCGCATCGCAGAAGGTCACGCCGCACCCATGTTGCTCGCGCGGGCCGTGTTGTCGGGTGCGAACTGGGACGTGAAGTGATGGACGACGCGCATCCCAACACCATCAACGACCTGTTGGCCATCATCCATCGTGATGGTGGTCACTATCAGGAAGAACACGGTCTGGAAGAAGCCTTGCGTCGTGCTGCGGAAATCGTGGTCAACGAACGCGCCCGCTTGGAACTCCAGGAGCGCATGAACGGTCAAGCGTTTCGTTCCGGCATGACAACTGGCCGAAACATCGCCAACATGGAGCGCCTGGGTGCACAGCCTATCAACGGCGAGGTCGAAGAACTTACCGCTCGCGTCAACCGTTACTCCAATGCGCTGTCGATCATTCGCAATGGCGATCCAATGCCGGAACGTATCGCGGACGAAGCGTTGTACGGCGAGCAACGTGCAGCCATCGGTGTAGTACGTGGGTAAGCCGACACACTACTTGGTACGCTTCGCACGACCTGGAGGTGGCATCGACCGTCTGATCGTAAAGAAGCCACGCAACGCTAAGAAGGAGGTTGATCCCAGCCTCATTCTTAGCGTTGTTCCTATTTGGGAAATCAAAACAGGCAGGGCATACAAGTGACCATCAAGATCACTCCAATCAGTGACACCCATCAGGAATTTGGCGAGTACGAAGCTGGGTTCGGTGAAGGCGACGTGTGCGTGCTGGCTGGTGACAACAACGTCGCCTTGCATCTGGCATCCAACAACGAAATCATCCTGGCCCGTGACATGCTGGGTCGTGCGCAGCGCCAGATTGCGAAAGCATTGGAGACGCACGATCATGTGGTGATGATCGCTGGCAACCACGAACACTACGCCGGGTTCTTCAATCTCACCCATCGGATCATGCGTGACAAACTGGGCTCCGAGCGCGTGCATATCCTGGACAAGGAAACCTGGCACCATAAGGGCGTTGATTTCTACGGCGCTACCATGTGGACTGACATTGCCGGTGGTAATCGCAAGGCGATTGATCGTGTGCATCAGGGCATGATGGACTATCAGGAAATCTGGATGCACGATTCGTTCCAGTCCCCGCCTGAGCGCAAGCTGCATCCCTTGGACACCATTGAGGATCACTTGCAGGCCATGATTGCCTTGCAAGAAGCGCGCGAAGCAGCACGCGAGAATTCAAACCGTCTCGTGGTTGTCACGCATCATGCTCCAAGCCCTAAGTCATTGCTGCCCAAGTATCAAATAGGTGGCAAGTACGCCGCGCTGTCCCCTGCGTATTATTCTGATCTGGAACACGCAATGCCCGGTGTTGATCTGTGGATTCACGGTCACATGCACGACACGTTTGACTACCGGGTGGGTGACACGCGTGTGGTTTGTAACCCATGTGGGATTCTGGGTCACAGGCTGAATCTCAGTTTCAATCCCAAACTTTCTATCGAGGTATAAAATGACAAAGCAAGAACGGCGCCTGAACCTGGGCCTGGGTATCTTCGCAGCAATGGTCTTCGCAGGCAGCATCTTGCAGTGGAGTATCGTTGCGTTCCTGGTGGGACTGATTGTTGCCATCGCCATGATCTTCTGTCTCATGGGGCTGTGGGCTTCGATGGACGATGAATGGGTTGCCAAGCAACGCTTCCAGAAGACACCCATCTGGAAGTACGTGTACGACCTGGCGATCCTGGCCATGTTGAGCGTGCCCAGCACCAATGCAATCGCCATCATGTACGCCATCAACTTCGCAATGGCTTTGCACATCAAGTACCGTTACAACCGAGTCAATCGGATCGTATCGAGCAAGTAATCTGCGGATCGATTTTAAAGCGCATGGGGCTCGCTCTGTGCGCTTTTCTTTTGCGCGACGATAAGTGATCGCAGTCAGCACAGGAAGCAGCTTAGAACGCGTCCCACGAGCTTGGGCCCGGGCTGGGTAAATTCTATCACCGGACCAGTATAATGCTTTTGACGTTAACACCAGTAAGTTACCTGTTTAAACTACAAGCAACTAACTACTTACTGGAGCGGTTTATGCGGACCCGGTTACTTGCAATCATTGCGGCGCTGGCAATCTCCGGCGTGACCCAAGCTGCTACGGTGTTCAAAGCGACACCTGCACCCGGCTCCAAGTCTGAACTGGAGCTGACGGACGAACCAATCATCCAGTGTCCGGCTGGGACCAACTACGCTTTTGGAAAGCTGCACGACGGTACACCCGTCGAAGGCTGCTGGGTCTACAACGCTCGGCAAAATGTCGTGACGTTCTTCCGACTGCCTGCTTACACCAAGATCGAAATTCCTGCCTACGTTTTCAAGCGAGTGGAGCAACCCATCTAATGTTCACCACCGGTTCTTACATGTTCCCGCGTGTGTCGATTTGGGGTGACTGGATCCTCCCGACACTTGATAAGGTACGCAAGTGGCTCACAACCGGCCGTACCAACTCGCGTGGACCCAGCGGTCCACGTCATTATCGACCGGCATATCGCTAAATCGTCCCGCGCCGCCGGGCACTTTCCCGCAACTCCATAGAGGATCACATGACTGAAACTACCAAACCCACCCTGCGTGAAGAAACCGAATTGGCTTTTGTTGAGTACGGTTTCCAGTTCAATCAGGCTGAATTCTTATCCCGGATCGCCAGCAACCCGTTGTTCGCTGCCATCCAGCGTGAGCAAGACCGTCAGGTTGCAAAGTGGGGCGTGCAGGATCACCCGTCATTCGATGCTGGTGCTGACCTGGAAGAACGTCAAGGTCTTTCTAACACCATCAAGTCGATGGTCGACGCCAGTGCCAAGCGAGGGACCTTGGTCTGGGAAGAAATCATGTCCGAAGAAGTCGCAGAGGCCCTTGCGGAACTGAACGACGACGAAGCTCTCAAGACCGAACTGATCCAGATTGCAGCCGTTGCGCTGTCGTGGGTCGAGTCCATCAATCGCAAGGAGTCCGCAGGTGGCGATCAAGTCCCCGAAGTTCAAGCCGCCGAGTAAAACAACGGGCGCTAACGGCGACAAGATTGAGATTTACGGGTGGAACAAGACCTGTAAGTATTGTGGCAAGGCTGATCTGCGTTGGGTTGGTGTAACCAACGCAGATACCGGCACCAAGAAGTGGTCGCTTGAAGAACGGGACTCGACAACGCCATCTGGTGTGCGAGTCCATCGTTGCCCTGCGTACACTGCAAGAGACAAAGCGCGAGAAGAAGGACTCGACCCGGCAACGGTTGTTACTCCTAGCGCACCCACACAAGAAAACTACGGAGAGTGGTAATGAACAAGGTTTTGATCGCATTCCAGGCCGATTACGCCGATGAATTCGACGTGTACGGCTGGGCTGTGCGTGACCAGGATTACTGGGAGAAGTTCCAGGCACAAGCTGCCGCGTGGTTTGCAAACAACCCCGGCAAGACGCTGGAGTTCTGGTTTGGTGGCAATGAAGTCATCGAATTCGACAGCCTTGAGGACTTCCAGGCAGCGTACGCTGCCAAGCCCATCACTGACGAACAGGCAGATGGGATCGTCGGCGTCTGGGGTGATCTGGCGACACAACCTCGTTTGGGCGTTACTTACGGCCACTTCTGTGAGCCATCGGAGTTCGGCGAATGAACGAGAACATGATGCTGAACCCTGGCGAGTCCATTCTGTTTATGTCCAACGGTTCGGGCGGCAAGATGGTGAACACCACGCGCGTGTTCACGACTGTGGAAGAATTCCGCAATTACGTGCGCGAGAACGCCAACATCATGGAGGCGTACCCGGGCCGCAAAGTCGGCGACACGGTTCATTCGTACACCTACACGTATGGCCCACGAAAGGGCTCGACCAGTCATACGATCCTGGTTCGTGAAGGTCATCATGTGTCGATGTGGGGTCAGTTCTACGTCGCCAGCCCCGACAAGCCACCCAAGCGCTTTGAACTGACTGCCGAAATGATCGGAATGGTCAGTGTCAAGACCAAAACCAAGAACATCAAGCCGAGTACCTGATATGACCCGCGTTGTCGAAGCTCATCCGAAAGTCCTGGTGATGCGCAATCCCAAGACCGAATCCAAAGAAAAGTTCATGGCTCGTGCCGAAGAACTCGCAGATCGGCTGTACGAGGAGCCGGTTGAGGCTGAGACCGTGGAAGAGTCGGTCGAGGAAACGATCCAGACCATACGCTCGGTGAAAACCGAACTGGACTACTTGCGTTGGTGGCACAACAACTTCGGTTCGGATGACACGGACGTGCGAGCAACGATGAACGCCCGTTACGTCGAGGCAGGTGGGATAATCCCCGAAGGCTACCAAAATGAGTAAGTGGACGCCTCGTGTTGGTCAGCGCGTGCAATTGAATAAGGTGGGGTATGCAACGCTTCACCTGACTTCCAACGAAGCGCATGAACAAGCCAAGCAAATGGTGATTACGGATGTGGAGAACCTCGGGTACGCACATGCGCCCATCTGGGCCATCGAGGTTGACCAGCCGCTTATCAATGTTTTCCTCCTCGACTCGTCAATGGTCGACCCACTCTTTTGAGGTGTCTATGATCGGCTTCATCAAAGCAATCATCCAAATGATTCGTGACGGTTTCGCGCTGCATCATGCGGCTCACCGTCGTCACGGTGGCAACCCCTGGAAATAAGGAACCAATATGTGTATCTCCGAACTGCATGGTGGCCGTATCAAGCTGTGGACTCCGATCCACGAGGTTGAATCGGCTGCCCTGGACCAACTCAAGAACATCGCCAACCTGCCGTGGATGTTCAAGCATGTGGCAGCGATGCCGGATGTTCACTTCGGCAAGGGTGCGACCGTGGGCAGCGTCATCGCCATGCAAAACGCCGTGTCGCCTGCTGCGGTAGGTGTTGACATTGGTTGTGGCATGGGTGCCGTGCTGACGAACCTGACTGCAAAAGACCTGCCGGAATCGCTGCGTGAAATCCGTGCGCAGATCGAACGGGACGTGCCGGTCGGCTTCAACCGTCATGATTCCGGTCTGACGTTGGGTGCCAAGTCTGTCATGCACACCTTCAAGGACCTGCGTGCGCCCGTATCCACCGTCGAAAAGACGGCTCACTGTCAGATCGGTACGTTGGGTGGTGGTAACCACTTCATCGAAATCTGTCTGGACACTACCGACCGCGTGTGGGTGGTGTTGCATTCGGGTTCGCGCAACATCGGCAAGACGTTGGCTGAGCATCACATCGCCATCGCACGCAAGCTGATCCACAACGAGACCCTGCCGGACCGAGACCTGGCTGTGTTCCTGCGTGGCACCAAGGAGATAGATGATTATCGCCATGACCTGATGTGGGCGCAGCAGTACGCGTTTGAGAACCGCGCCCACATGAAGGAACTGGTGATGGCTGCGATCAAGCGGCATATTCCGCATCTGTCCGAAGTGGATTACATCGCGTGTCACCACAACTACGTGTCCGAAGAAACTCACTTCGGCGAAGACGTAATCGTGACCCGCAAAGGCGCGATTTATGCTGGTCGTGGCGTGTACGGGATCATCCCGGGTTCAATGGGCACCAAGTCGTACATCGTCCGTGGCCTGGGCAACGAGGAATCGTACTGCTCGGCATCACACGGCGCTGGTCGTCGCATGTCGCGTGGCGCCGCAAAGCGTGCGTTCACCAAGGAAGACCTGGCCGAGCAAACCCAGGGCGTTGAGTGCCGCAAGGATGAAGGTGTGATCGATGAAATCCCGGCAGCATACAAGGATATCGATCAGGTGATGGAGAACCAGAAGGACCTGGTCGAAGTCGTGGCTGAACTCAAACAGGTCATGTGCGTAAAGGGGTAACCATGAAAGCATCTGATGCCAAAGCCCTCTCGGAAAAGAACACCATTCCGACCGAACTGGAAATGCAAGCCATTTACAACGCCATTCGTGGGCGTTGTTTGATGGGTAAGCGTGACCTTTACATCAATTGGCCCGGAAAGGCAGTCGCCATCATTGCCATCCTGCGCAACAAGGGCTACAAGGTTGATATGAGCCCCACCCGACAGCCCGGTCCCGACCAAATGCGAATCTCGTGGTAAAACATCCCGACGTATAGTAATTACACACAACGGAGACAAAACGTGACAAAGAAACGCCTTTTCGTGGACCTGGACGGTGTATGTGCCGGGTTCGATGAACATTACCTGGCCACATTCGGCAAGGACCTGCGTGAAGGCGCAGTTTCGGACGAAGAACTGTGGGCGAATGTGGATTCGTATGAAGGTGACTTCTTCTACGATCTGCCGGTCTTACCCGGTACGCAGGAAGCCCTGCAAACGCTGCGTGATTGCGGCTATGAAATCGTCTACCTGACTGCGTGCCCGGCCAGCAATTACGGTTACGTAGCACAACAGAAGCACGACTGGGTGCGGATGAAGCTGGAAGATCAGGATGCCCTGGTCATTCCCATCGTCGGTGGCAAGAACAAAGCCAAGCTGATCCAATTCCAGGGCGACGTTCTGATCGATGACTTCCACAAGAACACCCAGGCGTGGGCCGATGCTGGTGGCGAACCGATCCTGCATACGGATTGGGCCAAGTCACTACTGACGCTGGAAGCCCTGCACGCGTAATACGCCCCGCGCCGCCGAGACAAAAACGATAACTCCATACAGAGCAAAAGATCATGCCGCATCTGCAAATGTTCAACCACAAAATTCGTCGGATGGATCAACCGTTCGATGACACCAAAGCCAAAATTATGATTTCGTTGGCCTACGAATGGTCCGAAAAGTGGTATTGGTGGTGGTTCGCCGATCACCCGAACGAACTGGCGTGGCGTTGCGTTGGTAACGATATCCAGGTCAAGATCGAAGGCAATTGGACTGATGCGATCTGGCTGGGTTCGGAAAGCTCCGAGTGGGTCAACATCATTCGGAGCGACACGTACACGGACGCTTATATCCAGATTCTGGACGGTCGCGTGCATGATACGTGCTTTGCCATCTGGGAAAAGAGCGACATTGAGTCCAACTACGGTGCGCTCAACAAGGAATACTTCGCAACGGTCGGCAAGACCCACAAGGGTCGGGGTTGTAAGAACATGCCAGACTTCACCAAGGATCAGCTGGAAACCCTGCGCAAGAAGATCGGTGACCGTTATCTGGAGTGCGCGAAGCGCTGGTTTGAGCGAAACGACGTGGATGCCAAGTACGAAATGGAGTACCACGCTGGTCGTCTGGCTGAAATTGGCTTCAAGCCTCCGGAACACAATTACACCAAGCCCGACCCCATTGTAGTCCCGGTGTATCATTACGAGGGTGCGACGTTCATCACTGATCCTGAGGAAACGCATAATGGCGACAGTGCTTGCGAATGCGCCAAGTGCGACCACAGCCAAGATGCTTACGAGGACGAGGATTCGTGCAGTTGCGACAATTGTATGGATAATCTGGACCACTGGACGAGCAATGGTCGCAATCCTGACCACTGCAACTTCTGTAAGGAGTTCGCCAAGCATATTGGTCATGACGAAGAGGAGGACTGATGGAAGAATGTTGTAATTGTGGTTGCGAAGTGTACGAGGAAGATGTAACTTGGGATGACGACGGCCAGCCGTGGTGTCCTGATTGTGCCGAAATGCACGACATTGAACAGTACGACGAAGCAGCCTAAACTACAGAGACGCAATGGTTCGCTACGGGTTGCGTCTCCGTTTATGTCATCGTAGCGAGCTACTGCAACAACCCGGCAATAAAGGTAAGCGCATGGGAAAGACGTATCGCAAAGAAAAGCCTCAGTACAAGAAGGCCCGTGAGGACGACGCCGCACACAAAAAGGTCGATCATGACCACGAGCGGACAACAGCACGACGCCAGATGCGTGAGGTTTTACAACACGACTGGGAGGATGAGGAAGATGAGTGAGAAGGGCACAGTGATCGACAACGGCGTTGAAGGCTAAAAAGTCCGATTAAATCTGGCTTTTCAAATCATCCCGCGTTATTCTAGGACTTTAGTTCTAGGAGCGCGGGATGAAGCTTTGTAAGGATTGTGAAGTAGAAATGACAGAGGAGAACACCTATAAATCAGGTGGCTCTTACTGCAAACCTTGTGCGCAAGCGCGGACTCGCAGACACTACCACGAAAACAAAGAAAAGCGGGTAGAGTACGGCAAGACGTATAAGAAAAAGACCAAATACCATCAAAGGACTTGGTTAAAAGAAAAGTTAGCCTGCCTTGAGCATTACTCGGGCGGCAAGCCGTACTGTAAAGGTTGCGGCATAGAGAACTTAGAGGTTCTCACTATCGACCACATTCACGAAGATGGCGCTGCTCACCGAAAGGAAATTGGGCAAAGCGTTCAACGCTGGTTGATTGCAAACAAATTCCCCGAAGGTTTTCAGGTGCTTTGTTGGAATTGCAACAACGCCAAGCATCGTCATGGCGAAATTCCTCGGTATACTTATCGGCAATTAACCGGAGTATAACCATGGCCACAATCAAAGTAATGGGCATCGACGCGGCTTTCTCAAACGTCGGATTCGCCCTGACAGAAATGGACTTAACGAATCCCAAGAAAGCCATTGTGAAATTGCTTGATCTGCATATTGTGCAGACAGAGGGATTAAAGAAACGCCCGAAGGGTGTTCCTAAGTCCGCAGATGACATGCGCCGAGCGCGTGAATCCATCGAAGCGATCCGAGCCAAGATCGCAGAGTGGCAGCCCGACTACATCGTCGCGGAAGTTCCATTCGGCTCACAATCCGCACGTAGCGCTTGGACTCTAGGTATCGCCCTGGGGATTTTGTCGTCCATTGATGGCTTGATTCAAGTCACCCCACGACAAGTCAAGGCAGCGACCGGTGAGGCGTATGCTGACAAAGAGGAAATGATTGCGTGGGCAATGGACAAATTCCCGGATGGTCCTTGGAAGATGCGCAAGTTACACGGCAAATACATCCAAGTGGCATCAACCAACGAACATATGGCCGACGCAGTTGCCGCCACGTTCGCGGGAATTCCAGAGATTTACGGGAAGATGCAAGCATCTTAAAACCCCACGGTATAATGACAACGTAACTGTGAAGCTCTACGAGGGTTCCCTGATATATCAGCCTCAGACCCACTGATATAACATGGGAACCCTTTTCAAAAACGACCAGAGGAAGAAATGACAGAGAAAGATTACACCCGCAAGCGCGCCCGGGATATGCGTGCAGGGATCAGCATTGATTACACCCGCGACAGCCTGTTGACCGATTTCGGCAAGGCTACCCTGGATCGTTCGTATCTGATGGCTGATGAAAAATACCAAGACGCCTTTGCGCGAGTTGCCGGTTACTACGGCGATGACGCTGCACACGCACAGCGGCTCTACGACCGCATTTCCAAGCATCACTTCATGCCAGCCACTCCAGTGTTGTCCAATGGTGGTACTACGCGTGGTATGCCGATCAGTTGCTTCCTGAACGACGTGCCGGATAGTATCGAAGGCATTCAGGATACTTGGAACGAGAACGTGGCTCTTGCGCGTCATGGTGGTGGTATCGGTACTTATTGGGGCGATGTGCGTTCGATGGGCGAAATCGTCGGTGGCAACGGTAAGACCACTGGTGTCATTCCGTTCATGAAGGTTCAGGATTCGATGACGCTGGCTATTTCGCAGGGTTCGCTGCGTCGTGGCTCAGCGGCCATGTATCTGCCCGTCTGGCACCCCGAAATCGAGGAATTCCTGGACATTCGTCGACCAACTGGTGGTGATCCGAACCGCAAGGCCCTGAATCTTCACCACGGTATTGCCGTCGATGACGCCTTCATGCAAGCCGTTGAACGCGGTTGTGATTACGACCTTAAATCCCCGAAGACTGGCATGACTATTCGTACCATTCCGGCACGTAATCTGTGGGCGAAGATCCTCCAGACGCGCATGGAACAGGGCGAACCGTACATCCTGTATATCGATACGGTCAATCGTGCCTTGCCAAGCCACCAGTCCATGTTGGGTTTGAAGGTCAAACAGTCCAATCTGTGCGTGGAGATTACACTCCCGACCGGTATTGATCCGTGGGGTAAGAAGCGCACGGCTGTTTGCTGTTTGTCCTCGCTGAACCTGGAACGCTGGGACGAATACGCGGACGACATTGAGCAGGTGGTTGAAGACGCACTGCGGTTCCTGGATAACGTGCTGGAAGATTTCATCCAGACGGCTCCGCCCGAGTTCGCCCTGGCTGTGTATTCGGCTATTCGTGAGCGCAGCGTGGGTCTGGGTGTGATGGGCTTCCATTCGTATCTGCAATCCAAGGGTGTCGCGTTTGAGTCCGAAGAAGCCGCAAGGATCAACAAAGATATCCATGTGCGAATCGCGCGAGCCGCCGAAGCTGCAAACTACAAGCTCGCAGTTGAACGTGGCGCGTGTCAGGATGCTGAACAGTTAGGTCACATGAAGCGCTTCTCCAACATGACGGCACATGCTCCGACTGCGAGCATTTCCATCATCGCTGGTACGACTTCGCCCATGACTGAACCGGTGTTGACCAATTCGTTCTCGCAGAAGACCTTGTCTGGTACGTTCAATGTCCAGAACAAGTACCTGACGGCACTACTGGATGCAAAGGCTCAGAACACCAAGGCTGTGTGGTCAGATATTGTGGCTAATGGTGGTTCCGTACAACACTTGACCTTCCTGACGCCGGATGAAAAGGCTGTGTTCAAGACCGCGTTTGAGATTGACCAGTGGTGGGTTGTGCGTCACGCCGGCGACCGTCAGCCGTTCATCAATCAGTCCCAGTCGGTGAATCTGTTCCTGCGTCCCGATATCCACAAGCGCGAATTACATAGCCTACACATGCAGGCTTGGAAAGCCGGAGTAAAATCTCTGTACTACTGCCGTTCGCAGGCTATCAAGCGTGCCGAGGCAGTTAACGTGAAAGTCGCCAACTACGAAGACAAGGCTCTGGAAGCAGCAGCCAAGATCGAGGAAGAAGATGACCAAGCAAAGTATGAGGTTTGTGCAGCGTGTCAGTAAGTGGATTGATGACCTGATCCATCCCAAGAAGGTATGCAAGAAGTGTGGCGTTGAAAAACGCTGCACTCTCTTCCAAGAAGCGCGCGGCTACGATCATCGTGGCCGCTGTATCGCACGCATACCTAGCGGCATTTGCTTGGAATGCTGGCCTGAGGTTGCTAAGGCAACCATGAACATGATTTTAAAGAGGAGTTAAAATGTCCCTGTTTGAAGAACGTATTGCCTTCAAGCCGTTCCAGTATCCCTGGGCATACGAGGCTTGGCTGACTCAGCAAAAGATGCACTGGCTGCCGGAAGAAGTTCCGATGGCTGACGACGTGCAGGACTGGAAGAACAAACTGTCGCCCAACGAGCGCAATCTGGTTACCCATATCTTCCGGTTGTTTACACAGTCCGACGTGGAAGTTTCCAAGTCGTATCATATGGTCTACATGCCGCGCATCAAACCCATCGAACTCCAGATGATGCTGGCTTCCTTCCAGAACATGGAAACTATCCACGCTGCGGCTTACTCGCACTTGCTGGATACGCTGGGCCTGCCTGAAACCGAGTACAACAAGTTCCTGGAATACCAGGCCATGAAGGACAAGTGGGAAACCTGGCAGAACTACATGGACCCGCAGACGGATGAAGAACTCGCCCTGTCGATGGCAGCGTTTGGTGGCTTCACCGAAGGCGCACAGTTGTTTGCATCCTTTGCCATGCTGTTGAATTTCCCGCGTCACAACAAGCTCAAGGGCATGGGTCAAATTATCACTTGGTCGGTTCGTGACGAAACGCTCCATTGTGAATCGGTAATCAAGTTATTCCACGCGCTGTTGGCTGAAAAACCCCATCTGAATACCCCGCGCCTGCGTGAACTGATCGAAACCCACGCTCGGCAGGTTGTTGAGCAGGAAGACCGGTTCATTGACCTGGCGTTTGAAATGGGCGATCAGGAAGATTTGACCGCAGAGGATATGAAGCAATACATGCGGTTCATTGTTGATCGCCGTTTGATCCAGCTGGGTTACAAGGGCATCTTCAAGGTCAAGGAAAACCCCCTCGACTGGATGGATACCATGCTGAACACCGTGGAACACGTCAACTTCTTTGAACAGCGTGGCACTGAGTACGCCAAGGCTGCGACGCAGGGCGAATGGGGCGATGTGTGGGACATGGTTGACAGCGTTGGTAGCGACGAGTGGGTGGTTTACAGCAAGGACGGTTGTGGGTTGTGCGTTGAAGCCAAGCGTATGTTGGCTGATCGCGGTATTCACCCGACGGTAGTAGACCTGACCGATGATGCAGAACGCGCGGCGTTCTACGAGCGCACACCGGGCATTGACTACATGCCGTTCGTAACCAAGAACGGTCGTCCGATCGGTGGTTGCAACGAGCTGGATGAATTCCTGGCCGGCAATGAAACTTACCTGGAACTCAAGCCTGTATCTGAATGGGTGGTTTACAGCAAGACAGGCTGTCCGGGTTGCGTTGTAGCCAAGCGCCAACTTACACAGATGGGCTTTGAGTACGAGGAAGTGGTCTGCGATGAAGAAGACACCCGCAAGGACCTGTACGCCAAGACCGGACTACGCACGATGCCTATCGTGATGCACCGTGGTCATGTGGTTGGTTCCAGCAACGACCTGCGGAACTACCTTAATGCTCACCGTGAAGAACTGACCAAGTAACCCCTCGGTATAATGAAAGAGTCGCTGACAACGGCGACTCTTTCTTTTGGAGGGTACATGAACGAAATGCCTTATGATCCCGAGAACCACTACGATGATGGTGAGTTCCCCGAAGAACCTTAATGGAGAAACAAATGACACAAGCAAATTACCAAATCCAGCTGGATGCACAAACCGCGATGATTACTGGCTTGCAGGCGCAAGTGGCAGTCCTGGCTGACCAGCATCAGGTGCAGTCGAGCACCATCAAGGTGGTTGTGACCGACGAACGCGTGGGTGAAAATCTGCCAGAAGTGCAGACCGTTGATTCTGCTGGTTTTGACCTACGTGCGTATCCGCGTGGCAGGCGCCACTGGGTTGACATTGATGCGGCAAATCAGATTGTCAAGAAGGGTTTTGAGGATGATATGCCGCTCGATTCGATCGTCTTGGGCCCGGGCGAACAAGCGATAGTATCGACCGGTCTGCGTGTATGGATTGACAAGCCGGGTTACGCTGGCTTTATGTTCGCTCGCAGTGGCATGGGCGTGAAGGGTTTGGTGCTGGGCAACGGCACGGGCGTGATTGATTCGGACTATCAGGGCGACCTGAAAATGTGTCTGTGGAATCGTAGTGATGAAGCCATCACCATCAACGCTGGTGATCGCGTTGCACAGTTGGTCATCATGCCGGTCTTGACTGGCTACAAGATGGAAGTGGTTGAGTCTTTTGAAACCGAGACTGAACGTGGCACTGGTGGTTTCGGTAGCACAGGAGTTCAGTAATGTCCAATAACGAAATGCAGTACGAGGGAGCCTTACGATATGTTTACGAAAACGGTGTTGAGTCTGGCGATCGGACTGGCGTTGGCACGCGGCGTGTATTCGGGCTTCAATACCGCTACGACCTTTCAAAAGCGTTCCCACTTATCACCTCCAAGCGCGTCCACTTCAAGTCGGTAATCGCTGAACTGGTCTGGATGCTGTCCGGCTCAACCAACGCCAAGGAGCTTAACGAACTGGGTGCGACCATCTGGGACGAGTGGGCGAACGAAGACGGCGAACTGGGTCCGATCTACGGCAAACAGTGGCGTGCGTGGAATCATACCACCGTGCAGCCCCTGGGTTATGGTAAGTGGATTCAAGAACAGCAAATCGACCAAATCAAGTGGGTCGTGGATGAAATTCGTCGCAACCCTGATTCACGTCGCCTGATCGTCAGCGCTTGGAACCCTGCTGACATTCCGGATATGGCTCTGGCTCCGTGTCACACGTTGTTCCAGTTCGTCGTGATCGATGGCAAGCTGCATTGTCAGTTGTACCAGCGCAGTGCGGATATGTTCCTGGGTGTGCCGTTCAATCTGGCGTCTTATGCGTTGCTGACGCATATGGTCGCGGCGTGTACCGGTCTGGAAGTTGGTGACTTCGTGCATACCATTGGCGATGCCCATATCTATTCCAATCACATGGACCAGGTCAAGGAACAACTGTCACGTCCCGTCAAGGACCTGCCACAGTTGCTGTTCACCAATCCGTACGAAGGTGTTGTTTATCCCTGGGAGTTCAAGGTCGAAGACTTTGAAGTCGATGGCTACAAACCCCATCCCGCGATTAAAGCTGATGTAGCCGTGTAAGTCCCGAAGTATATTGACTACACACAAGACACAGCAGGTATCTGAATGAAGTTCGCACCCACAGTAGTTGGAACAATGTTACGCGCGGCGATTAGTCATCATGGCTACACTGCAACCGAAATTGCTCGTCAGATTGGCATGTCCCAGTCTTTCATCAGCCGGGTACAAGGTGGTCGTGAAAAATTACCAGTGCATTACACGGACGACATTCAGAACCTGCTGCCAGTCTTGGAAACGCTGGATTTCAGACAGAAGGTATTGGAGCAGTATTACTAATGGCAACACCCGTCAGACACGGGGCGACAAAGGAAGTCACCCGAAGAATTGCAAGGAGCAAATTTGCCACGGACGTAATGTTCAGGCTATGGGATGCTCACAATTCGTGTTGGGTGTCCATCAACTCTCGCACGGTCTGGTCCAAGCGATCCAGTGTAGACAAAATCCGCACCGGATTGATCGCTAAAGGTCGTGATCCTAGTCACCTCACGGTTGAGCGCGTGATGGTGGAAGTCAAGTAAGCTCACCTATCAAACAAGGAAACCAAATGTCAATCAATCTCCAACTGCAAGAACGCCACGCGCTGCTGCTGACTGTGGCTCTGGGCCTGCTGGTCATCGATTCCAACAAGCGCATCGAAACTGGCGAAAGCACCATGCTGCGTGGTATGTCGGTCACTCCGGCCGAAGCCATCACGCTGATCGGTCTGATCCGCAATGCGCTGTTGGATTCCAAGGGTGCCCCGACTGCTGATCCGGAAATCCTGACCAATCGTGAGAAATTCCTGCTGGGTGGTGCCCTGGGCGCCATGTTTAGCCAGATGGACGCGGTCGCTATCACCGATGCTGCCGCTGAAAAGGTCGGACAGATCAAGCTGGAACTGACCCGCGCTGCCGAAAAGCTGTCGCTGATGGAAGGATTTGCTCCGGGCGCCGTCGATTTCCTCAAGGATCTGAACTAATCATGGCCGGATTTGGTATCGCAGGCGCTCACCGTAGTGGCAAGACGACCCTGGCTCGCGCAGTAGCGCTGACCCGTGGCATTGAGTACCTCGATGCCAACGTATCCAAGGTCATCACTGACCTTGGGTATACCCCGAAGCAAGAGCTGCCGTTTGAGGAGCGCCTTAAGGTGCAGAATGCAATCCTCGAATCGTTGCGGTTCAAGTACGCGATGATGGGTGACAAGCCTTTCATCACGGACCGCACGCCCTTTGACGTGCTGGGCTATACTTTTTCGGAAGTGTCACGGACGACACTGACTCCGGAACTGACCAAGGCTTTCGCCGAACATGTTGCGTTGGCAGTGCGTATCTGCTTGGAACATCTGGCCGGCGTGATGCTGATTCGTCCAATCCTGAACGCTCCCGAAGCTGAGACTTCGGCTCAGGCTTGTCCGATCTATATGCAGCATGTGTACGTGTGCATCCGGGAAATGTGTGAAACGCTGGGTCAAGAAATGTTCGGTCGCACCCTGGTCGCCACGACGGACTCAATGGAATCTGAGGATCGCCAACGAGACTTGATCCAATTGATGAACACGGTTGATGACCTGAACAAACCGAGGACCGCAGTGTGGACGCCCAAACCCTGATCGATGAACTCAACCTCAAAGTCGCAACATCCGTAATTGGTATTTGCGACGACGAGCGGCGAGGTCTTATCACGAAGGCTCAGGCCGGTACAGCGATCAAGGCTGTATTCGATGCAGTCTCAGGCTTGGTGTCGCAAGACAACTTTGACCTGATTTCGGCTGCATCAGAGGAGTACAAGCGCGAAAAGGGCATGGAAGCCACGTTCGTTAAGAATGGTGACGAAATCGTAGGAACCATTCGTATTTGCGGAGCAGGTGCCCTGTTGAGTTACCGGGGCGGCAAACCCATTCGACTCCCGCAAGATAATACTGAACGTGAAGTCGATGCAGAAGCCAAGCAAGAGCAGGCTGAATGGCATCGCAAAGTAGTGGCGCACTTGCAGAAGAAACAGGAGCAGGGAAAATGGTAATTGTAGGACTCGATACTGAAACAACCGGATTCTCTTTCACCGATAAGAAGGATCGAATCGTTGAAGCCTGCTTCGCCATCTACACGTATGACGGAAAAGTGCTTGAACACAAGCGAACCATCACGCAGCGAATCAATCCTGAACGGTCGATTCCTGCTGACGCCCAGGCCGTACATGGGATCAGTCTTGATGATGTGAAAGGTTCGCCGAAGTGGGCAGAGTTCGCGGATACTGCCAAGAAAATTCTAGACCGCGCTGATATGGTTGTAATCCACAATGCCGCATTCGACGTTGACTTCTTGGTTAACGAGCAGCTTGCAGCAGGACAACCATTGACCGGATCGTTGGCTGACAAATCGTTCTGCACTATGGTGAACGGTCGATGGGCAACGTTTGACGGTAAGAGTCCGAGCCTGAAAGAGCTTTGCTGGTCCCTGGGGATTGAATACGATCCTTCCAAGGCTCACGCAGCGGAATACGACGTGCATGTGATGATGGCGTGTTACGAGAAGGCAGTCACGTTGGGACTATTCACAAATCCAACCAATCAATAAGAGGAAGAACACATGGCTAAGACTGTCAAGACCAAGAACCGCACCCTGGGCACCGTTGCCGGCTGGGGTATCGCCACCAATTTGAATGGTGGTCTGGAGCTGGTTGAAATCTCCAGCAACCGTCTGGATATCCGTGCCGTCAAGCGCAAGGATTACCCGGGCAAGGACTACAAGGTGGTCAAGATCGACGCCAAGTTGACGCATTACCTCAAGTAATGCAACGGAGACTAGTTCCTAGAAAGACTAGTCTCCCTAACCCCGGCCTGCACGCGTGTATAGGTGCGGTTCGGGGTTAAACAAAACTTAGGATTCACCATCCATAAAGCGGCTAGCTGAATAGCCGCTTTATTTTTGTGTAGACCAAATGAATCCCAAGTCAATGGGGAATTGAATTGTAAAGTCCCTGATACACATTCTTGGTGCCCATAACAAAGTGCTTGCATGGTTCGCTTGAAAGTCAATACTGCACATGTCGCGTAACTTCTTAATCCCCTCGCAGCGCGACACTTTCAACGGAGAACAAACATGCAAATCGCCCAGGCTCGAATCAAGGCTGAAAAGATCATCCATGACCACATCCAGATCAGCGACACCAAGCGCCCAGCTGCCGATGAAAAGGTCATGGTTCGCTTCCCGAAGCCGAACTCTCCGACCATCATCATGGCTGCTTCGGAAGCCGAACTGCGCGAAAAGCTGGCAAAGCGCATCCAGGCTGCCGAACGTCGTAAGTCGGCGCACTAAGTTCAACGGTCCCCTATAGGGTTGGGAGGTTTTCCCGGGGAGCCCTATAGGGGATTTTTCATATATAAGTACCAACACGTCTAGTATTAGGACTCGGCACCGTCCCGGTGCCTTCACAAAGCTGAATCAAATGGCGTGGCATGGTGTGGGTCGAACACAGGGTTTATCGGGTACCGATATAAATCGCTTGTGTGCCGTGTATGTACGTGTTACGCGTGCGCGCGTTCATTTATATGCGCTGAGTCCGTATGCACCACATACCCAATGTCGGCTGGAACATTGACGCATTTAACGCCACGTTCTATGCAATATCCCGGAACATGTGACTTGTAGCCGTTCGCAGCCAGCTACAATATAACGACACTCTCACGGATTTAACGAAATGTCGGACTCTTGCTGCGGTGAACCTCTGCACGTCCACGGGACTGATCCCAAGGCTCACAAGAAGCACCATTGGGCAGAGCGTTTCAAGTGCCTTGCATTCTGCACGGCAGCCCACGTGGTATATGAATTGGTCATGTACTTCGGCTTTAACCACCATCACTGAGAACGCCATGGAAACTGAGAACGCCGTCAAGGCAGTAGAAGAACTGGTCGCCAGTCTGAATGAACTGACCAAGCAGCACAACGCCGTGATTCGTGCGGTTCAGCTTGGTGACGCCACGCAAGTTGGTGAAGCCATCGTGCGATACGTCGAGCGGTCCACGGCGATGCACACCAAGACGACTGGCGCTGTGTTGGCTGTCCTGAAAGTGGCTGTCTAATCAAGGAGACCGGTATGTATCTTTGGAAAGGTTTGAAGTCGGTTTGCCGCGCTTGCTGCCACAAGGTATATACCGGTCGTTGGCCCAGCAAGGTGTGGTACTGATGATTCGGGTTGGCGACGCAATCCTGTGGGTGCTTGAGAAAGCGTTGGTCGCTATTGCCTTTGTGGCACTTGCGGGTTTTATCTGGGAAGCGTTCCATAAGAACGCATCGGATGCCGCACAAAAGTCCTTGCAGCCAAGTCCTGACGCGCTACATTGTGATTGTCGCAGCGCTACACAGCGACCGCGAAACGAAATCATCCAATCATGCCCAGGAGGCACGCAATGAACGCTGCAACCAAGTCCCGCTCTGATGAAGTCCTCGCCAACGAACTCGCTGGCGCAACCGGTACCGGTGAAGAACTGCCGAAGAAGACGACCCTCGCCGAAGAACTGGCCCGCACTGGCGAGACCATCGCTGATCTGACCAGCGGCAAGAAAACCACGAAGCGCGCAGCCAAGGTCAAGAACGACGGCGAGGCTCCGACGACCACGACCCCGCGTCCGCGCATCATCCCGGGTTCGACCCCGAGCCAGGTGCTGGCCCAGCACATCAACGACACCGAAAAGCTGAACGCCGCGTGCGTGTTGGAAGTCGGTGATGAACCCTCGGACGCCAACACTGTCGCCGTCGGTGGCATGATGGACAAGCTCGCCAAGAAGATTGGCGAGAAGGCAGTCAACATGTTGCGCAACCGCGACAACATCGGCAACCTCCAGGTCTACACCCGCATCGGCATCGAGCGCCTCGTCAAGGCCGGCACGATGACCTCCAAGGATCTCACCGATCACTACCACTCGGGCGCTGGTGGCAAGACGTACTCGATCGGTACGGCCCGCGCGCAGTGCAACCAGCTGATGACTCTGTTGCCGGCCATGAAGATCGCCACCGAGACCTCGAAGGGCAACCTCGAAATCAACCCGAAGTCGGCCATCCTGGCGTCGCTGAACCTGGTCAAGTAAGTGCAACATGGGCCTGCGACTGAGCCTTCGTACAGAGGGCTCAGTCTCGGCAAACCCAAGACCCCTTCCACATTGGGTACGCCCTACAAGTTCTGCTTGTAGGGCGTTTTTGTATGCGTGACAATGAATCATCAAAGGACGCTTACAAAGGAACGAACATGTCATACACGGTCAAAATCTCGGAAGAACAGCGGAAGATCATCGCAGCGGCACTGATCGTTATGATCGGTACGCGCGTAGGTGAAGATGACTACGAGGAATCTCTGGTCCGGGAAGAAACGCAAGCCATGATCGATATGTTGGAAGAGTTGCCGCAGATCGAAGCGGCAAACCCGGGTATTCTGCACGGCTTCGCACTCTAAGGAAACCATCATGCACACTCTCGATCCCCACTTGGAACACATCATCGCCACTGCCAAAGAGAAGCTGCAAGACCAGCTTATCTACCTTGAGGATACCCTCAAGAAAAGTGGCGACGTGCGTACCACTCCGATCTATGGCTTGATCTTCTTCATCTCCGGCACGTCGCTGCATTATTCGGGTGATCCGAACGGATTTCTGCCCGTTGACAGCGATTCCGAAATCAACGCCGTAACATTGTTGCGTGGGTCGGGCTTCGACTCGGTCGAACGTAACAACCTCGCCAATGAAATCATGGATTGGTTCAACAATCCCACCTTCCAGCACAAGTAACCGGAAGCCATCACAATGTCCCATAAAATCGTCACCATCAGTGTTGAGGTTCGCGTCGCCGACATGGACGATGCAAACATGATTACCGAATCCCTGCGCGAGTTCGCCCAGGATGCTATGGATTGGTGCAAGATCGATCCCCAGCCGAAGGCAGAAATCACTGCCGTCACCGACGTGGAGGAATAAGCCATGCGTATCGATACCAACATGCTCGCGGGTGTCACTGACAAGGACACCATCATGAAGATGCTTCTGCGCCCCAACGTGTCGCACACCCATACGTGGTTGAACATCAACGGCGACCACAAGGTGCTGATTGTCCGGGTCGATATGCTCGACGCCAAAGAGCAGAATTACCTGATCGAAATCTGGCGCATCAACGCAGAAAACCCGAACATTGGCTTCCAGCATTTCGATCGCCATGCGGGTATGCCTTTCGATGACCTTATCCACACGCCGATCAACGGCTGGCTGTATCCGGACCGTGCAGCGATGATGGCTGACCTGATGCAGTTCATCGACGCCAACGTACACAGCAGCTAACCCACGCGCGCCGCGTGTCTGAGTGCTACGCTGATAGCTCAGACACGCGCGCAGCGCTCACAACGTCATACAGAGCGTCCCATGAGCACTACCATCAAGAAGATAAACGCTGCTTTGAAGCGTGATGGCTACAAAGGCGAAATCGTGCGTGGTGATGGTTATCACTACTTCGTGGGTGATGATTTCGACCATGCCTTTTCTTCGTCGGTTTGTGTGCCCTATACCAACAGCCTCAGCATCGAACGATGGCTGTGGTGGGCCCAAGTGGTTCGCACCGAGTCACACGAACGCCGTGATTTCAACGCCGAGCAAGTGCAGGCTGCGACCTACATTCATTGATTGTAGGGACTTCGTGCCGGACTTAATCTATACGTACTGAAAGTCCATCACGCAAGGAATTTACACATGAACACCATTCAACTCGATCACCTTGGCATCGAACTCGACGCATGGTGCATGTTGCAGGGTCTTGAGCCGCAGGACGTTGCTGAAATGTTGGAAGATGGAAATCTGACCGACTATCAGCTGGCATGGCTGAAAGACTTCGCCAATCGTTGGTGCTGGTTGGAAGACGGTAAGTTCTGGATTTCGGGTCGCTTGCGCCACCCGGATTCTTTCACCGAACAGACGACCTGGTACAGGTCCCAGCAGTTTGAAACCCTCGTTACTGAGTGGGGTAAGCCCGTCATCCCGGAAGGCTACGAAGCTGCCCGTGTGGAGATGGTGAACGCTACTCATTGGGTTCTGTGATGGATATCACCTACATGGAACATTTGGCGCTGCTGAATGCCTATCTGACTGTAGGCAGCGAACTGAACGACCCGCCGTCGTTCAATCCTTCGGGCAGTATGTTGCTGCCCGATCCCCGCAATGAGCCGTATCGTGAACTGCTTGTCACGATGCGTACCGAGGAGCGTTCGCATGGTTGAGATTTTGTTTTCCCTCATCCTGATCGTAAACGGTCACACCTACGTGGTGGACTACGATATGACGGCAAGTGATTGCTTGGCTGCGATCACCGAACGTTATGAAGCCGGACTCAGCCCCGAGTACATGCGTTGTGAGGCGCAACCGAAATGAACCCGATCAACAACGATTGTCTGGTGTCGCACACCTTCGATGACAGTCGCACCATCGCGGTGTTTGACAATGGTGATTGTTTTACGGTCACCAAAATGTTCCCTGCTGGTGGAGCCGCGTGCTTTGTCGTTGAAGACGGCAGCGTGCAGGGTCCCGAACGTGAGTTCGTGGTGACGGTCAACTTTGATTTCTACGGCGACCGCATCGAACACGAAAACCCGGCAGAAGTCACTGGTATCGCCAGTGAGTTCGTGTCGGTGAATTATCTCGATTCGCATTACCTCAACCAGTACGTGGCTGATCGTAAGGCGAATCTCATTACCACCTGCGCACTCCATGAGGCACACCACAATGTTTGACCCCATCAAGCGCAACGACGCCAACAATCGTCCGCTGTCCATCAACGGTGGCCTGGCAGCGATGACCCCGCGTGCGACTTCGCCACGTATCACCAACATGCAAGACCGGGTCACCGATCTGATCGCTGACACCAACGCTGCGCTGGCTGATCTGCCGTCGTATGCGCCGGAACGTGTAGCGCTGACCACGGCCCGTGTCGCGTTGATGCAGGCTCAGCGTGAATTGACCACGCTGTAAGCTCGCGCCACGCGCAACCCACGATATAACGCTGCAAGTCTGTACGATTGCAGCGTTTTTTATTGGCTATTGAGGGTTGAGCGCATGACAGAAGAGGAATTAGAAGCCACAGCGCTCGCTACGATGCGAGCAGTAATTGAAGCCGACAAAGAATTGACGGCCATCGCCGCGTTGGAAACCAAGATCACTACCTTGGAAGCGAGAATACCGCCGGGTGTGATGGCAACGCCGGCTCCATCGCGCTTTATGGAAACGACATTTGCAGATGGTTCTTGGGAAGTCAAAGATTTAGATGGCGTAACCCGTGTACGCTTTGGCGTGTGGGGAGAAACCCAAGAAATACCGGCTGATAATGATTCAACACAACAGGCACTCACAATGGATTTCAACAACACCGACATTCTGAAACAGCGGTTATTCCGCGACAAGGCGATCATCGCCATGCACGTATTGCGGGTGACGAAGCCGCAAGGTGATAAGGGTAAAGGTATCGGCCCGAATCGTGAAGATCACCCCCTGTTCCGCGAAGTGGTGCATATGTGGATGCAGGGCGCTGAAATCACTGGTGAGAATCTCGACAAGGTCGAACAAGCCCGTGAACGCGTCACCAAGTACGCCAAGCAACTGCGCAATAGCATTTACTTGGGTCCGATTGTCAATCCGGATTACAAACGGGCAGAAATGTTGGAATCGGTCCAACATGCCTACAAAGAACAAGCCGAGGCTGAACTTGCCCAGGCTCTGAGGGAGGAAACGTATGGCGGCTGGTAATATCACCGAACAGGTAGCGATCATCGGCAAAATTGCAGCCGAAGGAGACCTTCTTGGTGTGGAAGAAGCTCGCGGTCAGATGATCCGAACATTGGTGTTGTCTGATCCGCTGTCCTCGGTCCGTGTCGCAGCAGGTGAAGTGGCAGGTCGGATTGGCGTGTTGGCAGCATATCTGCCACCGGAACTCGGCAATGAAGCCCTGCGGTTGTTCGACGCAACCCATCCGATCTTCGGCAGGGTCATCCCCGACGACCTGGAGTCGGCACTTACTACTGGCAAGCAGCTGGGCAAGCAATTTGCCCTGAAAAAGCAAATCGAGGCTGAAAACGCCAAGAAGCTCAAACAGGCTGCTGAACTCGGCGTAGTTCTCCCCGACGGTGAAGAAGAAGTCACCTCGGACCAGGCAGCCAGGATCCTGAATGCCACACGCAAGAAGCGTGCGGAATCCGGTGATGCAATGGCTGTCAAGGAAATGGAAGAACTCAAGGATTGGGAAACCGAACGCGCAGCCCGTGTCCGAGCCGAAGAACTCGCAGCCATGTCTGATCCTGCCGAGGAAGAAGAGGAAGAAGACGACGAGGGAGAATACGAGGATTGCCCCGAATGTGGCGAAGATTACTACCTCAAGGCTGAAGGTTGTCACGGCTGTGGTTACAGGACCCCTGAGGTTGCAAGCGCAGAAGAAGCCGCACGCAAAAAGGAAGCTGCTGCCCATGACGCCGCAATCGCAGCCGCTCGCGCAGCACCCAAGGTTGACTACGATTCCCCGTTCTAAGTCCTATACTTAGAACTTTGACCCGACATGACCCTCTTGTATGATTGACTTACACACAGTCATCACGCAAGAGGGTTTTTGGTATGTCGATTTACATCCTCGTGGACGCCCAACGCAACGTGGCCTTCAATGGCATTCGGGGTTTGCGTACTGCGGAAGGCAAGATCATCGACCATGTGTATGACTGGTCCGATCTTGACAACGCCGCAATCCAGTCCGTCATGATGGACCAGGAAAACGCCGAGCGTTTCCAGCAAATGCTGGCTAACAGTGGTTACAACACCGAGGTCGTCAAAATGTCCCAGGACTCAAAACTTTCGGTGCTGTGGATTATTCCGGGTGCAATGATCGTCGGTGCGTTCGTCGCAATGGTTTTCAACTGATGCGTACCTGGCGTGGATACTTCAATGGCCGTGATTGCTTGGCTATCCTCGCAATCATTGTATTGGCTCTGATCTGGATAGGAGTAATGCCATGACCCGTATCATTGACTTGACCAACGACGGCAAGCGTATTGACCCGGCTGGCTGTGGTTGTACCGATTGTATCGTCGGTGATTCCACGCCCGCAGATCGTATCCCGAATCCACAACCAGGCGACGTGATCTTGGTTGGATACACGCGCCCCATGGATATCGCAGCCATCACGGTTGAACGCACTGGTGGCTGGGTGATGCGAAAAGATGATCGCTACAACCTGCCGGTGTATATGCGGTACGAAGACTTGCACCCGTATGTTATTGGCAAACTCCAGGGGAAATACGAATGACCCGTGAAGAATTTGAAAGGCAATTGATCCGCGTTGCCGAAATCCAGCGTGAACATGGTTGGTCGGAAGAATCCATTCAAATGTACGCCGACGAACAGCGTCATTTCGCCACTGATGCCACCCTGGCTTGCACCGTGATGATCGGTGCGGGATTGGCCCAAGATAATACACGTTATGGAGTAACCACATGATACCCGAAGATTTTGAGCGTATGTCGGAAAAGGATCGGTATATCTACGTCACCATGTATGATTTCCCGGAGGAAATGTTCTTGAAGCACGCCTGTAAGCAGCCGCTTTTAATCATTGGCATTATGTCCGCGATCTACAATATCGGACAACTCCCCGAATACAAGGCAGGAGCCTAGCACTATGTTTGTTACCAAGGGTAAGTATCGTGCATTGCAGCAAGCCGCGATTTCACTCGGCGTGGAAGCTATGACGACCCGTATGCAGTTGGACCGCATGACTGAAAATTGGCAAGAAGCCAATGATGAAATCAAGCGGTTGTTGATCGCTAACCAGGAAATGCACGAAACCTTGCTACGCACCCAGCGTAACAACCCCTCCGCACTCACGACACCGGGATTCACGCGTGCGCACCTGCAATACATCCGTAGGCAGTGTCATCCGGATCGTAACCAGGATTCTGTTACTGCCACTGAAATCACCCAGATTTGCAACCGGGAATTGTCATGACCGAGTGTCCTCATTGCCGTAAGCATTATGATGCCCATACCAAAATTTCACCCCAGAAAAACACATGGGTGCAAATCGTCTTGGCTTTCATCATCGTTGTCATCGCCGGGACTATTGCCGGTATCGGTGCAGCATCGTTGGCAATCAGTGTGATCCAAGGTAAGCCGCAAGTGCATTATCCTGGGGAATCACTCCCCGAAATCATCGACAACCACGAGACAAAACCATGAGCGAAACCACCACACCCACCATGTACGCACGCGTCACGGCATATAAGAACATCCTGGTCATCGAATGGCTGACGGAAACATCCGATGACAACGTGGTCACGCCGTATGATAAACCCGGTAATCTCGGGTATGTCTGCAACGACACCAATCTGATCGGTGTCAGTGACGAGGCTTACCAGATCCTCAAGAATCAGATCAAGCGCAGTAGTGACGCCATCGGTGAAATCGATGCTTTCCGTTGCGATGATGGCCGGTACGCCTTCGCAACACTGGGTGGTAAGTACAGCCTGGTGGATCCGAAACACGCCGCAGGTAGTAGGACCTACGAATGCCCGGATCGTGGATCCTTCCAGGTCATTGACAACGAATCGCCCCAAGGCGCGCGTGAAGCAATCGACGCCGAAGTCCCGGACGAAGCATAACCGGCAAGCCACAAGTAAACACCGACCCGGCCTAAAACACCGGGTTTTATGTTCCACGTGAAACACCACCCCAAACCACATAAAAATCAAGATCATACACACCAAACCCGCCCCAGGTATAAAGTACAACCCTAAACCCGCGTGAAACACATGGCGTGGAACATTTTCCGCAAAAAGACATATACCGTATGTAGCAGAAACCTAAATACGAAATCCCGGATCAGACTCAAAAATTTTCCCCTATATACATACAGGATCATAGGTAAGAGCAAATTTTCAAGCCAGAAAAACAAGACATATCAGTAATCACGTACATATCGAACCATGAAAACCATGTGTAGTAGACATAGCGAAATTCCTTAGGGAGGTATGATTCCGGTATGTACGTGTGTACCTAGAGAGGGAAGAATCATATAGGGGTGAAGTTCCGGTGTGTATGTATAGGTGTAGTGTAGAAAGAAAAACCTTGCCGTGGCCTATAAGGAGTGTACCGTGTCCTGACCATAAGGCGGCATGGCAAAGTAAGGTAAGGCCAGGAACCCGTCCCCACGCCACCCCGCCCCAACCCACACCAATCCTAGCCACCTGCACGGTAAGGCATGGCATGGGCCTATTAGGTAAGCCGTGAAACAAATCCCAGCCCAGCGTGAAAAATCCCTCTCCGGCCCAGTATATAATCTGTTTGTCAGCTTTTAACACACCAAGGAAAACAACATGACTGAAACCGTACTGGAATCATACGACCCCGTAACCCTGCTGGAACTCCAGGCAGCTTTCGGGATGCTGATTCAAAATAACCCCTCTCTGGTACAACTTGTCAACGCCACCGCACCGGTACTCTTTGCCACCATGCTTTTCAGTGCCAGTTCTGATTACCGGGTCACTGAAGACGGTGAAGGCGTCGAAGCCCAGCTTAACGCCATGGAAGCACTTGAAGTCGCCCGGGGTCACCTGGAATCGGTCGCTCAGGCTTTCGGTATTGCAGAAGGTAGCATTGCCGTGGAACCCAGTGATAGTGAGATTGACCAGGATACAGAAATCAACCCGGTGTAAACCGGGTTTTTTGTTCTAGGGTATGTCTAGCTCCATTTCATCCCTTATGTAATATACATACGTGCAACAAGCACACATCACTCACAAGGAGGACCTCGTGTCCCAGAGCAACAAAATCCGTCTGATCGCTCCGACCATGACCCACGACACCTCGGGCCCGCTGGAAGTCGAGTCGGACTGGAATCCCACCAAGATCGCCAAGGTCCTGGCCAGCCTGCTGGTTGCGGGTTTCCGTGAAGGTAGCATCGCCGACTCGGACCTGTCCAACATCATCGATGAACTGGACGGCGTGGGCGAAGCGCTCGGCGCCAAGCTCAACCTGGATGCACGCTACACCGAGTCCACCTCGGAAGCCGCTCGCAAGATCCCCGGCATCCTGGGCCTGCTGTATATCAGCAACATCACCCAGGGTCTGGCGTTCGGCAAGATGACCCGTGACCCGGCAGTTGCACTGGCGCTGTATCAGACCTGGGCCGAAGCGCACGTCGAACTCACCAGTCAGGATCAGCTGGATACCAACGCCACTGCCCGTCTGCTGGAACTGACCGGCTCGAACGACGAAGGCGAGTACCCCGAAGAACTCGTCGCCGAGTACGTCGAGAACTTCAACGAAGCCGGGTGCGTTTGTGGCAAGGAGCATCCCCGTGCCGGTCAGCTGACCAAGGCCACCGTGCAGGACCTGTCGGGCGAAGCACTTCTGGAGACCATTCCGGAAGAAGTGCGCCCGCTGCTGGGAATGCTGTCGCTGACCACGGGCAAGTCGGAAATCGAAATCACCGAGGCCCTGCGTGATGCGTTCCTGGCTGGTGAAGACCCCGGTGTGGCCATGCAGCGTCTGGTCGTGGAATCCCTGGGCGGCAAGGTCACCAAGACCTCGGCACCGAAGGCCCGCGTCACGGATGTGGGCACGGTGGAAGTCGATACCACCCAGGACGTCGTGGAACAGCTCTACCAGCAGACCGTGCAGAACATGCCGGGCCTGCGTCCGGACCAGTACCAGGCGATTCGTGACCAGCTGGAAGAACAGCGCGCCGAAATCGTCGCAGCCGGTCGTACTGGTGGCGTCCACGCCCTGCGTGTGAAGCTGCCGAAGTAAAGCGTGAGTGGTGGCCCGGTGTAGTAGGCGTAAAAACCTACTACACCGGGTTTTCTTGTTTAACGGGTTCGCTATAATGTAATTACGCAGTCACACAGCAGTAGAGGTGTATATGGAACAAGAACCCGTGTATGTCATGTCCGACAAGCTCCGTGGTGTATGTGAAAAGGCACTAGGGCTGATTTACGATTACCGAAAAACTCGTTCACAGGAATACGTCGAGCAACGCACCCAGGCTTACAATCTGGGTATGGTGGAAAAGAACAAAGTGCGGTCGAAGTTTTCTTGGCTGGGCGTGAAACCCCGGGATTATCTGACGCCATTTGGTATGGAAGGAGTCATTCTTGAAGAAATGGGAGCGCTGTCAGAGCAAGAACTCCCAAATCACCCCATGTGTCAAATCAACAGCGCCTACCTGGAAATGGAGCATCAGTGCAAAGACGCCATGATTCAGTGCGCCATGAACGAATCGGTATTGGTGAGTTCTGATATGGCCCGGGGTATTAGCCATCTGGGAATTCCGTTGGACTTCTGTCGTCGTAGGCCGATAGGTTTTACCCCGTAACATTAGGCTTGTAGGTCGCAAAAACCCTCGTTTACGCTGTATGTGTCATATACAGCAAGCGAGGGTTTTTAGTGGCCAAGAAATCGAAATCCATGGAAGCAATCCGCGCTTTAGCGGAAGCCAACAACCTCAAAATACTAGAGGTGTACCAAAACAAACATATCCGCGTAAAGGTCGAACGACCAGATGGCACGCAAGGGACACTCACATACCCGGTATCCCCGCGTTGTCCCCGTACCGACAAGGCCCAAAAGATGCAATGGCGACATTTTGCGTTAGGTATCAACCTAAAAGGTCAAACGCCAAAAGACTAGTCTCCCTAATCCCGGCCTCACACACCATCACGCACATAAGGGTTTAAACCATGGCTACTCACGTCAACCTCGTACCTGACAAAACTTACGCCAACATGGACACTTTGAATCGTGCCTTGGCAAAGTACCCCAGGGTCGCAGAAAACCCGGACCTCAGGTATCTGATCCTGACCACGCCTGAGGGTCGGCTGTATCCCGTGTTCCTCGGTGAAAAGGCAGTCCAAGCTGGTGTCCACTTCCTGTTCTGTGTAGCAGGGTAAGTAACCTATAGGGGTGGTGAAAAAATCACCCCTATTTGGTGTGCCGCATAGCCCCATGCCATCCCAAGCCAAATGAAAACTTCTCCCTATAGCAAAAATCGTGCTATGTAAGATCACATACCCGGTTATAGCGGGAAAGCTCATGGGACGCTCAACCCGCTGCTTCCTCTGAGTCTACAGCTACACAGCTACATTCATACAAAAGGTGAGCTATCCCGACGCTTGGGCCGAGTTGGGCTGATTTTTGGGCTGATTCGCCCATAGGGAAAAATTTGCCATAGGCGAAAATTGCTATAAATACGAGGCCAGCTTCTGTATTAGGGTCCCGAGGGATGGTCGCACCCCACGGTATAAGGTACGGGATGGGATGGGCCGATCCTTGGCATGGTATGGGATGGCGCAATACGGGAAACGTACCAGCCCGACAAAAAGCGCTTGCACCCATATGCGCGTGTGACACTATATAAGTACATTCACAGCGAGATGCGACACATGTTCAAGTTCAATATTGGTAGCGACAACTGGGAACAGTGCTTTGACGTTGACGTTGTAGACGCAGATGGCAACATCGTGCTCAACGTGGTAATCGACTACACGACTCTTAGTGGGGATTGTCAGATTACGTTGGCAAACTTCGATGATACGAAAGTCAGCTTTACCAACGCACATGCTTTCTACGCTGCTATCGCTGCTGAGATCGAAGCGCAGATTCAACAGACGTTCTTTGGCGGGGAATAACGCATAGCGCCAACCCGACAACATGCGCTTGCAGATACAACGCTGCAAGCGCATTATCATTGCACATCACGCTTACAGAGAACGCAAACATGAAGGCTAAGACGCTAACTGCAAACTTGAAATGGCGCAATAATCACCGGGGTAATCGTGGTTATAGCGTTGGTCGCAAATTACGCCTCTATCGCGGGTTCATGCCCAACAACGTCGTGCTGTATCGTGGGAAAACCCATCTCATGTCTTGCATCGACGGCGAAACGACAATGGTGAAAATCTGATGCCAGCAAAGATCATCCCGGTAATCGACGGGCGCGAAAAAACATGGGCTGACGTACAGGCCATGATGGGTGGTGTTACGCGCCAGCAAGCGCAGGCCAAGTACAAGAAGTTGTCCCAGTTGGGTCCCGTCACCATGCACGCGCTTACCACGCGCTATCAGGCACCTGCTGTCGCCCAGCGTAAGGCTGAAAATCTGAATGCCTACACCCAGCAACAAATGCTCAACCATGCGCGTACACATGGTGCGACACATACCAGCATGGTGTACGGTGTACCCCGGGAAGAAATCGTCAGCATGGTGGCTAAAAGTGATCGTGCCATCAAAGCGTACTACCGGAAATAGGTAGTTTAAATATTACGTGGCCTGGGAAGAGGGGTCTAACTTTTCCCGGCCTCGCATACGCGCGTATATGGGATTTTAAGCGCGTTTTGAGCATAGCCCCATACCAACCCATCCCGTGTACTCAGAAACACTCTAGGGGCTCATATAGAGCCCCTAGTGGGATTTAATCAGCGATTTACCATGTTGCTGATCTGATTGGGGACATATGCGTCGCATTCGTCGGCAATCATCCCCAAATAACACCGAATTGCTGCTCGGGGATGATTGAAGTATTCCCGACGAATATCACCATCAGTCAGCGTCGCCAATACCACTGTGAACTTTTCGGGATCAAAAACGTCTTGGTGCAAATGAATGGTGGTATCACCGTCAACGTGCGTGAAATTCATGGGGATGTATTGGTCAGACATTTGAGTTACCTATGAAGTGCGTTTCAGTAAGTACAGCTTGAATTAGGTGTTTGCCCCTAGCAAGTGCTTTTTGTCGGGTTGGGATGGGCCAATGTCAACAATCGTACAAACTCCCATGCCATCCCAAGCCAAGTTTGCAATCCCGGAATTTTGCCATAGGTGGAATTTCCTATAGGATATAAGGCGGTCTACTGTATAGGGCCTAAGGAGGGATGGGGCTCCCTTCACAAAGCTGAACCATTCAGCTGAGGTTCAGCTTTGTGAATTCACGAACCTGAACCTAGTATGAATGATTCATCAATGTGAAAATTCGTTCAGCGTGCGTTCAGCTTACATGTGCTATGCGCGAGCGTTCAGCGTGCGTTCAGCTTGAGTATGTTAGCGATTTTCGTTCAGCTACAGTTCAGCTTACTTGTGTTACGCGCGGGCACGCGTTCCTTTCTCTGCGGGCAAGAATCCGAATCTGAACCGTTCAGAAAAAAGCCATGCCAAACCAAAAAAAAATGCTTGCAAATATTTCTGGACGTGAGAATATATCTCTGCGGGCAGGGAAACGGGTTGCGCCACGGCGGACACCTAAGACGGCTGGCAAGAGTAGCCCCACGGTCGCATGAGCAAGATTATCCAGCCCCGCCCGCACCACTAACCATCACACAAGAGAGAAGCGATCATGGCTAAGAAGACTGCAAACACCACCACCGCCCGCGCCGCCAAGGCCGACACCGCAAGCGCCGTTCAGCTGGACTGGAATGCGGAATGCCTGCTGATCCAGCAGGCAGCCAAGGAAAAAGAAGGTTCGCGCGGCAACCTGCTTGGCAAGCTGGGTACGCTGCTGGCTGGCAGCAGCGAAGCCGCCCGCGTGCTGCGTGAAGCCGCATCCATGCCTGCCCCTGCCGTCAACGGCGCGCAGGCATTCATCCAGCAACCGCGCAACGTGCTGGACAAGCTGCCCAAGATTGCCCGCGCACTGGCCGATGGTCGCCCGTATTGCGCCCATGATGCCCTTGACGTGAGCCGTGCGGGCGATGCGTCAGTGCCGGTCGCACTGGTGGCATTGGGCGCAGGCGATGCCCGCCAGAAAGCAATCGTCGCAGCGGTTGCCCACCGCTACAAGGGCGGCGGCAATGCACAGATGCCCGCCGCGCTGGAGGGGCTGCGCTTCTTCGGTATCGTGGGCCGCAAGGATACGGGCAGCGTGCGCAATGCCGAGTATGAAATCCTCGACATGGATCGCGCGCAGGCCCTGATCCCGAGCGCACCGCAAGCCTAATGCCCGCGCGGTAGGCCAGGACACAGGGCAGGGACAACATGAACAGAAGATGAACAGGGGGCGTCCTAGCGGGCGCCCCCTTCGCTTTGCGCCCGCATCGAACCTGAACGTAAGCTGAACAGATCGAAGTCTTAGACGGGATTTTTGAAACTCGGGCCGGGTACATCCGTAGTGCCGTGGTTCCCAACTCACTCCATACAGGGATATGTGCGGATACCACCGGAACTGACTCCATACAGGTGCGTCGGACACCATATCCCGGTGCATAAGAAAACCCTGCTCCATACTGGCAGCAGGGTGTCGGTTGTCAATCGTCGGTTGTCTAGGTGACATTAGTCACCATCAGGTGTCCCAAGACCCGCCATGAAAGTGTCAATGTCCCGTGTCCCACCATCGGCAGTCCAAATCGCCACGGGTTGGTTCAGGTCCATCACTACGGCGCTGGTTGTTTCACGAGGCATGTCCCTACGGGTACCCACTTGCGCGCGTTGTAGGGTCCAGAATCTAACCAAAGGATCCTCTACGGTCGTCACGGACGTCCCTTCAAAATCAGCCATCCCTTCGACGGGAAAGTACACATCAGCGTCCTCGACTTCCACGTCAATCTCCGTCAAGTGGATCAAGTCCGCATACGGCAGCCACAGATCGTAGATCGTACCACCCCCGATGATCCATAGTTCCTTGATCCCCGCATGGTCAGCGTAATCCATGACCTCTTGCACCCTGCTGGCGACTTGGAATCCTGGACGTGGGTATTGCCCCGAACGCGTCATCACGATGTTCGTGCGATTGCGCAGTGGTTTCGCAAACCCATCTGCTGTCTTGCGACCCATCACGACCATCTTATCGGTCGTACACGCTACGAAGTGCCGCATGTCTACGGGACAGCGCCACGGTAGGGTTCCTTCCCTACCGAGCGCACCATTGCGATCTACTGCTGCGATCAAGATCACCTTGATATCCGGGTTACTCGGATGTGCCATGTTTGGACTCCTTCTTTTCGCGCTTGATTAACTTCACACCTGATTTAGGATAGCGTACTTCTGAGGTGTACTTGGGCAATCCAAAGTCTTGACGCTGGTGGGGCTTGGACCCTGGGGTGCTAGGCGGATCGTGTTCCCATAAGAAAGAGTGGACGCGCTCGGTCCAGTTGCCAGTCTCATAGGCGATTTCTTCTTCGGCGTCTGCGTATTCGTCCAGCATGATTAAGTGCGCGGGAGGCCAAATCAACCGCATACGATGGATGATCGCGTGCTGGACTTCATGTGCCACGACGTTCACGTTCCACGCGTCCCGGGCGTAGTGGATTTCACCGAGCTTGGGATTGATGTAAACCTGCCCCGTATCGGAATCTACATACCATGGTTCAAAGCACGTCATGGCGAGGGTATCATCATCGACCTCGAAATACGCCTTGAGGTCATCAATGTGTTCCCACAGGAACACCTGGAAGTAATACGGCTTCCGGCTGGAAGCCAATTTCATTTGGGCGACGATCTTGGCCCGATTCTTACGCTTGGACATGGTGGGGACACCCCTGTTTTGTGGTAGGGGTATCATCACACGGGAAATCAATAGGTTACATCCCATGATATGTCACTATCACTTTATACTAGCGCGCAAGTGTGGAGTGTTGCGTACCACGCGCGTGGGGTGTGCGGGTTGACGCTTGGGATATGATGCGTGTATGCACGTAGCGCTGCACATATGGAGCGCGTTACCAGATCGAATCGTAGATGATTTGCGGGATGATGGGCGGGTACAACGCTGTATATTCATCCGCAAAGGCAATATATTGGTCCAAGATATGCGGCAAGTTGGTCCCGTTGCAAAAGAACAGCATTTCTTGGGTGTCTTCGTCCACGACCCGTAGTTCATAGAACCAGTAATGCCCGGTCATTTTCGCCATACGCTTGGAGCGCAAAATATACCGGACTGATCCGTACTGGAAGTTTTTCGTGTAGTCGTCCGTGGTGGTTGGATTGAATTGTTGACCGTCGATCAAAAGCGACTTGACGGCATATAGCTCGGCAAGCTGTGGCATTACCAGTCTCCGTATTGTTCGGGAACGCTATTAGCAGCATGTTCCGCAATGTCCTTTCGGATCGCATTACGGACTTGAACATGTTCGCCACGCCACAAATCATCCTGCTTGGTCATGACGCAATGCGCTCGATCCTCAAATTCCACGATGGATATGCGCCACAGCAACGCGCGTTGGTCCGTGTTGCTGTCCCAATAAAAAGCCGGTCGTATGGTGACTACTGCGTAGCCGTACATCAGCTTGAATTCCATTGCGACTTCGGGCTGTGCGTAGCCGTACAACTGATCCACGTACATGTCTATTATGTGGATCACGGCTTCGTGCAGATCAGGTGTGACGGGATAATCTTCCCTCATCCTGATTTGGCGTGTTTCAACGCGCATTACCAGCCTCCATAGTTGTGCTGGATTTTGGGGCGATTGTAGATATGGTTACGAGCGTCGCGGCATTGGACTTGCAGGACATATTCGGACAAGGAATTCTCCAAGATCAGCTTGCATATCCGCATCAACCCACCCTGAATCGAGTCACCGGGTCGATACGCAGACCACGAAAAACGATGCCGAACCCATACCCACTCGGAAATCATCGTGCGGTCGTGGAATATACGGATGATCGCAGCTTCGCCGATCTTGACGTTCGCCGTTTCGTGGTTGAATTGCAGCCAGGCGCCCCTAGGCAGCAGCCTGCTTTCAGTAAGGTTGATGTTCACAGTAGGCATCCTATACAACGCCTGTTGTGAATACACCAGTTCCTTGGATACTATGGTTTTTACTTGTTTACCATCCACCATATTGCTCCGGCATTGACCGCGACAAGACAGCCATTTCAGACTCCCACGCTACTTGGTCGTTCAGTGATTGGATCGTCGCCCGTAGTTGTCGGCGCTGGGAGTACAATTCGTGCAAGAACGGATCACGCCGATCGGTGTTTTCGATTTCAGCCTGTAGCACCCTAAGGCGACTTCTCAGTTCGGCGTAAATCAAGTCCGTAGTTACTTTCTGGTCACCAGACTCCATACGTTTCTTCTTCCTCCAAGCGTCGAGCGTTCAAGCGCAACATATAACGGGCTTGTGCGGTCGCGTCGAGTTTGCGAAAAAGTTCCAGAGCCTTGTTTTTCTGACGGAAGTGATGTTTTTCGCCAGTGTCGTAGATATGGACGATATAGAACCCATACCCACCTTCGCGCGTTACGCGTCCATTTTCAGTCTGGGTAATCGCTTTACCACCCGCCATATCGTGGATCCTCCTTCAAACGCTGGGTTGCAAGGTTCACGCGCTCTTGTCGATCACGCTCTAAACGATTCACGTCCCTGAAAAATTCGTGCGCAGCTTCCTCTCCATTGAAAATAAAGGCTTGATCGATGCTCTTGACCAAGACCTTTGTGACACCGGACGGATCGCTAATTTCCACGTAGACCCTGGCGAATTCAGATTCATCCAAGGTCATGTCATGGACAGCCCAATCATCACCATCATCGTTATACATCGCCATTACCATTCTCCGTAATTGGGCGCAGGACGCGTTGCTGCGACTTCGCGTAACGTGGCAATCAACTTACCACCGGCAGTGGCACTGATCGTTCGTGCCAAGTGTTCGATTGCCAGGAAGTGCCACTGCCGACGTAATGCTTCGATATGGGCAACGTATGCTTCCGTGATCGTCTTACCACCCACCATAGTTCTCCGGAATCGACGCGATGTATTCCTCGTGGGTCATCTTGGGCTTGATGACGACCGGTTCTTCGGCTCGGGTGTCGTCACCGCGCATGATCGCCTTGTAATCATCCAGGTTCAGCATCTTGACGCCAAAGGATTCAGCTGCGCGGGTTTTGCGTTCGCCTACCTTGGCACCACAGAACAGGTAATCAGTAGTGCTACCGACTGCCTTTTGCACGTTGGCACCGAGGTCGCGGAGCGATTGCTCAACAGCAGGACGCAGCTTGCCCGGGAACGTACCCGTCACTACGACATTCTTGCCACTCACAATGCTTGCCATCACCAGTCTCCGTAATTGTCGTGGGTTTGTAATTTGGCAGCGTCTGCTGCCGCTTGGGCTTCGGGATCGTACTCAGCGTAGGGTCGTACCATTTCGGAGAACTCGTCTTCGGTTAAGACTTTCACGTCGCACTGCCTCGCTACTGCTAGTTTAGCCCGGTGTGCTGCGGACTTCATGCCGCCTTCTTGTGAGGGTTCTCCAGAAACAAGAAAGCTGGTGGACCTATCGACGAATTCGACGAAGGTTCCACCAGCTTCCTCGATCAGTTCAGCGACTACATGGTGATAGACGCTGAACTTTCCTACGATAGCGATCCGAAGCCCCGCGAGAGGCTTCGGATGCGTCATCGTTACTCCTTGACCACGGTGACCGCGATGTTGCTGGTGATCAGGCCCGGGTTGTTGGTCAGGGCTGCGGTCACGCAGTTCATCAGGATCTGTTCCAGTGCCGGCACCTTCGGCGACTGCTCGTTGCTGCGACGCTCCAGCAGGTCGACGTGAGCCTTGATGGACTCGGCCGCTTCCAGGATTGCCTGCTCGGACAGGTCGGTGATGACCTGACCCGCAGGGGTCCGGGACAGTTCAGCCAGCTTGGCACGCTTGATGACTTCGGCGATGACAGCCGGAATCTGCCCG